>ENA-ORXD01000245-ORXD01000245.1-sediment-metagenome-genome-assembly--contig:-NODE-245-length-80833-cov-10.351528_pt1 | contig 80833 bp, 82 predicted proteins | sample MGYA00237862_ERZ511471 | MGnify/ENA metagenome assembly ERZ511471
GGAAAATACCCCGCAGGCTGCTTAAACTAGTACCCGCCAGAAACGGCAGGTGTCAGGTGATTACGGTAACTGCACAGCATGGTTACCCTCGAACGGTCGCTCAACGACGCTTTTCCTCCCCTCTGCGCCGCCGAGTAGCGCAGCCGGGCCGGGGGCCTTCGGCTGAGGGTGTCTGAGGCCGTAGGCCGAGTTCCTCAGCCGCCCGGCTCGGCGAGCAACGCAGGGAACCCCCGAAGGGGCGGTGTAGTGGGGTCGCCTTTTCTTTGGTTACCTTTCTTTTGGCGAAGCAAAAGAAAGTAACTAGCTGTCGGGCTACCCCCGACACCCAAACAACCGCGCGAAGCGCACGAAAGATAAAGACGTAAAAGGGCGATTAGCGCTGCTTAAGCGGCGCCTTCCGCCCCTCCGCATCAACCCGAACAAAGGTGATATGCGTGGAGAAAACCCGCTCCTCCTCGCCGCTTTCGATGTCGTCGCAAAAGACATCGACCTGGTACTGCACCGAGGTGTTGCCTTCCCGCACCTTCTGCACGCCGAAGCGCAGGATGGAGCCCTGGCCCACGCCTTTCTGGAAAATGACCTTGTCCATGGCGATGGTCACCAGGTTGGCGCCGGGGTAGTCGCGGCTGGCGGCGATCCAGGAGATTTCGTCCACCCATTTCAGCATGTTGCCGCCGAACAGGTGGCCGTAATGGTTGAGGTGTTCGGGGAGGACGAGTTTGTAGCTTTCCATGGCGTTCCTGAGGGGCGCGGAGATTAAAGACGGCCACTATAGCAGCGCTCTCCCGAGGGGGAAAGCCGACGCGGGGCCTAAAGGAAAAGGGTGCCGGGCACCCATGAACGATAAGGAGTTTCAGCAATGTCCGCTTCCAAGCAAAAAACCTTTTTCATGCTCGGCAACGCCATCCTGGCGGTGTGCCTGGTGATGCTGTTCAATATGGGCACCCTGTGGCAGCACTTGGGCGAGGCGGCCATCGCCATCTGGGTGGTGCTGGCGGCGGCGGGGATTTATTTCATCATGCAGGACAAGCGGGAATCGAACCTGCCGGATTAGAGCAGGGCTTGAACGGGATCTATCCGTGGGGGTATGTGGCTATCAACAGGGAGGGAAAACGATGGAACAGGCAGCGAACGCGCAACAAAACATCCAGCCGATCCTCGGCGGCATTCTGACCCGGGCGGAGCGGGAGCGCCTGATGCGGGTGGCGGCGGCGGCCTATCTGCTGGTGCAGGAACTGGACCAGGAGGTGCTGGCCAGCTTCAAGCACGGCGACGAGCTGGTGGACTGCTTCGTCCGCCTGCACGAGGATACGCTGCAGGAGAGCCTGGGGCTGCTGCGCTAAGGAAAAGGCCCGCCTTTACGCGGGCCTTGCGTGCCGGATGGCGCTTACGGGATGCGTCGGCAGACGCCTTCCCGGCAACTCAATTTCCCGATACCGCTGCCCTCGATGGGAAGCTCGGATTTCCTTTCCGTCATCCTCAGGGTCAGGGTGCTCCGGGGATCGGAATTGTGAAGCTCGGTGTTGACGTGGTCGGCCCAGGCGGCGCCTGAGGCCATGACCGTCGCCATGCTCAATATGGTTAGCAGTTTCTTCATGATGGCCTCCTTTCGGTAAAGAAGGGTGGAACGGAAGCGGCACGTTTTCTGCCGGCTTCCCTGTCCGGGCGGAGAAGGCCCCGAGGGGCGCGGTACTCCCATCGCCGGGGAGAAAACGGGTCAAACCGCCCGCCTTGCGGGAGCTGTGCTCGGTCGGTATTGCATCGGGGAAAAGGGAGAGAAACGCGAACGGCACATCGACGGGGCGATGACCCCAAGGGATCGGCTGAATGATCGCCATGCTTATTAGACATCGATACGCTAATAAGTTTTACAAATTGAAAGGACGTTCATGAACCATTACCACATCGCCTTCGTCGACAACGAAGGCGACTTCTATTCCGCTTCGGTGGAAACCCCCGCCGACCTGTTCACCGCCGAGGGTATCGACAACATGGCCATGGAGCTGGCGGAGCGGCTGGACCAGGACGAGCCGGTGGCGATCATGAACGTGATTCCCCTCAAGTCCTGAGTGTCCTTCCGCGCCTTTCGCATCCTCGTTCTCCTGGGCCTGCTGGCCCTGGCGGCGGGGGTGACCTGGTGGGAGGGGGCGGCGGTGACGAGCTGGAAGCGCCCCCTGGAGATCGTGGTGTACCCGGTCAAGGGGGACGATTCCGAGGCGGTGCAGCGCTACGTGGACGGGCTGACGGCGGAGCGCTTCAGGGAGATCGGCGTTTTCCTGCGGGAGCAGAGCGAGCGCTACCGCATCGAGAAAATCGCCCCGGTGACGGTGGCCTTCGGCAAGCCGGTGCGCAAGCTGCCGCCGCCCCGGCCGGAAGGGCGGCACAGCGCCCTGGATGCGGTGCTGTGGAGCCTGAAGCTGCGCTACTACGCCTTCAAGGCCACGCCCTTTTTCGACAGCCTGGGCACGGTGCGGCTGTTCGTGGTGTACCGGGAGGGGGAGGAGGGCAAGGCCCTGGAACACTCCCTGGGCCTGAGGAAAGGGCTGCTGGGGGTGGTGCACGCCTACGCCGACCCGAAGCAGGACGCCCAGAACAACGTGGTGATTGTCCACGAGCTGCTGCACACCCTGGGGGCCACCGACAAGTATGACGGGACCGGCATGCCGGTGCGGCCGGAAGGGCTGGGGGAGCCCGACCGGGACCCGCCCTATCCCCAGCAGACGGCGGAGATCATGGCCGGGCGGGTGGCCCGGTCCCCCACCGAAGCGGCGATTCCCGACAGCCTGGCGGCCTGCGTGGTGGGCTACCAGACTGCCTTCGAGATCAAGTGGTAGGGAGGGAGAACCATGGGTCAGAGCATAAGCATCCCGGAAACCGCATCCTTTGACCGCACCCGGCTGCGGGCGGAGCGGGAAAGGCTGCTGCGGGTGGCGGCGGCCGCCTGCCTGCTGCTCCGCGAACTGGATGGGGACACCTTCGAAACCTTCGAGTCCGCCGAGCTCCTGGCCCACTGCCTGGGCGGCCTGCCTGAGGATACGGTGCGGGAGGCGATGGCGCTGTGTTCCGTGATGTAGGCGCGCCCGAGGGGCGCTCCTGCTTTGCATCCGAGCGTTCCCGCCCCGCGAAGTAGCACAAGGCTGTAGTTAAAATCCCTTTGCCTTGTCCTAAAGTGGTAGTCCGAGGGGCATCCATGGAGGGCAGCGCCATGAAAATCCTGATCGTTTACTACTCGATGTACGGTCACATCCACCGCATGGCGGAGGCCGTGGCCGAAGGGGCGCGCAGCGTCGCCGGCGCGGCGGTGGAACTGCGCCGGGTGCCGGAAACCCTGCCCGCCGAGGTGCTGGAGAAGATGGGCGCGGTGGAGCCCCAGAAGGCCATCGCCCATGTCCCGGTGTGCACCGTGGACGAGTTGGCGGCGGCGGACGCGGTGATCTTCGGCACCCCCACCCGCTTCGGCAACATGTGCGGGCAGATGCGCCAGTTCCTCGATGCCACCGGCGGGCTGTGGCTGTCCGGGGCCCTGGTGGGCAAGGTGGGCAGCGTTTTCGCCAGCTCCGCCACCCAGCACGGCGGGCAGGAGTCCACCATCCTCAGCTTCCACACCACCCTGCTGCACCAGGGCATGGTGGTGGTGGGGCTGCCCTACGCCTTCCAGGGGCAGATGAACAACGACGAGATCAGCGGCTGCTCCCCCTACGGCGCGTCCACCATTGCCGGGACGAAGGGCGAACGCCATCCCACCGCCAACGAGCTGGACGGGGCGCGCTTCCAGGGCCGGCACGTGGCGGCCATCGCGGCGAAACTGACCGCCTGAAGGCATGCCCATGAAAATCTTGTTTCTGGCCATCCTGACCGCTTTTCTGGCCGTCTCCTATCCCGCCCATGCCGTGGACGAACAGCATCCCGAAAAGGAGCCGCAGGCCGCTCCCGCCAAGCCCGTTGCAACGCCCGTACAAACGGTGAAGCAGATGCGCGCCAACCTGAAGAAAATGGACGCCCAACTGGCCCGCGTCGCCAAGGCCAAGACCGATGCGGAGCGCCAGGTGGCCATCTTCGAGCACATGGGGCTGATGCGGGAAAACATGATGCTGGCCCGGGGCATGATGGCGGACACGATGGGCTGCCCCATGATGGAAGTAGAGAAGAAAGGGCACGTCATGATGATGGACGGCGGCCAGCCCAACGGCTCGGCGGAGCGCCTGGAGCATTTGGAGGAGCGCGTGGACCGGATGCAGTTGATGATGGAGCCGATGCAGCGGCGCCCGGAGGGGCCGCCGACGAAGTGAAACGCTTTTGATCCAGACCGTTCGCCCTGAGGTATCGAAGGGCGGTGCAAATGCGTGTCCGTGCTTCGCTACCTCAGCACGAACGGGTTTTTTACGTGTTCTCAGGAGAACCTCGCCCATGGCTTTATCCCGCCTCAGCCTGATCACCCTCGGCGTCGCCGATCTGCAAACGTCCACCGCCTTCTACCGGGCGGTGTTCGGCGTGGCCCCCAACGACCGCTACGAAGGCGTGGCCTTCTTCGAACTGCCCGGCACCTGGGTCGCCCTCTATCCCCTGGACAAGCTGGCGGAGGACATTTCCCCCGACCTGTCTCCTGTCCGGGGGGCATTCAGCGGCGTCACCCTGGCCCATAACGCCCGCAGCAAGGAGGAGGTCCTGGCCATTTTCGACCAAGCCCGCGCGGCCGGGGCCCGCATCGTCAAGGCTCCCCAGGACACCTTCTGGGGCGGCTTCAGCGGCTATTTCGCCGACCCGGACGGTTATTACTGGGAGGTGGCCTGGGGCGAGATGTTCGACTTCGCCCCCGACGGCACCTTGCGCTTCAAGCAGGAAGCCGCGGCCTGAGAGGATCATGGAAGACAAGGTTTATATGGGCTTCAGCCAGGGGGAAACCCCGGTCCTGCTGTCCCCGACCAACGGCAAGCGCTGCCGTGTTTGCGGCCAGCCCATCGCCGGCCGTCCCTTCGCCCGGGACGGCGAGGAGTATTGGTGCGAGGCCTGCTACCTCAGTCACCGCGAACACCGGGGGGCCGACGACCCCTACCTGGCCCTGGGGGAGGCGCTGGCGGCGGCCCTGGATGCCCGGGAGCGGGAGACCGGCCTCCATTCCAAGCGGGTGGCCTGCCACACCCTGGCGCTGGCGCGGCGCTTCACCGACGATTCGGCACAGCTGCGGCAGGTGTACTGGGGCGCCCTGCTCCACGATATCGGCAAGATCGGCATTCCCGATGCCGTCCTGCTCAAGCCCGCGCCCCTGACCGAAGACGAATGGACGGTGATGCGCGCCCATCCCGAAATCGGCCACCGCATTCTGGCCGCCGTCCCGTTCATGGCCGAGGCCGCCGAAATCGTGTTGAGCCACGAGGAGCGCTACGACGGCAGCGGCTATCCCCGGGGCCTCGCCGGCGACGTCATTCCTCTCTGGGCACGGCTGTTCGCCGTCATCGACACCTTGGACGCCATGACTTCGGATCGCTATTACCGCCGGGCGCTGCCCTTCGACAGCGCCAAGGCGGAAATCCTCCGCCTGTCCGGTACCCAGTTCGACCCGGCGGCGGTGGAGGTTTTCGTGGCGGAGGAAAAGGTGCTGCGGGAAATGGTCGGTCTTAAGTGCGGCACGGCCTTACCACCTGTTTCCAGGAGGGAAACCGTCTAGAATGAAACTCGGGAGCTTTCCCGGAAACTAAAAATGACAACCATCGGGTTTTTGTAGGCAGATGAGGAGGTGGATGATGCACGACGTGTTCGATTACCTGCGGCGCCTTTTTTATGCTGTTTTCCTGTGCCCCGCGGCGGCGGCGTTCTGGATCAGCTTTGGGGTGTCCGGCTTCAGCGTGGGCGACTACCTGGCTTTCCTGGGGGCCTTGAGCAGCCATTACGCGGCCCTGGACGCCGATGGGCAGGGGGCCTTCGTGTTCCAGGCCCTGGCCGGCTGGTCGGTGCTGGCCTTCGTGTTCCTGCTGCTGACCTTCGCCGTCAACCCGCCCCGCTTCCGTTACGAGTTGAAAGACAAGGGCGACCACAAGGTGGTGTCGGTGATCGATTAGGCAGCACGGGGGAGGGCGGTATAATGCGGGCCCTATGAACCATCTCGTCCTCCCCGTCACCCCCTATCAACAGAACTGTTCCCTGGTGTGGTGCGAAGCCACCCGCCAGGCGGCGCTGATCGACCCCGGCGGGGACGCGGAGCTGCTCCTGGCGGCGGTTGAAGAGCGCGGCCTGACACTGGCCAAGCTGCTGCTCACTCACGGCCACCTGGACCATGTGGGGGCGGCGGCGGAGATCGCCGCCCGCCTGGGCATCCCCATCGAAGGCCCCCACCGCGCCGACGATTATTGGTTGCAGGCCCTGCCCCAGCAGTGTGCCATGTTCGGCTTTCCCCACACCGAGGCCTTCACTCCCGACCGCTGGCTGGCGGACGGGGATACGGTGAGCGTGGGGGAGGTGGTGCTGGAAGTGCTGCATTGCCCGGGCCATACCCCGGGCCACGTGGTGTTCTATCACCGGGAGAGCAAGATCGCCTTCGTCGGCGACGTGCTGTTCGCCGGTTCCGTCGGCCGCACCGATTTTCCCGGCGGCGATGCCGACGCCCTGATCGACTCCATCCGCAACCGCCTGTTCCCCCTCGGGGACGACGTCACCTTCATCCCCGGCCACGGGCCGGATTCCACCTTCGGCCGGGAACGGCGCATGAATCCTTACGTGGGGGACCGTGCGGTGTAGGGTGGGTTAGGCGCTGGCGCCGTAACCCACCGTCAAATCAATGCAGGTGCTTGCGGCGGAAGTGGACCAGGCTGCTTGAGGGTTCGAAGTCCGTTTCGGGTTCCTGGGAGGCTTTCGCCGCCAGGTCCCGGTCGAACAGGTCGTTGACCAGGGTCGTCACCTGGCCCACGGCTTCCTGGTCGAAATGGCGGGAGAGCAGGCCAGCCACGTCTTCCACCATGCGGTGGCGCTGGGCCGAATGAATGGCTTCCGGGGTGGGGCCCACGAATAGCAGCTGGTATTCGTCGCGGCCGTCCTCGTGGTAGTAGGTCAGCTCGATTTCGGAGGCGTGCTCGGTGAGGGGGCCGATGTCCTGGAGCGTCTCTTCCAGCGTGCGGCGGAAGCTGCGCCCCACCTCTCCGGTCCAGCAGATGTCCACGATGCGGTTGGCGCGGTCAAAGGTGACGCCGGGCTCGCTCTGCTCCAGGCTGCGTACCTCGTTGATGCCTTCCGCGTCCAGGTATTCCAGCCACTTGCGCAGGCCGGTTTCCACCTGGGCCAGGGACACGCCCTTGCACAGGTACAGGCTGCCGTGGACGTGGACTTCGATGCGCATGTTGGGGCTCCTTGGGATTTCGGGTTTTGAGGTATTTTAGCGCATCGGCGGCGCTCGTTGGGACGGGCTATAATCCTGGCTTCCCAACGGACGGCTATCGTATGAATCCACCGCTTACCTCCCGCCCGGCCCTGCGCCAGGCCTTCAACGCGGGTCTTTGCACCATGCTGGAAGGCGGGGGCTTGGGCCCCTTCATTCTGGTGTGCGCCAATGGCAGCTACGACCCGGAGGTCCAGGCCGCCACCGCCGAAGGGCTGGAGTGCTTGTACCGGGAGCTGGACCAGGATTTTCGCGCCGCCCTGGAGAACGGCCGGGACATCCGGGCGGTGGAGGAGGATCTGCTGGTTTTCCTCAAGCTGCGCACCGTGGGCCTGGAACGGCTCAAGGCCACCGAGCGCCGCCGGGCCGGGGCCTGGGAGGTGCAGTTCAACCATCTGCGGGCCTTCCGCCCCAAGCGCATCGCCGCCCGGGTGCCGGAGGGCATCCGGGCGCCCTTCGACGAGGGGGCCTTCCACTTCAACAAGCCCTTCATGCAGAAGGAGGCGTTCTGGAGCGGTGCCCTGGGCGGCCGGGGCGCTACCCTGTACTACAACAAATACCCCTTCGCCGATTTCCACACCCTGCTGGTGCCGGAGCGGGAGCGGCAACTGCCCCAATACCTGACGGAAGACATCCACGACTGGCTGTGGCGGCTCACCCTGGAGCTGGGCGACGCCCTGGAGGGGGTGGCCGTCGGCTACAACGCCTTCGGTGCCTTCGCTTCCGTGAACCACCTTCATTTCCAGCTATGCCTCAAGCCGGAAGGCTTTCCGGTGGCGGCTCCCGGTTGGCGCCACAATGGCGGCGGGGAGGATTATCCCGCTGCCTGCCACGCCTTCGTCGAGCGGGATGAGGCTTGGCGGTTCATCGACGGCCTCTACCAGAAGGCCCTGCCCTACAACCTGCTCTACCTGCCGGGGCGCTTGTACGTCTTCCCTCGCCGCAAGCAGGGTACCTACTCGCAACCGGCGTGGACCGCGGGTTTCACCTGGCATGAACTGGCGGGGGGGATGATCGCCTTCAACCGGGAGGACTACGAAACCCTGGACGACGACGCCATCCGGCTGGCCTTGCAAGGGGTCGCCCCCGACGGGCCATGATCCCCATCCACGAGCTGCTGAACCGCATCCGCTGGGACGAATCCTTCGGCGCGGCGGCCTTCGAACTGGGCTACTACGACCGCGTGGAAGGGGACATCCTCCGCGTGCCCTTCAAGGAAGTCCGCTTCGAGCCCGGCGACCATTTCGCCTTCCAGGTGGCAGACCGGGAAGGGGAGGTCCACACCGTGCCCCTGCACCGGGTGAAGGCGGTGTGGCGCAACGGCGAGTTGATCTGGCACCGAGAGCATTAAGCAAGGGTTAAGATTTGTCCGCTAGCCTTCCTCCTGTACTCATCAAGGAGGCTGCATCATGAAAATCCTGGTCTGGGACCTTCCCACCCGCTTGTTCCACTGGCTGTTCGCCGGCTCGTTCGCCATCGCTTACCTGACCGCCGAATCCGAAGCCTTTTTCCCCCTCCACCTGTTCGCCGGCCTGCTGATGCTGGTGCTGGTGGGCTTTCGCCTGGTGTGGGGGCTGACGGGCAGCCGCTACGCCCGCTTCTCGTCCTTCCTGTTCAGTCCGGCGGCGGGGGCGAAATACGTGTTCGATGTCCTGAAAGGCAAGGCCCGGCGCCACATCGGCCACAATCCCGCGGGAAGCTGGGCGATCTACGCCCTCATCTTGTTGGGGGCCGGGACGGCTGCCAGCGGCCTGTCTCTCCTGGTGCTGGGCGAAACCCTGGAGGATGTCCACGAAGCTTTGGCCAACGCCATGATGGCGGTCGTGGTGCTGCACCTCGTCGGTGTGGCGGTGGGAAGCCTGGTCCACTGGGAGAACCTGCCGAAGGCCATGGTGGACGGTTGCAAGAAAGGCGAAGTGGCGCAGAGCATCCCTTCCTCCCGCCGCTTCGCGGGGGCCGTGCTGCTGGCCCTGGTGGTGGGCCTGGGCGGGGCCTTCCTCAAAGGCTACGACGGCGTGAGTCAAACCCTGACCCTGCCCCTGGTCGGCAAGACCCTCAGCCTGGCATCCATGGAGGGCGAGGAACACGGCGACTAGCCGGGGCTAGAACAACGCCATTTGCCCGCCGGAAGAAGGCGGCCGGAAGCGGTCGGTGTCCAGGATCAATTCCTGCCGGTTGTAGCCCAGGCGCTTTACCGCCAGGCGGAAGCGGTCCCTCAGCAACTGGGCGAACTGGCCGTTGCCCCGCATGCGCTGGCCGAAGCGGCTGTCGTTTTCCTTGCCGCCCCGCATCTGGCGCACCAGGCTCATCACGTGCTCCGCCCGCAGGGGGTAGTGGACCTGGAGCCAGCCTTCGAACAGTTCCTTCAACTCGTAGGGCAGGCGCAGGAAGGTATAGGCGGCCATTTCGGCGCCGGCTTCCCGGGCGGCTTCCAGCACGGTTTCCAGTTCCCTGTCGTTGATCTGGGGAATCATCGGCGCTACCAGCACGCCGCAGGGGATGCCCGCCTCGGCGAGGCGCCGGAGAGTTTCCAGCCGCCGCTGGGGGGCGGTGGCCCGGGGTTCCATGGCGCGGGCCAGGGGGCGGTCCAGGGTGGGAATGGAGACGAACACCAGGGCCAGGTTCTTCTTCGCCATGGCCGCCAGCAGGTCAATGTCCCGCTCCACCAGGGCTCCTTTGGTGGTGACGGTGGCGGGGTGGTCGCATTCCGCCAACACCTCCAATACGTGTCTTGTGATACGCCACTCCCGTTCGATGGGCTGATAGGGGTCGGTGTTGGACCCCAACGCAATGGGGGCGCAGCGGTAGCCCGGCTTGGCCAGTTCCCGCCGCAGCAATTCGGCCGCGTCGGGCTTGGCGAAAAGGCGGGTCTCGAAGTCCAGCCCCGGGGACAGGTCCATATAAGCGTGGGACGGGCGGGCGTAGCAATAGATGCAGCCGTGCTCGCAGCCCCGGTAGGGATTGAGGGACAGTTCGAAGGGGATGTCCGGCGAGTCGTTGCGGGTGAGGATGGTCCGGGACCGTTCGACCGTGACCGTGGTCTGCAGGGGCGGCGGGGGACCGTCATCCTGGTCCCAGCCGTCGTCGAAATCCTCCCGTTCACGGGGCTCGAAGCGGCCGGGAGGGCTGGTCGGGGCGCCCCGCCCTTTGGGAATGGAAGGCATGGTGTAGGTTCAGTCAAAAACTTATTGAGCCGCCAAGACGCCAAGGGCGCCAGGAAAAAATCAACCGCAAAGGCGCAGAGGCGCAAAGGAAACGCCAAGAAGGATTAGCGGTTCCTCCTCCGCGCTGGCTTTCGAATTCCTCTGCGCCTTTGCGCCGCTGCGGTTCAAAATGAATTTTGTCATAAAAAACTCCCCTTCGTTCCCGAAAGCGGGTTCTATAATTTCCACAGGCCAGGGGAATGGTTCGGTCCGGCCAATAACCAACCAGTGGGGAAAAGGGGATGCGGACAAGAATTGCCCTTTTTGTGGCGGGGGCGTTTCCGCTTGGACTAGGGGGATTGGTGCTGGTGGGGGCGTTGGCGGACCCTTCCCGCTTTGCCTTGGGCTATCCCGGTTTGCGCAGTATCGGCATCAACGCCGCCCTGTGCTACATCGCGAGTGGCGCGGCGCTTCTTTTCCATGTTTTCGGCCTTGCCCGAAGCGGCGGGCGGATACGGTCGCTGCTCGGGGGGGGCGCATCCCTCATCGCCGCTGCTGTCCTGCTCCAGTTCTCTTTCGACTTTTACCCCTCCGCCGCCCCTTGGCGGCTGGTGCTGAATACGCCCTTCTCCCCCGATAGCCGATGGCCGGGCGGCCTATCATTTACCACGGCCATCAGCCTTCTCTTCTTGGGCATCGTGCTGGCCCGCCTGGACCGAATTCGGGGCGCCCGGCAGGGCGGGACGCTGTTGGCGCTGGCTGTCGCTTCCCTGACGTTGGCCGGCGTGGGGGCCGTGGGGCAATTGCTGGGGATGGATTTGCTGTTCAGCGAATCCCCCGGTTCCCTGCTGATGAGCGGGCCCGCCTCCTGGGCGATGGGCACGCTTTCGGGGGGCGCGATTTACCTGCTGGTGACGGGGCAGTGGTTCAGGGAACTGTTCGCAGGGCGGGAGGACCGCCGCATTTTTTTCGCCAATTTGGTGTTCCTGTTCACGCTGACTCTGGTTTCCGGGCTGATCGGCATCAGCCTGTTCGAACGGGAAACCATGCGGAACTACCAGAATTCCCTGGCCGAGGCGGTGGAAAGCAAGGCCCAGCTGTTCGAAAGCCGCATCCTGCTGACCGTGACCGGGGCCTCCACCGCCACCGTCATTTCCGGCGTGGGCGAGCTGCTGGACAAACCGGATACCCCCCTGCGCCAGGAGGAACTGCGGGAAGTGTCCCGGGACCTGCTGAAAAACCTCGGGCGGGAAGGGGTGAGGATGGTGCGTCTTACCGACCGCAGCGGCCAACTCCAGGCCCAGGCGGGTGAGACAACGAAACTGCCCCCCCCCGGCGCCCAACTGTCCTATCCCTACCCCATCCGTCTCTATTGGCTGGACGGGTGGTGGGTCGAGCTTCAGGTGATGGTGTTCCACGGTCTGCGTCCGGTGGGGCAGGCCCTGTTCCAGAGCCGGCTTACCGGCCTGGACCGGCCCCTTGCCCACACCCGGGGGGTGGGCGACGTGGGCCGTGTGCGTCTTTGCGCGCCGGGGAGGGACCGCGCCATCTGTTTTCCCTCGGCGGCGGCCGACGAAGAGGCGGTGACCGGGGAAGCCGCCGTCGCGTCCCTCGCCTTGAGCGGCTTCCAGGGGGTGAAGTTGCTGCGCGGCGAAAGGAGCGCCACCTTGGCGGCTTACACGCCCATCGGCTCCACCGGCCTGGGCATGATGCACGAGGTGCCCACCTACGAACTGTTTCATGCCTTGCGGGTACAGTTGCTGCTGGCTTTCTCCGCCATCGTCGGCTTCATCATCGTCGGTGCCTTCATCCTCCACCGGCGGGTTTATCCCATGGTGCGGGGGATACAGTTCGAAAAAACCCGCATCCAGGAAATCCTGGCCCACATTCCGGAAGGGGTGATCACCCTGGATGGGCAGGGGGTGATCCAGGCCGCTAATCCCACCATGGAGCGCTTGTTCGGCTACCGGGCCCAGGAAATGGCGGAGAAGGGGATCAAGGGGCTGATTCCCGGCGTGTGCAAGAAGGGGCAGGAGAACTGTGCCGGGGGCTTTGCGGGGCCGGACGGTATCCTGGAAATGGGTGAGTTGACCGGGGTGCGCCGGGACGGCGGCCGATTCCCGGTGGAGGTGGCGTTCAATAGTTTCGAACTGGACGGGCGGCGCCATTACATCGGCATCGTGCGGGATGTCAGCGAGCGCCGGAAGGCGGAGGAAGCCCTGCGCAAGAGCGAAGAACATTACCGCGGCATCCTGGAAACCGCCATGGACGGCTTCTTCATGGTGGATGGGGCGGGGCAGGTCCGGGCCGTGAACGCGGCGTTCTGCCAGCTGTTGCGTTACCGCAACGAAGGGGAGCCGATCGCCCTGCACCTTTCCGACGCGGAAGCCAAGGAATCCTGGGAGGAGACGCAGCGCCACCTGGAAACGGTGCGCAAGAAGGGCGCGGACCGCTTCGAGTCGCGTTGGCGGCGCCAGGACGGCCGGATGATCGACGTGGAGGTGAGCGTCAAGTATCAGCCGGAAGGGGATGTGTTCTATTGCTTCATGCGCGACATCACCAAGCCCAAGCGGGCGGAAAATGCCTTGAGGCGCAGCCTGGCCAGCCTGGCCGACGCCCAGCGCATCGCGCGCATCGGGGACTGGGAATGGGAAATTTCCAGCGACACCTTGATGTGGTCGGAAGAGGCGTACCGCATTTTCGGCCTGGAACCCAGGGAATTGGTGGGTAGCCTGGATGGTTTTCTCCGCCGCGTCTACCCGGCCGACCGGGAGGCGGTGATGGGGGCTATCCGCAGCGCTCTCGACGAGCGGCGGCCCTATAGCATCGACCACCGCATCGTCCTGACGGACGGCTCGATCCGGGTGGTGCACGAGTTGGCGGAAGTGGTGTTCGACAAGAAATGGCGTCCCGTCCGCATGCGCGGAACCGTGCAGGACATCACCGAGCGCAAGCGCATCGAGGAAGACCTGGAGCACTCCCGCACCCTGCTGCGCAAGCTGGCGGCCCACATCGAAACCGTGCGGGAAAACGAGAAGGGACGCATCGCGCGGGAAATTCACGACGAGCTGGGGCAGCTTCTCACAGCCTTGCGCATGGACATGGCCTTGGTGCGCATCCAGTTCGGCGGCGACCAGCCGGCCCTGAAGGAGAAGCTGGAATCCATGACCGACCTGGTGGACCGCACCATCCGCGTGGTGCGCAGCGTGGCGTCCAACCTGCGCCCCTCCGCCCTGGAGGTGGGGATTGTCCCCGCTCTCGAGTGGCTGGTGGAAGACTTCCAGAAGCGCAGCGGTATCATGGTCCTCTTTACCCGCTTCGATCGGGATCTGGAGTTGGACGAGCGGCGGCAGATCGCCGTGTTCCGCATCGTTCAGGAGTCCCTTACCAACGTGGCCCGCTACGCCAATGCGAGCCGGGTGGAGATTTCCGTGGCGAGGGAGGACGAGCTGCTCTGTGTGGAGGTGCGGGACAATGGCAAGGGCTTCGATCCCGCCAGCCTGCCCCCCCACAAAGCCTTTGGCCTGATGGGCATCCGGGAGCGGGCACTGACCCTGGGGGGCGAGTGTGGCATCGCCAGCGCGCCGGGGTCCGGCACCACGGTGTCGGTTCGCTTGCCCCTGGAAGAGGCGGCCATCCCGGCGCCGCCGGCAAGGGACCGGCCGGCCGGGTCCTTCGCTCCTTCCCCCTCGATGGGGGAGGGGGAATTGATCCGGGGCAGCTGAGGGAACCGGCCCCATGAAGCGGATTTTCATCGCCGACGACCATGCCATTGTGCGCGAGGGCATCAAGCGACTCCTCGCCATGTGCCCTGAATTCGTCCTCGCCGGCGAGGCGCAGGACGGCGATGAAGTGGTGGAAAGGCTGGAAGAACTGGCCGCTTGCGATCTGCTGATGCTCGACATGACCATGCCCGGCCTTTCCGGCTTGGCGCTGATCCGGCGGGTGAAGGCCCGGCATCCCCGCCTGCCGGTGCTGATTTTCAGCATGCACAACGAACCGGCCCTGATCTCCGAAGCCCTGGATGCCGGGGCGGCGGATTACGTCGCCAAGGACCGCGACCCGGAAGTACTGATCGCCGCCATGCTGCGGGCGATGCAGGACGCCGGGTAGGGTTTTTCCTATACGGGGGGTAACAAACCCCTAATCCAGTGCGCCGCTAATTCCTAATCAATGCCGGGGTAAATTCCGATGGCATTCTCCCTTTTACCGTACTAGGTTTAGAATTCATGACTACATAGAACCCTGTAGCCGCCAAAAATGGAGGCGATACGCAAAAAGGGTCCACGGGGGCGGTCTGCCCATCGGCTGGGGCGGACCGTTTAGACAACCATATTTGGGGGAAAAACAATGATAAAAATCCTGATCGCCGACGATCATTCCCTGGTGCGGCAAGGGGTGAAACAGATCGCGGCCCTGGCGACGGACATCGCCGTCGCGGGTGAAGCCGTCAACGGCTGGGAAGTTCTGGAAAAGTTGCAAAAGACCGCCTGCCACCTGCTGCTGCTCGACATTTCCATGCCCGGTATCAACGGCATCGACCTCATCCGCCGGGTGAAGGAGGAGCGGCCCCTGCTTCCCATCCTCATGCTTTCCATGTACAACGAGGGCCACCTGGCGGCCCGGGCTATCAAGGCCGGGGCGTCGGGTTACGTGACCAAGGACAGCGAGCCGGAAATCCTCATCGCCGCTATCCGCAGGGTGGCGGGAGGCGGACGCTATGTGGAGCCGCGTCTGGCCGAGCAGATGGCCCTGGAGTTCAGCCTTGCCGATGATCGCCCGCCTCACGAAACGCTGTCGGAACGGGAATTCCAGGTGCTGGAAAAAGTGCTGGCGGGCCAGCACATCAACCAGATTGCCCTGGACCTCTCCCTCAGCGCCAAAACCGTCAGCACCCACAAGGCGCGCCTGATGCGCAAACTCAACATCCAGAGCAATGCCGAATTGATCCGCTACGGCCTCAAGCACCGTCTGTTCGAGGTGGGCAGAGAGCCGGCGCAAGAGTTGTAATCCTTTCCCTACATTCGCCGCACGCAACGCTGACTGAAAAATCCGCTTCCGCTGATATGGACTTGCCCCGCAATGGGGCAATCTGGCTCCTGTGGCAAAGAAAAATACATAGGAGACATGCGGATCATGGTGAAAATCGTTATTTCCGAGAGCGAATCAAGCAGCCGCAAGGCTCTCCAGCTGGCGTTGTGCGGCGAAGGGCATGCGGTACGGACGGCCTCCGGGGGAAAAGATACCGCCCTCCTGGTGGAGGGCTTCGGCCCGGATGTGGTGCTGCTGGACATGTACCGTTCGGTGGCACAGGGCGTTCAGCCCGTCGGGCAGATTTTTCTTCACCATGACACGATCCGGGGAGTGCCGGTGGTCTTTTTTGCCCCCGCCGCCTATGCCGCGGGGAGCCACCCGTGGACCCCCAGTCTTGCGGCCTGCGGCGACGGCGGGCTATTCGGCGCTTTCCCGGAACATGTACGGAGCAAGACGTTGGAGCATGTGCGGCGGGTTTGCCTTTCCCTGTCCCGCTGCCAGCGCATGATGACCCGCAGCGTCGAGCGCAAACCCCGGCCCACAGGCCAGGGTCAAGGGGCGGAAAACGTCAGGCCGCCGAAGGCGGACCTGACCGGGGAACTCCCGGCGATCGCGCCGGAGAGCTTCACCAATGCAGCGCGCCCTTACCGAGGGCGCATCTGGGAGGCCAGAAGCGATGCCGTGGCGGCATAAAGGAGAAATCCGTGAACATCCTGATCGTGGAATGCGAATGTGAACGATCCGGCCCGATGCCCCAGGTCCATGCCCTGCGGGCGGACGGGCACGAGGTGCTGTTCGCCGAGTCGGGAGACGAGGTAATGGCGATACTGGCCCGGGGTTGGCCCAATCTGATTCTGATGAATACCCCCATGCAGGAGTCCTGTGCCCACGAGATGGCACGCCGGATCAAGGCCTACGTGGATGAGCACCGTTACGTGCCGGTGGTGTTCCTGTCGCCGATCCATGACGACAGCACTCTGGCGCGCTTTGTCGAAGGCTATGCGGACGATTTTGTCGAACTGCCCCACAATCCCCTTTCCCTGAAGGCCAAACTGGCAATCATGGAGCGGGCCATACAGACGCAGCAAAGCCTGATGCAGTTCAAGCAGAAGACCGAGCACGAAATCAGCATGGCCAAGCAGATGTTCGACGCCCTGACCCGGCGCATGGTGGCCGAGGTGCCCAACATGCGCCATTGGACCTGGACGGCCGGCCATTTCAGCGGCGATGTGCTGTTCTATGAGAAAACGCCCGATGGCCGCCTGCACGTGATGCTGGGGGATTTCACCGGCCACGGGCTGGCATCCGCCGTGGGGGCGCTGCCCACTTCGGACGCCTTTTTCGCCATGACACGCAAAGGGCTCCCCATCGCCGAAATCGCAGCGGAAATCAACGCCAAGCTGCATACCGTCCTGCCCACCGGCTATTTCTGCGCCACCTGTCTCCTGGCCATGGATGCGGCATGCAGCGAGGTGGAGGTGTGGAACGGGGGCTTGCCGCCGGTGCTGATGCTGGACGGGAAAAACCGGGTGGTGGCGGCGGCGGAAAGCAACCGGCTTCCCCTGGGCATCCAGCCTCCCGAGCTGTTCGAACGGGAGACCGCACGCTTTGTCGTGCCGCCGGATTTCAGCCTGGTGATGTACAGCGACGGGCTCACCGAGGCGGTCAACCCGGCGGGGGAAATGTTCGGCGACACCCGCCTCCAACTGGCCATGTTCGGCTCCACCGGGACGTCCAGTCTGATGGATGCCATCAAGGGTGCCCTGATCAGCTTCATGGACGGTCTGGAACCGGTGGACGACGTATCCCTGGTGATGCTGGGGTCAGCTTCCTGATAGGGGTGAGCGATGAATAGCGTGCAAAGCATGGATGGCGTCGTGAATCTGTTCCCCCTTTCGGGTTGCCTGGAGTGCGGTGGGAACGACAAAAGCCATTTCCACACCCTGGCCGACCACCTCCATTTCGGCATCGTGGTGGCGACGCGGGGCGGAACCGTGCTGTTCGCCAACCGTGCGGCCCAGGAGCTGTTTCAGCGCACGGCGGCGGAAATGGCCGGCTACCCCTTCAGTTTTCCCCTCGTCGAGGGGGAGACGGTGGAAATCGAGATACCCCAGCGGGACGGGGAAAAACTGGCGGTGGAGATGCATGTTTCCCGTTTCGAATGGGAGGGGGGAGAGCCCGCTTACGCGGTATCCCTGCACAACATCGCCCTCTACCGCAAGCTGAAGACTTCCCTGCAAAAAAGCAGCGACCGGCTGCGGGCCATCATCAACGCTTCGCCCGTGGCCATCATCACCCTGGACGGCGATCTCCGGGTGATGCTGTGGAGCATGGTGGCGGAGCGGCTGTTCGGCTGGAACGAGCGGGAACTGATCGGCCAGCCTTTGCCCATCCTGTCCGAAAACGGCGAGGACGACCTGCAGCAGTATTGCCGGTGCGGCCTGCAGAACATGGCGTTTTTCGGCATCGAATTGCCGCCCCAATTGCGCCGGGACGGCGCTCCCGTGGACGTCAGCATCTGGGTGGCCCCCCTGACCGATTCCCGGTCCCTGGCCGGCGGGGTGCTGCTGGTGGTGGCCGACATCAGCGCCCGCAAGCAGGCCGAGGCCCAGATCCAATATCTTTCCAGCCGCAACGCCCTTACCGGCCTGCCCAACCGGGCGAGTTTCATCGATATCCTGGACTCGTCCATCGCCCATGGCATCCAACGGGCCGGGAGTTCCATGGCGGTGTTCTACCTGGGGCTCGACCGGTTCAAGAACGTCAACGAATCCCTGGGCTACGGCGGCGGCGATTCCCTGTTGCTCAAAGTGGCGGAAATCCTGGGGCAGATCACCCGGGACGGCGATGTGCTGTCCCACGTGGGAGGGGACGAGTTCGCCCTCGTGATGCGGGATTTCGGCAATCCCCACGACGTCATCCGTGCCGCCAAAAAATTGCTCCACGCCTTGTCCGAACCGGTTTCCCTGGATGAGGGCCTGGAGGTGCTGGTTTCCGTCAGTGTGGGGGTGGCGGTGTTCCCCGGCGACGGGCTCCAGGGGGAGGAATTGCTGCACAAAGCGGAGACGGCCATGCGCCGGGCCAAAGAGAATGGCGGCAAGCAGTTCCAGTTCTTCTCTTCCGGCATGAATTCCTGTTCCGTGGAGCGCTTGACCCTGGAAAGCAGCCTGCGCCATGCCCTGACGCGGGAGGAGTTCCTGCTCCACTTCCAGCCCCAGATGGAGATCGGCAGCGGGCAAGTGGTCGGCGCCGAAGCCCTGGTGCGCTGGAACCACCCGGAACTGGGCGAATTGCCCCCCGGCCGCTTCATCGGCCTGGCGGAGGAATGCGGCCTGATCGTGGACCTGGGGGAGTGGGTGCTGCGCCAGGCTTGCCGCCAAAGCGTGGAGTGGGCCAGGGCCGGCCTGGGAAGCGTGCCGGTGGCGGTCAACGTTTCCCCCCTGCAATTTTCCCGCAAGCTGCACCGCACCGTGGCGCGTATCCTGCAGGAAACCGGCCTCGATCCGGCCCTGCTGGACGTGGAACTGACCGAGGGCACCGTGATGCGGGATGCCGAGGCGGCCACGGCGGAGTTGCGGCGGCTGAAGAACATGGGAGTGCGGATTTCCATCGACGATTTCGGCATGGGCTATTCTTCCCTGAGCTACCTCAAGCGCTTTCCCATCGACAAGCTGAAAATCGACCAGTCCTTCGTCCGGGATATCCCCGGCGACCCGGACGACGGGGCGATCATCGCCGCCATCGTCGGTCTGGCCAAGAGCCTCAATCTCAAGGTGATCGCGGAAGGGGTGGAAACCGCCGCCCAGCTGGAATTCCTCCGGGACCTTCGGTGCGACGAGGTGCAGGGCTTCTACTGCGGTCGGCCCATGGCTGCCGACAAACTGGCCGCTCTGCTGGAAGAGGGCGGGGTGTGCCAGAGCGTGCGGTCGGGGCGGGCTTAGGACAATGGCGCACGCCATGAAAGGTTTCATGCAGGGGGGGGCTTTTCCCATAAAGGGCAGTTCAGCCAACTGCCGCCTCCGCTTCGGCCCTTCCTGCTTTTCTACAACCGGCTGCGATGGGAGTCATCCTCTATGCATGGACTGAGCCATTCCCGCGAACCGGCCGCCTTTCCTCGGGAATGCCTGGCGTTCTCCGTCGGTGGCGGGGAGTTCGGCGTGGACCTGCTCCAGGTGCAGGAAATCCGTGGCCACGAGGCCATCACCCCCCTGGCCCATGGGCCGGCGCACCTGCGGGGCGTCATCAACCTGCGGGGCGCGGTGGTGCCGGTGGTGGACCTGCGGCTCAAGTTCCGCACCGAGCCGGCGGCCTATGACGAAACTACCGTGCTGCTGATCCTAAACCGGCGCGGATTGCGGCTGGGGGTGGCGGTGGACGGCGTGTCCGACGTGCTCACCCTGAAGGATGAGGCCATCGCTCCGGCGCCGGAGGCCGACTGCATCACCGGCACGGCCACGGTGGCCGGCCGCTCCCTGGCCCTGGTGGACGTGGACCAGCTCCTGGCAGATTCCCTGCCGCCCCCCTGCGCCCACTGACAGTTTCCTCCCTTGGCCCTTGCCGGCTCCTTCCTGCCGGCAAGGGCATTTTCTTTCTTCGGCCCCTGTAGGGTTTCCCCTATAAGCGCCACGCCGCTTTCTGACATTCCTTCCGCCGCTTTCTGACTGCAAGTTCCGGCAACGCTGATATTTTTTCCCCTCTCCGGAGTGCATTCTTCAACCCACTAGGCAAGCGATGGAAAGGCCGGGAATGTTGAACGTACTGGTGGTGGACGATTCGGTGTTGATGCGGGAGCGCCTGGTGGAACTGGTGAGCGAGGCCAGCGACAAGGTGAACGTGTCCCAGGCCGGCAGCGTGCTGGAGGCCCTGTCGGAACTGGAAAGCGGCCACTTCGACTTGGTGCTGCTGGACATGCTGCTGCCGGACGGAGACGGGACCACGGTGCTGGAAGCCGTCAAGCAGCGCACCCCTTCCACCCGGGTGGCGGTGATGACCCGCTTTCCCGCCTACCGCAAGCGTTGCCGGATATTGAAAGCGGATTATTTCTTCAACAAGTATGAGGACATGGACCACGCCATGGCCACCATCCGCCGGCTCGCCGGGGGGGGAGAGGGGAGGGCAGGATGACCACGCACACCCACGACCACGCCATGCCCAGTTTGTTCTGGGCCCAGCCCCTGGCGGTAGGAATGCTGGGCCTGGCCGGCGTGCTGTACGCCGGCGGGACCCGGGGAGCCAGCGTCGCCCTGGCCCTGCTGCTGCTGGCGGTAGGGGGAGTGTTCGGCGCCTGGGCTGCTTCACGTTTTCGCACCGAGGTGCGCCACGTGGTGGACAGCACCACCGAGCGGCTGACGGCCCAACTGCGCGCCGCCATCGAAGCGGAACATATCCAGGGGCTGGACGGCCTGTGCCGGGAGGTGCTGCCCATCTGGTATCGCCAGGTGGATACGGCGCGGGTGCAGACCGAAGACGCCATTACCGCCCTGACTCAGCGTTTCTCCGGCCTCTACGCCAAGCTGGAGGCGGCGGTGGCGGCGTCCGAACAGGCCGCCGGCGGCATCGGCGGCGAGGGCGGCATGGTGGCGCTGCTGTCCCGCAGCGAAGCGGAGCTGGATTCCATCATCCATTCCCTCAAGTCGGCCCTGGGGGTCAAGGACGCCATGGTGGCGGAAGTGATGCAGCTGGCCCGCTTCACCGAGGAGCTGAAGAAAATGGCGTCGGACGTGGGGGATATCGCCGCCCAGACCAACCTGCTGGCGCTGAACGCCGCCATCGAAGCGGCCCGGGCCGGGGAGCAGGGGCGGGGCTTCGCGGTGGTGGCGGACGAGGTGCGCAAACTCTCCACCCTTTCCGGCGAGACCGGCAAACAGATCAGCGAAAAGGTGGATGTCATCAACCGTGCCATGGCCTCGGCCATGGAATCGTCGGAGGACTACGCCCGCCAGGATGCCGAAGTGGTGTCCCGCTCCGAAGCCAGCATCCGCAAGGTGCTGGGGGAATTCCACGCAGCGGCGGAGGGCCTGGGCGGCTCGGCGGAAATCCTGCAGCGGGAGAGCCGGGGTATCCGGGACGAGATTTCCGACGTGCTGGTGTCCCTCCAGTTCCAGGACCGGGTAAGCCAGATTCTCGGCCACGTGAAGAAATACATGGAACACCTGGAAACCCTGCTGGGGGACTGGGTCCGCCAGCGGGACGAAGGGCGGGTCGAAGCGGTGGACGCCGGGGAGTGGCTGAAGGACATGGAACTGGGCTACACCACCGAGGAGCAGCGGCTCAACCACCAGGGCATCGACCAGGGGTTGCCCGTCAGTACCGAAATTACTTTCTTTTGAGGAGGAGCCATGGCGAAGACAGTCATGATCGTGGACGATTCCGCCTCCCTGCGGCAGGTGGTCAACATCGCCCTCAGCGGCGCGGGTTACGAGGTGATCGAGGCTTGCGACGGCAAGGATGCCCTGACCAAGCTCAACGGGCGGAAGATCAGTCTCATCATCAGCGACGTGAACATGCCCAACATGGACGGCATTTCCCTGGTGAAGGAGGTGAAGAAGCTCCCCGAACACAAGTTCATGCCGATCATCATGCTCACCACCGAAAGCCAGGACACCAAGAAGCAGGAAGGCCAGGCGGCCGGAGCCAAGGCCTGGGTGGTCAAGCCGTTCCAGCCGGAGCAGATGCTGACGGCGGTATCCAAGCTGATTTTGCCCTGAACCTGAAATGTAGGAGCGCCCCATGGGCGCGAACCCGCGCAGATCGTGCCCGCGGGGCGCTTCTACAGGGATGTTAGCCACCACAACAAAAGGAGAATCGCGATGGGACTGGAAACGAGCCGTTACGGAAGCTACTGCCGCCTGCGTTTCGAGGGGGAAATGACCGCCGACGCGGTGGAGACTATTCGGGCCGAGTGGCTGGACATGCTGGAGAGCTGCCATGCCATGGAAATCGACCTGACGCGGGCCCGCTGCATCGACCTGTCCGGCGTGCAGCTCATGCTGCGGATGCGGGACGAGGCCAAGCAGGCGGACAAGATGGTCCTGTTCATCGGCTGGAACCCGGCCATCGAGGAGGCCCTCCACGTCTACCACTGGTTCGTGGACCTGATCGGCAGCGGCCGCTGCCGTGCCCAGCCGATGCTGGCGGGAGGTACAGCATGACGGTCGCCATGACGAAGAAGGGCGGCGTGTGCCGCCTCAAGGTGAGGGACGACATGACCATCTACCAAGCGGTGGGCCTCAAGGACGAATTGCTGAAGGGCCTGGAGGGCGGCAAGGAGTTGGAAGTGTCCCTGGCGGAGGTGGCGGAGATGGACAGCGCAGGCTTCCAGCTTATGTGCCTGCTCAAGCGCGAGGGGCTGGCCGCCGGCAAGCCGGTGCGTTTCGTGGACCACAGCCCGGTGGTGCTGGAGGTGTTGGACACCTTCAACATGGCGTCCTACTTCGGCGATCCCCTGGTCCTGCCTTCCGGCGCGGCGGCTTAGGAGGATGCCATGAAACCGATGGAAATCACGATGGCGGAGGACGGGGAGCAGAAATGCCGGATGACGATGGCGGGGGCGATCACCCTGCGCACCCTGCCCGGCATCCGGCAGGAGATGCTGCACCAGTTGGGCTGCCACCAGGAGATGGAGGTGGATTTGTCCGGGGTGGCGGTGGTGGATACGGAAGGGGTGAGGGCGATCCTCGCCATCCGGCGGGAGGCCGCTCGGGAAAACAAGGCCCTGCGCTTCGTTTCCCGCAACGAGGCCTTCCTCCAGCTCCTGGACTCGATGAATCGCGTATTTTTCGGCGCGCCCTTGGCGGCGTAGGAGGCGGTCTGAAGATGGCTGTTGCAGTTGCAGCGCAGGCGACCCCGCCTGCATCGCCCGCCGGGAGGCGGGCTTGACGCCCGCATGCAGGCGAGGTCGCCTGCGCTACGAAGCGCTTATTTGAGGAAAAGGGGAGAACGATGAATCTGGAGCAGGCAAAACAGACGTTTGTGGAAGAGGGCCGCGATCTTTTGCAGGAGATGGAGGACGCCCTGTTGCGCATCGAAAGCAGCGGCGGCGGCGAGGACGACATCAATGCCATCTTCCGCGCCGCACACACCATCAAGGGCTCGGCGGGGCTGTTCGGTTTCAGCCATGTGGTGTCCTTCACCCACGTGGTGGAAAACCTGCTGGATAAGGTCCGCAACGGTGGGGCCACTCTGTCCGGCGGCTTGATCACCGTGCTGCTCTCCTGCTGCGACCATATGCGCCGGCTGATCGAGCACGTGGCCGCCAACGACGGCGCCGATCCCCCGGAGGACATGCGGGCGGAAGGGGAGTCCCTGGTGGCCGGCCTGCGCCAGTATGGCGACGGCACAGCGCCCGCCCCCGCCGTGGCGCCCCCGAAGGAAGAGGGCGAGGCAGCGGTGTCCTCCCCCCGGAACCCCGGCGTGGAGGCGGACACTTGGCACATTTCCCTGCGTTTCGGCAAAGAGGTGCTGCGAAACGGCATGGACCCCCTGTCTTTCATTCGCTATCTGGGCACCTTGGGGAGCGTGGTGGCGGTGACCACCCTCGCCGACGCCATGCCCCCGGCGGCGGAGATGGACCCGGAGGAATGCTACCTGGGCTTCGAGATCGACTTCATGGGCGATGTGACCAAGGAGACGCTGGAAGGGGTGTTCGAATTCGTCCAGGACGACTGCTGGGTGCGCATCCTGCCGCCCCACAGCCAGATCGACGCGTATTTCATGCTGATCCAGGACCTGCCCGAGGACAAGCAGCGCCTGGGGGACATCCTGGTGTCCAGCGGTGCCCTGACCCATAAGGAACTGGAATCCGCCCTGGCCCTGCAGCGGGAGCAGGCGCTGGCCCGCTCCACCGAAGGCGAGCAGGTTGAACCCCCCCTGCCCATCGGCGAAATCCTGGTGCGCCAAGGGGCGGTGCAGCAACCGGTGGTCGAGGCCGCCCTGGAAAAGCAGAAGCAGGCGCGGGACACCAAAGCCCAGGAAAGCAAGTTCATCCGCGTCCACGCCGAGAAGCTCGACCAGCTCATCAACCTGGTGGGGGAACTGGTCATCGCCGGCGCCGGCGCCAACCTCCTGGCCCAGCGGGCGGGCCAGCCCCTGCTCCAGGAAGCCACCTCCTCCATCTCCCGTCTGGTGGACGAAATCCGCGACGGCGCCCTGCAGCTGCGCATGGTGGAAATCGGCGACACCTTCCACCGCTTCCAGCGCGTGGTCCGCGACGTGAGCCAGGAACTGGGCAAGGACATCGACCTGGTGATCAACGGCGCCGAAACCGAGTTGGACAAGACCGTGGTGGAGAAGATCGGCGATCCCCTGCTGCACCTGGTGCGCAACGCCATCGACCACGGCATCGAACCCTCCGCCGTCCGGGGGGAAAGCGGCAAGAAACCCAAGGGCACCCTGTGGCTCAACGCCTACCACGACTCCGGCAGCATCGTCATCGAAGTGGCCGACGACGGCCGCGGCCTCAACCGGGACAAGGTGCTGCAAAAGGCCCTCGACATGGGCCTGGTCAACGCCTCCCAGACCCTGTCCGACCAGGACGTGTTCAACCTGGTGTTCGAGCCCGGTTTCTCCACCGCCGAGAAGGTCACCAACCTCTCCGGCCGGGGGGTGGGCATGGACGTGGTGCGGCGCAACATCGAATCCCTGCGCGGCACGGTGGAGATCGACAGCGAACTGGGCAGCGGCACCACGGTGCGCATCCGCCTGCCCCTGACCCTGGCCATCATCGACGGCTTCCTGGTGGGGGTGGGCAAGTCCGCCTACGTGGTGCCCCTGGACATGGTGCTGGAGTGCGTGGAGGTGTCCGACGAGGACCGCCAGGCCACCCGGGAACGCAACTACGTCAACCTGCGGGGGGAGGTGCTGCCTTATCTCCACCTGCGGGACCAGTTCGAGATCGAGGGGGCGCCGCCCCGGCGGGAGAACATCGTGGTGGTGCAGTACGCCGGGGAGAAGGCGGGGCTGGTGGTGGACGAACTCTTGGGGGAATTCCAGACGGTGATCAAGCCCTTGAGTTCCCTCTTCCGCCACCTCAAGGGCATCAGCGGCTCCACCATCCTGGGCAGCGGCGAGGTGGCTTTGATTCTGGATGTGCCGTCCCTGGTGCAGCGGGCGGTGAATTCCGAAACCCAGTCGGCCGTGGCGCAGAAGCAGGCGCTGGCGGTGCATTGATTTATTCCAATTAGCGATGGAGGGCATGACCATGTTCCAGAACATGAAAATCGGCCAGCGACTGGGCGCCGCCTTTGCCCTGATGTCGCTGTTGACGGTGGCGGTAGCGGCCTTTGGCGTAGCCGGGATGTCTTCCATCGCAATTGGCGCGCTGGCGGCCCTGGCGCTGTTGCTGGGGGCGGGAATGGCGGTTGCCGTTGTCCGTAGCGTCGTCCGCCCCTTGAACGAAGCGGCGGGTGCGGCCGAAAAACTGGCGGCGGGGGATTTCTCCTTCGCGGCGAGTGGCGGACGCAGCGATGAGACCGGCCGCTTGCTCGCCTCCCTGTCTGGCATCCAAACCAGCCTGCAAGCGCTGATAACGGACACCGATGAGTTGTCCCGGGCGGCGGTGGAAGGGCGGCTGGACGTCCGGGCGGAAGCCGACAAGCACCGGGGCGGCTACCGGAAGGTCGTGGAAGGAGTGAACGGCGCCCTGGGCCGGCTGGTGGGCTTGCTGGATGCCATGCCGACGCCGGTGATGGTGGTGGACCGGGAATTCACCGTCCAATACATGAACGAATTCGGGGCCAAAGTGGGGGGCAAGACCCCGGCCCAAGTGAAGGGGACCAAGTGCCACGACCACTTCAAGACCGGCGACTGCAAGACCGACAAATGCGCCTGCGCCCGTGCCATGGGCACGGGGCAGACAGCGGCGAGCGAAACGGACGCCCACCCCGGCGGGCTGAACCTGGACATCGCCTACACCGGCATGCCCCTGCGTGCGGCGGACGGCGCGTTGGTGGGAGCCTTCGAATACGTGGTGGACCAGACGGCGGTGAAGCAGGCGGAGCGGGTCTCGAAGAAAGTGGCCGACTACCAGAAATCGGAGACGCGGAAGCTGGTGGACGGTCTGGGCAAGCTGGCGGAAGGGGACATGGACTTCGCCGTGGCGACCGCGCCGGCGGACGGCGACACCGAAGGGGTGAAGGAGGTGTACGACAACATCGCCGAATCGGTATCCCGGGTCCAGTCCAGTCTGCAAGCGCTGATAACGGACACCGATGAGCTGTCCCGGGCGGCGGTGGAAGGGCGGCTGGACGTCCGGGCGGAAGCGGGCAAGCACCGGGGTGGCTACCGCCGCATCGTGGAGGGCGTCAACGCCACCCTGGACGCCGTCATCGGCCCGGTCAACGAGGTGATGCGCATCCTGGGCCAAATGGAGCAAGGGGACCTGTCCGAGAAGATTCGCAACGAGTACCAGGGCAAGTTGCGGGAACTGCGAGACACGGTCAACAACACCGTGGACAAGCTGGCGGAAACCATGCGGGAAGTGCGGGTGGCAGCCGACGCCTTGAGCACCGCCTCCGAACAGGTCAGTGCCACCGCCCAGACCCTGTCCCAGGGCTCTTCCGAGCAGGCCGCCAGCGTGGAGGAAACCAGCGCCGCGGTGGAGCAGGCCAGCGCCTCCATCAACCAGAACACCGAAAACGCCAAGATGACCGACGGCATGGCGTCCAAGGCGGCCAAGGAAGCCACCGAAGGAGGCGAATCGGTGAAGGAGACGGTGACGGCGATGAAACAGATCGCCGAAAAGATCGGCATCATCGACGACATCGCCTACCAGACCAACCTCCTGGCGCTGAACGCCGCCATCGAAGCGGCCCGGGCCGGCGAGCACGGCAAGGGCTTCGCCGTGGTCGCCGCCGAAGTGAGGAAACTGGCCGAACGCAGCCAGGTAGCGGCCCAGGAAATCGGCGAAGTGGCCAAGAGCAGCGTGCACCTGGCGGAAAAAGCCGGGACCCTGCTGGACGAAATCGTCCCCAGCATCAACAAGACCTCCGACCTGGTGCAGGAAATCGCCGCCGCCTCGGAAGAGCAAAGTGCCGGCGTGCGGCAGATCAACACCGCCATGACCCAGCTCAACCAGACCACCCAGCAGAACGCCTCGGCGTCGGAAGAGCTGGCCGCCACGGCGGAGGAGATGAGCGGCCAGGCGGAGCAGTTGCAGCAGCTGATGGGATTTTTCAAGGTGGACATGGAAGGCGCTACGGGAGCTTCCCGCACGAAATCGGCCCCGTCGCAGCGCATCGTCAAGCTGGGAGCGAAGGCCAAGCCGGCGGCGAAGCCTGCCGCGCTTCCGGGGAGCATTCCGGGGGAGCCTGAGTTCGTCCACTTCGAGGAGAAACAGGCTTGGGCACGCTAGCCGTGCCCAAGGATGTTCGGACTGCAAATTTTATCGATAACAAGGAGGGCATGGCATGTTCAAGAATATGAAAATCGGTGTACGGCTGGGCCTGGGCTTCGGTTCGGTGGTGTTGTTGATGGTGACCATCGGGGTGATCGGCATAACACGGCTGGGAAGTCTGAATGCCAAGGTGGATGACATGGTCAATGACAAATATCCGAAAACGGTGATGGCCAACAACATCATCGACCAAGTCAATATCGTGGCCCGCGCCATGCGTAACAGCGTGCTGGTTGCCGATCCGGCGACGGCCAAGAAGGAGTTGGATCGGATTGCGGAAGCGAAAAAAACCATTCTTGAAAACTTCGACAAGCTGGAGTCGACGATTCGCTCCGAAAAAGGCAAGGAAGTGTTCAAGACCATGGTGGATAGCCGGACCCAATATGCCGCCGGTCAGGACCAGTTCATCAAACTGGTGGCCGAGGGACGGAAGGCCGAAGCGGTCGAGTTGATGCTTGAAGACATCCGCCCCAAGCAAAACGCCTATATGGATGCGGTGAACAAGCTGATCCTGTTTCAGGGCGGGATGATGGAGCAGTCCGGCAAGGAAGCGGCGGAAGAATACAACTCCGCCCGCACCCTGATGATCGTGCTGGGGGTCGTCGCCTTGGGCCTTGCCGGCGGCATCGCCTTCTGGATCACCCGCAGCATCACCAAGCCCATCAATGAGGCGGTGACCGTGGCCAGCCAGCTGTCCGAGGGCGATCTGACGGCCAGGATCGAGGTGACTTCCAACGATGAAACGGGCCACCTCCTCACGGCCATGAGGACCATGGTGGAGAAGTTGTCCCAGATCATCTCCGAAGTGCGGGGTGCGGCGGATGCCTTGTCCAGCGCGTCGGAGGAGGTGAGTGCCACGGCCCAGAACCTGTCCCAGGGCTCCAGCGAGCAGGCGGCCAGCGTGGAGGAAACCAGCGCCGCGGTGGAGCAGGCTTCCGCCTCCATCAACCAGAACACCGAGAACGCCAAGATGACCGACGGCATGGCGTCCAAGGCGGCCAAGGAGGCCACGGAAGGGGGCGAAGCGGTGAAAGAGACGGTGACGGCCATGAAGAGCATTGCCGAGAAGATCGGCATCATCGACGACATCGCCTACCAGACCAACCTCCTGGCGCTGAACGCGGCCATCGAAGCGGCCCGGGCCGGGGAACACGGCAAGGGCTTCGCGGTGGTGGCGGCGGAAGTGCGGAAACTGGCCGAACGCAGCCAAGTGGCGGCCCAGGAAATCGGTGAGGTGGCCACCAGCAGCGTGCACCTGGCGGAGAAGGCCGGCAAGCTGCTGGACGAGATCGTACCCAGCATCAACAAGACCTCCGACCTGGTGCAGGAAATCGCCGCGGCGTCGGAAGAGCAGTCCGCCGGCTCGCGCCAGATCAATACCGCCATGACCCAGCTCAACCAGACCACCCAGCAGAACGCCAGCGCGTCGGAGGAACTGGCCGCCACGGCGGAGGAGATGAGCGGCCAGGCGGAGCAGTTGCAGCAACTGATGGGCTTCTTCAAGGTGAGCGACGACGGGATGGTTGCCGCTGCTCCGGCGAAGACGCGCAGGACCGAGGAGCGTGCGGGGGGCGTGGCCCACTTGGCGGCCAAGGCGGTGAAGAAGGCAGCCAAGGCGCTGGAAGTGCCCCACGGCGAGCCGGAATTCGTCAAGTTCTAAGGGAGGCGACCATGGGCGCACTTATCAAAAGCGACCAGCCGGCCGAAACACGGGCCGACCTGGACCAGCAGCAATATCTGACTTTCATGCTGGGGGGCGAGATCTTTGCCATCGGCATCCTGGGCATCAAGGAGATCATCGAATACGGGCAGCTGACCGAAGTGCCGATGATGCCGGGCTTCATCCGCGGCGTGATCAACCTGCGGGGCAGCGTGGTGCCGGTGGTGGATCTCTCCTGCCGCTTCGGCCGCCACTCCACCGAGGTGACGCGACGCACCTGCATCGTCATCGTCGAGGTGCGGGCGGGGGAGGGGCAGCAGGACATCGGCATCGTGGTGGACGCGGTGAACGAGGTGCTGGAAATTCCCCAGGACCAGATCGAGCCGCCCCCCACTTTCGGCGCCAAGGTCCGGGCCGATTTCATCAGCGGCATGGGAAAGGTCGACGGCCATTTCGTCATTCTCCTCAGCGTCGACCGGGTGCTGTCGGTGGAAGAGATGTCCCAACTGGGCATGGGCGATTGGGAGCGCTACGAGCAGCACGGCCAGGAGGCGGTGGCGGCCTGAGCGGTAAATAACCGGCCGGGCCCATGGGTCCGGCCTGTCGGGCACTTGTAAAAGGAGGGTAGTCCTATGTTCAAGCACATGAAAATCGGTCTGCGGCTCGGTCTTGGGTTCGGCTGCGTGGTCTTGCTGGCCGTGGTTCTGGGGGCGGTTTGCCTCTTTGAGTTGGCCCAGATGGGTTCCCAGTGGAGCAGTTTCGAGCAGGTGACCCTGGCCAAGAAGAACGCGGTTAACGATGGCAACGTCAGCTTGGGCAACGGCATCCATCACTTCAAGAATTACATCCTGCGGGGCCGGGAGTACGACAAGACCTTCCTTAAGGATATGGAAGGCATCGACCAGGCGGCAGCCGCCTACCTGGCCGCCGGGTCCGTTTCCCAGGAGGAGCGCGCGCTTCTGGAGGAAATGAAGGCGGGCGCCAACCACTACCGGGACGACATGGCCAAGCTGGTGGATCTGCGCGGAAAATCCGCCGCCATCACCGACCTGGATGGAGCCGTCAAGGGCGCCGACAAGATCATCGCCGGCGCCTTCGCCAAGCTGCTGGAAATCAACGAGCGGGATACCCAGGCGGCATCGCAGCGCATGAAGAAAGCCTGGGACCGGGCCTTTGTCCTCATCCTCGGCACTGGTGCCGCCGTGGTGCTCCTTGGCATTGCCCTGGCGTTCTGGCTCACCCGCAGCATCACCCGCCCCCTTGGGGAAGCGGTGGACACTGCCGGCAAGGTGGCCAAGGGTGACCTCTCCTTCACCATCGGCAATGTCAGCCGGGATGAAACCGGCCAGCTGCTGGGCGCCATGGGAACCGTGCAGCAAAGCCTTAAGGCCTTGGTGGCCGACGCCGACCTCCTGTCCGAAGCCGCCGTGGCCGGGAAGCTGGCAACCCGCGCCGACGCCTCCCGGCATCAGGGGGACTACGGCAAGATCGTCCAGGGGGTCAACCAGACCCTGGACGCCGTGATCGGCCCCCTCAACGTGGCGGCGAACTACGTGGACCGCATCGCCCAGGGCGACATCCCCCCCGCCATCACCGACGATTACCAAGGGGACTTCAACCGTATCAAGAACAACCTCAACACCTGCGTCGATGCCGTCAACCGCCTCATCGACGACGCCGGGATGCTGTCCCAGGCGGCGGTGGAAGGCAGGCTGGATACGCGGGCCGATGCCACTCGGCACCAAGGGGACTTCCGCAAGATCGTGGAAGGGGTGAACGCCACCCTGGATGCGGTGATCGGCCCGGTGAACGAAGTGATGCGCATCTTGAGCCAGATGGAGCGGGGAGACCTGTCGGAGAAGATCCGCGACGAATACCAGGGCAAGCTGAAAGAACTGCGAGACACGGTCAACAACACCGTGGACAAGCTGGCGGAAACCATGCGGGAAGTGCGGGTGGCGGCAGACGCCTTGAGCACCGCCTCCGAACAGGTCAGTGCCACCGCCCAGACCCTGTCCCAGGGCTCTTCCGAGCAGGCCGCCAGCGTGGAGGAAACCAGCGCCGCGGTGGAGCAGGCCAGCGCCTCCATCAACCAGAACACCGAAAACGCCAAGATGACCGACGGCATGGCGTCCAAGGCGGCCAAGGAAGCCACCGAAGGAGGCGAATCGGTGAAGGAGACGGTGACGGCGATGAAACAGATCGCCGAAAAGATCGGCATCATCGACGACATCGCCTACCAGACCAACCTCCTGGCGCTGAACGCCGCCATCGAAGCGGCCCGGGCCGGCGAGCACGGCAAGGGCTTCGCCGTGGTCGCCGCCGAAGTGAGGAAACTGGCCGAACGCAGCCAGGTAGCGGCCCAGGAAATCGGCGAAGTGGCCAAGAGCAGCGTGCACCTGGCGGAAAAAGCCGGGACCCTGCTGGACGAAATCGTCCCCAGCATCAACAAGACCTCCGACCTGGTGCAGGAAATCGCCGCCGCCTCGGAAGAGCAAAGTGCCGGCGTGCGGCAGATCAACACCGCCATGACCCAGCTCAACCAGACCACCCAGCAGAACGCCTCGGCGTCGGAAGAGCTGGCCGCCACGGCGGAGGAGATGAGCGGCCAGGCGGAGCAGTTGCAACAGCTGATGGGCTTCTTCAACACCGGCGGCGAGGCGCGTTCCGCTGCGCCTGAAACGAAGTTGAAAGCCGGGGTCCGGCAGGGCGGGGTGATCCGCTTGGCAACCAAGGCGGCGAAGAAGGTGGTTGCCCCGGCAACGGAGATGCCTTTGCCAGAGGTGGAGTTCGTCCGGTTTTAGGGGAATTGGCTGCGAGTCGGCCAGGGATTGAAAACACAAGAGGAGCCAAGCATGAACAACATCGTGATGACCAAGGCCGGCAACGAAACCCGTTTCGTCGCCTTTCAGGAAAACGAAATCGCTATGCTCCGCACCGAGCTGGAAATGATGCTGGAGGAGGATACCCGCCTGAAGAAGATCGTCGGTGCGGCGGCCTTGTTCATCTCCCGCCTGGAGGGGGAGGTGCTGCCCAAGGGGACGGTGGTCGCCGGCTTGGCCCTGGCGCGGCTGATCGACGAGATGCCGGACGACACCATGTGCGAGGCGCTGCAACTGTACCAGGCCAATTGAAAAACGGATGTGGGAGCGACCTCCAGGTCGCGATGCGGTGGCTTCGCGACCTGGAGGTCGCTCCTATGTGGAAACGGCTTCTTCAAGGTTGATAGGAAAACAAGAAAATGGAAGCGCAGACCTTTTCAGATCGGGGTTTTTCCCAACTTCAGGCCTTGGTCCGGGACATCGCCGGCATCCATCTCACCCCGGCCAAGAAGGCCATGGTGTGCGGACGGCTGGCGAAGCGCCTGAAGCACGTGCAGTTGGCAAGCTATGACGATTACGTCCATTTTCTCACCAGTCTGGAGGGAAAAGGCGAGGTCCAGGCGGCCATCGACCTCATCACCACCAACGAGACCTATTTTTTCCGCGAACCCAAGCATTTCGACTTCCTGCGGGAGCGCATCCTGCCTTCCTGCATGCCGGGGAGGACGTTCCGGGTGTGGAGCGCCGCCTGCTCCTCGGGGGAGGAACCCTACAGCCTGGCCATGCTGCTGGCGGAATGCCTGCCCACCACGCCGTGGGAAATCGTCGCCTCGGACCTCAGCACCCGGGTGTTGGAAAAGGCCCAGCGGGGGCAGTATCCCATGGAACGGGCGTCCCACATCCCCCAGCAATACCTGGTGAATTACTGCCTCAAGGGCATCGGCTCCCAGGCCGGCACCTTCGTGGTGGACCCGGCCTTGCGAGCCCGGGTGAAGTTCACCCAGCTCAACCTGAATTCGCCCCTGCCGTCCCTGGGGGAGTTTGACCTCATCATGCTGCGCAACGTGCTGATCTATTTCGACCTTACGGTGAAAACCCAGGTGGTCAAGCGGATGCTGCCGGTGCTCAAGCCGGGGGGGCACTTCATCGTCGGCCATTCGGAAAGCCTCAATGGTGTGACCGGGGAACTGGAATCCATCGTGCCTTCCGTCTACCGCAAGCCGGGGCGCTGACCATGGGGGCGCGGGACGCATTCGAGGATGTTTTCCTCAATCCGGGGGACTATTTCTTCAGCAGCGGCAACCTTCGGCTGCGCACCCTGCTGGGGTCCTGCGTGTCGCTCACGGTATGGCATCCGGGGCTGAAAATCGGCGGCATGTGCCATTTTCTCCTTCCCCGGCGGGGAACCATGCACGGGAAGGCCAAGGACGGGCGCTACGGGGATGAGGCGGTGGAGTTGCTGCTGCAGGAGATGGACCAGGCATACACCCATCCGGGGGAGTATTTGGTGAAGCTGTTCGGCGGGGGCTCCATGTTCTATCCGCCGCGCTTCGCGAAAGGACAGGTGGGCGATATACCCGGAGGCAACATCGCCATGGGACGGGAGCTGGTCAAGCGCCATGGCCTGCGCCTGGAGGCCGAGGACCTGGGCGGTTACGGGCATCGGCAGGTGCTGTTCGAACTCGGTAGCGGCGACGTGTGGGTGCGCCGGAATACGGCGGGTTTTCCCCAGCGGAATTCGGAACGGGGGGCGGTCCACGTATGAGTCAGATCAACGTACTGCTGGTGGACGATTCGGCCGTGGTGCGCCAGGTGATGACCGGGGTGCTTGGAGAGGACCGTTCGATCAATGTCATGGGCGCGGTGGCCGATCCCTTGTTCGCCATGGAGCGGATGAAGCGGCAATGGCCCGACGTGATCGTGCTGGACGTGGAAATGCCCCGCATGGACGGCATCACCTTCCTGAAAAAGCTGATGGTCGAGCACCCCACTCCGGTGGTCATCTGCTCTTCCCTCACCGAGAGGGGGGCGGAAACCACCGTCCAGGCCCTGGCGGCGGGGGCGGTGAGCATCGTGACCAAGCCCAAGAACGGTGTGCGCAGGTTCCTGGAAGACGCGTCCGCAGATTTGGTTTCTGCCGTGAAGGCCGCCGCCCACGCCAACGTTAAGCGCCTGCGTTCGGTGTCGGAGGCGCCACTGAAGCCGGCCCCCAAGCTCAGTGCCGACGCCATCCTGCCTCCCGCCGCCCATGCCATGGCCCAGACCACCGAGCGACTGGTGGCCATCGGCACCTCCACCGGCGGCACCCAGGCCCTGGAATCCCTCCTCACGGCCCTGCCCCGGGTATGTCCGGGGCTGGTGATCGTCCAGCACATGCCGGAAAAATTCACCGGCGCCTTTGCCGCGCGTCTCAACAGCCTGTGCCAGATCGAGGTGCGGGAGGCGGTCAACAACGACCGGGTGATTCCCGGGCTGGCCCTCATCGCTCCCGGCGGAAGGCACATGATGCTCAAGCGCAACGGCGCCTACTACCATGTGGAGGTGGTGGACGGCCCCCTGGTGAACCGGCATCGGCCCTCGGTGGACGTGCTGTTCCGCTCGGTGGCCAAATACGCGGGGAAAAACGCCCTGGGCATCATCATGACCGGCATGGGGGACGACGGCGCCCGGGGGCTGCTGGAAATGCACGACGCCGGAGCCCTAACCCTGGCCCAGGACGAGGCGAGTTGCGTGGTCTACGGTATGCCCAAGGAAGCGGTCAAGCTCGGAGCGGCGGACCGCATCCTGCCATTGGATGCGCTGCCCCGGGCGATCCTGGAGCATGCGCCGGTTTGAGGGGATGGGAACGAACGATTGTCCCTCATCCCTCCCGCCCCTCTCCTTCCGGGAGCGGGGTTGGGGTGAGGGACTGCCGTATCCAAATCGGAATTAATGCACGCTGCCGAAGTGCGGGTCAACGCCGTAGGCCGGCACGGGGATGCCGGCGATGCGGGAGGCCTGCACGATCGGACCGCCGGGAAAGAGCTGGTAAAGATGGCGTCTGCCGTCCGTGTAGCCGAAGCGGTCCTGCACGTCGTGGACGATTTCGGTGACGGTGCAGTTGGGGCCGTTGTCCCGGTAGTGGTCGCGGAGAAAGCGCACGACCTGCCAGTGCTCCTCTGTCATGGTGATGCCTTCGGCGCGGGCGAGTTCCAGGGCGATGGCTTCGGACCATTCCGGCAGGTCGGCCAGATAGCCCTCGGGGTCGCGTTGCACGGCGCCCTCGTCGAGTATGGATTTGTTGATGTCGTACATAGTGACCTCCTTATTACACAAGGAACCCGACCCCGGAGGTCGGGTAGGGATACCCCTATACTAGGAAAGTCCGAGGGGATTGCTAGGGAAATTTTCTCCTTTCGGTGTAACAAAAAAAGTCTAGAATTCCTTTCCTGCCCATCGCCCCCGAAGCGGGGCACGCATTCGAGGAAACCATGACTGACGAGCTTTTCGAACCGAGAAACGATCTGGAACGCCAACTGGCGGAGCTGCACCAAGGGACCCTGGCGGAGGCTGCGTTTCTCGCCGCGCTTGCTGAAGCGGAGGTGTTCATGCCGGTGCAGGACGACGAAATGGTGATGGGCATCCAGCGTTCCAGCCAGGCCAAGCCCCTGGTGGTGGCGGCGGAGGACGGCACCCCGGTGCTGCTGGTGTTTACCAGCCCGGAGCGGGCGAAGCCGGTGCTGAGCCAGTTCGAAGGTTTCGGCGGCGGCCTGCTGACGGAGTTCAAGTGGGTGCTGGAGCGGATGGAGGCGGGAGTGGGGGTGTCCATCAACCCCGGATGGGAACTGGGCTACGACATCGAGCCCGACGCCGTTTCCCACCTTTGCGGGGAATTGAACCGCTCCCATTAGTTTCATCGGTCGGGCACCGGGCCCGACTCTGCCTGAAGGAATGCCATGAGCCGTCCCAAGAAAAGCGTTTTTCGTCCCCGCCTGACCGACGTGCCCGCCCTGGGCATGGACGCCGACAGCATCGCCGCCGACATCAAGCACTACTTCAGCCACACCCTGGGCCGCCATCGGGACAGCAGCGGCCGCTATGTCTACACTTCCCTGGTGCTGGCCCTGCGGGACCGGCTGGTGGAGCGCTGGCGCTATACCCGTTTCGCCTACGACGAGGCGGATTCCAAGCGGGCGTTCTATCTTTCCCTGGAATTCCTTATGGGCCGCGCCCTGGGAAACGCCCTGCTCAACCTGGGGCTGGACGAGGTGGCCACCGAGGCTCTGGGCAATCTGGGCACGGCGCTGGAGGAAGTGGGGGAGAGCGAGCGGGACGCGGGCCTCGGCAACGGCGGTTTGGGGCGCCTGGCGGCATGCTTTCTCGACAGCTGCGCCACCTTGCAGCTGCCGGTGATGGGTTATGGCCTGCGCTACGAATACGGCATGTTCCGCCAGGAGATCACCGATGGTTTTCAGCTGGAGGAGCCGGATCACTGGCTGCGGGACGGCAACCCATGGGAGATCGAGCGCCCGGAATACGCCCAGTCGGTCAAGTTCGGTGGTCGCAGCGAATATTACCGGGACCATGAGGACAACTTGCGGGTGCGCTGGGTGGACACCCAGGACGTGGTGGCGGTGCCCTACGACGTGCCGGTGCCGGGCTACCGCAACGGCACGGTGAATACCCTGCGGCTATGGAAGGCGACGGCGACGGAGGTGTTCGACCTGGCCGAATTCAACGCCGGCGATTACGCCGACGCGGTGGCGATGAAGAACGCCGCCGAACACATCACCATGGTGCTCTATCCCAACGACGCCAGCGAGAACGGCAAGGAACTGCGCCTCAAGCAGCAGTATTTCCTGGCCTCCGCCAGCCTCCAGGACGCCATGCGCCAATGGCTGCGCAAGCACGAGGATTTCAGCCAGTTCGCCGACAAGAACTGCTTCCAGCTCAACGACACCCACCCCACCTGCGCCGTGGCCGAGATGATGCGTCTGCTGATGGACGAGCACGAGATGGGCTGGGACGAGGCCTGGGACGTCACCCGCCGAACCATGGCCTACACCAACCACACCCTGCTGCCCGAGGCCCTGGAAAAATGGCCGGTGCGCGTGTTCCGTTCCCTGTTGCCGCGCCTGTTGGACATCATCTTGGAGATCAACGCCCGCTACCTGGAGCAGGTGTCCCTGCGCTGGCCCGGGGACGGTGACCGTCTGCGCCGCATGTCCATCATCGAGGAGGGGGACGATCCCCAAGTGCGCATGGCCTATCTCGCCGTGGTGGCGTCGTCATCGGTGAACGGGGTGGCGGAACTCCATTCGAAGCTGCTGACCGCCCACGTGTTCAACGATTTCCACCGCCTGTGGCCGAAGAAGTTCAACAACAAGACCAACGGCGTGACGCCGCGCCGCTGGCTGCAATGGAGCAATTCCAGCCTGTCGGCCCTGATTACCGAGGCTATCGGCGACGGTTGGAAGACCGACCTCACCGAACTGCGCCGTCTGACGCCCCTGGCCGACGACGGGGCCTTCCGCGCCCGCTGGCGGGCAGTGAAGCAGGAAAACAAGATGCGCCTCGCCACCCTGGTGGAGGCGGACGCCCACGTGTCCTTCGATACCGACGCCCTGTTCGACGTGCAGGTGAAGCGCATCCACGAATACAAGCGGCAGCTGCTCAACATCCTCCACGTCATCCACCTTTACGACCGTATCAAGCGGGGGGATACCAAGAACTGGGTGCCTCGCTGCGTGCTGATTGGCGGCAAGGCGGCTCCCGGCTACGCCATGGCCAAGCAGATCATCAAGCTGGCCAACAACGTCGCCCGGGTGGTCAACTCCGACCCGGCGGTGGACGACTATCTGAAAATGGCTTTCCTGCCCGACTACCGGGTGTCGGCCATGGAGGTGATCTGTGCCGGGGCGGAGCTGTCGGAGCAGATTTCCACCGCCGGCAAGGAGGCCTCCGGCACCGGCAACATGAAGTTCATGATGAACGGCGCCATCACCATCGGCACCCTGGACGGGGCCAACATCGAGATTCTGGAGGAGGCCGGGGCGGACAATTTCTTCCTCTGCGGACTCAATGCCGAGGAGGTGGAGGCCAAGCGCGACGGCTACGATCCCCGGGCGGTGATCGCAGGGGACCCGGACTTGAAGCGGGTGATGCAGCTGCTGCAAAACGGCCATTTCAACCGCTTCGAGCCGGGGGTGTTCGACGATGTCCTGCGGGGCCTGACCGACTACGGCGACTACTGGATGGTACTGGCGGATTTCCGCAGCTACGTGGACGCCCAGACCCGCGTCGACGATGCCTATCGGGACAAAGAGCGCTGGACGCGGATGAGCATTCTCAACACCGCCGCCAGTGGCAAGTTCTCCAGCGACCGCACCATCCTGGACTACAACCGGGACATCTGGAAGCTGCCTGCGGTGCCTGCCTGGCCGGTAAAATAATTTCCCGCGGCGGCCGGGATATGGTAGTGTCATATCGTGGCCGGCGCCGGTAGGTAAATTCCACGATGGCGCCTGAAATATGCTGAAATAGGTTCTACCGCCAAACCGCGAAAATCGGAGTCTATGCTAGAAACCGAGGACATCAGGACGGAAAACCGCGAGCTGCGCCGCCAGCTCCAGGCCCTGATTTCCCATGCGCGCAACAATGAGCAAATTCTCCGCCGCCAGCAGGAACTGGAACTGCGCATCATCGGCGTGGGCGGACTGAAGGAACTGCTCGACGAGGTGCTCGTAGCCTACCGGCGCAGCAGCGAGTTGGACGTGGTCACCCTGTCCCTGGTAGACCCGGAATACGAAATCCACCGCATGTTGCAGGGCATGGGTTCCAATCCGGCGGGTATGCCTGACCTGCTGTTTTTTGAGGACAACTGCGACCTCGCCCAGTTGTTCGGCACCCAGTTGACGCCCCTTCTCGGCTCCTTTCACGCCGAGCGGCACCGGTTCCTGTTTCCCGGCGGATCGGCGGTGGAAAGCGTCGCCATTCTGCCCTTGGTGCGCCGTCAGGAGTTGATCGGCACCCTCAACCTGGGCAGCTTCGACCGGGGGCGCTTCGTTTCCGGCATGGCCACGGACTTCATCGAGCGCATGGGCGGCATCGTCGCCATTTCCCTGGAAAACGTGGTCAACGGCGAGCGCCTCAAGCATTTCGGCCTCACCGACGCCCTGACCGGCGTTCACAACCGGCGCTATTTCGAGCAGCGGTTGTACGACGAAGTGGCCCGGGTAAAGCGCCATGGACAGGGGCTGTCCTGCCTGTTCATGGATATCGATTTTTTCAAGCGCATCAACGACACCTTCGGCCACCAGGCGGGGGATGTGGCCTTACGGGAGGTGGCGGCGCGGATCCGAGCCTGCTTGCGCTCCTGTGACGTGCTGGTACGCTACGGCGGCGAGGAGTTCGCCGCCCTGCTGGTGGAGACTGGCGAGGAGGGGGCCCTGACCAGTGCCGAGCGCATCCGTACCGGGGTAGGCGGAAGAGTCTTTGGTCTGCCTGACGGCACCGAATTGCCCATTACCCTTTCCGTGGGGGTGGCGACCCTGCGGGAGTACGATCCCTCCATCGACATCGAAAGCGTCGCCCGTCATCTGGTGGAGAGGGCGGACCAGGGTGTCTACCGGGCCAAACAGGCCGGCCGCAACCGCGTCGCGGTTTCTTCCTTGAGCTAAACTTCACACACGTCCGCGGTGCGGGCCGCTAGAAAGACGCGTAAGGAAAACCTATGGCCCCATTGCTTCCCCTTTCCCGCGCTGCCCGCCTGGTGGGCGTGGCCCGGGGTTCCCTGCAAAAGAAAATCCGAGACGGCGAACTGCGGTCTTTCGACGGCATGGTGGCGCCGGAGGAGTTGCTGCGGGTGTTTCCCGGCACCCATCTGGAGAACACCGCCGAATTGGACCGGGTGGCCCAGATCAAGGACCGGGCTTTCGGCAAGCGGGTGTTCGAGCGCGCCCTGCCGGACAAAGAGGTGCTGGCCGCCCGCATCAAGGAGATCGGCCGGGAGTTGGCTCAAAGCCGGGCCCAGCTCGATTTCTACCGCAGCATCGTGGAGCACTTGGGGGGGAGGCTGAAAGACATGGCGGAAAAAAACGGAGGCGCCATCATGGCCGAAGAACTCAAGGAGTGGCTAGGGCAGGAACTGGGGCAGGGGATGGATGCGGTCCCTGCCAACCTGGCGGTGCGAGACAGCTACCTGCGGGTGATGGCGGCCCAGGTGAAGCTGTTGCCCAGCAATCGGGAGTTTTTTGTCGAAGGCAACGATACCGTTCTGGAATCGGCGTTGCGGGCCGGGGTTCCCCTCAGCTACGGTTGCAGCAGCGGCAATTGCGGCAAGTGCCGGGCCAAGGTGCTGTCCGGCAAGATCAAGTACCTGCGGCCCCACGATTACGCCTTCACCGAGGCCGAGAAAGCCCAGAACTACGCCCTGCTGTGCGCCTGCACGGCGGTCACCGACCTGGTGGTGGAGGCGGGGGTGGCGACCCGCCCGGCGGACATTCCCTTCCAACAGATCAGCGCCAAGGTCAAGTCCATGGACACCCCCCGGGACGACGTGATGGTGCTCCAGCTCACCGCCCCCCGTAGCCACCGCCTGCGCTTCATGTCCGGCCAGTCTGCCCGGGTCACCCTCGGGGGCTCCCTCGGCGCCGAGCTGCCCATCGCCAGCTGCCCTTGCGAGGAGCGTCTATTGCAGTTCCACCTGCGGCGGCTGCCGGGTAATCTGTTTTCCGACTACGCTTTCAACCGTCTCAAAATGGGCGATACGGTGGAGGTGGAGGGCCCGAAGGGGGACTTCGTGCTGGACGACGAATCCACCCGCTCCATCGTGTTCATCGCCTGGGGGGCGGGCTTCGCGCCGGTCAAAGGCTTGGTCGAACACGCCCTGTCCCTGGAGGCGGCCGAGTCGCTCCACCTTTACTGGGCGGCCCAATCCGAAGACGACATCTATTTGCCCAACCAATGCCGGGCCTGGGAAGACGCCCTGGACAACTTCCGCTACACGCCACTGGTGGCCGGTGCCGTTCACAGCCTGAGTGAAGGACAACGGGAACGCTGGTTGCGGCCCTTGCTGCAAAGGGTGAAGGATGACCACCCGGACCTGGGGGAATACGATTTCTACATCGCCGGCCCCGACCCCCTCGCCGACGATACCCGGCACCTGCTGCTGGAATGGGGGGCGCCGGAAGGGCAGGTGCGGGTGGGTAACTTCGGCTAGGGCCTGTTCACACTTATTTTACGGATCGCGTTGCCCCCAGGCGCGGATGGCTGCAAGGCGCGAGGCGAAGCAAAGGCTGGAGCCTTTGCGAGCCGAGCAACGCCGCAGACGCCGCTCCTGGGAACAACCCGAAGGGCAGGACGCTGGCGGGGCGCAGGGCGTTGTTGCGGCTCGTCGCTTGGCGCCAGCCAAGCTTCCTCACTGCGTCTAGCCCTGCACCCCGCCAGCATCAGCCCTAGTTGAAGAAGGTCCGCGCTGCCTCGAAGCGCTGGGCGAAGTAGCGGTTTTTCAGGCTGGCGATTTCGATCTTGCCGTTGGTGCGGGGAGCGTGAATGAAGCGGTCGTCGCCGATGTAGATGCCGACGTGGGAATAGGGGCGGTCCATGGTATTGAAGAACACCAAATCCCCGGGGCGCAGGTCCGTGCTGCCGATTTCCTTGCCCAGCCGGGCAATCTGCGCGGCGTTGTGGGGCAGCTTGAGGCCCAGGGAGTGGCGGTAGATGTAGCTCACCATGCCGCTGCAATCCAGCCCGCTTTCCGGGTTGGCGCCGCCGAAGCGGTAATCCACGCTGATCAAGCCGAAAGCGTACATCACCACGTCGTTGCGTTTGGTGGCGTCCTGGAGGGCGATGACGGCTTTTTTGGGCGCCGCGCCGGTCTTGCGGGGCTCCGAAGTGGCGCAGGCCGCAAGAAGAGCCATCAGGGGCAGCAGGATAAGAAGGCGGAGGCTCATGGCATTTGTTATTCAATAAGTTGCAAAATAAATAACATATTTCACTTCTACTTGCAAGCCTACTGCCTTGTCAACAACACAAAAAACCGGACCTCACCAGGTCCGGCTATAATGGGCCATCTTTTCATTCGCTAAGGAGCCATCATGGCTGAAACGACCAATGACAGCGGGTTGATCTGCGAAGACCTCCAATTGGGCGAAGGGCCCGCCGCGGAGGCGGGGAGACTGGTTTCCGTCCACTACACCGGATGGCTGTCGGACGGGCAGCAGTTCGACTCCAGCCGCAGCGGCAACGTGCCGTTCGTGTTTCCCTTGGGGGCCGGCCACGTGATCCGCGGCTGGGACGAAGGGGTGCAGGGCATGATGGTGGGGGGCGTGCGCCGGCTGACCATTCCGCCCCATCTGGGCTATGGCGCCCGCGGGGCGGGGGATGTGATTCCTCCCAACGCCACCCTGGTGTTCGAAGTGGAACTGCTGGAAATCCTCTAGGTATGAAGGCCTGTTGGCGTTATCTGGCCATTGGCCTGCTGCTGGCTTCATCGTCGCCAGCCCGGGCGGAAGGCTCGCCGTGCGACGCGGCGTTCGGGGACCTGGTTCGCCTTAGCGCCCCCATGTCGGAATGCGACCTGAACCGTTTCATGTTCGAGCGTATTCCCTCGATTCTCGGCCGATGCTCGGCGGAGGAAAGGCAGGTGCTGGAGGAGAGCCGGGAGGGTTTCGCCGAGGACATGCAGCGTTTGTGCCCGCCACCGGCCCCCGTTTCCGAGGCGCCGAAAGAATCGGCATCTGCGCCGGCGATGGCGCAGATGCCGGAATTTCCCGAAGGGCTGGAATAGTCCGCACGCTCCTTGTGCGGCAACAGGCTTATCCCAGGTTCAGTTCCTTGCCGCATTTCGCCAGGACGTCCACGCAGCAGTCCACCACCTGGGGATCGTAAAGACTGCCACGATTGGCCTGGATTTCGGCGATGGCGGCAGCTATGCCCGGAGCGGGGCGGTGGGGACGGTCGGAGCACATGGCTTCCACCACGTCGGCTACGGCCAGGATGCGGGCTTCCAGCAGGATATCTTCCCCTTTGATCCCCATGGGATATCCCGAGCCGTCGACGCGTTCATGGTGCTGGAGGATGGTGCGGGCGATGGGCCAAGGGAAGGATATGTCCTTCAGTATGTCGTAGCCCGCCTGGGAATGGGTTTTGACGGCTTCGAATTCTTCCGGGGTGAGCTTTCGCGGGGCGCAAAGAATGTCCGTGGCGACTTCGAGGGCGCCGATGTCGTGGATGGACGTTCCCAATCGGATGCCGGCGATGGTTTCCTGGGGCAGCCCCATTGCCTCGGCGATGGCAACCGCCAGAACCGTGACGCGGGATTCATGGCCCTTGGTATAGGGGTTGCGCTTTTCGATGGCATGGCCCAGGGCCATCAGGGCTTCCTCGACCGTTTCAAGGGCGGTCTGGCGCTTCCTTTCCTGTTCCCGTTGGGCAAAACGGATTCTGGTGCTCTTGTAAATCGCCTTGACCAATTCCTCCGGGTCAATCGGCTTTTTGACGTAGCGGTCCACTCCGACCTCGATCGCCCTCAGGAAATAATCGACTTCGTTGTAGGCGGTGACGATGATCACCGGCACTTCTTCGTGGATGGATTTGATGGATTTGGCCATGTCCAGGCCATCCATGATCGGCATTTTGACGTCGGTCACCACCACGTCGTAGTGGTTCTGCCTGAACCTCTCCAAACCTTCCTGTCCATTGGCGGCGACGTGCAGCGTGCCGCAGCGCCGGCCGAGGTAGCGAGACAGCGCATCCCGCACTTCGTCCTCGTCTTCGACGTATAGCACCGTAAGGGTGCGCAGGAATTCGATGTCGGCTTCATCGTCTGGCGTATTCATCAGAGGGTGCTCTTGGTCATCAGGGGTAGGGTAACGGTGATCAAAGCCCCTTGTCCGGCATTGGCGGCCTCGATTTTCCCGTTGAGGTTGCGTTCGATGATCATCTTCGACATGTAGAGGCCGATACCGCTGCCTTTATCCTTGGTGGTGAAGTAGGGGTCGAAGATTTTGGGCAGGATGTCGTCGGGAATGCCGCCGCCGTTGTCCTCGATAACCAATGTTCCCTGGCCTTTGGAGCGACGGAGGCGAATGTTGATTCGGCCTCCTGAAGTCATGCAGTGCTGGATGGCTTCCTTCGCGTTGGCGAGAATATTGAGGATAGCCTGGGCGAACTGGTTGGAGTAGCCGTAGGCCACCAGTCCCGTTGTGAGGTCTTTCTCGACTTCGATGTTGTTGTTTTCCAGGGCTGCTTCGATTACGAACAGAGCATCCTCAACTGATTGGCTCAGCTCGAATTCGCCGGGCTCCCGGTCGGGCATGAAAAAGTCTCGGAAGTCGTCGACGGTGGTGGACATGCGCTGGAGAATCTCGTGGGCGCGCTTGACGATTTTGTCCAGAGATTCCGGCGTCAACTCCTGGAAGTCGTAGTCATCCTTGATGTTGGAGAGAATGATGGACAGGGCGTTCAAGGGTTGGCGCCACTGGTGTGCGATGTTGTGGACCATTTCCCCCATCGCGGCGAGGCGGGACTGCTGGATAAGGATGTGGTCCTTCTCGCGGTTCTTGGCGACTTCTTCCTCCACTCGACGTTCCAGGGTTTTGTTCCATTCGCCGAGTTTCATCTCGGCGAGCTTGCGTTCGGTGATGTCGGTGAACATCGCAAAAGAACCGATGAAACAGTGCCCATCGTCGAAGATGGGCGCGGCGGAGGCGAGGGTCCACACGGTCTGCCCGTCCTTGCGGCGGAAGCGGCGCTCGTAGGTCTCCGACAGTCCCCGTTGACGGCGCTTCAGCCTATTCAGATGGTCGGGCATATCCTCTTCAAATATGAAGTCGGTAAATGGCCGGCCATCCATCTCTTCGCAGGAATAGCCGAGCATTTCAGCCATTCTGGCGTTGACGAAGGTGGTCCTGGTGTCCAGTCCAAGCGCCCATATTCCCTCATTGGCCGTGTCCACGATGCGGCGGTACTGTGCCTCGCTTGCTCTCGACGCTTCTTCCGCCCGCTTCCGCTCCTCCATTTCGCGGGCAAGCCGGAGATTCTTCAGGCCTGATTCCGCCAGTATCTGCACCATGTTATGCAGGAAAAGAACGTTGCCGCGGATATGTTCATGGCTGAACAGCGGCACCCGGTCCAGGGCGTTGAGATAGTCCTCCGTATCAAAACCGAGTTCCGCGGCTTGCTGGATGAAAAAGTCCCTGTCGGGAGGCGCGTCGTCGTAGAAGAATTGCCCGGTGAAAAAGGTGGCCAGATGCTCGCCATCGATGATGATCGGCATGGCGATGTCGATCATGTTGTTCTTGCAGCGGTATTCCAGCAGGTCCCCCGGCGCGTCGTGCAGGTGGGCCTTGATGAAGGCATCGCTTTCGCGGCAGCGGGCGCAGGTGACGGGATTGGCTCGGTGGAACCGGATGCAGATGTCTTGCCACCCCACGGCAATGAGGTTGTTCTCCTCCGTGTCAAACAGGCCGTAGGCCATCCCCGAAAGCCGGTGGTGCGATTCCAGCAGTTGTCGCACCTGCGCCAAGTCAACGAGCTGATTGATCGTATAGTCGGTCATGCATTGCTCCGGACGGCTGTTTTGAGGGACGAACGGTGTTGATCCGGGTTCCTTCCGTGGCGCCGTTGGAGATGTCCCCCACCCGGAGGCGGTACGCTGCGGATTCCTTCAAGTGGCCGAGGCCCCGGGCGAGACAAAGGGGCTGGAAACCAGCCAGGGAAGACAGGTCAGCGTCAACTTGATTAACGATTTCCTACCCTCTTTCCCCGGTGCCCTGGAGGCAGTTTAAGTGATATTGAACTCATCCGGCAGCTGCGGCGGAGGCGGTTATTGCGGCCAGGAGGCCGGCCGAACCGGAATAGACGAGTTTTTTGTCGGACACATCGGATTGCTCTCCATCGTGGGGTGCTCGCCGCCGATGCCGGCGGCACAGGGTGAACAGTCCAACTATAGGAAATGCCCGGCGTATTGTCTCGTCGAGGGCCTGTTCACGCCTCTTTTGCGAACGCAAACAGGCCCCGTTTTTTAGTCGAGCTTTAGCGGTACATAGAGTGTGTTGTCGCCGCGCTTGACCAGAAGAGCGACGGTCTGACCGCTGCGAAAGCCAGATAAAAGTTTTTCGAACTGGGCCACGCTACCCACGGCTGAATTTCCTACGGCCAGGATGACGTCCCCCCGGCCAATGCCGGCTCGCGCTGCGGTGCCCTGGGTACGTTCCACCAGCACCCCGTGCTTTACTCCCAGGCGCCTGCGTTGGTCCTGGCTGAGGTCGCGCACCACAAAGCCGAGGGGGTTGCCGCTGGCGGCCGTCTCGCTCCGGGGGGCGACTTGGTCGGCGGTCATTTCACCCACCCTGACCGACATCTGCCGGGCCTTGCCGCCGCGCCACACTTCCACGCTTACCGGCATTCCCGGCTTGGATGCGGCCACTAGGCGAGGGAGTTCGGTGGAGTTCCCCACCGCCTTGCCGTCGTATTTGAGGATCACGTCACCGGCTTCTATGCCGGCCTTCTCCGCTGGGCCGCCCTTTTCCACCGCCGCGACCAGGGCTCCGGTGGCCTTTGGGAGGCCGAAGGATTCAGCCAGGGCTTTGCTCACTTCCTGGATGTTGACGCCAAGCCGGCCACGGCTGACCTTGCCGTGGGTTTTGAGCTGGCCGGCCACATTCATTGCGACATCGATGGGAATGGCGAAGGACAGGCCCATGTAGCCGCCGGTGCGGCTGTAGATTTGGGAATTGATGCCCACTACTTCGCCCTTGAGGTTGAACAGGGGACCACCGGAATTGCCGGGGTTGATCGGCACGTCGGTCTGGATGAAAGGCACGTAATTCTCATCCGGCAGGGCGCGCCCGAGGGCGGAGACGATGCCGGCGGTGACGCTGTTGTCGAAGCCGAAGGGCGCGCCGATGGCTACCACCCATTCGCCGACCTTGAGGGCCGCGGGATTGCCGATGTCCGCCCTGGGGAGGTTTTTGCCGTCGATTTTGATCAGGGCTACGTCGGTGCGGCGATCGGCACCGATCACTTTGGCCTTGAATTCCCGTTTATCCGTCAGCTTCACCGTCACCTCGTCGGCACCATCAACGACGTGGGCATTGGTGAGAATGTAGCCGTCCTGGCTAATGATGAATCCCGATCCCAGCGACTGGCTTTGGCGTTCCTGGGGAATGCCTCCCGGCGGGATCATGCGGCGGAAGAATTCGAAGGCCGGATCGTCCTGGGGTATGCCGGGGGGCAAGGCGAAGGGAAAAGGAAAGGGCAGGTTCTGGCCGCGCAGGGTTTGGGTGGTGCTGATGTTGACCACGGCCGGGCCTTCCCTCTCCGCCAGTGCGGTGAAATCCGGCAGTATGACACCCGCGGCGGGTGCCTGTGCCGCGGCTGTCCCGGGGGCGTTCTGTGCGTGGTTGGACGGGGAACAGCCGAGAAGCAAGGCCGTCAGCACGAGGCCGGTGAAACGGTTGGGTGAGGCACACAGGGGCATGTTTTCTCCTTTCGTTGTTGTTCCGTCTTGACGGGCATCAGAGCGAAAGACAGCCATTGCCGGAGAAAGTTTTTCCGCGCGCCCGCCTAATTCAGCTTGAAGGCGTTGACGGTGGTGTCCAGGTCGCCCGCGAGAATGCGCAGATGTTCGGCATTGGCGGTGCCTTCATGGGTGTTGGCCAAGGTGTTGTCGATCAGGGTGCTGATTTCCTGGAGGTTGCCGCGGATGGACTGAGTGCTGTCGCTCTGTTGGGTAGTGGCTTGGGCGATTTCCTGCACCATGCCGGTAACGTGATCGGCGCTTTCCACGATCAGGGCCAGGGAGCGGCCTGCTTCCCGGGCGTTTTCGACTCCCAGCGTCACTTCCTCGGTGCCGCTTTCCATGGTCTTCACCGCATGGACGGTCTGCTGCTGGATGGACTCGATCATGGAGGAAATTTCGGCGGTGGCGCTGCTGGTTTTTTCCGCCAGCTTGCGCACTTCATCCGCCACCACGGCAAAGCCCCGGCCCTGCTCGCCGGCCCGGGCGGCCTCGATGGCGGCGTTGAGGGCCAGCAGATTGGTCTGGCCGGCGATTTCCCCGATCACCGCCACGATGGCGCCGATCTGGTCCGAGTTGCGGCCCAGAGTTTCCACCGCCTGGGCGGCTTCGGATACGGCGCCGCTGATCTTGTCCATGCCGGACACGGTGCGGGCCACCACCTCGCCCCCCTGGCGGGCCAGTTGGGCGGCTTCACCGGCTTTCTCCGCCGCCTGGTCCGACTTGGCGGAAATCTGTGCCACGGTGTCCGCCAACTGGTCGATGGAGGTGTTGATTTCTGCCGCCCTGCCGGTCTGTTCGTTGAGGTTGCCCGAGATGTCGGCCATGAAGCGGTGGATTTGGTCGCAGTCGTTCCGCACGCTGCCGCTCAAGGCTACGCTCTGGCCGATCAGGTCTCGCAGGTTCTGGGTCATGCTGTTGAAGCTGGTGATGATCTCGCCAATGGTGTCGGCACTTTGCATGGCGCAGGTGAAGGTGAGGTCCTTATTGGAAATGGCGTTGGCCACTTCCGAGATGCGCCGCAGCTTCTTGAGCAGGATGGCGTTGAGCAGCAGGTAGTTCACCACGCCGATCATCAACCCGGCCACGATGCAGCCCACTACGAACCAGGGCAGCATGCCCGGTTTCCAGTTGACGAAGACGTTGGCGTAGAAGGGGAAAATAAGGGCGACAGCGAGGCCGAAGCTGAGAAAGGAGAGCAACAGGTTGCGCAGGATGCTGGTTTGCATGGGGGTCCGGGGGTGAAGTATTGGTATTTAGAGTTTTTTCGATAATATACCAGACCCCAACACTCAGGCAATTCAATGGCCTACGGATGTCGGGCCAGTCTCGTCCACCATAAGCTGCATTTCCGCCAAGGTCGGCCAGCGGGACGAGGGAAGCCGGGCGGCGAAGGGGCCGAGAGGCCCCATCATGGGGGCGCGGTCAAGGTGGCCTGGGAGAAAAGTCTGGGGAGCGCAACGGGGCATGGTCCTTATTATGCCCACCCTCTGGCAAAAGGGCATCCGTCGTGGTAGAACTACATTAACGCTTTATGAATGGCTGCACACAAAGAAGGAGGGTGGACCTATGACGATCATTCCGGAAACTCCCGCCAACTACGACGAGACACGCATCATCGAACGTCCGGATGGTTTCTTTTGGCAGGATAGGGAGACGAGCCAAACCTTCGGCCCCTTCGCCACTCTGTTGGAGGCGGTGCAGGACATGCAGTACAACGACGATAGCGACTACGAACCGGGGGAAAGCCTGGAGGAGGCGGAGGCCGAACTGGGCATCGCCGACTGGATCGACCCCGATACCGGCCTGCCCGGCGAGGAAAGCCACCGGCTGGAAAACTGAGCCGGCCGGGCAGCGGGGCGTTTCCTTCTACATTTCAGTGTTGGTTTTCCGCTGTCCGAGGTGCTGGCTTGCCCAGAAGGTCTTCCCCTTCGCTGGTAAGGGCGATTTCGATCTGTTCCCGGTTTTTCTGCCGGATGCGTGCCTTCCCGGACGATTCTTGGGGGTGCTCGGTGTCCCATAGCGTCAGGGGGCCGATGGTGGCCACTACCCGAATTCCTTCCATTCTTTCCTCCTGCCGTTGGTCTTAACAGCTGTTCGACGCGGCAAAAGGGGGAAAGTTTATTCCTTGTCCTTGGGGGGGAACGGCTGGTTGCCCATCAGGGCGTCCAGTTCGCTGGCGGATATTTCTTGTACGTCGATGCCTTCCCGGGCCAGGCGGCGGATATCGTAATCATGGCTTTCTTCGGGCTCCGGTGAAGTGGCGGGCGGTACGGCGGCGGAGCGGGGGGGATTTTCGGACGGGGAGGCTCCGTCGGTTTTCGGCGAGGGGTTAGCGGGGTATTCCTCGTAGTAGGACTGCTCGACTGCCGGTTCTTCCGCGCTTTCCATTTGGAAGCGCCAGTACACGGCGCCAAGTTCCAGTCCGATTTTTTCCTCCACATACTGCCGAATGCGAATCTCGATCAGGTTGGAGAAGCGTAGGTTCTTGTGGGCCTCGGCCTGCACGTGGACGATGGGCCGGCCTTCGTAGAGGGTAGAGAACACCTTGAATTTCCCCACCTGCCGGTTCTCCAGAAACTCCACCACGCACCGGTCGACGGCCGCCATTTGGCGCGGGTCGGTGGGGTCGGTTTTTTTCTTGCCGAAGGAGAAAAGGGCGCCGACCAGGGCCAGGGGCAATTCGCCCAGGGTCAGGAGAATATGGGGATCGAACGCCATGGGACTTAGTTTTGTTCTTCGGGCTTGGAGGTTTTCAGGCCGCGCAAAGGGATGACCTTGGCTTCCTGGGGTTCGTCGGTGAAATGGGGGCGGGATTTCGCCAAGCCGGCTTCTTGCGCTAGTTCCGTTTCCCGGGCCGAGATCAGGGCGAAGCATTCGCGGATGTCGTCGATGGTCTGCTCGGAGAAGGGGTGGAGCATGCCCGGCTTGGGGGTGGCGTCCTTGACGATATTGGCCAGCACTTTGCGCATCATGCGCAGAATGCGCTGTTCCTTGGTGAGGGTGGAGTCCATCGTGTTCCTAGAGTGGGGCATCAAACCTTGAGGTGACAAGTCTAGAGGATTTGCCTCAGCGTGCCAACTTGCGCACCACGCCCATCAGTTCCCCGATGGCGGCGTCTCCCTCGCCGCTGCGCACGGCGTTCTGGACACAGCCTTTGGCGTGGTCCTCCAGCAGTTGGAGGGCCAGGGCGTCCAGAGCGGCCTTGATGGCGGAGAGCTGGGTCAGCACGTCCACGCAATAGCGGTCGTCCTCCACCATGCGGGCCACCCCCCTTACCTGCCCCTCGATGCGGTTCAGGCGGGAGAGTAGCGCTTTCTTGCGGGGCTGTACGACGGCCTTAGCCAACGACTTCGAATCCCGCTTCGCGGATGGCGGCCTTGACCAGTTCCGGGCCGGCCTGGTGCGCGTCGTAGCTGAGGGACACCTTTCCTCCTTCCAGCGTCACCTGTACGCCGCTTACGCCGGGGACCGCTTCCAGCGCTTTGGTGACGCCGCTTACGCAACCCCCGCAAGACATGCCTTGCACCGTCAGATCGAGTTTTTCCATCGTCGTCTCCTTTTAGAATGGATGGGTGCTACGAAAGCCGCTTCGGGCGCCAGCGCCGCAGCAGCAGGGAATTGCTCACCACCGACACCGAACTCATGGCCATGGCGGCGCCGGCGATGACCGGGTTGAGCATGCCCAGGGCGGCAAGGGGAATGCCCAGCACGTTGTAGACGAAGGCGAAGAACAGGTTCTGCTTGATCTTGCCCATGGTGGCGCGGGACAGTTCGATGGCGTCGGCCACTCCCGATAGATCGTTGCGCATCAAGGTGATGTCCGCCGCTTCGATGGCCACGTCGGACCCCGCGCCGAGGGCGAAGCCGATATCCGCCGCCGCCAGGGCCGGGGCGTCGTTGATGCCGTCCCCCGCCATGCCTACCACGATGCCTTGCTTGCGCATTTTCTCCACTTCCTCCGCCTTGTGCTGGGGCAGCACTCCGGCGAGATAGTGGTCGATGGCGGCCTGCTTGGCGATGGCGCGGGCGGTGGCCTCGTTGTCGCCGGTGAGCATGATGACGTGGACGCCGATGGCCTTGAGGCGGGCGATGGCCTGGGCGGAAGTGGGGCGCAACCGGTCGGCGATGGCGATGTAGCCCAGCACGCCGGAACGGTCGGCGAGGCCGACGATGGTCTTGCCTTCGTGTTCCAGCTTTTCCACCAGCCTTTCGTCCACCGGCGCATCCCGCTCGCGCAAAAAGCCGAGGGAGCCGAGAATGACGGCGTTGTCGCCGATTTTTCCCGCCACGCCGCGGCCGGGAATGGCCTGGAAATCGCTCATGGGCAGGGGCGGCAGGCCCAGCTCCTGGGCACGGGTGAGGACGGCGAGAGCCAGGGGATGCTCCGAACCCTGCTCCAGGGAGGCGGCCATGCGCAACAGGGCGTCCTCGCTCAGGGCCTGGAGGGGGACGATGTCGGTCACCACCGGCTTGCCTTCGGTGAGGGTGCCGGTCTTGTCCACGATCAGGGTGCGAATTTTGCCCGCTTTCTCCAGCGCTTCGGCATTGCGGATCAGGATGCCCGCCAGGGCGCCCCGGCCGGTGCCCACCATGATGGCGGTGGGAGTGGCCAGCCCCAGGGCGCAGGGGCAGGCGATCACCAGCACCGCTACAGCGTCGATCAGGGACATGGCCACGTCCCGGGTGAAGCTCCACCACAGGATGAAAGTCATGACGCTGATGAACACCACCACCGGCACGAAAATGCCCGAAATTACGTCCGCCAGGCGCTGGATCGGCGCCTTGGAGCCCTGGGCCTGTTCCACCAGGCGGACGATGCCGGCCAGGGCGGTGTGTTCGCCCACGCCGGTGGCGCGGCATTTCAGCATGCCCTGCTTGTTCTGGGTGGCGGCGAAAACCTTGGTGCCGGCCTCCTTGGATACCGGCAGGCTTTCCCCGGTGAGCATGGCCTCGTCCACGCTGGAGTGGCCCTCGATCACCTCGCCGTCCACCGGGATGCGCTCTCCGGGGCGGACGATGAACACCTCATCCACTTTCAGGCTCTCCACCGGCACTTCCACCAGTTGGCCGTCCCGCTCCACCCGCGCCGTCTTGGGCTGGAGCTTCAGCAGGTGCTCGATGGCGGAGGAGGTCTTGCCCTTGGCCCGGGCCTCCAGCAGCTTGCCCAGCAGCACCAGGGTGATGACCGCGGCGCCGGCCTCGAAGTAGACGTGCTGGTCGAGGCCCAGGGCGGTGACCACGGCAGAGAGGAGGTAGGCCATGGTGGTCCCCAGAGCCACCAGTACGTCCATGTTGGCGCCGCCGCCCCGCAGGGCGTGCCAGGCGCCGACGTAAAAGCGGCGGCCGGCCCAGAACTGCACCGGGGTCGCCAGCAGCCATTGCAGCCAGCGGGGGAGGATGTCCTCATGCACGCCGCCGAGCATGAACAGCATCTGCCCCACCAGGGGCAGGGTGAGGGCGGCGGAAATCCAGAAGACGCGCTGTTCCTTGCGGTATTGGGCCTCACGGCGGGTTTTTTCCTCCGCCTGGCTGGCGGCCACCACTTCGTGGGCGTCGTAGCCTGCCTTGCGCACCGCTTCCAGCAGAGCGTTCAGATTCACCAGGGCCGGGTTGAAAGCGACCCGGGCTTTCTCGGTGGCAAAATTGACCGTGGCCTCCACGCCGTCGATCTTGTTCAGAACCTTCTCGATGCGGCTGGCGCAGGCGGCGCAAGTCATGCCAATGAGTTGCAGTTCAACGGTGCGGCCGGGGACGGTGAAACCGGTTTTCTCGATGGTGCGGACCAGTTCGGCGGGGGAAGTCAGCAATTCGTCGTAGTCGATCTGGGCTTTCTCGGAGGCCAGGTTCACCCCCGCCTTTACCCCGGGCAGACGGTTGAGGGTTTTCTCGATGCGGGCGGCGCAGGCGGCACAGGTCATGCCCGCGATGGGAAGGTCGATGCGCTTGGTGGAAGGGTCGGACATGGCGGGGATGGCTCCATCGGTCTAGGGAGCCATCCTATTCCTCGCCTAAATGCAGTGTCAATATACCAATGGGGGGTATATTTCAGTACAGTTCCAGCTGCCCGTTGATGATGCGCACCTTGTCGCCGACATTCAGGGCGGGCTGGGTGCTTTGGCTGATAACGCGCCGTGTTCCGTCCTGCATGCGGACGTCGATTTCATAACGCGTGGTCGTCCGGTAGCGTTTTTCGATCTGGTGGCCGGCATACGCTCCGCCCGCCGCGCCGGCTATCTCGGCCGCCGTGGTGCCGCGGCCTTGGCCAATCTGGCTTCCGACCAATGCCCCGGCAACGCCGCCGGCGACGGCGCCCAAGCCGGTTGCCTCACCGGGCTGTTCAATGGCGCGAATGGCGGTGATGACACCGCAATTGCCGCAAACCTTGGCTGGCGCTGCTTTTTCAGCCCGGCGGACGGGGGCTTTGGCCTTGGCCGGTGTCGCCGTTGCGGCGGGTTGTGCCGCGGGTGCTGTCGCTGCTGGCGGAGCGGCGACCGGCAGGGGGGGCGTCGCGGACGGGGCTACCGCCACGGCTTCGGGTGTGGCGGGGGCTTCCTTCTTACTGTCCGGCAACCAGCCCAGCATGCTTGCGGAACCGATGGCCGCGAAAATAATAACGGCTATTGCCGCCGCGATATAAAGGGGTTGTACCTTATTGGCGGGGGTGGGGGCGTCTGATGACATGTCAGTTCTCCGATTTCTGGTCGAGCCGTGGATGACTCGGCATTTTGACGGTCTTGCCGCCGATAAGTTTTACCCGGCGGCCAGATGCAACACTCCCGGGTGCCGGGGTAACCATGAGTTCGAGATCTTGGGTTGCCGGGGGCCTCCGGAAGAGAAGAGTAATATTTTATGTTTAGAGCATAGCGCGCATCGAGGCAAGGGTGACCATGAAACTAGCCTGGGATGCGCGTTTTTCTGCGCTATGATGCAGGTGTTTTTTTACATCGAATAAAGGGGACGTTATGAATCGTAGAGAACTGTTGGTCGGGGGCGCCGCGGTGGCGGCTGCCGTGGCGGCGCAAGGGGTTTCGGCCGCCGGCCATGACCATAGCCACCACACGCACGGTCCGGCGAAGAACCGTGGGCTGGTCGATGCCGCCGGCCGTTGCGTGTCGGCCGGGGAACTGTGCCAGGACCATTGCCTGGAGCTGCTGTCCCAGGGGGACACTTCCCTGGCGGCCTGCGCCCAGACCGTTGGCCAGGCCATCGCGGTGTGCACTGCTCTGCGCTCCATGGCGGCGCAGAACGCCACCAAGCTGGCCCAGATGGCCAAACTGGCGATGGATGTGTGCAAGGAGTGCGAGGACGAGTGCCGCAAGCACGAAACGAAGCATCAGGAGTGCAAGGACTGCGCCCAGGCCTGCGCGGATTGCTACGCGGAGTGCAAGAAGCTGTCGGTCTGAACGGCTGAGCGTGCAAAGAAAAAGCCCCGTTTCGCGGGGCTTTTTCTTTTAGGGTGTCGCCTACTGCTGCCGCATCTGGGGGAACAGGATCACGTCCCGGATGCTGGGGCTGTCGGTGAGCAGCATGACCAGGCGGTCGATGCCGATGCCCTCGCCGGCGGTGGGGGGCAGGCCGTGCTCCAGGGCGCGGATGTAGTCGGCGTCGTAGTGCATGGCCTCGGCGTCGCCGGCCTCCTTCTGCCGCACCTGGTCCATGAAACGCTCGGCCTGGTCCTCGGCGTCGTTAAGCTCGGAGAAGCCGTTGGCGATCTCCCGGCCGACGATGAACAGTTCGAAGCGGTCGGTGATGCCCGGGTTGTGGTCGTTGCGCCGGGCCAGGGGGGAAACTTCCGCCGGGTAGTCGATGATGAAGGTGGGCTGGATCAGCAACTGCTCGGTAGTGGCCTCGAACAGGGACAACTGCAGGCCGCCCACACCGTCGGTGGGCTTGTAGTCCGCATCCAGGGCCTTCAGGGTGTCGATCAACTGCTTGCGGTCGTGGAGTTGCTCGTCGCTGAACTTACCCGGGTGGTACTGGTTGATCGCCTGGGTGATGGTGAGGCGGTCGAAGGGCTGGGCCAGGTTGATCTCGTGGCCCTGGTAATGCACCACGGCATGGCCCAATACCGATTTGGCCGCTTCCCGGAACATCTCCTCGGTGAGGTCCATCAGGTACTTATAGTCCCGGTAGGCCTCGTAGAACTCGATCATGGTGAACTCGGGGTTGTGCCGGGTGGACAGGCCCTCGTTGCGGAAATTGCGGTTGATCTCGAACACCTTCTCGAAGCCGCCCACCACCAAGCGCTTGAGGTACAGCTCCGGCGCGATGCGCAGGAACAGTTCCATGTCCAGGGCGTTGTGGTGGGTGACGAAGGGCTTGGCCGAGGCGCCGCCGGGGATGGGGTGCATCATGGGCGTTTCCACTTCCAGGTAGCCGCGCTCCACCAGGAAGGTGCGGATGGCCTGGATGATCTTCGAGCGCACCATGAAGGTCTTGCGCGCCTCTTCGTTGGTGATCAGATCCAGATAGCGCTGGCGGTATTTCTGCTCCTGGTCGGTGAGGCCGTGGAACTTTTCCGGCAGGGGGCGCAGGGATTTGGTCAGCAGCTTGAGTTCGGTCACCTGCACCGTCAGTTCGCCGGTCTTGGTCTTGAACAGGGTGCCCTTGGCGCCCAGGATGTCGCCCAGGTCCCAATGCTTGAAGGCGTCGTGGATTTCGGCGCCGGTGATGTCGTTGGCGATGTAGAGCTGGATGCGTCCTCCCATATCCTGGAGGGCGGCGAAGCTGGCCTTGCCCATCACCCGCTTCAGCATCATGCGCCCGGCGACGGAAACCTCCACCTTGGCGGCTTCCAGTTCTTCCTTTTCCAGGCCGTCATAGCGGGCGTGGAGGTCGGCGGCGTAATGGGTGCGGTCGAAGTCGTTGGGGAAGGCGATGCCGGCTTCCCGCTGCTTTTTCAGCTTCTCGCGGCGCTCGGCGATGATCTGGTTTTCGTCGGTTTGGACAGGGGTGGATTCGTTCATTGTGGTTGGCTCAATCAAAATATGTTCTGTGGCTCAGGCGGGTACGTTAACAACACTCAATCGCGAGCATCGCGGCCTCCCCGGACCAATACCGTGGTTCACGGCGTTGTTTGTGGGGGCTTAAGAAATTGTGTGCCGCGTATTATAGCGGTAGAGGCACCTTTCCGGCCATTTTGCCTTTCAGGCCAGTGCGCTACACTCGTGGCCAAACAAACGAAAAATCAAAATCATGACGACACTAATCGAATGGGCAGAAGAACATTTCGCGCCGCTTTCAGCGCTGGAGCGGGCGTTGGTCGAGGCGCTGCCGAAAGGGGAATTGGCTGTTGTGGATAGGCAGCGGGGGCAACCGAAAGCCCGCACCGTGCGCGCTACCTTCCTTCGTACTTTGTTACTGGAGAGGGTAAGCGACATTGACCCACGAGGTCTGCGGCTTGCCAATGCCTTAATTATTGGGCGATTGGACCTCTCTTACGTCAAGCTGGGCCGGTCGTTGCGTTTTTTTCGTTGTGCATGGCTGGAACCGGTAAATTTCAGATATAGCCGCCTGTCTGGCCTGTGGATGAATCATTGCCGCTTGCGGCGTGGGCTGTGGGCGGGTGGCATGAGAGTGGATGGGGACTGTTCGCTCAAGGAGGCGAGAGTCTGGCATGAAGCGCGCTTTCTGAATGCGGATATCGAGGGGGATCTGATGTGTGGCTCTGCTCATTTCCTTAATGTGGGGGGTAAGGCGTTTAGTGCGGATAGGATGAAAGTGGCGGGAGGGATGTTTCTCCACGATGTTACCGCTGATGGTGAAATTCGCCTGATGGGCGTGGAAATTAGGGGTAATTTGGAATGTGACTCCTCTCGTTTGTGCAATACCGGCGGGAATGCCCTCAACGCTGAAAGGATGAAAGTTACTGGGGCGGTGTTTCTGCGAAATAATTTGCTCATCCAGGGGAAAGTGAACCTGGGAGGTACAGAGATAAACCAATTAGATTTTCGTCCAACTGGTGAAAGCAGCATCAAGGTAATGCAATTAGGAGGCGCTCGACTCAATATGTGGCGTTATTCGGCGAAGGGGTTGGCTGTAGTAAATAGGCTAAGTCTGGACGGTTGCATCTATGAAAAGCTACTGTCGCAGAACAATGACGACGGGCACTTTGATTTCCGTAAGCGCTTGCCGCGCGGGATGGGCTTTAAGCCGCAGCCCTATACCCAATTGGCTAAAGTGCTGAAGGCGGATGGGCACGAGGACACGGCGCGGGAGGTGCTGATCGAGCGTCAGGAGGCATTGCGCGAAACCACGCCGGGCCTGGGGTTGCGCTGGGTCTGGCTGACCTTCCAGAAATATGCCGCGGGCTATGGCTACCGTCCGCGGTGGACGCTGCAATGGCTGGTGGCTTTCTGGCTGGTGGGAACACTGTTTTTCGGCTTGGCCGGTATGTCCGGCCAAGCTAAGCCGTTGGCCGACAGGTTGATGGTGCCTGCACGGCTGGGGACGTTCCTACCCAAGGGGGCAAACGGCCAAGCCCAGGCGAATGCTGTGGAAATTCCCGCGCAGTATCCGCGCTTCGAGCCCTTCGTGTATTCCCTCGATGCCCTGGTGCCCTTCCTGGATTTGCAGCAGGAGGACTATTGGCTGCCCAACGCTAACGGTGGAGGAGTGGTATTCAGTTTGCCACGACTGGGAAGCTACACCAGCGGTACATTGCTGCGCTGGTATCTGTGGTTCCACATTGCCGTGGGTTGGCTGTTCGGCACGATGTTCGTGGCTTCGATTACGGGGCTGATCAAGAAGGAGTGAGGCCGGCCGGTGGCGGATGCTGGCCTTGCGGCCCTAACCTCCAACCATCAACGTCAGGCGATGGACGAGGTTGGCCAACTCTTCATCGGTGGCCTGTCCCAGGCGCTCACTTAATATCCGGCTGCGGCTGATGGCGCGGCAGTGTTCCACCAGGGCGAAGCTCGGGCGGTGGATGCCGTCCCGGGCGGGTAGGGCCAGGTGCAGGGCGGCGAAGGCCGGGTCGGAGCGGCTGCTCAAGGGGCAGACGAAAACCAGGGGCGATTCGGCGTTCAGCAACGTTTGGTCGGTGAGGACGATGACCGGGCGCAGCTTGCCGATTTCGGCGCCCTTGGCGGGATCGAGGCGGACCAGGTAGATGCCGCCGCGAATCAGTTTTTCCACCAGCCGTCCTGTTCTTCGTCCGGCATTTCGCCCAGGGCGGTGTCGAGGCTTTCCGCTTGACGCAGGTAGGCGGCGCTTCCGGACATGGCCTTGAAGCTTTGGGCCATCTCGCGGCGTTCCAGGTCGGCCTGGATTTTGGCCAGTTCGTGTTCCAGGGATTGGCGAATCAACTCCGAGCGGGAAATGCCCAGCTTGCGGGCGATTTCCTGGCTGGTGGAGGCCAACTCGTCGGACAGCTTGATGGAAAGGGCGATCATGGGGGTAACCTCAATATACTTTCGTATATGCGAAAGTATATATCACAAGTCCGGCCCGCTTATACCCCCTGCTTCAAACTCGCTTCGATGAAATCGTCCAGGTCGCCGTCCAGAACGGCCTGGGTGTTGCCCACTTCGTAATTGGTGCGCAGGTCCTTGATGCGGGACTGGTCCAGCACGTAGGAGCGGATCTGGTGGCCCCAGCCGATGTCGGTCTTGGAGTCTTCCAGTTTCTGCTGTTCTTCCTGGCGCTTGCGCAGCTCGAACTCGTAGAGGCGGGCTTTCAGCATCTTCATCGCCTCGGCCCGGTTCTTGTGCTGGGAGCGGTCGTTCTGGCACTGGACCACGATGTTGGTGGGCAGGTGGGTGATACGCACCGCGGAGTCGGTCTTGTTGATGTGCTGGCCGCCGGCGCCGGAGGCGCGGTAGGTGTCGACCCGCAGGTCCGCCGGGTTGATGTCCACTTCGATGGAGTCGTCCACCTCGGGGTAGACGAAGACGCTGGAGAAAGAGGTGTGGCGCCGGGCGTTGGAGTCGAAGGGGGACTTGCGCACCAGGCGGTGCACCCCGCTTTCGGTGCGCAGGTAGCCGTAGGCGTATTCGCCCTCCACCCGCAGGGACGCGCTTTTGAGGCCCGCCACTTCGCCTTCGGACTCTTCCAGCACTTCGACCTTGAAGCCCTTCCTTTCGCAGTAGCGCAGGTACATGCGCAGCAGCATGGAGGCCCAGTCCTGGGCCTCGGTGCCGCCGGAACCGGCCTGGATGTCGATGAAGCAGGGGTTGGGGTCCATGGGGTGGGAGAACATGCGGCGGAACTCCAGCCCGCCCATCACCTTTTCCAGGCTGGCCGCGTCGCCGGCCACGCTCTCCAGGGTGTCGTCGTCGTTCTCTTCCCGCGCCATGTCGAACAGTTCGCGGGTGTCCTTGAGGTTCTGGTCGAACTGCTGCAGGGTGTGGACCACGCCTTCCAGTTCCCGGCGCTCCCGGCCCAGGTCCTGGGCCCGCTTGGCGTCGTCCCATACCGCCGGGTCTTCCAGCAGGCAGGAGACTTCCGTCAGGCGCTCGGCCTTCAGGTCATAGTCAAAGATACCCCCGAATATCCTGGGACCGCTTGGACAAGTCTTCCAGTTGGTTGGCGAGGGCGTTGAGTTGTTCCGCTTCCATAATGCTTCGATCTCTCAGACTAGGGATATGCAGGGAGGGGTGCCAGGGCAGCCGTCCCGCAAAAACCGGGAATTATACCTTAACTGACGGGACCGGGATTCCGCACACCATCCTCGGCTGAAAGTTGCCCCGCGGCGCAAAAGCGGTTAAAGTGAAAAAAATGAAATTAAAAGGCGCCGATAATTATGGCGCATCGAGGGAATGGAGGACGGGGCCGTGCAGACCAGTTTGCTTGCTGCGCAAATAAAAAACCCAAGAACCGAGGCGGGCACCGGGCACCTCTTTTCAAACACCGGACCGAAAGCGCTCGTCGGCCATCTCAATAAGGTGATTGGCGGGATCGTGCTCCGCTTTTGCGCCGGACCGATCGGCAAAAACTTGCTCCCGATGCGTCTCCGGGTATTCGTCGGCCTGGGACATCCCCCGATGAAAATGGCAGCAAGGCGTCTTGCCCATTTGCCGCTTTCATCAACAGGATTTTCTTCACGGGCCGGATGTCGCCGGTGGCAATGGAATACTGTGGGTCGATCCAGTTAGATGGATTGGCTGGAAAAAAAGCGAGGTGCGTATGAACGAGATATTTCTGGGACGGCAACCGATACTCGACCGGCAAGGCAGGATCGTTGCATTCGAGCTGCTTTTCCGCAACGGGGAAGTCGACCGGGCGGAGGTTTCCGACGATACCCAGGCGAGCGCCCACGTCATCAGCAGCGCTTTCGGCACCCTGGGTATGTGTCTGACCCAGGGAAGCTGCCATTACTACGTCAACGTCGGCCGGGAGCTATTGCTTTCCGATGCCATCGAATTGTTGCCCCCGGAACACGTGACCCTGGAACTGCTGGAAAGCGTGCGCGTCGACGGCGACATCGTGGACCGATGCCGGCAGTTGAACGCCAAAGGCTACAAACTGGCCTTGGATGATTTCGTCTACCACGAATCCTACGAGCCGCTGCTGGACCTGGCCCATGTGGTCAAAGTGGATTTGACCCTCCAGGGGCTGGACCAGGCGGAGGAACTGGTCCGGAGCAACCGGTCCCGCCGACCGGGCCGGGGGATGAAGTTTCTGGCCGAGAAGGTCGAACGGCGTGAGGAATTCGAACGGCTGCGGGGCAGCGGCTTCGACCTGTTCCAAGGCTATTTCTTTGCCCGTCCGCACCAGTTGAGCATCCGGCGCGTCGATCCCTCCGCGGTGGCGATGCTGAAGGTGCTGGAAATCGTGATCCGTGAAGGCGAGACGGCGGCCATCGAAGAAGCGTTGAAGGCCGACCCCATGCTTTGCTACAACCTGCTGCGGTTGGCGAATTCGGTGGCCGTGGGAGGAGGGAAAGCCGTCACGTCCATTCGGCAGGCGATCGTGCTGCTGGGGCGGCAGCAAATCCGCCGTTGGCTGCAGTTGCTGATTTTTGCCCGGCGGGGCGGGGGCGATAGTGGTGGCGGCGCTCTGCTGCACTTGGCTGCCGCCCGGGGCAAGTTGATGGAGATACTGGCCGGCAACGCCGGCGAGGGCCGGGAGATGGCATTCACCATCGGCATCCTTTCCCTGGTGGATAGCCTCCTTGAGCTGCCGATGGAAGAGATCGTCGCCCAGGTCAATCCCGGCGACGAAATCCGCTTGGCGCTGTTGGAGCGGAAGGGTGAATTCGGCGAACTGCTGCGGCTGTGCGAAACCCTGGAGTCCGACGAAAGCAGCGCCTGGGCTGTTTTGCCGCCGGGGCTGGATTTGAGCGGCGACGCGATGATGAAGGCCCAGATCGAGGCGTTGGCGTGGGCGAACGGCTTGGCGTCGGCGGTTCACTGAGTAGCGAGGGAAGGGAAGGGAAGGACGTCGTTGACGCAGTCGTTGCGAAGGAACCGCCATTTCCGGCGTGGGCAGGTCTTGTTTCACCATCCGGTCGTGTCCTCTACCACGAGCCGGACTTTGGCGGCCCCGTCGCCGCCGTTTTTTTAATTTGAATTCGCCCCAACCCTGCAAAGTCGGAATGGAAAGAAAAGGGGCGAACATTTCTGCGGGCCGCATTCCCCTAACGTCCCGACGGAACTTTGGCGGGCCCCCCGCCGCTTTTTATTCCACGCACTGTGCGGCTCCTTGCGGCAGAGTGACCCGGTGCCGAAGGCTTCTGTTCGTTTCTTGCTCCGCGGCTACTCCCTGGGACTGCTGGTCCGTGACCTTACTGGGAGTGCTGGCGGAGAGCTTTCGGGAATGCGCGAGCCGGTTCAGGACCCAAGGCCTAGGCGGACAGGAGGGAGGCGTATTTTTTGTCCGTCACCGTAATATGGTTCATCAGCCAGTCGCCGATGAGAAACGGCAGAACGTCGGCAGCCAAGTCGGATTCCCCCTGGTTCAGACGCAAGCCGTATTCGGTGACTTTATCCAGCAGTTGGTCGTGCATCCGCTTGTGGGCCGCGTAGCCGGGGTACTTGTGCTGGAGCATGAGGGCTTCCTCGGCGGCGAAATGGGAGCGGGTGTACTCGATCAGGGATTGCAGGGCCCGTTCGACCGAACTCTGCGTTTCGCCGTTTTCCAATGCCGCATACAACTCGTTGATGATCTGAAAAAGACGTTGGTGCTGGCGATCCAGTTCGGCGTTGCCGACGCTGTATTCGGCATCCCATTCGAACAAATCCATGTTGTCCTCCGCACAAAACCGAAATCGGAAATAGGTTTAGTTGTAGCCCCACAGGGAGTGAAGGTTGAGGGTCACCTGAAGGTCACGGCCGACCACTTCATGGATGGCGTAGTCGTCCCGGGTGGTGTCCCGTTTCAGGGCTTTTGCCAGCGGCGCACCCCGCGGGCCGATTATCGTATGGACGACGGGTACGGTTCCTTGACTCCCCCGGCGGGTAACGATGGCGACCTCGCTGTTGCGCAATTTGACGAACACACCGGGGGGGAACAGCCCCAACTCCTTGATGAGCAGCTTGGTCAGATGGGCGTCCACCTCGCTGGCGTGCTTGGTGAAAATCTCCCGCATGGCGTCGCGGGATTTCAGGGAGTCGCGGTAGGCGCGCCGTTTGATCATGGCGGTGTAGATGTCCACCAGCGCCAGGATGCGCACCGGAAAGAAAATGTCCTCCTCCTGGATGCCGTCGGGGTAGCCGCTTCCGTCCAGGCGTTCGTGATGGTGCCGCACCGCTTCCAGCCAAATGCCGTCCTTCACCCCGGCTTTTTCCAACAGTTCAAGGCTTCTGAGCGGGTGGGCGCGTACCCAGGCGAACTGCTCGTCGGTCAGCGGGGCGTTCTGCTTACGCAGTGTCTCCTGAAGGTCCATCATTCCCACGTCCTTGGTCATCGCCGCGGCCAGGATGGGCAGCCGATCTTCGGCGGAGATGCTCAGGGAGCGGAGGAAAATTTCCGACAGGATGGCGGCATGGAGCGAATGGAGAACGGTGTAGTGCCCCTCCTGGATCAGGTGAATCGCGCCGATCATGGCATCGGCGTCCATTTGGACGACTTTCTGGATCACCTGGCAAATCTGGTTGATACGGCCGGGAATGTCGTTGGTGTTGCCCCCTTGGATGTCGTCGCATAGCCGCTTCACCCGGACTTGCAGGTTGTCGAAAATATGGAAGGGGGAAATCGTTACCGCCGACTTTTCCTCGATGGCGGGACGCGGGGGCGGGGCTTGATGAAGGTACAGCCCGCGGCTGAGAAGGGATTGAAGCTGGCTCGGCGTGGTGATGACATAACCTTTGCGCAGCAGCAGAATCCCATGGTCGTCGAAGACCGGCCACTTTAAAGGTTCCCCTACCTTGACATCGGACTGCTGGATACGCTTTTTGTCCATCGTCATCTTCCCCAAGATTCACTTTGCGTCAAATGATAAAAATGATAATAACGATAGCCGCATTATCATTAGGGGGATGTTGTATGTCAAGTGAATTGTTTCCCGCCCCGATTGCCCGACGGGGCGCTTTACAGCGGGCGGGAGCGGGTCAGGCGCCGAGTTTTTCCACCCATACCAGGGCGTCCAGGTGGAGTTGGTTGATCTGGGGCGGTTCGAGAGCCAATTCCCTAGACAGGGCGGTGATTTTCACGCCGTCGCCGGTTTCGCACGCCTCGGCCAGGGTGAGATAGGGGCCGTAAAGGCCGTGGCGGAAAAGCAGCGCCTCGCAGATGGGTTGAGGGAGGGACAGCCGCTCCAGGATGTTCTCCATGGGCATATCCAGCAGCGTGTCCAACAAAGAGAAAACGCCGGCGATGAAGAGGTTGTCCCCTTCGTGGGGCCCCAACCGGCCCTGGCCCAGCAGTTCCGTCAGGCGGCCGCGGGTGATGGCGGTGCGCATCAGGGCGGGCGGCACGGACCCCTCGCCCGAGGTGACCAGGAGCAAGGTCAGCCAACGGTACAACTGCTGGTAGCCGAGAAGGTTGATGGCGGTTCGGATGGAATGGACCTCGGTGCGGCGGCGCAGGGCGGCGGAGTTGATGAAGCGCAGCAGCTTGTAGGACAGCGCTACGTCCAGCTTGAACACCTGCTCGAGTTCCCCGATCTCGGCGTTCATGCGCACCTTGTTGAGCAGCTCCAGCACATGGGCCAGGGAGGGATTGAGGGTCTTGGCCGTCAGGGTTTCCGGCTTGGCGAAATAGTAGCCCTCGAACAGACCGATGCCGAGGCCCTTGCAGAACCAGTAGTCGGCGCCGGTTTCCACCTTGGTGGCGATGACCCGGTCGGTGGTGGGCACGATGGCAATGATCTGGGACAGTTGCTCCACGCACGTGCTTTGCACGTCGATCTTCACGTAGTCGGCGATTTCCAGCAGGGGCCTGGAGGCGGAGTCGGGGGAAAAATTGTCCAGGGCGAAGCGGTAGCCTTTTGCACGCAGCTGTCGGCACAGGTCGAGGTATTCGGCGGGGGCGGGCAGGTTATCCGGAAGCTCCAGCACCAAGTGTTCCGCCGGCAGCAAGTCGAGAAACTCGCTTTTGAGCAGGGACGGGGAAATGTTGACGAAGGCGTGCTTGTCCCCCAACAGCCAGTCGGTGCCCATGTTGGTCAACAGGTTTTCCAGGATATTGGCATCGGCGCGCATGGCGTCCCCGATGTGGGCGGTGTGAGCCGCCGAACTGTGCCGGAACAGGAGCTCGTAGCCGATGATTTCCTGGCGCAGGTCGACGATCGGCTGCCGGGCCAGGAACGACTCGTTGTTCACCGGGGAATCGTGGGGCATGGCGTCCTGGGTGTGAAGCGGGGCGGTGTGGGCCGCTTTCATGGCGTGTCCTCGATCACGTTGCGGATAATCGCGTTCAACTGCATCGGGCTGAATGGCTTTACCAAGTAGGTGTCGCAGCGAGCCGCCCGTCCCCTGTCCAGGTCGGTCTGCTGGCCACGGGCGGTGAGCAGGATGACGTAGATGTCTTTCTCTTGTTCCGATGCCTTGATGGCTTCGCACAGGCCGTAGCCGTCCATGGTGCCGGGCATCATCACGTCCAGAATCAGGATGTCCGGTTTCTGCGCCAGAATTTTTTGCCGCGCCGTGTCGGCATCCGGCGCCTCATCCAATTCATAACCCTGTCCGTCGAGGGTCAGGCGGATCAGGTGCCGAATCTCGGTTTGGTCGTCCACGATCAGGATGCGGGTCATGGCTTCTTGCTCGCTTTGGGATACCAGAGCGTGACCTCCGTCCCTTTTTTCGGCTGGGTCTGGATTTCCACTTCGCCGCCGAAGATGTCCATGACTTCCTTGACCAGGGACATGCCCAAACCAGTGCCGGGAATCTTGCCGGAAGCATCGGTGCGGTAAAAGCGTTCGAATATCCGTTCAAGCTCATTCGGCGTCATGCCGATGCCATGGTCCCGAACGGTGACGCCGACCCAATGGCTGCCGTCCTTGACCCGCCGCCGGGTTTCCAGCTCGATCGGACCCTTGCCGAGGGAGTACTTGTAGGCGTTGCTCAGCACGTTGGTCAGGGTCAGTTGGAACTTTTCCCGGTCGACGGCGATGGGGGGCAGGGCGTCGGGGAGCGTGGCCGCCACCTGCCGGGTGTCGCCCGGGATCAGCAGTTCGGCCAGGGTGTTGCGGATGACCGGAACCACGTCCTGGGCCACGATGTGGAAATCCTTGCCGGCGCGGGCTTCGATGCGGGCCAGGTCCAGCAGTTCGTTGAGCAGCGCTACCAGATGGCCGGCCTGGCGGTGGATGATGTCCAGGACTTCCTTGGTTTTTTCCGGCGAGAACTTCCGCTGCAGCAGCAGTTCCGAGAATCCGTAGACGCTGGCCATGGGGGTGCGCAGTTCATGGGCGGCGGTGGAGAGGAACTCGCTTTTCAGGCGGTCCACTTCGCTTTCGTAGGTGATGTCGTGGAAATACAGCACCATGCCCTGGATGGCGCCGGTTTTGTCGCGCAAGTGGCGCGCCACCCGTTTCAGAATGGTGACCCGGGGCCGCAGCAGATGCAGGGTGCATTCCGTCCCATCTTCGTCCTTGTTTCCCTCCGGGCAGGGATGCTGGGGGTCGAGTTGCGCCTTTAGGGCGTCATACAGCTTTTCCGCCCCCTGGCCGATGTGTTTTTTTGCCTTGAGGCCGGTCATCCGCTCGAAGGCGGGGTTGAGATAGGAGATTTGCCGGTTGTGGTCGACGAAGACGAAGCCGTCGGGGCTCAAGGAAAAAATGGCGTCCATTTCCCGTGAGCGTTGGTCGAGACGCTGCTGCGCCGCCTTCTTTTCCGTCACATCGCGGTTGAACCACACCAGGGTGCCTTCTTCCTCCTTCTGGCTGCGCAGGGGGACCACCGTCGTTTCGAAAATCCGTTCCTTGCCGTCGCGGTTGACGATTTCCTCGATCCCCGACCAGCGGCCGTTCTTTTGGATGCCCTGGCGGATGGCCGGCAGCAGGCGATCCTTGTATTTGGCTTCGCCGATGAAGTCGATGGGGGCGCCCAGCATTTCGAACTTGGAAAAGCCGAATATTTTCGCCGCCGCCGGGTTTGCAATCCACGATGCGCCCGTCGTAGTCGGTCAGGATCACGCCGTCGGAAATATTCTTGAACACCAGGGCCTGGCGGCGGAGCGTGGCTTCCGCCTCCTTGCGCCACTGGTTGTTGCTGGAAGCGAAAAACAGGCTGCCGCAGGTATCCAGCAAGGGCTTCACAAACTGGCCGATTTCCTCGTCGTAGCCCCCCGGGCGATTGGCCAGGCATACCATTCCCACCGCCTTTTTGCCGCTGAAGAAGGGGAGCCCGAGGAAGGAATTGATCGGGGGGTGCCCATGGGGCGGACCGGCGCGATGGGGGTGGTCCTGGAGGTTATTGGAGATGACCGGTGCGCCGGATTTGACGACGCTGCCGAGGAGGGAGTTCAGGTTGTAGAATTCCATGCCGATGGGGGCGTTCTTGGTGTAGAAGTCCCGCGACATGTTGTCCCAGAAGTTGCGCGATATCGCCTTGACCTTGAAATAGGGCAGGTTTTCCTCAGTCTGCTGGAATTCGGCAATCAGGCCGAATTCGCTTTGGGTCAGGTCCAGGAAGGTGTCCAGCAGATCGACGAAAATCGTCTGGGGCGGCACATCCGACAAAAAGCGCGTTTGGGCCAGGCCGCTGGCCGCCAGAAGTTTGCTGAACGCGAGCAGCTTTTCTTCCGCCCGGCATCGGGCGCTGGCATCGCTTAGGGCGACGTGGATGATCGCGGTGCCGCCGTCTCGGGCAAGACGGGCCCGGACTTCCACCGGAATCTCCCGCCCATCGGCAGCGAGAAGATGCAGCGAAGCGTCCGCTTTCCCCTCGTCCCGGCAACGGGCCAGGCAACGTTCCGCCGCTTCGGGGGGCAGGAGGAAGGTCGGGCAGGCGAGTTCCGCAAGCGCTCCGGTACGGCCCAGGAGCTTGCCGGCTTGGTCGTTGGCTTCAAGTATGCGGCCGGTTTCGGCGGAGAGGATAAGCGCGGGAACAGGGGCGTTCCGAAACAGGCTGCGGTATTGCATTACGTCAAAGATTCGATGCTTTGCCTGAGCCTATCATCAGCCCGCGGACCAGGGATTCCAGTTCCGGGAACGGGACTGGCTTGGGAAAGACCGTGACGCTCTTGGGAAGGCCGCCTTCCTGCTGGATTTCCGTTTTGCTCAGGCCGCTTACCGCCACGATGTGCAATCCGCTGTGGCGGGGGCTCGCCGTCAGCCGGCGGATCAGCTCGAAGCCGTCCATGCCGGGCATCCTGAGATCGGTGATGAGCAGGTCCGGATTCGATTTTCCAACTTCGATCAGGCCTTCGAAACCGTTGGTGGCAGTCAGCACTTCAGGGGCCATGTCCCAGCCTTCCATGGTCAGACGGTAAAGCTTGAGCAGGTCCGGGTCGTCTTCCAATATCAGCACCCGGAAGGTTTGTCGCGCCGAGGCGGGTGTGGCTTGGCGGGACTGCATCAGCTTCTTGACCGACAAGAGAGAAACACGGCGATGGCCGCCGACGGTTTTCCACGCCTGAAGTTCACCGTTTTCCACCCACAACTGCACGGTGCGCAGGGAAACCCCGAGAAGATTGGCGGCTTCGCGGGTGGAGCAGATTTCCTGGGTGTTGGACGCGATCATCTGGGGGGTGCTTATCATTTTTTTCATATTTACGCACTTGCGGGGTTTTGTCAATGAAATCCTAAGGGATTTTCATGATCCCAGGGGAATATTGCGACCCCGTTGAAAAAATCAGCTTTTGCGCCGGGCAAGATCCCGAACCAGGAAGCGGCTGGGATGGATGGCGGCCAAAACGGGTGTGGGCAGCGGCAGCGGTTCGCCGGCGATGAGGGCGGCCAGGAGTTCCCCGGCCAGGGGGGCGGTGAGCAAGCCACGGGAGCCGTGGGCGGCGTTGACGTAGAGCCCGGGCAGCCAAGGGGCGGTGTCGGTGAGCTTGAGCTTGGCATCCCGGGATAGGCGGGCGTAACAGGCGTTGAAGGCGGCGGCGTCCACCGCCGGGCCCACCACCGGCAAGTGGTCGGCGGTCACCGCCCGCAGGGAGGCGCGGCCAGGCAGGGCGGCGGAGTCTAGCTTGTCCGCTCCGAGGGCGGCGTGGAGGGAGGGGGCCAATTCGTTCAGGTGGGCGAGATTGGTTTTGCAATCGGCGGTGGTGACGGATAGCTCGCCGTCGAAAGGGGCGTAAGTGGCACCCAGGGTGTGGGTGCCGTCGCTGCGGAAGGGGGTGACGTAGCTCTCGCCGCAGAGCACGGTGGCAAGCTTCCGGCTTTCCACCGTGGCCGGCACCACCGTCACTTGGCCCCGGTTCTTGTGCAGGGGCAGGTAGGCGCTGGTGGGAAAGGTCCCGCTGTCTCCGGCCTGGGCCAGCACCACCACGTCGGCGCGAATGTCTTCCCCCTCGCCCGGGATGTGCCAGCCGTCGGCTTCCCGCCGCAATTCCGTCACCGTCCGGCCTTTCACTACCCGCACCCCGGCGGTGAGGGCTTCCACCACCGCCGGCGGATGGACCCAGCCGCCGTGGGGGAAAAACAGTCCGCCGACGGGGAGGTCGATTCCGGCGACGGAGGAGGCTTGCGCCCGGTCCAGGAGGCGCATCAGCCTGTCGCCGTAGCCGGCTTCGGCCAAGGCGGCGAGGCGCGCGCTTTCGGCGTTATCGTAGGCCAACTGCAACACGCCGCAGGCTTGCCGCACCGCTTTGTCCGGCGGCAGCAGTGCGTCCAGCAGGCGCAGGGTGTGGCCGTAGCCCGCCAGGGTGAGTTGGGTCAGGGGCGTGGGGTGCGGTGAGAGCTTGGCGTAAAGGATGCCCTGGGGGTTGCCCGAGCCTTCCCGCGCCAGTTCCTCGTGGCGTTCGATCAGGGTGACCTGCCAGCCGCAGCGGGCCAGGGCCGCGGCGGTGGAGGCGCCGGCAATGCCGCCGCCGATCACCGCCGCGGCGCCGGTCTTCACCGGCGGCGGGGGGGCGTACCAGGGGGGGCGCCACGCCGCTTCGGGGGCGGCGGCCAGTTCTCCCCGTAGCATGTCCCGCTTGCGGCCGAAGCCGGGGACTTTTTCCACCGCGAAGCCCGCTTCCTGCAAACCGCGCCGCACATCCCCGGCGCTGGTGAAGGTGGCGAAGGTGGCGCCGGGCTTGGACAGCCGGGCCATGGCCTGGAACAGGGCGGGCTGCCACATGGCAGGGTTTTTGGCCGGGGCGAAGCCGTCCAGGAACCAGGCGTCCGCCGCCATTTCACAACGGGGCAGGGTTTCCTGGGCGCCTCCCAGCAGCAGCGTGAGCGTTACTTGGCCACCGGCCAGAGTCAGCCGGTTCCAGCCGGTCGCAAGGTAGCGGTATTGGGTCAGCAGTTCCCGGGAGACGGCTTCCAACTCGGGCCACAGGGCCAGGGCCTGTTCCAGGTCGGCGGCAGTGAGGGGATGCTTTTCGCCGCTGACGAAATGCAGCCGGGCGGAGGTGGGGGCGGAGCGCTGCCATTCCTGCCAAGTGCAGAGGAAGTTGAGGCCGGTGCCGAAGCCGGTTTCGCCAATGACGAAGAGACCGCCGGGGGGCAACGCGGCAAAGCGTTCCGGCAGGCGGTTGTGGCGGAGAAAGACGTGGCGGGTTTCCTCGATGCCCGAGTGACGGGAGAAGTAGATGTCGCCGTAAAGGGGGGAATAGGGCTGGCCGTCTACCCAGTCAAGGCCGGTCATGCCTGGAGCCACAAAGCCAGCAGGGAACCCAGGGCGATGGCGCCGAGGCCGGCGGTACAGCGGCGGCCCAGGGCCTTGCCGCCGATGGCGAACACCACGCCCAGTTTGAAGGACAGGTTGGCGACGATGGCGATGGTGATGGCGGTGACCGCGTCTCCGGCGGCCAGGCGCCCGGTGTTGAACAGGCGCAGGCTGGTGAGGGTCATGGCGTCCACATCGGTGAAGCCGGATACCAGGGCCACCACGTAGATGCCCTTGCTGCCGGCATAGTCCTGGAGCCAGGCGGAACAGAACAGGACTACTGCATAGAGCAGGCCGAAGCCCACGGAGGCGCGCAGCTCAGTGGGGTTCTGGATTTCCGGCAGGGGCAGATCGCGGCCCTGCACCATCCGGCGCCACCACCACGCCACCACGGCCAAGCCGAGGGCCAAGCCGCCCCCCAGCATCGGCAGCAACTGGGGCAGCAGGGAGGGGGCGACGGTGGCGCCTACCACCGCCAGGCGAACCTGCACCACCAAATTGGCCAGCAGGATCACCGCTACCGCCACCTGGGCCAGGTTCTCGTTGTCCTTGCCGTGGCGGGCATAGATCAGGGTGGTGGCGGTGCTGGAGGCCAGCCCGCCCATCAGCCCCAGCAGGGTGACGCCGTAGCGGCGCCCGGTCCACTTCAAAGCGACATAGCCGGCCAGGGAGAGGCCGGAGATCAGTACCACCATGAGCCATATCTGATGCGGGTTGAGGGCATGGAAGGGGCCGAATTCCCGGTCCGGCAGGATGGGCAGGATGATGAAGGACAGTACCGCGAACTGGAGGATGGATAGCAGGTCCCGCCGCGTCAGACTTTGGGAAATGCCCCGCAACTCGGGCTTGAAGTAGAGCAGGATGGTGACCACGATGCCGGCCATGATCGCCAGGGTGCTGTAGCCGTACCACACAATCACCCCCAGGCCGTAGCACACCAGCAGGGCGGCGACGGTGGTGGTGCCGGGGTCGTCATCCTCCGGGTCGCGCAGATAGGCGGCGGTGATGAACAGTCCCACGATCACGAATCCCGCTGCCAGCACCAGAGGCGAACCGGCCTTCTGGGCGATCATGGCGCTGAGGGTGCCCAGCAGGGCGATCAGGGTGAAGGTGCGCAGGCCCGCCTTGGCCGAAGGAGTGCGCTCCCGCTCCAGGCCCATGAGCAGGCCGATGGCGAGGCTGGTGACGAAGGCGGTAAGGCCCTCCAAGGCGTTGTTCTGGATTACGGCGTCCATGTTTTCAGTCTAGGCATTCTTCCCAGTGCCGGACGGTCAGTTGCAGGGTAAGGTTGCCATTGTATTCGTTCACGCCCAGCCCATACACCGCCCGGATGGTTTTCGGCAGGGGATCGGCGTGGAAGAACAGGATGGCGTCGAACACCTTGCCCTCCCGGCCCAGGCGCAGCTTGAGGTGGCGTTCGCCCACGGTGCGCTGCTCCACCACTTCGAATTCGCCGTGAAAGGTGGGTTCGGGAAAGCCCTGGCCCCAGATGCCTTCGCTCAAATGACGGGCCAGTTCCCATTCGATTTCGGCCGCCGCCAGTTCCCCGTCGGTTTCGATGATTTTTTCCAGGTCGGCGGGGGTGAGGAGTTGGCGCACCGTTTCCTCGAAGGCCTGGGCGAAGCGGGGGTAGTCCTCCTCGGCGATAGTGAGGCCGGCGGCCATGGCGTGGCCGCCGAAGCGCTTGATGAGATCCGGTCGGCGCTTTGACAGGAGGTCCAGGGCATCCCGCAGGTGCAGGCCGGGGATGGAGCGGCCGGAGCCTTTCAGCTTGCCCTCGCCGCCCCCGGCGAAGGCGATCACCGGACGGTGGAACTTGTCCTTGAGCCGGCCGGCGAGGATGCCGATCACCCCCTGGTGCCACTCCGGTTGGTAAAGGGCGAGGCTGTAGCTGTCGCCGGCCTCGAAATCGTCCAGCCCATCCAGGGCGGACTGCTGCATTTCGGCTTCGATTTCCCGCCGTTCCCGGTTGAGGCCGTCCAGGCGGCGGGCCATTTTCATCGCCTGGTCCGGGTCGTCGGTGGTGAGGCATTCGATGCCCAGACTCATGTCGTCCAGCCGCCCGGCAGCGTTGAGTCGCGGCCCCAGCAGGAAGCCCAGTTCGAAGGTGCCGGCGCGCCGGGGTTCGCGGCTTGCGATCTGGAGCAAAGCCCGAATGCCGGCGCAGGCCTGGTCGGCGCGGAGGCGCTTCAATCCCTGTTTCACCAGAATGCGGTTGTTGTCGTCCAGCTTCACCACGTCCGCCACTGTGCCGAGGGCCACCAGGTCCAGGAGCTTGGCCAAGTTGGGTTCTTCCTTGTTCTGGAAGACACCCCGTCGGCGCAGCTCCGCCCGCAGGGCGAGCATGACGTAGAAGATGACGCCGACACCGGCGAGATTGGCAAACAAGGATGAAGGATGAGGGATGAAGGATGAAGGTTGGTTTCCTGCGGAGGACTGGTTTTCTTTCATCCTTCCGCCTTCATCCTTCATCCTTGCATTTGGGTTGACGATGCATTCGGCGTCGGGGAGGGCGTCGCCGGGGAGGTGGTGGTCGGTGACCAGCACTTCCATGCCCAGGCGGTGGGCCTCCGCCACGCCGTCGATGCTGGCGATGCCGTTGTCCACCGTGATCAGTACGTCGGGCTGTCGTTGCGCGGCCAGACGGACGATTTCCGGCGTGAGGCCGTAGCCGTATTCGAAGCGGTTGGGCACCAGGTAGTCCACCCGGGCGCCGAATTGCCGCAGGGCGCGCAGGCCGACGGCGCAAGCAGTGGCGCCGTCGGCGTCGTAGTCGGCGATGATGAGGAGTTTTTTCCCGGCGGCGATGGCGTCGGCCAGAAGTACGGCCATGGCTTCCGCTCCGGCCAGGTCGTGATACGGCAGCAGGCCCGCGAGGGCGCTTTCCATCTGGACCGGACGGGTGATGTCCCGGGCGGCCAGGATGCGGGCCAGGATGGGGTGGATGCCTTGCCGCGCCAGATCGGCTTGTGTTTCTGCAGGGTAGGAGCGGGTTTGGATGGTGGGCATCTTATTCAGTCAATTGGCTTAGGGAGCGGCGGCGCCAGAATTTCCACAGGTCGCCGCGCCGGATGTTCAGGCACCGCCCGCTGTCGGGAAAGTGCAGCGCCAGAGCGGCGATTTCGTTTTGTTCCAGGGCCTGGAGGAGAGGGGCGAACCAGCGGGTTTCCATCGCCGACAAGGCCTCGCGCCAGGCGGAGAAATCGCTGTAGGCGGCGGGTAGGCGCAGGCTTTCCTCCACCACCAGCGTTTCGCCCCCCCCGGGGAGCAGGGCGTCGGACAGGGACAACGGCTTCCCGCCGGCCGCCGCGTGCAGGCCTCGCGCGAGCAGGGTGTCGGCAAGGACGGCGTCGAACGGCGGTGCCGGCGGTGTTCCCAGGGGGCCGCCACCCCATAGCCACAGGCTGTTGACGGGCAAAGCGCCGCGTTCTTCCCGGGCGGTGTTGACCGGGTGGGCATGAAGCAGCATCTGGATTTCGCTCAGCATCCTTGGCCACTGGTCGCCGACGCCGGTAAAGGGGTTGGGTTCCGCGTAGCCGCCCCGGGCCTCTGCCAGAGGGCGGATGGCGGGCAAGGGATGGGCGGTTCTTGCGTACCAGCGCTGGGGGGCGGGGGCTGAAAATTCCAGCCCGTCGCCCGCAAAATGGGCGTTGAGGCTGGCTACCAGGGCATCCGCTTCGTTCCGTTCCAGCGCGAACCGGTCGGAAACGGTCAGCCCGCTGCGTTGCAGGACTAGGTGGACTGGCTCGGCATGGAGCCAGTAATCCGTGCCGGGTTCGGCTCCTTCGGCCAGCAGACAGTAAGGCGCCGAGGCGGGGGCGTCGGCGGGCAGGCCGAAGCGCCTGAGCAACCAGCTTTCGGGGTTTTCGGCCCGGTCGGCGGTGAGGCTTCCTCTCGCCGCCAGCTTTTCCAGGGCGGGCAGTTCCAGCCCTTGCAACAGGTCGGCCCCGATTGTTCGCAAAGGGGGGAGAAAATCGGGCAGGAGGAAATGAAGCGGCACGGAGGAATTCTCGAAATCGGCAATCAGCCTGCAAAAGTTTACCATTACCCTGTGCCCATCTAAACTGCGGATGAAAAGGGAGACGAACCCATGGACTTGATATTGTGGCGTCACGCCGACGCGGAAGACGGGTTTCCCGACAAGGGGCGCAAGCTCACCGCCAAGGGGGAGCAGCAGGCGGCCCGGATGGCGGAGTGGCTCAAGGCCCGGCTGCCGGAGAGAACGCGCATTCTGGCGAGTCCGGCCAAGCGGGCCCAGCAGACTGCGCAGGCCCTGGGGTTGGCGTTCGAAACCGTCCGGGCAGTGGACGTGGGGGCGGACGCCACCGCCGTCCTGGAAGCGGCAGGCTGGCCGGACGCCACGGGCGCGGTGCTGGTGGTGGGCCACCAACCGACCCTGGGGCGGGTGGCGGCCTTCCTGCTTTCCGGTACGGAGGCGGACTGGACCATCAAAAAAGGGGGCGTGTGGTGGATCAGCAACCGGGTGCGCCAGGACGAAAGCCAGACCGTGCTGCGGGTGGTGATGACGACGGACATGCTATAAAAGTTTTTGCTGTGCAACCAAGGGAGACGAGTTTGAAAAAAGAACAACAGCCGGCGGGGGATATCGCCGGGGAAAGCGGTTCCTATGAGGAGTTGGGGCATCTGGTGCGCCGTCTCCACGAAACCCTGCGGGACCTGGGGTGCGACAACGCTTTCGAGGACATGGTGGGGGAACTGCCCAACACCCAGGACCGCTTGAATTACATCGCCACCCTCACCGAGCAGGCCGCCAACCGGTGCCTGGGCGCGGTGGAGAAGGCGATGCCGGTGCAGGAGTCCTTGGAGGGCGAGGCGCGGGAACTAGCGGACCTGTGGCGCAATCGAAACAGCAGTGAGGTTCCCGGGCTGGAAGACAGGATACAGGGCTTTCTCGACGGTTTGCCCGACCGCACCCAGCTGGTTTCCCAGCAGTTGGGCGAGATTATGATGGCCCAGGATTTCCAGGACCTCACCGGCCAGGTCATCAAGAAAGTGATGAGTCTGGCCCAGGACATGGAACACCAGCTGGTGAATATTCTGCTCATCAGCCGGCCGGCAGGCGAAAAGCCCCAGGACGACGGCCTGCTCAACGGGCCGGTGGTGAAAGGCCGTGCCGACACGGTGAACAGCCAGCAAGAAGTGGACGATCTGCTAGACAGTCTGGGGTTCTGAGCTAAGGCGCAAGGAACAAAGTGGCTATTTTTGAATGGAACGACACCTACAACGGCGGCATCGCCGTGGTGGACGAGCAGCATCGCCACTTGGTGGAGATGGTCAACCAACTGGACGAGGCGTTTGCCGCCGGCGCCGAGCAAGAAGCGATCTACAAGCTATACCAGGGTTTGGCGGAATACGGTGTTTACCATTTCGATACCGAAGAGAAACTGATGGCGGAGGGGCGCTGCGACCCCGTCCATGTGGCCCGCCACAAGGGTGAGCACCAGGAGTTCCTGCGTACCGTCGGCAGCCTGGGGGACGCTCTCCAGGATCCCGATCCGAAGGTCGTCGACAATGTGCTCGACTATCTCATCAAATGGCTGGTCAACCACACCCAGGGCGAGGACAAGGAGATGGCTCGCCTCCTCAGTGGGGCGAATACCGTCTTGGACAAGCCGGGCGCCGAGCATGAACTGGCCCTCCAGCGCGCCCTGGACCAGGAGGTGGCCCAGAATCACCTGATGGCGGCCCTGCGGGAAAGCGAATTGCGCTTTCGCACCATCGCCGACGACGTGCCGGTGCTGATCTGGATGGCGGAGCAGGACGGCCGGCGCAGCTTCTTCAACCAGCCCTGGCTGGATTTCACCGGCCGCACGCTGGCCGAGGAGCGGGGTGAAGGCTGGTCCGCCGGTATCCACTCCGAGGATGTCGAACGGGTGCGCCGGGTGCAGGCGGAGGCCCTGGCGGAGCACAAGAACTACACGGTGGAATACCGTCTGCGCCGAGCCGATGGCGGTTACCGCTGGCTCCAGGAAACCGGCGTACCGCGCCACCTCAAGGATGGCGGTTTTTCCGGCTTCGTCGGCGCCGGCTTCGATATCACCGAGCATCGGCGCATGCAGCATATTCTGGAACTGTCCCGGGAGCAGCTGGAAAAGCGGGTGGCGGAGCGCACCCAGGAGCTTTCCCTGGCCAAAGAGCTGCTGGAAGCAGACATCGAGGAGCGAAAGCGTTTCCAGGCCGAGGTGGAAAACCTGCGCAGCCAGTATGAGCTGATCCTGAATTCCGCCGGCATCGGCATCTACGGCGTGGACGAAGCCTTCAACACCACCTTCGTCAATCCGGCGGCATGCAGCATGCTGGGTTGGAACGCGGCGGACCTGCTGGGCCGGGGCATCCACAGCCTAGTGCACCACACCCATCCCGACGGCCGACCCTACCCGGTGGAGGAATGTCCCATCTCCAACGCAGTGCGTGACGGCGCGTCGCGCCGGGTTGAGGGGGGGGAGGTGTTCTGGCGCAAGGATGGCAGCTCCTTCGAGGTGGAATACACTATCACGCCGATGTTCGACCGGGAGCGCATCAGCGGGGCGGTGGTGATGTTCAGCGACGTGTCCTCCCGCATGCAGGCGGAGCGCAAGCTGCAGCTGAGCTACGGTGCCCTCAAGGAACTCAACACCAAGCTGGTGCAAGCCCAGAACCAATTGCTGCAGTCGGAGAAGATGGCGTCCATCGGCCAGCTGGCGGCGGGGGTGGCCCACGAGATCAACAATCCCATCGGCTTCGTCAACTCCAACCTGGGCACCCTGGAACGCTACGTGGACGACCTGCTGCGCCTGATCGACGCCTACGACGCCGACCGGGAGGAAGGGCGCAAGGTGGGGAAGGAAATCGACCTGTCCTTCCTGCGCCAGGACCTGGTCAATCTGGTGAACGAATCCCGGGACGGTGTGGCCCGGGTCCGCCGCATCGTCCAGGACCTGAAGGATTTCTCCCACGTGGACGAGGCGGAGTGGCAGTGGGCCGATCTCAACCAGGGCCTGGACAGCACCCTCAACGTGGTGTGGAACGAGGTCAAGTACAAGGCCGAGGTGGTCAAGGATTACGGCGACATCCCTGCCCTTTACTGTCTGCCCCACCAGCTCAACCAGGCATTCATGAACCTGCTGCTCAACGCGGCCCAGGCCATCGACGGCCGGGGCATCATCACCCTGCGCACCCAGCGGCAGGGGGACGGAGTGCAAATCGAGGTCGTCGATACCGGCCGGGGGATTCCTCCCGAAGTTCTGCCGCGGATTTTCGAGCCCTTCTTCACCACCAAGCCGGTGGGCAAGGGCACCGGGCTGGGGCTCTCCCTGGCCTACGGCATCGTCGAGAAGCACAAGGGGCGCATCGAGGCCGAGAGTGAAGTGGGCCGGGGCACGACCTTCCGCATCTGGCTGCCGATCCGCGAGCCGGAAGCCGCCGCCCACTGAATCGCGGTGGCTCCGAGCTGACGCTTGTGGCAAACTTGGCCTTCCCCTAATTAAGTCGCCCCTCAGTGCAACCCTACGAACTTTTCATCGGCCTGCGCTATACCCGCGCCAAGCGGCGGAACCACTTCATTTCCTTCATTTCGCTGATTTCCATGCTGGGCATCGCTCTCGGCGTGGCGGCGCTGATCGTGGTGCTGTCGGTGATGAACGGCTTCCAGGAAGAACTGCGGGCGCGCATCCTGGGGGTGGCGTCCCACGCCCAGGTGAGCGGGCTCAACAACACTCTCACCGACTGGCGCAGCGTGGCCGCGGTGGCGACGAAAAATCCCCAGGTGCTGGCAGCGGCGCCCTACGTCATGGGCCAGGCCATGGTGTCCTTCGGCCCGGCGGTGCAGGGGACCATCGTCCGCGGCGTGCTGCCTAAGGACGAGGACCGGGTGGCGGACATCGGCCAGCACATGAAGGCCGGGAGCCTGTCCGACCTGCGGCCCGGTGAGTTCGGCATCGTCCTTGGCGCCGAGCTGGGGCGGGCCCTGGGCGTGGGGGTGGGGGACCGGGTGACGGTGATGGCCCCCCAGGGGCTGGTCACCCCGGCGGGTATCCTGCCCCGCGTCAAGCAGTTCCGGGTGGTGGGAATGTTCGAGGTGGGGATGTACGAATACGATTCCGGCCTCGCCCTGGTTCACCTGGACGATGGGGCCAAGTTGTTCAACCTGGGTGAGCGGGTATCCGGCCTGCGCCTGAAGTTGGCCGACCTCTACCAGGCGCCGTGGGTGGCGGAGGAAATCCAGGCGGCGGTGGGGGACGAATACTACGTCTCCGACTGGACGCGGCAGCACGCCAATTTCTTCCGCGCGGTGCAGATCGAGAAGAATGTGATGTTCATCATCCTGCTGCTGATCGTGGCGGTGGCGGCGTTCAACATTGTCTCCACCCTGGTGATGATGGTCACCGACAAGCAGGCGGACATTGCCATCCTGCGCACCCTGGGGGCATCGCCCACGAGCATCATGAAGGTGTTCATCGTCCAGGGCGCCCTGATCGGCGTCATCGGCACTCTGATGGGGGCGGCCGGCGGGGTACTGCTGGCCCTCAACGTGGAAACCGTGGTGCCGGCCATCGAGCGCCTGTTCGGCGTTCAGTTCCTGGCCAAGGACGTGTACTACATCAGCGAACTGCCTTCCAAGCTGATGTGGGGGGACGTGACGACGATCACCGCCGTGTCCCTGGTTCTTAGCCTGCTGGCGACCCTCTATCCCAGCTGGCGGGCGTCCCGCACCAACCCGGCGGAGGCCTTGAGATATGAATAGAACCGGACAGGGTCGGCATGGCGAGGCTGCCGTCCTCTCGCCTCTCGCCTCTCGCCTCCCGACGGAAGTGCCTGTCCTTTCCTGTCGCGGCCTGCAAAAAATCTATTCCCAGGGCAGGCTGGAAGTTCCGGTGCTGCTGGGAGTGGACCTGGACGTCCAGACCGGGGAGCGCGTGGCCATCGTCGGCGCGTCCGGTTCCGGCAAGAGCACCCTGCTGCACCTCCTGGGCGGCCTGGACGACGCCAGCGCGGGCAACGTGAGCATCCTCGGTCAGGACATCCGGTCCATGAGCGAGGAGCGGCGGGGCCTCGTCCGCAACCAGTCCCTGGGTTTCGTCTATCAGTTCCACCACCTGCTGCCGGAATTCACTGCCCTGGAAAACGTCGCCATGCCCCTGCTGATCCGGCGCATGAAGCCGGCGGACGCCAGGGAGCGCGCGGCGTCCGTGCTGAAGGAAGTGGGCCTGGGCCACCGCCTGGAACACATGCCCGGCGAGTTGTCCGGCGGCGAGCGCCAGCGTGCGGCCATCGCCCGCGCCCTGGTGACTTCTCCCGCCTGCGTGCTGGCCGACGAGCCCACCGGCAACCTGGATCGGCACACCGCCGACGGGGTGTTCGACCTCATGCTGTCCCTCAACCAATCCCTGGGTACCGCCTTCGTGGTGGTGACCCACGACCTCGACCTGGCCGCCAAGATGCAGCGCACCCTGCGGCTGGTGGACGGGGTCCTGCAAAGCGCCTGACGCCGGCGTGGGTCGGGCACACGTGCCCGACAACCCTCCTGACTAGCGCATCACCGCCGTAGGAGCGCCCCATGGGCGCGACTCGCGGAGGCTTCTTGTCGCGCCCACGGGGCGCTCCTTGTATCTTGTTTCCCGTGGTGGTTAGCTCCCACCACACGAGGCGGAGAGAGCTTGTGGCGCTCCTGAGGGGCAAACCTTGATGTGTAGATAAAGCCCTCCGCCTCACCTTCCGCCGGACACCACACTGAACGGTAGCCAAGGGCCTGGAAACCAGTGACCC
>ENA-ORXD01000246-ORXD01000246.1-sediment-metagenome-genome-assembly--contig:-NODE-246-length-80164-cov-10.575112_pt1 | contig 80164 bp, 69 predicted proteins | sample MGYA00237862_ERZ511471 | MGnify/ENA metagenome assembly ERZ511471
GAGATCCCCGCGCTGGCGAATCCCAGCGCCTTCCCCTTCTTCCGGACGAACCAGTTATTGACGGCCGTGTTGGCCACCACACCGCCGTAGATCATGCTCCCGAGATACAGCAGGACATACAGGACATAGAACTGCCACAGCACCCCGGTCCTGCCGAGGAGGATACAGGTCCCGCCGGAGAGGATAGGGCCGATCAGCATCAGGATCCGCGGTCCGGTCCTCATGACCAGGGTACCCGCAAGGAACTGGCCGACAAATCCGGCAAGCATCCCCAGAACGAGGGCCATGTTGAGGGCCGTCCTCGACCAGCCGTACGCCTCGCTCAAGGGTTCCATGAAGGCGTTGAAGATGTAAAAACTGGTCCCCACGGACATGAAATTGGCGACAAAGGCCAGGAGGACGATATACCAGCCGTAATAGACGGCGGAATTCTTTCCAGGGGTCACCGGCGTTCCTTTCTTTTCCCGTACATGATCATGGACAAGACACCGTTCCCGCCGGAGGGAATGCTCTTCAGACCTGCCGTTCCCGGGCCTCCTTGCGGGCGCGATACCGGGATACGTGGTTGACGGCCCGGAGGGCGTCTTCGAGGTCGTCGAAGACGGGGATTCCCTCCTTGAGGAAGGCGGCCCGGGCCTCGCGCAGCATCTCCTCGATATCGAGGGATTCGATCCCCTGTTTGATATTGGGGGTCACGAGGATCACCGGTTTGCCCGTCGCGGCGACCACCTCCCCGACGGCGACGGCCAATTCCCTGAAGGGGGTTATCTCCGCTACCCTGCGGCCAGCATACAGCGCTATATGTTTGTAATGGTAGAGGAGCTGTATCAGGATCTGGAGATCGACCTTCTCGTCCTTCGCCGCCGCGAGGAGCGTCTCTTTCAGGATGTGAGGCGGCACGTGGGGGTTCGCCACGTCGATCGGGTTCTTGGCGCTCGAACCGGGTTTTGGAAGGATCTCCATGATCGCGTCGGTGATGGCGGGATCGAGCCGGGGGAGTTGTATGCCGAAGTTCTCGGCCGCGTCGCAGGCGGCGATCCCCAGTGCCCCTCCCCCGCCGGCGACGGTGATCCCCCGGTAGACCCGCTCGGGGAGCATCGAAAAGGCCATACTCGCCTGGGCCAGTTCCCACAGGCTCGACACCTGGACGGCGTTGCACTGCCGGAGGAGCGACTCCCAGATGACCTTGCTCCCCCCCATCGAGGCCGTGTGGCTCGCCACGGCCCTCCCTCCGGCCTCGGAGAGTCCTCCCTTGTGGACGATCACCGGCTTCTTCCGGGTCACCCTTCCCAGGACATCGATAAAGGCCGGACCATCCTCCACGCCTTCCGTATAGGTCGTAATCACCTTCGTCTCCGGGTCGTCACCGAAGTAGTCGATCAGCTCCACCTCGCGCAGGTCGGCCCCGTTCCCGAAGCTCACCACTTTGCTGAATCGGACCCCCATCCACTTTCCGATGTGAGAAAAATCCATCGCCATCCCCCCGCTCTGGGCCAGGAAGGCAACGTTTCCACTCTCCCGCGAGAAATCAGGTCCCGGCATCAGCGTCAGGCCGCTCCGGGGGCAATAGATGCCAAAACAGTTGGGGCCCACGACCCTGATTCCCCGCGCGGCGGCCTCCCTGATCTTTTGCTCCAAGGCAACCCCTTCGGGAGTCCCCAGCTCGCTGAAACCGGCCGAGAGAATCTCAACCCCGGCGGCCCCCTTTTTCCTGCAGGCATCGAGGGCATCCGGGACGGCACCGGCGGGGACCGCGATAACGGCAAAGTCAATCCGTTCGGGGATCTCCTCCACGCTTTTGTATATCTTCATCCCGGCGATCTCGCCCCCGCGCGCGTTCACCGGGTATATCGTCCCTTCGAATCCGATCTGCCGGAGCGACATGAGAATGTTACTGCCAAACCCGAATCCCTTCGCCGACACGCCGACGATCGCCAAGTGTTCGGGGTGAAAGATCCGGTCGAAACGATCGGCATCCCTCAGACTCCGCTCAACACACGTCATGCACCATCCTCCTCCACTCCAGGCTCAACTCGATCTCCTCTTAATGGAATTCCGTTATGTCGTCAGAGCCCCCCCGTCGACGTAGATGGAATGACCGGTAATGTAGTCGGCCAGGTCGGAGGCCAGGAAGAGGACGGAACCGACGATCTCCTCCGGCTCGGCCAGGCGACCCATGGGAAGCAGGGATTCGACATGTTTCGCGATGTCGGGGTTCGACCAGATAGGCTTGCTGAAATCCGTCCGCGTGAGTCCCGGCCCGACGGCGTTGACGCGAATCCCGAAGGGCGCCCACTCGCGGGCCATGCACCGGGTCAGCATCTTCAGCGCCGCCTTGCTGCAGCCGTAGGCGGCCATCCCCAGCTCCGCCTTCTCGGCCCCCACCGTGGTGATATTGATGATCCGCCCCCCCTTCTGATCGATCATGACGCGGGCCACGGCCCGGCTCAGGAGCCAGGCGGCCTTGACGTTGGTATCGAAGACCTTATTCCACCCGTCTTCCCGCAGTTCGAGGAGACTCCTCAGGAAGCTCCGGGCCGCGTTGTTCACGAGGATATCGATCCTGCCGAACTTCTTGACCGTCTCTTCGACGAGGCGGTCGATCTGATCCGAGGCCGTCAGGTCCGTCACCACGGGGAGTGCCCGGCCCCCCAGCGCGGCAATCTCTTGTGCCACTGCATCGAGCTGTTCCGCCGTCCTCCCTGCGATCACGACGGAGACCCCCGTCCCCGCCAGTCCCAGCGCGATGGAGCGTCCGATTCCCCTGCCCCCGCCGGTAACGATCGCCACCTGTCCCTTGAGGTCAAACGTTGCTTCCATTCACCATGCCCTCCTTTGCTGAAAATGAACCGCCGTCGGAAATCACCCCGCTTGCGAGAGGGAGTATAGTGAAAGCTTCACCCCCTGTCAACTTCCCAATCACACAGTTGAGATGGTGGGTTGTTATGAGAGGGTGCAGAGATGTACAGGTGGAAAACGGAGAGCGCCTGTAAACGCCCCCGAGGTGGAACGGCTGCCCTGATTCGTAACGAAGCCCCCGGGGCAACCGTATCGGGTGATCGCCTCTTCCCGGGCATCCGCACAAAATACACTATCCGGGGTGCCGGACAGCCGCCATGCCGGAAACGGGCACCGGCCTGCACGGTACGGGGTTGCGTACCCCTCCCGTGACAGGCATACTGCTGTCACACAATCGTTTCTTCGTGCCGTTGTAAACTGTGAATAACCCTCGCCTGGATCACAAGTAAGTACACCCTTGCTCTACGGCTGGGTGCCTTTGTTCATATTGGCCACGGCCAGTTCCAACATCAGCTTTTTGCCCACCGATTCGGTCGGCGCGAAGTTCCGCACAAAGGCAATCTCCTCATCCGTGGGCCGCTCCGTTTCACCCAGATCGGCGGCAACCTTCAAATCCCAGGGGACGTCCTTCCTGATGTCTTCGACACCGACACCCGGATGCACCTTCGCGAGGAACATCTCCTTCGTGACCGGATCGAACTCGAAGACACCCTTCGTGCTGATCAGCTTTGTCGGCCCCGAGCCCGGCGGAAAGTGACCCGACTTATCCCTGCTGTCGCCACCATCCAGGTAGCCCGGCGATGTCCGATAGGCCAGCTTCTCCACAAACTCCCCGCCCCGCAAGGTGAGAACCGTCTTCTTGGCGTAGGAGATGAAGTCGGCGGCGCCCCCCGATCCGGGAAGGCGCATCTTCGGCTTGTCGTAGTCGCCGATAACCGTCGTATTCAGGTTGCCGTACTTGTCCACCTGGGCCACCCCGAGAAAACAGACATCGACAAACCCGCGATAGGTCGCGGTGAAAGCCGAAAAGAGATCGGTGGAGAAGGAAAAGCCCCGGCAGGACAGGCAGTCGGCAACATGATTGAGAGGAATCGTGGGTTCAAAGTCGACGATCCCCGATTCCATCATCAGCGTCGCATTGGGGGCGTAGAGGGCCTTGGCCAGGGCCCCCGACGTCATGGGCAACCCCACGCCCAGTACCACACGCTCATAGTCGTGAATTTCCTTTGCGATTGCGATAATCAACAGTTCGTTCAGCGTGTATGGTTTACTCATAGAGCACCCCCTTTTCTTCCATGAATGACTCCAGCTCTTCCGGCGTAACACCCATGGTCCGCTCCCGGTTCCGCTCATCCCATGTCGAGGTGAAAGCCGTGCCGTAGTTGGCAGGGGCCGAGTAAAAAGACCGCGCCTTGATGGAGTTCAAGGCGGCAAGACCGAACTTTTCGATATAGTGTTTGATGTAGGCATTGTGATCCTTGCACCCGTACACCCATTCGTCCAGCCAGGTCTGCATGGTTTCTTCCGTCGCGAGGGCCTGCATAAATACGCCCAGGGCCAGTTTATCCCAGATGTAGTGCCCCACGACATCCGAAGGATGGGCTCCCCACGGCATCTCCACCACGGCATCGGTCCGGTAGGCGGGAATGATCGTGAAGTGGGGGCTCGACTGGATCACGTCGTGCTCGACGATTTCCTCGCAGGACACGATGATCCGTTTGCTGCAGAGGGCCGCCGCCTGGACACTCCCCATGGCTCCCCAGTACTGTGCGTTGCCGTACTTGTCGGCACGCTGCACATGGACAACACAGACATCGGGATTCGCGGCGGGGACGAGGACAATGTCCTTCCCCGTGAAGGGGCATTCTATGACCTTATATTTATTTTCACCCATAAACCCTCGTTTTTCGAAGAGATCCGTGTGCATGATCCCTTCGAAGACGGGCATACAGCTAAACCCATGCATACCTGCCACGAGCCTGGCATTGTAGTTGAAATTGCTGTAGTCTTCGAGTTCAAGCCTGCCGTCCCTCCAGGCTCGACCGACAGCGGAACCGCCGTCATTACCGCCTCCGATCAGGACGTAGGCTGTTACCAGGCGATCGACGCAGCCTCCGGCGACGAGGACCTCATCAATGGTATGGCCGGACTGGGAATAATGCGTTAAACCCCGTTTCTTCTGGCGGACAATCTCGTTTACGAGACCGCAGGCCATACAGAGCGTGTAGTTTCCGATGATCAGCTCGTCGCCATCGTGAACAAACTCACTGACGGCCTCTTGAGCGGTCATCCTCTTATCCACTTTTCTTTCGTCCATATACATGCTCCCCTTTGGTGCAACTCATCCGCTTGACAATCAGATCTTCTTTTTGTTCTCATCGACAAGGCCGTGATGCGCCTCTATACCTCGAGATATCGCTGCTGGATTTCCCGGTTTTCCAGAACCTCCTGACTGGGCCCCGCATACACAATCTCGCCCTTTGCCATGATGTATGCCCGATGGCATATGGGCAAAACAAATTTCAGGTTCTGTTCAACCACCAGAACCGAAACGCCGCTTTCATTTATCTGTTTGAGTGTCTCGGCAACGGTCTTTCGAATAAGCGGCGCCAGACCCTCCGTTGGTTCATCAACAAGTATCAACTCCGGATTACCCATGAGCGTTCTCGCCATTGTCAACATCTGCTGCTCTCCACCGGACAATTGGGCACCCTTGTTATTTTCCCGCGTCTTGAGCGATGGGAACGTCTCATACACCCGGTCCAGGGTCCAGCCGCCATCGGCCGGCTTCGGCATGCCCCGGCCATGTTTGATACCCATGAGAAGATTCTGGCGAACCGTCAGGCTGTTGAAGATTGCCCGTTCCTCGGGAACATAGCCGATTCCCGATTTGACGATGGTGTGCGTATTCCTGCCGGTAATCTCATGTCCCCTGAAGGTAATGCTCCCCTGCGCCGGGGGTACCAGGCCGATGATCGTCTTGATCGTCGTCGATTTACCGACACCGTTTCTTCCGAGCAGCGCCACGATTTCACCCTCATTGATCTCGATATTGACGCCATGAAGGATATGGCTTTTCCCATAGTAACTGTGAATATCTTGTATATTGAAGAACACTGATTAATCCCCCTCTTCTCCAAGGTAGGCCTCTCGAACCCGATCATTAACGCGGACCTCTGAAGAAATATCGGAGCATATGACCTCACCGTATTGGAGCACCGTTATTCTATCCGCCAGATCGAATATGACATCCATATCATGTTCGATGATAATCATTGATATGCCCTCGGTCAGAGATCGAATCAGATCGACCGCATGGTGGGTTTCTTCCTTCGACATGCCCGCCGTCGGTTCATCGAGCAGTATCATCTCCGGTTTCAGAGAAACCGTCAGTCCGATCTCCAGTGCCCGTTGCTGCCCATAGGAGAGAAGGCCTGCCGGCATTTCGGCTTCTTCACGCAGCCCCAGAAGTTCCAGCATCCTGTCGGCCTCATCATTGACATCATCCATCCGGGAAATCCATTTCAAGACATTGAACCTTCTGTTGAGTCTCGAGAGGATGGCGGATTGCAGGTTCTCCCGCACCGTCAAGTTAAAGAAGATGTTGGTAATCTGAAAAGATCGTGCCATTCCTTCGCGTGCGATCCGAAAGGGGCGCTTCCCCACGATGTTGTTTCCTTTATACAGCACCTGCCCCTTCCTCGGATGGAGCTCTCCCGTAATACAGTTGAATACGGTTGTCTTTCCTGCTCCGTTCGGACCGATAAGGGCGTGGCGCTCGCCCTCCAACACATGAAAATTAACGCCGAAGAGCACCTGGAGCCCCGAAAAGTCATGTTCCACGCCATAAAGCTTTAATATTTCACTCATATCAATCCCCTTGGGCCTCTTTTACCTTTTCCCCTGATGAGATCTTCAGCCGTACTGATGTTAAAATTCCCATAATTCCTCCCCGGTACCACATGACGAGGACAATAAAGAGAAGCCCGACAAAGAACTGCCAGCGCGCTGTTATATCCGACAGCCAATCCGACAGGTATATATATGCCGCGGCGCCCAGAATCGGCCCGGCAAACGTACCGACACCTCCAATCACCGTCATGAGGATCGCGTCGATGGAACGGAAGATATCGGCCGAGCCCGTCGACACGAACTGCTGAAAAACGGTAAAGAGGCTTCCCGCAACGCCGGCGAGCAGTGCCGTATACGTGAAGAGGAAAAATTTTGTCATGGTGTTCTGATAACCGAGGAATCCCGCCCGGGACATGCTTTCTCTCAATAGAACGATAGACCGTCCCATTGGTGTCTTCAGCAGATACCAGGTAATAAACAACATGATCGATACGATCACAAGGACGAACCAATACACATGTGCCGATTCAAACATATCGATCGTGCCTATCAGCGGTATGTTCAGATCCGGCACGTCGAATCCGCCAAGACCGTCATCTCCCCCCGTTACATTTCTCCATTTCAACGCGATGGAATAACAGATCTGCATAATTGCCAGGGTCAACATGGCGAATGCCGTTCCACCCACACGATTGAGAAGCAGCGAAAAGAAGGCCCCGGCTATCAAAGCGGCAAAGCTGCCAAGCAGCACGCCGCTGATGAGTCCAATCCCTTCAATGTGGAGGAACGCGATAGCCGCGGCATAGGCACCAATGCCGAAATAGGCGCTGTGACCGAAACTGAGCATACCGGCGAATCCGAGCAATAGATTCAGACTTACGGCGAAAAGCGCCATGTAACACATTTCCGTCATCAGACGGAGCGGCACCTCATCAACCAAAAAGGGCGCACCGATCAATAACGCCAGCAGTATGACGAATACCGTCAGATTAATCTTTGTCTGTCTCATCATTCTCTATCTCCGAACAAACCCTGCGGCCGTATACTGAGGACAACCGCCATAACGATAAACATGAGCACGAGGCAAAAACGAGGGAAGAACATAACACCGAACGCCTGCAGTTCACCGATCAGCAATGCTGCGACGATTGCACCGAGGAGGCTTCCCAGCCCCCCCGTTACAACGACGACAAAGGCATCGAATCCGATTGCGTCGGCCATACCCGGCGCTATTCCGAGCAACGGGGCCGCGATGACGCCCGCCAGTGCAGCCAAGGCTGTTCCGAGACCAAAAACGCCTGCAAAAACAAGGGGTGTATTGACGCCGAGGGCGCTGACCATATCGGGATTGTCGACGGCGGCGCGGACAACCATTCCCAGCCTCGTTTTGAACATCACCCAGCTCAATACCAGTATGAGGACTACGCTGAAGAACAGAATAAACAGACGGTATACGGGATAGGGTGCCCCGAGGATACTGATCGATGCCTGAAGAATTGGCGGAGGCGACGCCATCAGCGGTTCAGTCCCCCAGTACCACTTGACTCCCTCAAGTATCACCAGTTGAAGGCCTATCGTCAGGAGCAATTCATATATATGTCCGAAGGGGTGCAGATAACGCAGCAGATATCGCTCGACCAATACGCCCACGGCTCCCACAACTATGGGAGCCATAATCAGCGCAACCCAGAAATTGCCCGTATGCAGAAGGATCGAATACCCGATATAGGCCCCCAACATGTAGAAAAAGGCGTGTGCCAGGTTCAACACGCCCATCATGCCGAAAACCAGCGTCAATCCGGACGCAACCAGATAGAGGAGCATGGCATAGACAAGGCCATGAAATATTGTAATCAATATAACCACAAATGATATTTCCATAGTTCCAGCCGCCTTCTTTACTATTGATCTGTTTACAGGACCCTTCCATCGCTGTGACGGTCCAGATCCCTCTTTCTGCTCGACAGCCTGACCGGCTTCCCGGTTCAGGGATTCTCTCACCGGACCGTTGGCACAACATTCCAGCACCCATGGCGCATATTCAAACAGACAGAGGGGGGTGTCCGGCTGGAATGCGAGGTCATCCTAAGAAAAAACGAATAAAAAATTCCCTGCCATCTCAATCGCGTCGTTTGCCTTGGCAATCGGGAAACGCCCGGGGTTATAGGCGCACACGCCGCATGTGACCCATAAACCTCCTCCGTGCCCTCACGGACGCGGCATCTTCACAGGTTCATGTTTCACCTGTCCGGCAATCTCCCGTATTACGGGAGACTGCCGGACACGGCCTTCACCCCCGCCCTGACAGACGGGGAGTTACCGTCGAATCAGGGCATGGACATCTATCATCCATTTCCCGGCTCAGGTGGCTGATCGTTCCTAGAATTCACCGGCTTTTCGTGTGCACCCCGTTTTCTCGAGCGGGATAGACGCCTCTTCAAGCGTGGTCATCTTGAGCAGTTTTCCACCGGGGAATTCTTCGTTGAACAGCGCATTCTCTTTCACACATTCCATGATCGGAATCGGCATCTGGAGCTGATGATCCTCGGCACGCATGACAACCGTGCCGTAAAGTCCATCGAATTCCATGCCTTCAAAGTTCTTTACGATCTTCTCAACATCCCACTCCCCTGTTTTCTCGATTGCCTTGAAGAGCATGTGGAGGTTGTAACTCTGCATTACGGACGTCCAGGGAACGCGCCACAGCGGGTCCGCATCTTCGCCCGCATATTCCTTCCAGTGCTTTCCCCATCCTTCGTTGTATGCCTTCTGCTTTTCCGAGGGATACCAGGCGGTGGTACCGTCAGCCCAGATATGGCCGATTGCGGCTTCCTGCACATCCTTCAGTACAAAAGGATCCTCGAAATAGTATCCGGCAAGCTTTGCCTTCAGACCGAGCCCCTTCCCCTGCTTCATCAGGAGCAGCAGGTCGGATCCCCAGTTCCCGGTAAAAACCCACTGGGCACCGGACGCGTTCAGCTTTGTGATGTAGGGTGCAAAGTCTTTTGTCGCGATTGGATGGTAGATCTCGACGGCAATCTTTGCGTCGGGACGAAACTCTTTCAGCGCTTTTTTGAAGTCTTCCGCCGCTTCATAGCCGAAATTATAGTCCTGGCAGATGATCCCGAACGTCTTGATCTCCGGTTTGTCTGCAAAGTAGTGCGCAACGGCCCGAGAGTGCATGGCCGTGTTCAGGGCGATTCGGAAGGAGTACGGATTGCAATGCTCGCCCGTCAGGGAGGCCGCCTCGGCCACGCCCATAATGAAGAGCACCTTATACTTCTCGGCCACTCCCTGAAGCGCCTTCGCTATATGTGAACCGGTAGACGAGAAGAGGACGTTACACTTTTCTTCAAGAATTGCCTTTGTGGCCAGACGTACCGCGACATCGGGCTTTAATTGGTTGTCGTAGGGAATCACTTCGATCTTCTTTCCCAAGAGACCTCCATGCTGTTCATTCCACAGCCTCGTGTTATACTGGACGCCATAAGTCTTCGCATCACCGATCATTTTGAAGGTGCCCGACCGAGGTTCAAAGCTGGCGATCCTGATAGTGTCGTATTTTGCCTTTGCGAGGCAGGTGGTTACACTACCTAAACCAACCAAAAAACAAACCAGAACAAGTGCCAAAACTGCTGTGCTGAACCTTTTCATAACCGTCACTCCTTTTTCTAATTTGTTGTAGAACTCACACGATCCCCAAGATGGATCGTCTTCGTGCCGCATAATCCCCCTTTACCAGTTCCGCAGCGGATCTTTTTCAGTCCCTCCTCTCCTCAACAGATTTGAGTAAGCGGGCATACTCTTCAGCGAAAAGTTTATGGTAAATATGGTAAAAGAAGAGACTGATCGTTTCCATATACGCGCCACCCTTTCTTTCGAGATCATCCGAAGACAGTGCGTCCAGATTTGACTTGAAGAGAAACGCCTGGTACTTTGTTACATATTCTCGGACGAAGTCGGTAATGAACCTCAAATCCTCGGCGTCGACACCGTTCTCCTCATTAAAACCGAGCCGGTCAAAATGGACTATTAACTTACCGATAATAACGTCGTCCTTAGAGTAAACCAACTGCCCGTCCTTTAATTCCGGTGTAATAATGCCCCACTCTTCGAACTTGTCGAGAAATCTTCGTGCGAGGCCCGTGGTTTCCAGGAATGCCTCTCTCCCTACAATATCGGGAGCAAAAAGCCTCTCAAGCGGCCTGAAGTATTTGCTTAGAAACTGAAATGAGGCTTTTTCCGAGAGAGACTGCTTTTTGAGTTGTTTGATAACCTTCTTGATGATGGAAAGGGGGAGGAAGTAATCTTCCTGGAGCACTTTAATAATAGGAATCAGCTCGGCATAGTCCTCGCTGTAATCAGCAGCATTCTTCGCTGATTTGCGTGGTTTTCTGAGAATCCCTTCCCGGATGTAATAATGGATGGTTTCCTTGGATACCCCGGTCCGTTGAGCCAATTCGCTGATCTTCATTTTTCATTCACCTCGACCATTTTCACGGCAGGATATCCCCCGAGCATATATCTTGTCAACAAAAAAGTATTATAAATAAAAAAAATTTTATTGTACTATTATTATATATATTCGATTGTTTACGATTCTATTATACATCACAGATATACGTTAAGTATATACCAATACTACACGTTATATATTGAGCCATGCCATCTGTATTATTGATCTGCCAAAATACCTTCAGGAACTGGCTGTGGGAAAAATTCTCATGCAAGAAAATCCGAAAAGAGGAGGGGGTCAACGTGAAGGATAAGCAATTGGGGTCCATCCAGTAAAGACATTTCAAGGATAGAAATGTTAAACCCTATGAAGGCAGGATATACAACATCCCAATCCTTACTTCTGTAATGGGAAATGGTAATTGTATGCAACACAAACAATCTTCTGATAGCTGAGTGAGCCCTCCTTTTCCCCTGAGGTCAAGCATTCCTTCCATGCACCCCGCCCTCCTTTCCCGAAAATGAACCGCCGTCGGGAATCACCCCGCTTGCAAGAGAGAGCATAGTGGAAGCCCCATCTCAGTCAACTCCCCAATCATCTCTCCTTGACTTTCTCGCACACGGTTCGTACCATACACCGTCCTGACGCTCCAACAGAAGCGGATACTGACACGAAAGGGGAAGCGGCATCGATGATCATCGACACCCACTACCACATGATGCCCCGTCTGGGGAGAGGCACGGCCCGCGTGGTCGCCCAGTGGACCTTCGAAACGGCGAACAAGCTCGGAGTCAATCTCGATTTCGAGAAACTGGCCGAACAGGTACGCGAGGACTTCGCCGATCCCGACGGTGACAAGCTGCTCGGGAAGATGGACGCCGACGGTATCGACGTCACCGTCTTCTGCGCCGTGGACAACGCGGCCGTCAAGGGGAGCAGCCTCGAGGTGGCGGATACCGTCAACAAACAGTCAGGGGCGATCGCAGGGCGCCACCCCGACCGGTTCATCGGCCTCGCCGGGGTCGATCCACGCCGCCCCGAGGCGCCGGAACTGATGCGCCGCTGTCTTGACGATTACGGCCTGAAAGGACTCAAGCTCCACCCCGACCACGGCTACTATCCCAATGGAGAGGAGGCATACCGCCTCTACGAAATCGTCCAGGAGGCCGGGGGTATCGTCCTGATCCATACCGGGCCCATCATCCCCCCGGGGAAGGGTGGAACCTATGCCCACCCCCTGTTTCTGGATCCTCTTGCCACGGATTTCCCCGGTCTGACCGTCATCGCCGCCCATATGGGGCAGTACTGGTGGCGCGACTGGGCCGGGCTGGCCTACGTGCAGCCGCGCCTCTACGGCGACACGGCAGAGTGGCAGACCCTGGCGAAACGGAACTTTTCCCTCTTCCGCCGGGAGTTCCGGGAGGTCATCGACAAGGCCGGGTGTGACAAGATCCTCTTCGGAACGGACGGACCGATCTTCGACCCCACGATCCCAACCGGAGAGTACATACGGATACTGCGGTCCCTCACCGACGGGGCTCCGGACGGAATCCAGTTTACACGGGAGGAGATCGACGCCATACTCGGAGGGAATGCCGAGCGCATTCTCGCGCCCCTTCTGCCCTGAGGGAAAATCATGCGGGAAAGGCCCCTGCAGGGGAAGAGGGTGTGGGACATAACACGATCAAGGGAGGTACATCATGTGGAACGCGCCGCGATGCGATCTGTGCGGTGAGTGTCTGGTACGGTGTCTCTATGTGGAGTACGATACAGAGAGGGCGGCGGCGGAGATAGAGGCCCTGATGGAGGGCAAGGAGGCCGAGATCCTGAGGGCGTGTGTCACCTGCTGCGCCTGCCGTGAGTACTGTCCCACCGACGCCGATCCCTACGATCTGATCCTCCGGGCGCAGGAGCGATTCAGGGCCTTCCCCATCAGCGAGGCGGACGCGGCCATGTACGATCTCGCCTTTCAGATCTCCAGCGAGGTGATCCCGGGCGATGACGACAAGCCGGCGCTTTCCCTGTGCGTCATGGAGAGCCAGATCCCCGAGGGAGCCCTCGACGGGCGCCTCTTCGAAGGGATGACCATCGTCAAGGGGGGCGACTATTTCTGCCTTATCGGATACGTCCACGGGGGGATGGAAAGCCCCATCGAACGGCACGCCCAGGCATTCATCGACGCCATCGCACGCCTCGGGAAGGAGGTGATCTTTCTGCACGATGACTGCTACGCCATGGTCCATGAAAAGGTGAAGGACTACGGCATCGCGGTTCCCTTCACCTACCGGCATATCTTCGAGTACCTGCGCGATTACCTCAGAGACCACAGGGGCGAGATCAGGAAGCTGGGCAGAAAGGTCGCCTACCAGCGCCCCTGCGCCTCGCGCTACACCCCCGAGAAGGACGCCCTGCTCGACGAGATATTCGAGCTTATCGGTGTGGAGCGCCCCCGGAGAACGTACGAGCGGGAGAATGCCCTGTGCTGTACCGGACCGATCGTGCGCATCGACCGGGAGCGGGCCCGGGACATCCAGTTGAAGAACGTGGACGACGCGATTGCCTGCGGCGCCGACGCCCTGGTCACCCTCTGTCCCGTCTGCCACCGTATCCTCCGCCGCCCGACGAGCGAGAGAGGGCTGAAGGAGATCTTCATTACCGACCTGTGCCGGATGGCGCTGGGGGAAAAACCGTTTCCGGACTGACAAAAATGTGGTAGAGGACCTCCCGTAACACAGGGGCGGGGCGGACACACCCCGCCCTTATTTCGCGAAAAGGGATGTGATGTTCAAGATCGATCTCCATATCCACAGCGCCCTGGGGGGCGATTCCGGTATCGAGCCGGACGACCTCGTGCCGCGTGCCCGGGCCGTGGGTCTCGATGCCGTCTGCGTCACCGAGCATCACTCCCACGCCCTCAGTGCCCCTTTCGACGAGATATCACGGAAGAGCGGATTTCCCATCTTCAGGGGGATGGAGTACCGGGCGGCGGAGGGTCACCTCCTCGTCTTCGGCGTCAGGGCCGGCCGGGGAGATCTCCTCCCGGGGCTTCCCATGCAGGACGCCATCGACTGGGTCCAGACCAGAGGCGGTGTGGCTATCCCGGCCCACCCCTACCAGAAGGACATGGTCGGCGGATTGCTGGGGGACCGGGTCCTGGCCCTCCAGGGACTCTATGCCCTCGAGGTCGCCAATGCCAGCGTATCCCCGGCGGACAACCGGCTGGCACTCCAGGCGGCGGCGATGCTGGGCCTCAAGGGGATTGGAGGATCCGACGCCCACGGCCTGCTGAGGGTGGGTCAGGCCTATACCCTTTTCCCCTCCCCCATCAGGACTGAGAAAGAACTGATCGAGGCGCTCCGCCACGGGACCTACTCGGCGCATCTCAATCACGCAGATTAGTCGCCCGGATATGACGCCTCTCCTATTCCCTTGACCGGAGAGGGTTTTTCTATTATCGTATCTCCACGATTACATGACGCAAAGGGGGGAAAGAGATGACATCGATCTCGTATACATCGGCACGGGAGCTGATTGACCGCATCAAGTCAGGGGAACTCACCCCCCTGGAGGTGATGGAAGACACGCTGAGGCGAATAGAGGAAGTGAACCCCTCACTGAACGCCTTTGTATCGATAGACGCCGACCGGGCGGTGGATGAGGCGAGAGGTGCCACCAAATCGCTCACGGCGGGGAAGAGACCCGGTCCCCTCGCGGGACTTCCCATCGGGGTCAAGGATCTGGAGGATGTCGCCGGGATGGTGACCAGCTTCGGATCCGTCCCCTTCAAGGACAACGTGGCGGCGGAGGATTCGGTACAGGTGGCGCGCCTGCGGGAGGCCGGCGCCATCGTGGTAGGGAAGACCAACACGCCGGAGTTCGGATCGACGGGGTTCTGCAAGAACCGCCTCTTCGGAACGACCCGGAACCCCTGGAACATCGAGCGGACACCGGGGGGCTCCAGCGGCGGCTCGGCCGCAGCGGTGGCCGCCGGGATGGTCCCCGTGGCGACCGGATCCGACGGCGGGGGGTCGATCCGCATCCCCGCCTCCTACACGGGCTGTTTCGGGATCAAGCCCTCCTACGGGAGGGTTCCCATGGGACCGCTTCCGATCCTCAGCATGAATCCCATCGTCGCCCTCGGCCCCCTGACACGGACCGTGGAGGATGCGGCCCTCTACCTGGACTGCACGGCTGGGTACCACCCGTCGGCCCCCGATTCGCTCCCCCATCCCGGAATCTCGTATCTCCACGGCCTGGACAACATCCCCCGTAATCTCATGATCGCCTTCAGCCCCACCCTGGGGTACGCGACCGTCCAGCGCGACGTCATGACACGCGTCGAGGAGGCGGCCCGGTCCTTCGAGGAGATGGGGCATACGGTGATCCTCCTGGAGGAGGCCATGCCCAACGTGGTCGACGCCTGGTCGAAGCTCTTCAGCCTCAACATCTACGGGGCCCTGAACGAAAGCCTGGAGAAGTACAGTGATGAGATGGGGAGGGCCCTGGTGGCATCCCTCGAAGAGATCCGCTCCCTGACACTCGAACACCTCATCGAGGCGCAGCGGGTCAAGACCGAACAGAACCGGATCCTCTGGAATCTCTTCGAACGCTTCGATCTCCTCCTCACACCGACGATGCCGACGGAGGCCTACGCCGCCGGGGGACCGCCCCCGTCCGAGATCGACGGCCGTCCCGTCTCCATCTACGACGCGGTGGCCTTTACCTACCCCTTCAACCTCTCGGGGCACCCGGCCGCATCCGTCCCCGCCGGGTTCACGGAGAGCGGGATGCCGGCCGGGCTCCAGATCGTCGGCCCGCACCACCGGGACGATTTGGTGCTTCAGGCCTCGCGGGCCTACGAGAAGGCGCGCCCGTGGAACGACACCTGGCCCGCCCTTCCCTGACAGTCCGGGCTATTCTTTCCCCCGCTGACGGGACCGCTCCATGACGGCCCCGATGGTCAGTTCGACCGCCAGTCCCCTCCCGGCTGACTGGGCGGGGGCGAACCGCCTGACGAAATCGATCTCTTCGTCCGTCGGGGGAGGCGTCTCGCTCAGATCGGGCGAGATTTTCAGGTCCCACGGGACGTCCTTTTTGACCTCCTCCACCGTCACACCGGGGTGGATCTGGGCGAGGTAGAGCTCCTTCGTCTCCGGATCGAAGCGGAAGACCCCCCTGGTCGTCAGAAGCATGGAAGGACCCGACCCCTTCGGGAAGAGCCCCGACCGGTCCCTGCTGTCCCCCCCTTCCAGGTAGCCGGGGGAGGTGAAGTAGTCCAGTTTCTCCACAAACTGGCCGCCGCGCATGGTGAGGACCGTGCGCTTCGCATAGGAGATGAAATCGGCGGCCCCTCCCGATCCGGGGAGCCTGAGCTCGGGTTTGTAGTAGTCGCCGATACAGGTGGTGTTCAGGTTCCCGTACCGGTCGATCTGTCCTACACCCAGAAAACAGACATCGACGAAGCCGCGGTAGGTCATGGTGAAGGCCGAGAAGAGATCGGTGGCACAGGAAAACCCCCGGCACGAGTGCGCGTCGGCTATGTGGTTGAGGGGAACCAGCGGCTCGAAATCGATGATCCCCGATTCCATCATCAGCGTCGCGTGGGGGGCAAAGAGGGCCTTGGCCAGGGCGCCCGCCGTCGTCGGCAGTCCCACCCCGAGGATGACGTTCTGATAGTCCTTGATCTCCTTCGCGCAGGTGATGATCAGCAGCTCATTCAGCGTGTATCCCTTACTCATAGAGCATCCCCCTCTCTCTCAGGGTCCGCTCCAGCTCATCGGGCGTCAGGCCCATGGACCGCTCCCTCCCGTTCTCGTCCCAGGAGGAGGTGAAGGCGGAACCGTAGTTGGCCGGGACCGAGTAGAATGCCTTGGCACGGAGCCTGTCCAGCATCCCCATGCCGAACCGCCGGGCGTAGCGATCGAGGTAGGCCTCACGATCCGCGCAGCCGTACACCCACTCATCCATCCAGTCCCTCGCCCCGTCCGCCGTTGCGTTCGCTTCCATGAACATCCCGTAAAAGAAGCGGTCTTGGTTGTAGTGGCCCAGGACCTCCGTGGGGTGGGCGCCCCAGGGAACCTCGACGACGGCGTTGACCCTGAAGGCGGGGATGATCGTGAAATGGGGGCTCGCCTGGATCACGTCATGCTCGACGATCTCCTCGCAGGACACGATGATCTTCCTGCTGCACAGGGCCGCGGCGGCAACGCTCCCCATCGACCCCCAGTACTGGGCGTTTCCGTACCGGTCGGCGCGCTGGACGTGGATGACACAGGTGTCCGGATTGGCGGCGGGGACGGTAAGGATATCCTTCCCCGTATAGGGGCAGGTGATGACGCGGTACTTGTCCTCCCCCATGAATCCGCGCTTCCTGAACAGATCGGTTGCCATCACCCCTTCGAAGACCTGCATGAAGGAAAACCCATGCATCCCCGCAACGAGGCGGGCATTGTAGTTGAAGTTTGTATAGTCTTCCCATGCAAGGGTGCCTGCCTGCATGGCGCGCTGAACGGCGCCGCCCCCCTTCTTCCCCCCCGAACGCAGGACATAGGTGCTGACCAGCCGATCCACGCACCCCGCGTTGACCAGGACATCCACATCAAGGATCCCCGACTGGGAGTAGAGCGTGAATCCCCTCTTTCCCTGCCGGCATATCTCGTAGATCAGCTCGACGCAGGTTCCCACCGTGTAGTTGCCGATGATCAGCTCCTCCCCGTCGACGACAAACCGGCTGATCGCCTCCTTTGCAGACATCACCTTGTTCTCGTTGCTGTTCGCCACACTCCCTCCTTGTACGGATTGCCCCGCCCCGCGATACGGACTTACCGGGGAGGGACGAGATTCCTGAAGATCCGTCCGTCCGGGGCATGTTCCTGTATCTCATCCCCCTCAATGACCAGGCGCGTTATGACCGCCGATATCTCCTTTCCCCCGGTCGATCCGATGACCTCGTCGATCGTCTCGAAGCGGGACAGCTCCTCCAGCGTCACGATGGTGGGAACCACCATATGGAACCGCTTCTCCCGGTATCCATCGAGGGCCTCCTCCGGGGTCACCCATACGTGTCTCGTCAGTTCGTCCCCGTCATGCAGGGCCTCCTGGCCGGGAGGCACTTCGGCCACAAAGAATCTCGTATCGTATCGTATCGGCGACAGTTCCGGTGTAATCCAGTGGGAGAAGTAGTGCAATCGATCGAGGGCCAGCGTCAATCCTTCCCTCCGGAGCACCCCTTCGAAGGATATCTCCCCGCCGGACATCGCTTCCCGGTATGCGCGAAAGGAACGGCCGGTATCGCCTTGATCAGGGGAGAGAAACGACCCGTCCCCCCGGCGCGCGAAGAGGAGACCCACCTCTTCAAAGGTCTCCCTGACGGCGGCGATCCAGATGCCCAGCCCTCTCTCCGGGGGTGACACGCCCTCCAGCATGCGTCGTGCCCTTGGCAGATCGGATTCGGTGCAGAGACATTCCATATCCCGAAGGCAGTCCTCCTCTTCGACCCTCCCCCCGGGGAAGACATAGGAGCTGGGGACAAAGGCGCTCCTGGAATTTCTGAGGACCATCAGGACCTCGAATCTCCGGTCATTGCGTCCCCTGCCCTCGCGCAGCAGGATAACCGTTGCCGCATCCCTTGGCGTGGCCGTCATTGCGTTCTCCCCGCCGACGCACAGCAAACCAGCGCCGCGCGAATCGACTGTCTCTTTACCTGAAATGGCGAATCTCTCAGCCCCGTTGGCGGAACTGCCGGAGATGTATTCACTGTTCCCTGAACCCACTCCCCCACCCTGTCTGTATTGATTGTTTTGCCCTTAAAGTCAAGAGATGTCTCCTGATGCCATCTCTCTGAACGGCTCCACGCCGGCAGGTTCTCCTTTGAACTTTCCGCAAGGTGTGCTACATATGGGCTTTCTTCATGCAAGTGCATGACATATTATGTGGTTGGCATGAGCCATTTTCAGTCAAGGAGGAACGGATAATGAATACGACGAAGGTCACGGTCCCGAGGGGGAGGTTTTCCGTACGCGACTCCGGAAACATCGACGGGTATCCCGTCGTCATGATACACGGCTGGCCGGAAAGTTCTTACTGCTGGGAGGCCGTCCGCCCCTTTCTGAAAGAGGATCTCAGGATTATCGCCCCCGATCTCCGGGGCCTGGGGGACAGCGAGCGCACGATGGAACCGTCTCTCTACCGGAAGGTGGAGCTGGCACAAGATGTCGTTGAAATCCTCGATTTCCTTCAAGTCGGAGAGTTCTTCCTCGTTGGGCACGACTGGGGGGGAATCGTCGCTCAGGAGGTGGCCCTGGCCGTTCCGGACCGTGTCAAGAAGCTTGTTCTGATGAACATCCCGGTGATTAATAACACGAATGGAAATGCGGAGGCCCTCGAGATCATACGTTCCCGGAACTGTATACCCCTCTGGTACCAGCACTTCCAGCAGCAGCCGGCCCTGCCGGAGGCGATGATCAGAGGAAACGAGGAGGTCTGGATCCGATACTTTTTCGGAAGGGCGGGGAGGGATGGAAGAATTCCCGATGACGCCATTCGAGAGTATATCAGGTGCTACCAAATCGAGAATACGCCGGCAACGGCCGCCTCCTACTACCGGAACATGAGGCACGACGGGAAGAGATGGGCCGGGCTTGCGGGGATGAAGTTCCCCGTGCCCAGTCTGTACATACACGGAACCGATGATATGGTGATCATCCCGGCCTACCTGAACCACATCGGGGACTGTTTCGACATCATCGATGTCGCCACGATCGATGCGGGGCACTTCGTGCAGGAGGAAAAACCCGAAGAGGTCGCCGGGCTGCTGAACAATTTCATGACTTCCTAGCCTGCGGAGGGGGTCCGTGAGAGGTTTTCGCTTGCTGACGAGCGGGAATGTGGTATGGAAGGGCCGGTTCCTTTATGTAAGAGGTGGAGATTCTCACAGATAGCGATACGAGAGGGAGGCATATAATGGTTTCAATCGAACCGACCGGAGATCAGTTGCGTCAACTGCGGGACCTGGACCACGAGGGGCCTGTCATCATGCTCAACCTGCTTAAGTTCAAACCTGACGGCGGGGCGAAATCGTACGACCGGTATTCGGATGTTGCCGGGCGACTGGTCACGGAGATCGGCGGCAGGATTCTCTACTACGGCAGGCAGAAGATGCCCGTTATCGGTCATGAGAAGTGGGATGCCGTTCTCCTCGTCCAGTACCCCTCCCGGGAGGCATTCCTTACCATGACGAGCGATGAACGGTATCAGGCAGCCGTCCACTACCGGAACGACGCGCTGATCGACTCGCGCCTCTACGCCCTGGAGACGATCCCTCCCCCGAAGAGATAAATCGGACCTTGGAACTTCTTTCTCTGTTCGGATTGAAGAGATGCAATTATTCCTGCCGTGCGACAAGATTCCGTCCGATCCGGAAGGGTTCTCCCAGGAGCCGAGTGTCTTCCCGTGCCGGCCTAACGTGGTACTCGGAGAGGAATGCTCCCTCCGCCCGAGTGCCTTTCACAGCACGGATCGAAGGGGTTGACCACCGTATGCATCACCTTGATTACGTAGAACCTATATCATTAAAAAACGGGTCCCGCATAGAGCGCAGGACCCGTCTCGACAATCAAATGTTACAGTAATGATTTGTTACTTTTCTCTTTTACGCAATTCGGCAGGCATTACGAAATCTTCCGCCTTGCCGACACCCTCGAATATCGACTCATTCTCCTCACAGGAACCTCCCAGATACTGAACCTTCCCGCCGTTCTGAAACTGCCCGATCGGCTGGATAAATACGCCCGGGTAGGTCTTGTGCTGGGGATCGGTCGGATCGACCCTGACCTTGGAGTGGAAGTAAGGTTTGACCTTCTTCGTCTCGTAGGCCATCTTCCCCAGCGAATAGGTGGTCTCCGCCGTCTCCATCGCATTGATCAGCTTGTCGATGTCATCCACGCCCCCCGCGGTCTCGATCACCTTCTTGATGAAGTAGATGTCCGCGTAGGCGAGGTGAACGTGGATCTGGGTCGGGATCTTGTGCCTGACAGCCATCTCCACGAAGGGGATGGTCTGATCCGTCAAGGGAAGCATGCACTCGGTAAAGGAACCGACGACGCCCAGACTCTTCCCGCCGGTGAGCTTCCAGAAATCGGAGGTCTGCGAGACACCGCCGTAGAGATCAACGGGGATATCCCGGGCGGCCGAGTCGGCCCACTGTTTGACGAAGGATTCCGTGTCGGTGAACCATGAGCTGATGTAGAAGATATGCTGGGCTCCGCTCCCCGCGATCTGCTGGAGGAGGGGCAGGTACATCGTCCCCCGCGGCTTGACCAGCTTGCTGTAGACGACATCGACCCCGTAATCCTTTTCAAGTATCTGCTCCCACGGAGGCAGGTTCAAGTCAGCCATCCCGTCGCGCCATGGTTTGGTCCACTCGAGGTCTTCCCAGAGGAAGGCCAGCTTTTTGAGACCCTGAGGGTATCTCGCCTTCCATGTCTTTCCCCAGAAGTACCGCTGCTGGGCGTAGTGGGCGGGTTCCGGATCCCAGTCGCGGAAGCAGAACTTGTACTTCTCATACTCATCAAGAACCCGGTCGGTCAGCTCCCGCCCCATGGGACCGTTGAAGATCAAGATGTGCGGGTAGTCCTTGAACATGGCGGCCGCGTTCTCCTGGGCGGCGAGACAGATCTCAGTGCGCCCCTCGACGAAGATGAACTTCGCCTTTTCTTCCATCAGCAACCGGCGTGTACCCTCGACCGTCAGCGACGTGGCTCCCTTGTTATCGGCGATCACGTACTTCAGCGGACGCCCGAGGACACCGCCCGCCGCGTTGATCTCCTCGACCGCTATCTTCTGGATGGCCATGCAGGGCCGTGTGCCCGGCGAGAGCACCATCCCCGCGTATCCGATTACGATGGGCTCTCCCGACGGAGCGGCGCTCATCCCGGCGGACGGGAAGCAGAGCGTCAGTGAAAGTATTGCGACAACAAACAAGCCAAATTTGAATCTCGTTACCATCATCCTTTCCTCCTTTTCTAGGTTCATGCTACTCTCCGATGACTCCCCCGTGCCCTTTCTTACAGGCATCGGGGTTTACAAACCCTGTAATGGCAGTATCATTATGGTGGTACGGGACGGGATATGAATCGGGGATGGAATATTCCAAACGGCTGTTTGCCCGGTCCGACACAGTGCTTTTATTGCTGAGTTGTTCTGATGCTGCGGACTTCACAACATGGCAGGATGAAACGGATATCACTGACTTCCCCCCCGGACAGTAGCAAAGATATCGTGAACCAGAACTCCCGGAGCGGGCTCCCGTTTCCAATCGTCATTCAGCAGGAGAGAATCTCCTTGTGCGGGGAGCCACCCCGGCATTATGTCTTTTATTTGGTAACATGTCCAGCCTTACCCTGTCAAGAGAAATGAAGCCCCGCCGGTGGAATATTCTTTTCCACGCCCTTATAGAACAAGGATGGACGGGGATATCGACCTGCCGTGCCCCCCGGTCCGTATCTCGCCCGAATATTGTATCGTGTCAGAAAGATATATATAATGACCTTCATAAAAAAACGGGACCCGCTGCCATGCAACGGGACCCGTTCGCATAACCATCAAAGATATGCTTCTGCTACATCCGCTACCTCAACTCGGCCGGGTACTTATAATCCGCCGGCGTCCCACCGTTGACCCGCTTGAATATCGGCTCATTCTCCTCACAGGAGCCCCCGAGGTACCGAATCTCTCCGCCTTTCCCGAACTGGGCGATCGGCTGGATAAAGGAGCCGGGGATGGTCTTGTTCAGAGGATCGGACAGATCGACCCTGACCTTGGAGTGGAAGTAGGGTTTTATCTTCTGCGTCTCGTAGGCCATCTTGCCCAGCGAGTAAGTGGTCTCCGTGGTCTCCATCGCCTTGATCAGCTTGTCGATGTCATCCACGCCGCCCGCGGTCTCGATCACCTTCTTGATGAAGTAGATGTCCGCGTAGGCGAGGTGGACGTGAATCTGGGTCGGGATCTTGTGCTTGACGGCCATCTCCACGAAGGGGATGGTCTTCTCCGTCAGCGGGAGCATACACTCCGTATATGAGGAGATTACACCGGCCGCTTTCCCGCCCGTCAACTGCCAGAAATCGGCGGTCTGGGCAACACCGCCGTACAGCAGGACAGGGATATCACGCGCCGCCGAGTCGGCCCACTGCTTGACGAACGATTCCGTGTCGGTGAACCAGGAGCTGATATACTGAATCACATCGGCCTTTGCCCCCGCCATCTGCTGGAAGAGGGGGAGGTACATTGTGCCCCGCGGCTTCGCCGCCTTGCTGTAGACGACATCGATATTGAACTCCTTTTCCATCATCTCTTCCCAGGGGGGCATGTTCATGTAATCAATCCCCTGGCGCCACTGTGTGGTCCACTCAAGATCCTCCCAGAGGTATGCTGCCTTTAGTCTCTTGCCTTTCGTCTTCGATAACATCACCGGCCAGGTTTTCCCCCAGAAGTACCGCTGCTGGGGATAATGTGAGGGCTCCGGATCCCAGTCACGGAAACAGAACCTGTACTTCTCGTACTCGTCAAGAACCCGCGCCGTCAGCTCGGACCCCATGGGACCGTTGAAGATCATGATGTGCGGGTAGTCCTTGAACATGGCGGCCGCGTTCTCCTGGGCGGCGAGACAGATCTCCGTGCGTCCCTCGACGAAGATGAACTTCGCCTTGTCCTCCATCAGCAGGCGACGCGCCCCTTCCACACTCAGAGAGGTGGCACCCTTGTTGTCGGCGATCACGTACTTCAGCGGCCGCCCGAGGACACCGCCGGCGTCATTGATCTCCTGACACGCTACCTTCTGGATAGCAAAACAGGGCCTCGTCCCCGGTGAAAGCACCATCCCGACATAACCGATCACGATCGGCTCCCCCGTTGGAGCGGCGCTCATCCCGGTGGACGGGAAGCAGAGCGTCAACGAAAGTATCGCGACAACAAATAAGCCAGATTTCAATCGTTTCACCATTATCCTTTCCTCCTTTTTTAGTGGCATACTCCCCTCTGATCATTCCCACGTACCTATACACCTCACATACCACGGCTTTTAAAGAACACGTTCACAATCAAAACAAGATCTGTTCCATAGAAACCGGCACTCCATCAGAGTAACACTGGGTACAGTATCTGTGAATTTCTCCGAATGGCAACGGACAAGACCGGAAACAGCGTCTCGTGCGATCCGTTCTCGTATGCTGGATTTGCTGGTGTCGCAGGATACAACGAATATCATGACCCCCCCCGGGGCAGTAACGATATCGTCAGTCCACAATCACCGGTAGACCGGCAGGCCATGCCTGCTCAACTCTGAGGAATCCTCTTCTAAGAAGAAACCACCCCATTTTATAGTTATTTGCTAGCATGCTCCTGCTTTGCCTGTCAAGTAAAAATATGACCGCCTCCCGCTGTTCCCGGCACGTTTACCCACAGCGAGGCGGGTCAGTCAACCAATACCGCCGCATCAGATCGCGGCGGGATATTAATGCGGTGGGTCTCATAAAAAACGGGCTTCGCTATGGTACAGCGAAGCCCGTTTCAGTCATAAGCTGTTACAGCAACAGCTTCTTATTTTTCTCTTTTCCGTAACTCGGCAGGCATGACATAGTCACTCGACTTGCCGACCCCTTCGAATACCGCCTCATTCTCCTTGGCGGAAGCACCAAGGTACTGGATCTTCCCGTTGTTCTGGAACTGGGCGATCGGCTGAAGGTAGACGCCGGGGAGCTGCTTATCGATCGGATCGGAGAGGTCAACCCTCACCTTGGAGTGGAAATACGGTTTGACCCGCTGCTGCTCATAGGCCATCTTGCCCAGCGAGTAGGTGGTCTCCACCGTCTCCATCGCCTTGATCAGCTTGTCGATGTCATCGACGCCGCCCGCGGTCTCGATCACCTTCTTGATGAAGTAGATGTCCGCGTAGGCGAGGTGGACGTGGATCTGGGTCGGGATCTTATGCTGCCGGGCCATCTCCACGAAGGGGATGGTCTTCTCCGTGAGCGGAATCAAGCAGTCGGTAAAGGACCCGACGATGCCCATGCACTTGCCGCCGGTCAGCTTCCAGAAATCGGAGGTCTGCGAGACACCGCCGTAGAGATCGACGGGGATATCCCGCGCGGCCGAATCGGCCCACTGCTTGGCGAAGGATTCCGTGTCGGTGAACCAGGAGCTGACGTACAGGATATTCTGAGCCCCTGTCCCGGCAATCTGCTGGAGCAGAGGCAGGTACATCGTTCCCCTCGGTTTTACGTTCTTGCTGTAAACAACCTCGATCCCGCATTCTTTCTGGAGTATCTCCTCCCAGGAGGGGAAGCCGAGAGAGGGGATTCCTTCACGATACGATTTGGTCCACTCGAGGTCCTCCCAGAGGAGCGCCATCTTCTTGACACCTCCGGGGAACCGATCCTGCCACGTATCTTTCCAGAAATACCGCATCATGGCGTACTGGGACGGCTCCGGATCCCAGTCGCGGAAACAGAACCTGTACTTCTCGTACTCGTCGACCACTCGGTCGGTCAGTTCCATCCCCATGGGACCGTTGAAGATCATGATGTGCGGATAGTCCTTGAACATGGCCGCGCCGTTCTCCTGGGCGGCGAGACAGATCTCGGTGCGCCCCTCGACGAAGATGAACTTCGCCTTCTCTTCAAGGAGGAGACGGCGCGTCCCCTCGACCGTCAGCGATGTGGCGCCCTTGTTGTCGGCGATCACGTATTTGAGCGGACGCCCGAGGACGCCGCCCGCCGCGTTGATCTCCTCGACAGCCAGTTTCTGGATGGCCATGCAGGGCCTCGTGCCCGGCGAGAGCACCATGCCCGCGTATCCGATCACGATCGGCTCTCCCGACGGAGCGGCGCTCATTCCAGCGGACGGAAAACAGAGCGTCAGTGACAGTGCTGCGAGAACAAAGAAACTGAATCTGAATCTTCTTACCATTACCCTTCCCTCCTTATTGTAGTTGCAACCGAGGTTGCACGTTATCCTCTTCCGGTTCCCCTTACACGCACCTCCGCAGAGATCGGAACTCCGTGAGGTGCACATCCGACAGATGCTATCGTCTTATTGGCATGAGATAAACCGGCGGAATGCTCCGGATGGGTGCGCGAAAAATGCCTCATGGCATCTTCCGCACCTCCTCGTTCCACCGCGGCGGAGACCGCCGCACGGCAGGATAAAACTGGCACCACTAACTTTCCCCCCATGGATATCGAGATATTGCCAACAAGAATGTCGGGGGGTTATTGTTTCCACTAATCTCAGCAGTAAAGAATACTTTATTCCCGAGGCCTAATGAACAACAACCCAGCCTTCTTATTTCCCTTACAGATATTTCGTTTTTACGTATTCGTTATCCTTCCCGATATCGCAGGAAACCCACTTGATCTGCGGAGGCGACTCGGTCATCTTGGCAAATCCGGATGTGACGACGTATTTGCCGAGCTTCTCATCCTCGACCTCTTTGAAGGATTTACGGATCGCCCACTGCGGATTCTGCATCGTCTGCTCGGGTCTCATGACCCCCATGACGATGGGAACGCCTCCTCCCCGCCATTTGGATCGGGCCGCTTTGAGGGCATAGCCCAGCGCCTTGGCGGTCAGCTCATCGGCCGTGTACTTCATCGTCTCTTTCTCGATCTCCCGGTGCAGTTCCATCGCCTGCTCGATAATATCAGGGATCCGGTCGGGGGTAAACTTGAAGTCGTCTTCGAGGTCCCACCGGTTGAGGATCTTGAGGAGGGCGCGGAAATCGTGGTCCCGGGGCGCCGCGATCGCCACCAGACCATCCTTGCATCTCCAGTGGCTGTACGGATACAGGATGAAATCGAGGACGCCGATCCGGGGACGCGGTTTGTCCCAGGTATACCCGATGGTGGCGGGAAAGCCGACCATCGATGAGTAGGCGTCCATACCGGCGATGTCGATCATCTGCCCTTCTCCGGTGCTCTGACGATACAGGAGCGCGATCGTCCCGCCCAGCGCCGCGCTGATACCCGATACATACCATCCCATCCACATCCCCGCCTTCAACGGCCAGTTGTAAGGCTCCGGCTCGGTCTTGAAATCACCGATCTGGGCGGACAGACCGGACCCGGTCTGAATCGTGATATCCGCATCGGGGAAATTGACGAACTCCTGCGCCTTTTTCGTGTACTGACCATACGGGGTAATGGCGATGTATATCAGCCCCGGATTCTTTTCGGAGAGCTGCCGGTACCCGATCCCCCAGGAATCCATCTTCCCGGCCGGAAAGGCCTCGATCACCACGGCCGCCTTCTCGGCCAGGGCGGCGAAGGTCTCCCGGTCCTCCGCGCTGTTTTCGATATCCAGGGTCATGTACCGCTTGTTGCGTCCCTCCATCATAAAGGGTATACCGACACCGTTGACGTTCCTGCCGTACGGGGTCATCTTGCGGCAGGGGTCGCCTTCGGCGGGCTCGATCTTGATGACCTCCGCCCCGAATTCGGCAAAGAAGCTCGCGGCGACGATCCCGGAGAAATTCGCCAAGCTGGCATCGAGGACCATGATATCGTCGAGGACCCCGGGTTTCCCCTCAGGATTCTGGAGCTTATCCAGCGTCTCCTTCCACACCGAGACATTCGCGGCACCGCTCGAATATCGTGTATAGATCTTTTCCTTGTTCTTTTTAAATAGACTCATCTCTTGACCTCTCTGCCGTAATTATAGATGGGATCCTTATCCAGATGGTAATAGAGCGGCGGTTTCAGCCCCGGCCTGTCATCGAAGGACCCGATAACGTGCTTCTCCTCAAGGGCCTCCATATCTCTTTCACTCAGACCGAGGAACTTCATCAGGACGAGCCGGTTATGATATCCGAGAGGACGGGCCGTCCACTTCGTCCGTGCCGGCGTCTTGCTGAGGCGCGCCGAAGGACCGGCGAGGGCGATCTCTCCGTACATCTCATCGTTGAAGAGGATCACGCTCCCCCGTTCCCGCCGCCACTCGTCCTCGCAAACCATAGGATCGTTCATGACCTCGGCCGCGGCGAATCCCTTTTCGCAGGCCAGCTTCACGATCTCAGCGCAATCCTTCGTCTTGATCCAGTCAGCGACGATGGCCCGCAGGGCCTCCGCGTTTTCCTCCTTCAGGGCCTCAAAGTAATCGTTAAACCGCTTGTCCCGGAGGAGATCTTCCTTTCCCATGGCGCTGCATAAGCCTTCGAACTGCTTCTCCGTGGCGCAGGCCACTCCCAGGATCTTACCGTCGCGGGACTTGAACATGGATGCCGCGATCATCGCGGGATCGTTGTGCCCCGTCCGGCCCAGCGTCTCCCCGGTGACGCTCTTAAAGGTGAAGTGGGGGAGGAGGCGTATCATCGAATCCGTCTGGGAGAGGTCGATGTACTGACCTTTTCCGGTCTTGTTCCGGTAGTAGAGCGCCATGCACAGAGACATCGCTCCCAGATTCCCCGGGACGAAGTCGCCGAGGTAATCGGGAAGCTTATAGTACCGCTCCGTGTCCGGGAATCCGTTCAGGCTCAGAACCCCGCTGGCCGCCTGGGCGAGGAGGTCCCACCCCGGAAAGTAGCGCATGGGGCCGAACTGCCCGTAGGTGGAACAGCTCAGATAGATGATATCGGACTTGATCTTGCTGATGCTCGAATAGCCGACACCCCACGCCTCAGCGGTCCCCGGGGCGAAGTTCTCGAGAACGATGTCAGCTTCCTTCGCCATCTTGTAGATCAGGTCCTTCGCATCGGGATGCTTGAGATCAAGGGATACGAAATATTTATTCTGGGTCACAAAGTGCCAGATCGGGTTCGAGTGCTTCCAGTACCGCCCCCAGTAGGTGGCCGGCCGCCAGAGATCCCCGTAGAAGGGAAGCTCCAGCTTGATCACCTCTGCCCCGTAGTCGGCCAGAATCCTCGCCGCCGTGGGACCGTAGATCACGTGCGTGAAATCCAGGACCCGGAGACCTTTAAAAACCTCCGGCTTTTCTTTGATCTTTGCCGGATCGAACAGTTTCGCGGTATACGAAAAATAATCTTCCATAATTTATCTCCCCAAGTATGCCTTTTTCACGAGATCGCTCTTCATGAGATCCTCGGATTTTCCCTCCATGACGACCTTTCCGTCCTGGATCACGTACCCCCTGTCGGCCAGCTGGAGCGCCCTGAGCGCGTTCTGCTCGGGGAGCAGAATCGTAATTCCCTGCTCCCTGAGTTTCCCCAGCGCCTCGAAGACTCCATCCACGATCACCGGTGCGAGACCGACCGACGGCTCATCGACCATGATAAACTTGGGGTGCGACATGAGTCCCCTGCCGATGTTGAGCATCTGCTGCTCGCCGCCGCTGAGGAGACGGGCCTCCTGGTTGGCGCGGGCCTTCAGGATGGGAAAGAGCTCCGTCACCCATTCCATAGCGTGATTTCTGTCCTTCCAGGCATCCCCCGGATAGGCCCCGATGAGCAGATTTTCCTTCACCGTCAGGTAGGGAAAGACCCGATGCCCTTCCGCGATGTGGATGACTCCCTTTGCGACGATCTCGTGGGGGGGCTGACCGGTGATGTCGTTTCCCTGGAAGACAATCGTCCCTGAAGTCGGTTTCATGACCCCTTGCACGGCATTCAGGATCGTGCTCTTGCCGGCCCCGTTTGATCCCAGGAGGGTTACAATCTCGTCGGGCCGTATGTTAAAGCTGACGTCGTGTAGTACGGGAAGGTTCCCGTACGATGCGCATAGATTTTTTACCTCAAGCATAGTTCTTCCACCCCTTACCCAGGTAAGCTTCAATTACCCTGTCGTTATTGACAACCTCATCGGGAGTCCCCTCGGCGATCTTCTGACCATACTCTATCGCAACGATCCGGTCCGCCGCTTCGACAAGAACCGCCATGACGTGCTCGATCCAGAAGATCGTCAGCGCGAACTGCTCCTTTGCCTTGATGACCATCTTGACCGCAGCGCTCGCCTCGCCCGGATTGAGCCCCGCCATGACCTCGTCGATAAAGAGAACCTTCGGTGTCGTGGCAAGCGCGCGGGCAAGTTCCAGCATCCGCAGCTCATAAAAGGTCAGGTCCCTGGCCAGGATATTCCGCTTGCTGAAGAGACCGACAAACTCAAGGTAGTGGGTGGCGTCACCGGCCGCGTCCTCGAAACTCTGATTCTTCCGGTCCTTTCCGCACAGGGAGGCGGTTATCACGCTCATGAGAGCCGTCAGTTCGGGAAAGGGCCGCGGGATCTGATAGGTCCGCGCGAGTCCCTCGTGGACCCTCTTGTGGGGGGGCATCGTGGTGATATCCACGCCGTCCAGGATAATCCGCCCGGCATCCGCCTTCAGATATCCGCTCATGACGTTCACCATCGTGGACTTCCCCGCACCGTTGGGTCCGATAAATCCCAGAGTTTCCCCCTCTTTGATGGAGAAGCTCACGTCATCGATCGCGACAAGGCCGCCGAATCGCTTGGTTATATTGGTGCATGTTAGAATGTCCGACATCGTATTCTTACCTCCGCACGTGAATTTGTGGCATGTACTCCCGGTAGTGCCGCTTACGGTAAAGACCGAACAGCCCCTCTCCACGCGGAAGCACGAAAAGGAGGATCAGAAGTATTATCGGGAAGGCGACAGACTGGAAGTCTCCCATGTATCTGATAAGGAATTCTTCAAGGAAGGCGACGAAGTACCCGCCGGCGACGCACCCGAAGACCTGTGCGCGCCCTCCTACCATGAAGACCAGGAGGATCTTGAGCATATAGGTCATGGGCAGGTAGGTGATCCCCGAGAAGGTCCCGAAGTAATGGGCCATGAACCACCCCATCACTCCGATCATCGAAGCGGCGCCGACAAAGGTGAGGATCTTTACCTTATTGATATTGACCCCGATGCCGTGCGCCACCTCTTCATCGTCGTTGATCGCCGCCATGATCAGGCCGTACCGCGATTTCAGAACTTTGTTGGAGATCAGCAGGAAGATGAGCATAACGGCGGCCGAAATATAGGCAGCGGCGAGGAAGTTGAGCTTCGCGCTGCCGAGATCGAAGAGCAGCTCGATCCCGAAGAGCCCGACGTCCCCCTTGAAGATCCCCGTGTATATAAAGGTGATCTCCAGAAACACCAAGGGGAGGAGCAGCGTCAGGAGCACGTAGTACAGGCCCTTGGCCATGATGACAAGCGGGCTGAATATCAGCGCGGAGAACGCGGTAACGATGATGGCGATGGGAAGGGTCAGCCATGGACTCATTCCCATGTGGATGCTGAGGAGTGCCGCCACATAGCCCCCGACACCGATATAGAAGTTGGGGCCGAAGTTGATCCGCCCCGTCCCGACGGTCATCAGGGACAGGGGAATGGCGATGGCCGCGTAGATATTGGCCGATACCATGGTATTGACAAGGCCGGGACTGAAAAAATAGGAAATCAAGGGAAACAGGAGCAGGGCGATCGTCCAGTAGATGGTATTCCGCCAGTACCGGGGCTCGATCATCCAATCCCACTTTTTCTCCCTCCAACGAATAACGATCCGATCTCTTTTGATTTCAACGTCTACCATAACGATTCACTCCTCGCGATTCCTTGGGGTCGTACTACCAGGATCACCATAACCAGGACGAGAGCCGACAGGTTCATAAACCGCGGTTCGCCTACCACGAAACACATAAGCGCGTGGTCGATGCCGATCAGAAAGCTCGCGATGATGGTGCCTTTAATGTTTCCAAGTCCCCCCAGCACGGCGATCAGGATCGCGGTGGTCATGTACTGCCAGCCCATGGCCGGTTCCACGGTCCAGATCGGCGCTATGAGAAGCATGGCGACGATGACCGGTGCCAGAACGAGCATCATGGTCAAGGTATACAGTTTTTCAACGTTCAGTCCCACAAACCGGGAATTCAGGATGTCCTGGGACAGGGCCCTGACGGCGAGACCCGCTTTCGTCTTGATGAAGAAGAGGGCGAACAGGGCCGTCATGACAAGGGCGATAATTGATGCCAGGACGAGCTGTTTCGGAACCACGGCGAGGCCGAACTGCCAGATGCCGTCCATCAACGTCGTCGGGAGGTAGACCCCTTCCTGAATCGGGTAGCGCCACGCGGCCGCCTGGTCGACGATAAGGGCAACGATGAGAAGCCCCGTCAGCAGCGTCATCTCATCATCTATGTACCGCTTTACCATGAAGTTGTAGATGAGATAGGATACGATGAGCTGGACGACGACCATTGCGGCAATGGATGGAAGCAGGGGAAGATTCATCTCCCGCATAAAGAACCATGCGCCGTAGATCGTGAGGGGGAAGAGATATGCGTAACCGAGATGGAATATCCTCAGAACGCCGCAGATGAGAGAAAACCCCAGCGCAATGAGCAGGTAGACGGCCCCCATCAGAAACCCGAAAATCAGAACAAACGAAATCGTGTCAATCATTAATTCTCAACTCCTTTCCGGAGATATTCTAAAACCTCGACCGGCCACCCACCCTGTCCGCGTCCGGGAAGCGGCGCGCAGAAAACCGCGGTGAGTCATGACGTCCCGCCCTGGCTTACATCACGCTAGACTATATTAGAGATCGCCACTTCCATCAATGTGTTGTTCTTATAGGGCTAATTACTGTGGTTGGTATACATCGAACGGCTTAGATCCCCCCCCGGGGTATCAATACCAGAGCTCTCAGTGTTGGGGACGTATAACAAAGCTTGAATTGCTGTGTCAAGGAAAAATTTCGACAATCTCCGATTCCTTTCCTCCCGGTATCTAACGCAAAAATATAAACTGAATTATCCTCTCATCTTATGTCGGGGACTGAACGGTGTGCCCCCATAGGGAAGACCATCCAGGGTCCACGACACCTTATCAACAAAAAGTTAACTCTCTTGAAAGACTCAAACAACCGGTCCTCTCCGGCGTGAGGCCTGGTTCAGTCTCTGACCGTACGCATTCTCAGGACGTCGGTCCCCGATGCGGCCGCGGTCTTTATCCCGAACAGGTCTTCGGCGTTCCGCGATGTCGCCCTCTCCACCTCTTCAAGAGGGAGCCCCTTGACCTGGGCGATCCGACGTGCGGTGTACGCCACGTATGCCGGTTCGTTCCTCTTTCCCCGCTTCGGTTCGGGGGAGAGAAAGGGACAATCCGTCTCTACCAGCAGCCTGTCAAGGGGGATCTTCCTGACAACGTCCCTGAGCATATCTGACTTCTTATAGGTAATCGTACCGGGGATCGAAATATACAAGCCCATATCGAGACACCGCGCGGCCATGGCGTAATCACCCGAAAAACAGTGGATCACCCCTCCCCGATCGCTCCTCCGTCCCTGAAGCATCTCGACGATCTCCCTGTGGGCCTCGCGATCATGGATTATCACCGGGAGATCAAGTTCCCCGGCCAGTTCGAGCTGCTCGCCGAACCGCCGTATCTGCAGGTCCTCCGGCGAGAGATTCCTGAAGAAATCCAGACCGATTTCACCGTAGGCGACGACTTTGTCATGTCGTGCCAACTCCCTGAGCAGATCGTAGGTCGTCTCATCGATCCCCTGAACGTCGTGGGGGTGCACCCCCACGGAGGCGTAGACGGTACGGTACCGTCCGGCAAGGGCGACCGCTTTCCTGCTGTCCTCAAGGCTCAGCCCCACGGTAACGATGCCGCCGACACCATGCTCCCGGGCCCTCCGTACGACGGCCTCCCGGTCACCGTCGAACTCATCCATCTCAAGATGGGCGTGAGAATCGATCAGCATCTATGCTCCTTCCCCTGTCATGTCATTCACCCGCACTGATCCGTCACCTCAGACGGGGATCGAGGGAATCCCGTATCCCTTCCCCCAGCAGATTGTACCCCAGGACGGTTATCAGGATCGCCAGCCCCGGATAGAGCGAGAGCCACCAGGCGATATCGATGTTGTTCTTACCCGCCGTGAGGATGTTCCCCCAGCTCGGCGTGGGGGGCTGCACGCCGATCCCCAGGAAGCTGAGTGCCGATTCCGTCAGGATGGCCCCCGCGACACCGAGGGTGGCAGCCACCAGGACGGAGGCCATTGCGTTGGGGAGGATATGCCTGAATATGATGCGCAGATCGTCGGCCCCGATGGCTCGGGCAGCCTGCACAAAATCCCTCTCCCTGAGAGAGATGAAGTCCGCCCTCACCAGGCGGGTGATTCCCATCCAGCCGGTCAGGCCTATAACGATCATGATATTCCAGATCGACGGCTCCAGTATGGCGATCACGGCGAGGATCAGGAAGAAGGCCGGAAAGCAGAGCATGATATCGACGAAGCGCATGATCACCGCATCCACCCACCTCCCGTAGTATCCGGCAAGAGCGCCCAGGATGACCCCGATCAGGAGGGAAAAACCGGTTGCCACGAACCCCACCTTCAGCGATATGCCGGCGCCCCATATCATCCGGCTCAGGACATCACGGCCCAGGTGATCCGTCCCGAACAGATGGGCGTGGGAAGGGGGGGCCAGTACCTCGCGTAAGTTGATCTCGTTCGGTTCATAGGGGGAAAGCAAGGGGGCACCAAGGGAAACGGCGAACAGGAGGAGGACGACAACCCCTCCCGCCACCGCCATCCGGTTTCTCAAAAATCGATACCAGAAATCCGTCTTCATGAAATTCCCTCTTTACCCGCGAACCGTCACGCGACCCGTATCCGCGGGTCCGCCACGGCGTATGAGACATCGGCCACCAGGTTGCCGATCAGGGTCAGGACCGCCCCGATGAACAGGATCCCCATGACCACCGGATAATCCCGCGACATGACGGACATGTAGAAGAGCTGCCCCATTCCCGGAATGGCGAATATCGTCTCGAAGATGACGCTCCCCCCGATCAGGCCCGGGACGGAGAGCCCCAGGATCGTGATGACGGGGAGGAGCGCGTTCCTGAGCGCGTGCTTGTAGATGACGACCCGTTCGCTGAGCCCCTTGGCCCGGGCGGTGGTAATATAATCCTGCCGGATCACCTCCAGCATATTGGAGCGCATATAGCGCGAGAGCCCCGCAAGCCCCCCGAAGGCCGAGAGCAGGACCGGCAGTATCAGGTGCTTCAGCAGGTCAAGAACCGCGGCGAGGGGGGGAAGATATTCGTAATTCAGGGACCGGATTCCCGATATGGGAAGCCAGCTCAGGTTCACCCCGAAGAGGATCATCAGGAGGAGCGCGAGCCAGAAGGTGGGAACGGCAAACCCGACAAAGACCACCACGGCCGTCACCCTGTCAAAGAGAGAGTCCTGACGCACCGCGGAGAGTACGCCGATGGGGATGGCGACAAGGATGATCAGGAGCATCGAGAGGATATTGATAATGATGGTAATCGGTATCCTCTCCGCTATCTTGTCGATGACGGGCCGGTGGTCGGGGGAAAAGGACCGCCCCAGGTCGAGGGTCGCAAGCCTCCCGACCCACAGCAGATACTGCTCATACACGGGTTTGTCGAGATCGTACATGGCCTGGAGACGAGCCTTTGCCTCCGCGGAGACCCGAGGGTTCAGATCCGTCTGGAGATCGGTGGGGGAACCGGGGGCCAGATGGATAACGACGAAACAGACGATCGTGATCCCCACGAGGAGCGGCACCATGAGCGCCAATCGTTTAAGGAGATACCTGAGCACGACTCTTCTCCTCGTCCAGCAGCGCCATCCGTTCGATATTCTCCAGGGTGCGCCACAGGTCTTCCTGTGTGTGCGGCTCCAGCGTCACGATCGGCCGGCTGCCCTTCTGCCGGAGCAACTCGAAAAACCGCTGAAAGGGGAATGTCCCTTCCCCCACCGGCAGGTGCTCGTCGACGATGCCGTGGTTGTCGTGGAGGTGTACCTGGCCGATCCGGGGACCGAGGACATCCATCCATTCCTCGAGGCTCGACCGGGAAAACGCGTTGAAGTGCCCGGTGTCGAAACAGAAGCAGATATTCCGCAACCCTCGGAATGTGTCCAGCAGGAGACCGAGATACTTCGGACTGTTCTCATATACATTCTCGATCGCCACCTGTGTTCCCATCTCCGCCGCCGCCTCTATGAAACCCCCCCAGGTATCCCTGCTGTTCTCCAGCCATTTCTCCTCGTGCGAGACATAGTAGCGCTCATCGAAGGCGGCGTGACAGACCACGGACCGTGGCCTGAAACAGGGCACCAGATCGAAGACCTGCCTGAGACGCTCCACGGTCACGTCCCGCACCTTCCGGTCCACGGCGCCGGGCCTGAGATCGAAGAAAGGGGCGTGCAGCGTAACGGAAAGACCCGCGCCGCGGAGGGCGTCCGCCACTTCACAAAATTCCTTCCGGCTGAAACGGTCGAGGACGAAGCAATCCAGGCCGATCTCGGGGTTGATCCCCTCCTCCAGGATCAGGGCAAGGTACTCATCAACCAGCATCTGGAAGGGCATATTGACCTGGACTTTTCTCAGTATATCGTGCATATTGGGCGCATCCTTGCAGAGGTATATGACACCGCTCCGGCGCCGGTACTCTTTACCACACTGTCTCCGTTTTGACAACAGGACCGCCATTTTCTGCTTGCAATTGCATACTCTTCTTGTTAGGTAGCAGCGCTTATCGCGGCAGGATCAGGGGCCGTTAGCTCAGTCCGGCAGAGCAGCTGACTTTTAATCAGTTGGTCACCGGTTCGAATCCGGTACGGCCCACCATTACAACGAGGGACACCCTGTTCAGGCTGCCCCTTCTTTCCCGTGTCTCACCGCCAAGGCAAGGCGCTTTCACGAAAATCGCCATGGATTCCGGGCAACACCGAAAAGAGAACCGGGCAATCCACAGAGTTGTTGACAGATATGTTGATAACCTTGTGGATAGAATGCGCAAGTGCTCTAGAACCTCCTCTTTATACCGGATTGCCTGCAAGATGGGCATACATTATATGCCGTAATATTGAATGGTTATATCTTAACATTCTGATTTTAACCGGTTAAGATCCGGGGGCACACCGTTCAGGATCTTCCGCCAGGATTATGGACACGATGAGCACCGTAATCAGATCCGTCTCCTCGTTTTTGTGCGCATTTCAGGTATCGATCGTCTCTACCTGCCCGTAATCTCCATACGGCAATTCCCGTTTTTTACAACTTCACCAAAGTGTGATATCTACACGATGCTCGACACGGACAGGGAGCCGAAGAATACCATATGCCAGCATATACCCGGAAAGGCCATATAGCATCAAAGAAAAGGATGCATGAACACCGTCGCCCGAGAGGGGACACCGGGCACACTCACTGGAAAAGCCGGAAAGCAATGGAACCGCGGATCGATCCCGCTCTGGAGGGACTGTTCTCCCGCATCGGGACCCCGGACCCTGCGCCCTTCAGACCCGATCCTTTTCAGCTCGATGCCCTCGCGGCCATACAGAGGACCGATTGTCTCGTGACGGCCCCGACCGGGGCCGGTAAGACGTGGATCGCCGAGAAGGCTATACAGTTGATCCACGAGAAGGGCGGGCGATGCTGGTACGCCTCCCCGCTCAAGGCACTCACCAACTCGAAACGGACCGAATTCGGGGGGATCTTCGGACATGACAACGTCGGGATCCTTACCGGAGATGCCAAGGAAAACGCCGACGCCCCCATCATCGTGGGGACAACGGAGATCCTGAGAAACAAGCTCTACGAGGCCATGCACCGGGGTGAAAGCCTCCCCTATGATCTCGTCATACTGGACGAGGCCCACTTTCTGGGGGATGAGGACCGTGGGGTGGTATGGGAGGAGATCATGATCTACCTCCCCGTCAGGATCCACATGCTTCTCCTGTCCGCCACCGTCGGAAACAACCGGGAGATAGCGGAATGGCTGAGCTCTCTGAGAAAGAAGGAATGCGTCGTCGTGGAGGACACCGAACGGCCGGTTCCCCTCCACCCCCTGTTCCTCGATCCGGCGGGGACGGTATCGCCACTCCTGGATGGCACCTCGCTCCACGACGTTCCTTCATCGTGGTGTGTGCGGAACAGAAACAGCCGATCGTTCCGGGGAAAACTCCCCCCCTTTGACGGGATCATAGAAGCCATGCGTGCCTTCAATCTGCTGCCGGCAATCTTCTTTCTCAAATCCCGGGGAGAGTGCGACGCCGCGGTGGAGCTCTGTCAACACCTTTCGAATAATCGGAACAGTGAGGCCGTTGAGCGCGAACTCGACGAGATGATCCTGCGATATCCCTATCTGACGAACCACAAACAACTCAAGCCTCTTCGTTATGCCAGGGTCGGCTCACACCACGGGGGGCAGCTCCCGGCATGGAAGTCCGTCGTGGAGACCGTGATGAAGAAGGGATACCTGGACGTGGTGTTCGCCACATCCACGGTGGCCGCCGGGGTGAACTTTCCCGCGAGGAGCGTGGTACTGTTCAACTCGGATCAGTTCAACGGCCACGAGTTCATCCCCCTGGATGCAACCGCCTTCCACCAGATGACCGGGAGGGCCGGCAGGCGGGGACAGGACAACATCGGCTTCATGGTGATCTTCCCCGGAAAATTCATGGACCTCGATCATATCAAAAAGCTCTTCTTTGCGAGCCCGGAACGGATAAACAGCCGCCTGCGGAGTGATTTTTCGATGGTGCTCAATCTCCTCCTGTCCCACACCCCCGAAGAGATCAGGAACGTCTTTGAACGGTCGCTGGCGGATTACCAACACCGGAAGAAACGAGGAGAGACGACCCTCTGGAAAGATTTTAACCGGCACTTGGACTTGCTGAAAGCGGAGGGTTTCGTGGACCCACAGAACCGCCTGACGGATGATGGGATCTGGGCCTCCCAGTTGAGACTGGATCAGCCCCTTCTGATCGCGCAATGCCTGCGGGAGGACGCCCTCCCACGCGACAGCGAGGTCCTCCTCGCCGCCGTTATCGCGACCTTCGCCTGTGACAGGAGCTCCACCACCGTGATAGCCAAGAGCTCGCTGCCGAAACGGCTGAAGAAGGCCTGCGACCGGGTATCGAGGACCATTGCCCCCCTCTCAAAGAGGATGACGGAGGCGGGATTCGAAACCTCCCCCCTCCCCCTCTGGGCCGCGGCGGCCATCTCCGGCTGGGCGGCGGGAGTGGAGTGGGACCGCATCATTCAGCGGATAAAGATGGCGGACGGCGACCTTGCCATGCTGATATCGAGGACGGCGGACAGCCTCCACCAGATAGCATCCCTCAAAGATACACATCCCCAGGCAGCGGCCCTTGCCGCCGAGGCACGAAGGGCCATCCTCAGGGAACCGGTCGTGTTCGATTGATGAAATCCTTATCTGCATGATTCGATGCCCATGATATTGACTTGACAACCGGCATTCTTGCATTGTATGTAGCGCGTTCCAGGGTCAGAAAGTGACTTGGTTCCACCCGCCGTCGAAGCATAAGAATTCCGCTACGGCCAGGGGGAAGGCTTCGGATGCAAGGCCGCGGTCTCTGCACCGCAATTACATTATAAAAACGGAAAACGGAGGTAGTGTTCATGATTAAGTCAAGACTGTGTGATCTGCTCGGGATCAGGTATCCCATTATGCAGGCGGGTATGGGCCCTTTCAGCAACAACAATCTCTGCGTCGCCGCAGCCAATGCGGGGTGCCTCGGATTGCTTTCCACCAGCGGCCTCTTCAACAAAGAGACTCAGCCCATGGTCTATAACGCCTTTTGCGACACCGGCGAGGCCAACCGTGACGACGACATGGCCACGGTCCTGGATACGGTCCTGAAGCGCACCCACCGTCTGGTCAAAGACAAGGGTGGTGTCTTCGGCCCGAACGTCATGGTATCGGCGGAGCTCAAAGAGCACTCGAAGGTCATGATCGAGACGGCCATCAAGGCGCGGGAGGAAAATCCCGAGATGAAAAAGACCCTCAAGGTGATATATACCTCCGCCGGTGATCCGATGGGATGGGGAGACATGATCAAGGGGGCGGGATTCATCTGGGTCCATATCATCCCTTCCGTGAGGGCCGCCATGCGCTGCAAGAAAGCGGGTGTTGACGTGATCGTCGCGTCAGGCCATGAAGGGGGTTTTCATACCCACTGGGAACCGCTCCACTCCATGGTACTGTTCCCCGCCGTGGTCGATGCCGTATCCGATGAAAACACGCTCGTGGTCGGAGGAGGAGGAGTCGGTGACGGGAGGAGCCTGGCAGCTTCGCTGGCCCTGGGTTGTGACGGAGTGCTGATGGGAACCCGCTTCCTCGCGACACAGGAGAGCGATTTTCCCCCGCTCTGGAAGCAGGCCGTCGTGGACGCCGGAGACCGTGGCACCCTGGTTGCCCGTGGTTATGTGGGCCCGGCCCGGTGGTTGAGAAACGCCCGAAGTGAAGAGCACGCGCTCAATACCCTGAAAAAGTCACCCGGCGTGTTCCTCGGGACGCCTGACAGCTATATGGACATGGAAGATCGGTCGCTGATCGACTACGAGGACGAGTCAATTGACGCTGTATACGAGGGAAACAAGGAAAAGGCCATGATGGCCGGCGGGGAGATTGCCCAGCGCATCAACGACATGCCGAAGGTTGAGGACCTGGTCCAGAACATCATGAAAGAGGCGGAAGAGACACTGGCGAATATGTCCAAGAGACTGGCATAAGAATCGACAGTTCCTTATGGAAACGCCGGAGGCGGTTGTTCACGTCTCCGGCGTTTTTTCGTGACATCGGGACTTCAGGGAAACATTGTACCCTTTTCCCGGTAACGCGCATGCCAGGAGAATGCCTCGTCGAGCAGCAGGGGGGTGTGCCCTCCCGCCTCATTCTCCGCCCGGCGACAGTAATCCCGGAGGAGATCCCGGTAGTCGGGATGCACGCAGTTCTCGATAATCACCTCGGGTCGCTCACGGGGGTCGAGCCCCCGGAGGTCGGCCACCCCCTGTTCGGTCACGATCACGTGGACCTCATGCTCCGTATGGTCCACATGGGTTACGCACGGAACGATCCTCGAGATGGTCCCGTCCCGGGCCGTCGACGGGGTCATGAAGATGGAGATGAAGGCGTTCCGCGAAAAGTCGCCTGATCCCCCTATGCCGTTGACGACACGGCTTCCAAAGATATGGGTGGAGTTCACGTTGCCGTATATGTCGGCCTCGATCGCCGCATTCATCGCCACCACGCCCAGACGATTGATCACCTCGGCGCTGTTGCTGATCTCCTGAGGCCTGAGGATGATCCTCTCGCGATAGGTGTCTATATTCCGGTAAAAGCGTGCCAATCCCCCGGGGGAGGGCGTCAGCGAGGTCCCCGAGGCGCAGATGAGTTTTCCCGCATCTATCAGATCGAAGATCGCATCCTGAATGACCTCGGCCCACAGCGAGATCCCGTTCCAGTCACTTGCGAGGATCCCTCCCATGACGGCATTGGCGAGACTCCCCACACCCGACTGCAGCGGCGGAAGGTCATCGTAAAACTTTCCCCGGACGGAGCGGTCCATGAATTCAATGAGGTGGCGGGCGATCCCCTGTGATGTCCTGCTCACGGCCGCCAGGGGTCTCGTCTTGTCAAGCATCTCCGAGAAACAGATGGCGATGATCTTTGCGGGATCACAGGGGATGGAGGGACGGCCGATCCGCTGCGACGGATTCATGATCGGTATGGGAGCGCGGTCAGGAGGGTTCCCCGGCACATAGATATCGTGCATCCCGGCCAGCCCCATGGGCTGGGCCGCGTTCACTTCTACGATGACGCCGTCGGCCTCGCTCACGAAGGTCGGTGAGGCACCCACCGAGGTGGTGGGGATGATACCGCCGTCTTCCAGGATGGCCGTCGCCTCGATGAGGGCGATATCAAGGTGTCCCAGGAATCCGCATCGGACCTGCTCCGCCACCCTGCTCAGGTGGATATCATGATACATAATATCGCCGTCGTTGATCGCCCGGTTGATTACCGCCCCCGTCTGATATGGATAACGCCGCGCGATCCCTCCCACCGACGCAAGCTCCTCATCCAGCTCTTCGCCCACCGAGGCACCGGTAATGAGGTTGACTCTGACGGGATCGCCCCCTCTGATCCGCTCCGCCAGGGCGAGGGGGACGACCTTCGGGTACCCGCATGAGGTGAAGCCGCTGCACGCCAGGGTCATCCCGCCCCTGATCAGCCGGGCGGCCTCCCGGGGCGTCATCACCTTCGTCAGGAGATCCTTTCTCAAGATACGATCATCAGTACGCACGCCCGTCCTCCAGGAAACAATTCACCCCGTGTCTGTGTTCTGGATGGTATATCCGATTTTGTCCCCTGCCACAAACCCTTTTGAAATCCACCGGGAAAAACTGAAAGTGTGCCTGAAAATCGGCGTGTGGTAATTATTGCACTCCCCTTGTTTTTATATCGGGATTCCGGGAAATTTTTTCTGGACAATTAAAATGCTTTGTGCGAAGTTGGCGTGCTATGTAACGGGGAGAGGTGACGGTCGCCGATCCAATCACTGGTGCTGCTTTGCATTCTCCTTTCTCCAGAAGGGCTGCCCCACGGTACACGGGGCACGTCTCCACGTAGAACATGGCAAAAACAGGTTTGTGGATCTCTTCTTCGATACCGAGGGCGTCAACGGGGTAACAGGAATGCCGGGGTGCAGAGGTTTCGTTGCGGAAGAAGAGAGAGATATTCATTATTGAAACAGGAGGATACAGAAGAGATGAGTGAAAGAGAAGTCGTATTTGTGGAAGCTATGCGTACCGCTTTTGGAAGAATGGGCGGGACCCTGCGGGACATCACGGCCGAAGAACTGGCCGGTATCGGCATCAAGGGCTTGATCGAAAAGACGAAGATCCACGAGAAGGCCCATGTCGACTGCGTAATGCTGGGATCGGCGGCACACTGCTCCCACGCCATGAACCCGGCCCGGTGGGCGCTCCTCTACGCGGGGCTCCCCTACGAGACATCCGCCAGCTATGTCGAGATGCAGTGCGGTTCCGGTATCGACGCCATCAACCATGTGGCCTGGAAGATCCTGTGCAACCACGCCGACATCGCCATCGCCGGCGGGATGGAAGCCTACAGCCAGATCCCGGCCAAGTTTTCCATGAGCCTGCAGCCGTATCGGCTGAATCCCCCCATGCCCCTGGCGACCCAGCTCTCCCCCGTTCCCGAGGAGTGCATCGGGATGGGGCTGACGGCGGAGAACCTGCAGGTCATGTACAACATCCCCCGCGAGGAATCGGACAAGTTCGCCCTCCGGAGCCAGGTGCTGGCCAAGAAGGCCATGGATGCCGGGTACTTCGACGATGAGATCATCCCCGTGACCGTTCCACAGGGGAGAAAACCCCCCATCGAGTTCAAGGTGGATGAGCACCCCCGCGAGACCTCGATGGAGGCCCTTGCGGCGCTGCCCGCGGTCTTCAAGAAGGGCGGAACCGTGACGGCCGGGAATTCATCGGGACGGAACGACGGGTCCGCCTTTGTCCTGATGATGACCGCGGAAAAGGCGAAGGAGCTGGGCTACGAGCCGATGGCGAAGTGGATATGCGGCGCCGATTACGGCGTCGATCCCAAGATCATGGGGATCGCCCCCGGCTACGCCATGCCGCAGGCCATCAAACGGGCCGGCCTGAAGCTTTCGGATATGGAGGTCATGGAGTGCAACGAGGCCTTCGCCGTCCAGAACCTGGCCGTTATCAAGGAGATCGAGAAACAGACTGGCGGGAAGGTCGATATGGACAAGTGGAATCCGAACGGCGGCGCCATCGCCTTCGGGCACCCCAACGGTGCCTCCGGTCCCCGTTGCGGCATGTTCACCATGCGCGAGCTGATCCGCAGGGGAGGCAGATACGGGATCTTCGGTTCCTGCTGCGGCGGCGGGCTTGGTGTCGCCACCGTTATCGAAAATCTGAAACGATAATCATCGTTTCACCTTTCGGGCAGTCCTTCCCCGGGGAGGGACTGCCCCCTTTACTGTCGGCGGGATTCAACGATCAGGCATGGGCCCGCGGGACTCATGCCGCAAATTATTATTTGGAAGGAGAGGTAATTATGAAGATCGAAGACGTGAAAAACATATGTGTTGTGGGTGCCGGGAATATGGGGCACCAGATCGCCCTGCAGTGCGCCATCTCGGGATACACGGTAAAATGCACCGACGTCGTCCCCGAGATCCTGAAGAAGGCCGAAGACTTCGCCGGCAGCTACCTGGCGGGGCGCGTCAAGAAGGGCAAGATGGAGGAGGCCCAGGCGAAGGAAATCAGGGGAAGGATCTCCTTCACCGGTGACCTCAAAGAGGCCGCCAAGGACGCCGATTACGTCATCGAGGCCATCCTGGAGAGACTCGACCTCAAGCGGAAGGTATTCGCACAGCTCGACGAGGTCGCTCCGGCCCACGCCATTCTCGCCACGAACAGCTCAATGATCGTCAGTTCCAAGATCGCCGACGCGACCAAGCGTCCCTCCCAGGTCTGCAACCTGCACTTCTTCAACCCGGCCCTGGTTATGAAGCTCGTGGAGGTCGTCCAGGGACCCCACGTATCGGATGAAACGGCACAGATCTCGATGCAGCTGTGTGAAAAGATCGGGAAGGTTCCCATCCATATCAAGAAGGAAGTCTGGGGTTTCGTCCTCAACAGGATCTTCTCCGCCATCTCACGCGAGGCCATGTGGATCCTCGAGATGGGTGTCGCCTCCTTCGAAGATATCGACAAGGCCTGCGTGTACGGGGCCGGGCATCCCATGGGTCCTTTCCGCCTCAACGACCTGACCGGTCTGGATCTCTCCTACGATATCGGCATGGAGAAGTTCAGGGAGAGCGGCGATATGGCAATGCTGCCCTCACCCCAGCTCGTCGAGCGTGTCGCCCGTGGAGAGTACGGCCAGAAGACCGGCAAGGGCTGGTACGACTATACCCAGAAGTAAGATTGTTTCGCTTCGAAACGAGACGGAAAAAGACCATCCGGATTCACCGGATGGTCTTTTTTTGCATGAATGAAGAGAGTATGCTAATTCAATCATCCATGGTGCCGAGCGCCGCTTGCGGAGCCAAGAACTCGCCGGCAGGCACCGATCACCGTACCCGCCGGTGAATACCGGCAAGAAAGAGAGGCGAGAAATGGTTGCGCTTATTGCAAAGATGAAGATCAAGGAAGGAAAGATGGGGGAGGCAACCGAGCTGTTCCGGGGCCTGGTGCCGAAGGTAGGGGAAGAAGAAGGGACGGTGGGGTACGCAGTGTGCCGCGATAACAAGAATCCTGATCTTCTGGTCGTGGTCGAACGGTACCGCGACAGGGAGGCCGTCCAGGCCCATTCTTCGACACCCCACTTCAAGGAATTTTCCGCGGCGCTGATTCCGCTTCTCGACGGCAAGATGGAGTTGTCCATCCTTGACGAGCTTTTCTCAATCTGACTGCGCGATCCCCCGAGGAGGGGATCGTCCCGGGGGAGATAGTGCGTTTACAGGGAAGATCAAGAGGGGGGAACTGCTATGTTACGAACAAAAGAACAGTATCACGACCGCCTGTTCTCGATGAGGAGAAATGTCTACATCGGCGGAGAGCGGGTCGGCCGAGACGATCACCGTCTGCGTCCCGGTCTGAACGTCCTGGACGTGACCTTCGATCTCGCCCGGGACCCCGAGTGGAAGGGACTTGCCACGGCAACCTCGTCGATCACGGGAGAGGAGATCAACCGGTGGAACCACCTCCCCCAGCACCCCTACGACCTCCTGCAGAAGCAGAAGCTGATCCGCCTGGCGGCGCGGAGGGTGGGGGGGTGTATCCAGCGCTGCATGGGACACGACGCCATCAACGCCCTGGCCATCTGCACCAAAGAGATGGATGACGCCACCGGGACCGAATACCATCAGCGGTTCCTCGCCTACCTCAAGGGGTACCAGTCGGAGGACCTTGACGGCACCTGCTCCCAGACCGACGCCAAGGGAGACCGCCTGAAACGCCCCTCCCAGCAGGAGAACCCCGACTCCTACGTCCATATCGTCGAGAAGAGAAAGGACGGGATCGTGGTGCGGGGGATGAAGATGTCCATCACCCAGGCGGCCTATGCGGATGTATTCTTCGTGGTCCCGACACGGGCCCTCATGGAAGAAGACGCTGATTACGCCGTCGCCTTCGCCGTCCCCGCCGACGAGGACGGGATCAAGGTGATCACACGACCCGTCTGGCTGAGAGATAAGGACGGCCCGGGCGCGGCCCCCTTCTGCACCTATGGCGTCTCGGATTCGGTCATCGTCTTCGACAACGTCTTCGTCCCCTGGGAGCGGGTCTTCATGTGCGGCGAGTGGCAGTACGGCAGGAGACTCGCGCTCCTCTTTGCCGATTCCCACCGCCACAGTTACAGCGGGTGCAAACCCGGGGTCTCCGACGTCCTCTGCGGCGCCACGGTACTGGCGGCCGAGGCGAACAACGTCGCCAGGATGTCCCACGTCAGGGAGAAACTCTCAGAATATGCGGGGGCGGCGGAGCTCGCCTACGCGGCGGGAGTCGCCGCCGCCGTCTACGGCGAGAAGACCGCAAGCGGCGTCTTCTTCCCCAACGAGATCTACGCCAACGTGGGGCGGCGGATGACGGGAGAGTCGATCTACCACGAGTACAATATCCTTACGGAGATCGCAGGCGGCATCTCGGTGACGCTCCCCTTCGCCGAAGACTTCGATGCGCCCGAGACCAGAGAGGACCTGGAGCGGTTTATCGTCCGGAACCCGGCTATTTCCGCCGAGGACGCCCTGAAGATCTGGAAGTTTGTGGAAAATGTCGGCGCCTCGCCCATGACGGCCTGGTACCTGATTGCCGGCGTCCACGGAGGCGGGTCCCCGGTCATGGAGACGATCGCCCTGAACATCGGCTACGATTACGACGAACGGAAGCGGCTGGCCCGGTACCTGGCCGGTATCGATGCCGAGTTTGACGATTCGAAGATGCGGTCCCTGGAACCCTCTTTCGGCGACGGGCTGATGGAGAAACGAACAATAAAGAAACCATAGGTACCGTGATACTCCCCGCCTCTTCAGGCGGGGAGTATCACACGTCTTGCACGAGATATTCTCACTTAGCCAACTGTCCGCCGTCGTTGACGAGGACATGCCCGGTCATAAAGGCCGACGCGTCCGATGCGAGAAAGACGGCCACACCCTTCATGTCATCGATACGCCCGATCCGGTGCATGGGGATGACGTCCAGCGTCGCCTCATAGGCGTCCTTGAACTCGGGTTTCTCGATGTAGGCCATCATGTCGGTACCGAAGAAGCCGGGGGCGATGGCGTTGACGCGGATCTTGTACGGGGCGAGCTTGACGGCGAGATTCATCGTCAGGAGATTGACGGCGGCCTTCGTCGAATTGTAGGGGACAGCGGGATGGGCCATCTCGTCGGACCCCCGGAACCCCATGACGGAGGATATGTTGATGATGGTTCCGCCCCCCTGCTCCTTCATGATATTGGCGACTTTTTGGGCCATGATCCAGACGCCCCGGACATTGACGTCGAAGAGATAATCCCACTTCTCCAGGGGAAATTCCAGGGTCGGCGCCCCCCACGTGGCACCGGCGTTATTCACCAGGATGTCGATCCGGCCGAACTTTTCCCTGACGGTCTTCAACATCCCGTCGATGTCCTCTTCCTTGCTCACATCGCAGGCAATGGGGAGGACGGTGGCCCCGTACTCCTTCGACAGCTCGCCAGCCGCAGCTTCGAGGTTCTTCATCTTGCGTGAGGTAATGACAACATCGGCACCCGCCTCGGCAAGACCGGTGGCGATGAATTTACCGATACCACGACCGCCGCCCGTGACAAGGGCGACCTTCCCGTCGAGACTGAACAGATCCTGCAGTTTCATGGGAATCCTCCTCCTTATACATTATTGTAAAAGCCTCCCCATCCATATATGCCGGGCTCGTGCCGTGTCCTTACACCAAGGCGCCGGAAGATGCAAAATAATTTCACCCCGGGTGAGCGATATCGGGATACAGGGAAGACCCTATCGGCCGTATATCCGTTTCTGCCTGATTGTACTCTCACAATATAGTAGGAAAAAGCCCGTTCGAAGGCCCTGACAGGGGGACTAACTCGACCGGGGTCTCACAATATAGTAGAAACAGAGACATTCATACCCCCGTATACGAATTTTTATTTGACCAGGGCCCCACAATATAGTAGATAGAACGGCTCCTGAACCTTGATTGCAGAAGCCTTGAGCCGCGCGGGACGAAAAGCCCCTGTCTTTTTCCGTCACCGCTCCCCGCCGAAACGGACCGCGGGTGCGGGCAACGCGGAAGAACTCGAAGAAGTGCCGGGCATGGCGCCTCGGCCGCTTGAAAAAGGGAGACGCTCCCTCCGATGGCCGCATGAAGAGGGAGCGATACCATTCGAACCAGGCTCGGCTATCGCACGGACGGTTCGTACATACTTAAGGTCCGGGCGGCTTCTTACGTATGACGAAGGGGAGCGACCCCCACTTTCCCGGAGACCATACCAGCGTGATGACCGATCGGCGGAAGATCGTGCGGCCATCCGGGGCGAGAGGATTCCATGGCCAAGAAGAATTTTACGGTAACGGTAGACAGAACGATCTGTAAGGCATGCGGCATCTGTGTCGCCTTCTGCCCGGTCTCGGTCTTCACGACGGATCACGATGACAAGGCGGTCGTCACCTACCCGGAAAAATGCACCGGATGCCGGCAGTGCGAGCTGCTCTGTCCCGATTACTGTATCGACGTCGAGGAGATTGCCCATGGCTGATGCGAAACTGCTGCAAGGCAATGAAGCCTGCGTGTTCGGTGCCCTGGCGGCCGGGGTCCGCTTCTTTGCGGGGTATCCAATCACTCCCTCGACGGAGATCGCCGATATCTTCGCCCGGGAACTCCCGAAGGTGGGCGGAAAGTTCATGCAGATGGAAGATGAGATCGCCAGCATGGGGGCGGTGATAGGTGCCTCCTGCACCGGATCCAAGGCGATCACTGCCACGAGCGGACCGGGATTCTCTCTGAAACAGGAGAACATCGGTTTCGCCGCCGAGGCGGAGATCCCCTGTGTTATCATAGATGTCATGAGATATGGCCCCAGTACGGGCCTCCCCACCAGTCCCTCGCAGGGAGATTTCATGCAGGCCCGCTGGGGAACCCACGGAGATCACGCGGTCATCGTGATCGCGCCCTATACGGCACGCGAGGCCTACCGCGAGACGGGACGCGCCGTCAACCTGTCGGAGAGATACCGCATCCCCGTCATCATTCTCATGGATGAAATCATCGGACACCTGAGAGAGCGGGTCGAGTTTAAGGAAGAGGATGTCGTCACGGTCGTCGACCGGAAGGGACCGGCTTCCGGGGTGCCTTATCTCCCCTTCGAAGATACCGATGATCTTATACCCCCCTTCGCCAATTTCGGCGATGGATACCGGTATCATATCACCGGCCTCATCCACGACAAAACGGGATTCCCGACCAACGACCCCGAGACGATAGACCGCGTGATGAGACGGATGAATGACAAGCTCGATCTCTATCGGGAAGAGATCGTCAGGGTCAAATATGTCGACGTGGAGGCTGCCGATGTCCTGATCATCGCCTTCGGGAGCGTCGCCCGATCCGCCGAAGAGGTGGTCCGGAGCATGAAGAAGGCCGGGAAGCGGGTGGGTCTTCTCAGGCCGGTGACCCTCTGGCCCTTTCCCGACAAAGAGATACGCGAGGCGGCATCGGGAAAGAAGGCCGTCATCGTGCCCGAGATGAACCTGGGACAGATGGTCCGCGAGGTGGAGCGGGCGGTCGCGGGTGAGGCGCCGATTCATCCCCTCAACAGGATCGATGGGCAGCTCATCACGCCCCACGAGATCAGCGATCTCATCGAGGAGATACTGTAAGATGGACGCCATCCATAAACAATACCTGCGCATGGACAAGCTGCCCCACATCTGGTGCCCCGGCTGCGGGAACGGGACGATCATGAGCGCCTTCATCCGCGCCGTCGACAGGCTGGGATACGACAAGAACGATGTGGCGGCCGTATCGGGGATCGGCTGTTCGGGACGCATCACGGGCTATCTGGACTTTAACACCCTTCACACCACCCACGGGCGGGCCCTGCCCTTCGCCACGGGGATCAAGATGGCCAAACCGCGGCTCAAGGTTTTCGTCTTCATGGGGGACGGCGACGCCACCGCGATCGGGGGGAACCACCTCATCCACGCATGCCGCCGGAACATCGACATCACCACGATCATCTTCAACAACCACATCTACGGGATGACGGGGGGACAGTATTCACCCACGACCTTCAGGGACAAGTACGCCACCACGGCCCCCTACGGAACGACGGACCCCCCCTTCGATATCACCAGGCTCTGCATCGGGGCGGGGGCCTCCTACGTGGCCCGCGGGACCAGCTACCACGCAAAGATGCTCACGGACCTGATTGTTGCGGGTGCCGAGCACAGGGGATTCTCCGTTATCGAGATCATCACGCACTGCCCCGTCAACTTCGGGCGGAGAAACGAGCTCGAAACCCCCGTCGATATGCTGCTGTGGCAGAAGGATCACGCCGTCAGGGCGGCCAGGGCCGAAAAGATGACTGAAAGCGAGCTCGAGGGAAAGTTCGTTATCGGAGAGCTCCACAGGGCGGACATCCCCGAATACGTGGAAGAATACGACCGATTGATCGAACGGGTCCGGAAAGGAGCGACAGGCCGTGGCTAAACGATGGGAGGTGCGCCTGATCGGAACGGGTGGGCAGGGGATGGTAACGGTCGGGATCATCCTGGCCGAAGCGGCGGTCCACGAGGGGAGAAACGTGGTCCAGTCGCAGAACTACGGCCCGGAGGTCAGGGGAGGCCACAGCACCTCCTACGTCATCATCTCGGACGACAGCATCCTCTACCCCAAGATCGATTCCCCCGACGTGTTGCTGATCATGTCGAAGAGGGACTACCGGCCGTATCTGCCCACCCTCGCGAAGGACGGGATCCTGATCACCAACGGTAAAGCCGATCCCGGATCCCTGCCTGACAGGGTGCATGCCATCCCGATCACCGATATCGCCCACGATCAGGTCCGCAGGCCCATCACCGCCAACATCGTCTCACTGGGGGTAATCCTGGGGATGACCGGGATGGTCTCCCAGGAGGCGGCCCTGGAAGCGATGAAGCCCCGCATTCCGGCCAAGGCCCTGGAGGTGAACAAAAAGGCGTTCGCCCTGGGAATCGAGGCGGGGAGGGCGGCGCTCAAGAGATAGCGGCAAAGACACAAAGAGGGGGCTGTAACAGCCCCCTCTTTGTGTTGTCCTTTCAGCCTTTCTTACGGCTTGGCGGCCGACGAAATGACACCATTCGCGTTGACCGTATAGACCAGCGTTCCGTTGCCGGGGGTCGCGGTAATCGAAAGCCCCGACATGCTCCCGTCGACAACCGCGACAGTCACATCAGAGCTTGCCGTGAAACCGTAGGTCCCCAGGAGTGCGCCCGTCAGTGTTCCGCTGGGATTCTCGGCAAAGTATGCCTGAGCCGCCGTGTAGGCGTTCTTGATATCCGCATTCGCCTGCGCGTTGAATCCCCGAGCCCGATACGCCGTGAACTGCGGGATGGCGATGGCCGCGAGGATACCGATAATCGCGATGACGATCATCAGCTCGATCAACGTAAACCCCTTCTGCCCCTTCTTCTTGTTCAGCTTCATCAACATGGTCGTACCTCCCTCATCTGGTATTGACGTTATGTTCAGTATGGGTGTGTCTCCGTCACCCGATCCGTCTTTATTCTGATGGGAGTGCAATCAGCATGCCACCGTGTTCCCCGCCGGGAAGAGAGGGCCAGTATTCCCACAAGATACCGGTATTTCGAGACATATCTCATCATCCCTCGCCCCCGGCCGGTGCGCCTCAGTCGGGAACGCCTCAAAAACCGGTCAACTTCCACTCTTCCTGCGGAATTTTCACGGTAAGATCAAGAAAGGCGGGGAATGCCCTGTCTGAAGACACCTCAGCCAGACCCGTCGGATTTTGAGTCTCTCTCCGTCATCCCCAGCTTGTCGAACCGGTAGCGGAGAGAGTCGAGGCTTATCCTGAGAAGTTTTGCCGCCTTCGTCTTCGATCCCCCCGTCTTCTGAAGCGCCCTTTTCATCAGGCCTCTCTCGAACCTCGCGACCTCTTCATTCAGATCGATTCCCTCCTCCGGGATGTCGATATCATCGGCCGCGGGGAACATCGCCGCACCCGTCGCGGCCACCTCAAGGTTCTTGGGCAGGATGATGTTGGTCGTCTCGAGGGCGACGCTCCTCTCGATAATATTCTCAAGCTCCCTCACATTCCCCGGGAAGGGATATTCGACGAGCAGTCCCATGGCGTATGGCGATATCTTCTTGATCTCCTTGTTATATTCTCTGGAATACTTCTCTATGAAATGATCCACCAGGAGGGGGATATCCTCCTTACGCTCACGCAGGGGGGGAACCTCCACGGGGATGACATTGAGGCGGTAGAAGAGGTCCTCGCGAAAGGAGCCTCTCCGTACCAGTTCTTCCAGATCACGGTTCGTGGCGGAAATAATCCTGACGTCCACTCTCATGTCCCGCGCCCCCCCGATCCTCCTGAAGGTCTTTTCCTGTACCACCCTGAGAAGCTTGACCTGCAGAAAGGGAGAGAGTTCGCCGACCTCGTCGAGGAAGATGGTCCCCGTGTCCGCCACCTCAAAGAGCCCTGCCTTGTCGGTATATGCCCCGGTGAAGGCACCCTTCATGTACCCGAAGAGTTCGCTTTCCAGGAGATTTTCCGGTATCCCGCCGCAATTGATCACGACAAAGGGCCCCTCCCTCCTGGAGCTGTTCTCGTGGATGGCCCGGGCGACCAGCTCCTTCCCGGTGCCGCTCTCTCCCAGTATGAGAACATTGGCGACGGTATCCGCCATCTTCTTGACGAGGGAGTACACCCTCAGCATCCCCTTGCTCCTCCCCGTCATCTTCCCAAAGGAGACCGAGCTTTGCGCATCCTTCATGAACTGCGCGTCCTCCTCGCTGGCCTCTCTCTTGCTCAGGGCATCCCGTACCAGACCCTTCAGAGCATCCGGTTCAAAATTCTTCTCCAGATAATCGTACGCCCCTTCCTTCATCGCGGCGAGCGCCGTCTCTCCGGAGGCATACCCCGTAATCAGGATCGCCATGGTTTCCGGAGAGAGTTCTTTCAGTGCCTTGAGAAGATCGACCCCGTCCATCCCCGACATCTTCAGATCGGTGATCACAAGATCGAACTTGTGCTTCCTGCAGAGGGTCAGGGCCTCTTTCCCTCCCGGAGCCGTATTCACATCGTACCCTTCCCTGGAGAGCATAATCTCGAGGTAGTCCCGCATCCCCTGATCGTCATCAACGACAAGAATTCTTGCCATCAGCAGTTCCTCCTCCGGGCCTCATTCCTCCGTCCGTCCGGCAACCGGCAGCACAATCGTGCATCGCGTCCCCTCGTTCACCTCGCTCTCGATCGTGAACACCCCTCCATGACTCTCGGTGATCCTGTTGACGATCGCAAGCCCCAGCCCCGTCCCCTTCTCCTTGGTCGTATAGAACGGTTCGCGCACGCTATGCATCTGCTCCTCTTCGATGCCGCACCCGGTGTCGCTGACGGATATCTCGAGAACCTCACGATCGCCTTTATCGACCCCCGACCGGGTCTGGATCTCCAGTGTCCCTCCATCCGGCATCGCCTGAAACGCATTCAACACGATGTTCCACAGGGTCTGCCGTATCTCGCCGCCGTTTCCGTACACCTCATTTCCGGCGCATAGATTCTTGATAATACTGACCTCTTTGCTCCAGCCGGGGGAGAATTGCGCGGATTCGAGCACTTCGTCGATGATCTCCCCGACATCGACCATAGAGCGGTTCAGGGTATCCGGCCTGGCAAAGAGGAGAAAATCCCGCACGAGGTTCTCCAGTTGATCCTTCCCCATGAGGATGATCTCCATCAGCTTTCTGTCCGAATCCTTCAGATCGAGACCTTCCATCAGGAGCCTAATGGAGCCGCTGATCGATGCGAGGGGGTTCCTCAGTTCGTGCGCCAGCATTGCCGACATCTCTCCCATCAACGCCAGTTTTCTGTTTTTCTCGATTTCCCGCTCCATCTCCTTGACGGATGTCAGGTCCTGGAATATGAATATTCTCCCGATACCGTTCCCCTCCGGATCAATCAGGGGATAGATCGAGAATCCCAGTGTCGCATCGCTGCCGTTCGACGACAGAACGATCTCGAGACGGCGTTCCAGCAATGGGTTGACGCCGTCTTCTCTCATCCTCTCCATCGCTCCGGAAAAATCGGGGAAGATATCGTCGATACTCCTGCCGACGGCATCGCGGGATGCGACCCCGGTAATCTGCTCGGCTGCCCGGTTAAAGGTCTTGATCCTCCCCCCCAGATCGACCGTCATGATACCGGACCCCACCGACTCAACGATACTCTGGTGGAGTATCCCCAGCTGGTCGAAGGCGCTCTCCTTCTCGGAAAGGAGCGTCTTCGTCTGCCGCTCTATCTCCACCAAAAAACTGGCCAGAAGGGCCACGACATAAAAGGAGATGACATGGACACATATCCTCAGAAATACGTGCCCCGCCTCGAAGGCGTAGCGGTACGACTCATGGTGCAGCGGTCGGATAAGACCGTAGAATTCAAGGTCCACCAGAAGCCCGTACAGGATGGCGCTGACAGAGGCAATGAAGAGCCCCCCCTTCCTGCCGAGAAAGAGGACGGAATATATGATGATGAGGGGATACAGTGTGGAATAGACACTCTCGATCCCCCCCGTCACATAGACGAGAACGGTCACCAGCAGGATATCACAGATACTCTGGATATATACATTCGCGGCGACGTTTTTTATTGACTTCAGGAGGAAGACGTACACAATGGAGAGGAGATAGGTCGTTATGATGACGATATAGATCGCACGGATGGACGCGGGGGACAGCGACTCGGGCATCCTAGACTGGACAATGGCCGCAAGACCGAGCAGGAACGAGGCGATCACGACCCTGAAAAACATCAGTCGCTGCACACGGGGCTCTCTGTGTCCCTGCTGGTTACCCTTCACGCGGAATCTCCTCGGCACAAAAACTGATCTGGGGAACCCTTGAGCAGTGTCTTGATCAACCCGTCAGCCGCAAAAGGTGAACAATGCCTCTTCGAAGGCCCGTCATCCCCCTGCTCACAGCACTCATCACGGGAATAACCGCCGGGAGCCGTGCGGACATACCCGGTGTCCTGGCGCTTACGGCACTGGCGGCAATCCTTGCAGTCCTGCTCTTCCTGGTTGCCACAGGCAGCAAAAACCGTGCCTTCCCCTGCCTGCTTGCATCCCTCTTCCTGCTGGGTGTCCTCACTGTACAACTGTATCTTCAGCCGCACGCAAGCAGGGATCACATCGCGCGTCACGCAGGGAAGGAACGGTTGACCGTTGAAGGGATGGTGTGCGCCCCTCCCCGAATCATGCCGGAGAAGACCCGCCTTGTCATCGATACCAGACGGATCATCCGAGACGGGGATGCCGTTCCCGTGAGGGGAAAGATACTCCTTTCCGTCAAAGATAGCAATATTGTATTCGGATACGGCAATTACATCAGGGCATCGACACGGTTGAAGAAACCGCGCAACTTCGACAATCCGGGCGGCTTCGACTACGAGCGGTATCTCCTCTACCGGGGGATCCGCCTCCACGGGCATGTCGGCAGGTCCTCGGAGATCGTCATCATGCGACAGAGCGCCGGGGGATACCTCCGGACGCGGTTAGAACGGTACCGCTCCCTCATCAGAGAACGTATCCTGAAGGGTGCCCCCGCCCCCGAAGGCGATGTGCTGCAGGCCCTCATCCTGGGGGAAAAGGAGGCGATCCCCGAGGAAATCATCCAGGGCTTCAACCGCGCGGGGGTATCGCACATCCTCGCCATATCGGGGCTCCACGTGGGGATTGTCGCCTTCATCTGCTTTGCCGTCGCACGGGCCCTCATGAGGTCTTCCGAACAGCTTCTCCTGCGATACAATGTATTCAAGGTATCCGCCCTGTGTTCCATCGTCCCCGTCATCGGATACGCCTTCATCGCGGGGCTTCGTATATCGACCATACGGGCCGTCATCATGATCCTCTGCTACCTCGCCGCACTCCTTATCGGGAGGGGACGTGATCTCTTGAACATACTGGCATTCGCGGCGTTCCTGATCCTCGTCATCAGTCCGGCGTCCCTCTTCGATGTCTCCTTCCAACTCTCCTTTACAGCGGTCGCCGCCATCCTGCTGGTGACTCCGGCGCTGAGCAGCATGATCCCCCAGGCTGCCGGGCAGGGAATCTTCCGGAGGGGGATGAACGCTGTAGTGCTCTTTATCCTGGTCAGCCTCGCCGCAGTGATCGGCACCGCCCCTCTCATCGCCCTCTCCTTCAACCGGATCTCGACCGTCACGCTCCTCTCCAACCTGCTTGTCATTCCGGTTATCGGATTTGTCGTCCTCCCCCTGGGAATGCTCCTCACCGTGACGGCCCCCTTTGCCCCGGTTGCATCGGTCCTCATCGCGGTGGCCTCTTTCTTCATACGAATTACCACCTCCATTATCGAATTTCTTTCCTCCTTCCCCTTTGCGAGTATCCCGGTGACGACCCCGACACTTCCGGAGATCGTCCTCTATTACCTCTGCGTTCTCACGGGGGCGCGACTCATCAATACGTGGAAATCAAACGGATACGAGACGCCCGGCGCCGCTCCTTCCCCTTCCCTGATCGGACGTCTCAAGGAACGGTACCGGGCCAGAGAACGGATTCTGCTGATCTCCTTCCTGGGTCTCATCGCCCTCTTCTTCATCGCCGATGCCTTCTGCACGAACCTGCGCTCCGCCGGACGCAGATACCTCGAGGTGACCTTCATTGATGTGGGACAGGGAAGCGCCACGCTGCTGCAATTCCCCGGAGGAGATGTCATGCTGGTGGACGGCGGCGGCTTCTACGACAGGACCTTCGATCTGGGACGGTACGTGGTGGGACCTTACCTGTGGCACGAGAAGATCAAGAAGATCGACATCATGGTCCTCACCCATCCCGACCAGGACCACGTCGGCGGCCTCCCCTTCCTGGCCGAGAACTTCACGGTAGGGGAGTTCTGGTCGAACGGCCAGGAATCGGAAAACGAGTCCCACCGCAAGCTGCTGGAGATCGTGAGGGAGAGAAATATCCCTCACCGGATCGTTAATGCGGGCACGCCGGAGCAAATCATGGGGGGTGCCTCCATCAGGATACTCAACCCGCAGAAATCATCGCCGGGAGCCCCCTTCTCCCCTTATTCCGATTACAACAGCAACGGGATCGTCATGAAGATAACCCTCGGCAGGAGGAGCATCCTCCTCCCCGCCGACATATCGGGCCTCGTTGAGGAACGGCTCATCGCCTCCGGCCACGATCTGGAAGCCGATATCCTGATGGCGCCCCACCACGGAGGGCACACCTCGAGCACCACCCCCTTCATGAGGGCGGTCATGCCGAAAATCGCCGTCATCAGTTGCGGCCCGGACAACACGTTCGGCTTTCCCCATCCCGACGTCCTCGACCGGTACGCCCGTGCGGGGGCGCGAATACTTCGGACGGACAGGGACGGGGCGGTGATCGTCCGGACGGACGGGGAGACACTGGACGTCATCCGGCCCTGGTGAGACCTGCTCCGGAGAGAAAGGCCCGATTTTTCCCGGATTGCCTCCTTTCCATTTTGCCTTTTCTTCCGATATATGTTAGTGGTTTTCCGTTCAATTCACGGGAGATCGCGCGCAATGGCAAAGATAACCTCGATACGGGGATTTCGCGACATACTGCCGGAGGAGACGCCGAAGTGGCAGCGCGTCGAGGAGAAGATCCGCAAGATATTCTTCGACTTCGGCATCCGGGAGATACGGATCCCCGTCCTGGAGAAGACCGAACTCTTCAAGCGGGGGATCGGAGAGACCACCGACATCGTCGAAAAGGAGATGTACACCTTTCTCGACCGGGGGAATGAGTATCTGACGATGCGCCCCGAGGCGACCGCCTCCGTCATCCGCGCCTACATAGAACACCACCTGTACGAAAAGGACCCCATCGCGAAGCTCTACACCATCGGGCCGATGTTCCGGCGTGAACGCCCCCAGAAGGGGAGATTCCGGCAATTTTACCAGATCAACGTCGAATTCCTGGGCGAGGAGGACCCCCGTATCGACGCGGAGCTGATGTCGATGCTGATGTTTCTCCTGGGCGAGGTAGGGCTCACAAACCTCACACTCGAGATCAACTCCCTGGGGTGCGACACCTGCCGCCCGGCTTTCCGGGAGACGGTGGTCGGCTTCCTGAAGGAGAGAGAGGATACCCTGTGCGCCGATTGCCGCAGAAGGCTCGAAACAAACCCCCTGCGGATCTTCGACTGCAAGAACGAATCGTGCCAAGAGGCGATAGCCGGGGCCCCGATGATCCTCGATTTCATCTGTGATGCGTGCAGGGAGCACTTCGGAACGGTGATGGACTCTCTCGGTCTTCTGGGCGTTCCCTTCGTCATCAACCGGAAGATGGTGCGGGGACTCGACTACTATACCCGGACCGCCTTCGAGATCACGACCCGGTCCCTTGGGGCTCAGAACGCCGTCACGGGGGGCGGCAGGTACGACGGACTCGTCCAGATGCTGGGTGGACCGGCCATATCGGGGATCGGCTTCGCCATCGGGTTCGACCGCCTCATCTCACTGCTCCCGGACACCGACGGAGAACCAGCCGGCCCCTGCATCTTCATCGCCGCCCTGGGAGACGAGGCCCGGAAGCACGCTTTTTCCCTCTGCGACACGCTCAGGCGGGCCGGGATCCGGGCTGAGATGGACTTCTCCGGGAAAGGCCTCAAGAGCCAGATGAAGCGGGCGGACAAGCTCGGCAGTTCCCACACGCTGATCATCGGCGACAGAGAGATGGAGGAAGGAAACGCCCAACTCAGGGACATGCGGGACGGAACCCAGGAACCGGTCGATATACACGACGCCGGTTCCCTCATCCGGCGGGTGGCAGGATGAGAGAGGTACCCCGGCGCACTGCTTACGAATCAGGAAAGGGCATCCGTTGTGTCTGAATTCATAACCAGAGAGAAACGAAGCCACTACTGCGGCTCCCTCAGGGCGCAGGACGCGGGAACTGAGGTCATCCTCATGGGGTGGGTCCACCGGCGCAGAGATCTGGGGGGACTGATCTTCGTCGACCTGCGGGACCGGGAGGGGACCGTTCAGGTCGTCTTTGACCCCGAGAAGGGACCGCAGGCACACGCCCTGGCGCATACCATACGCAGCGAATTCGTCCTGGCGATCAGGGGGCGTGTCAACCCGCGCCCCGCCGACATGGTCAACCCCTCGCTCAAGACCGGAGAGATCGAGGTGATCGCCGACGAACTGGAGATCCTCAACGAGTCGATCACCCCCCCCTTCGTCCTGGACGGGGAGGTCGAGGTGTCGGAAAACCTCCTCCTCAAGTACCGGTACCTGGACCTGAGGCGCAGGAGTCTCCAGCAGAACATCATCCTGCGGAGCCGGGTCGCCGCCGAGACGAGGGTGTTTCTCCAGGGAGAAGGATTCATCGAGGTCGAGACCCCCTTCCTGACGAAGAGCACGCCGGAGGGAGCGCGCGACTACCTCGTCCCGAGCAGGATCACCCCGGGCACCTTCTACGCCCTCCCCCAGTCCCCCCAGCTTTTCAAACAACTCCTGATGGTATCGGGGTTCGACAGGTACTACCAGATCGTCAAGTGCTTCCGTGACGAGGACCTGCGGGCTGACCGGCAGCCGGAGTTCACCCAGATCGACATGGAGATGTCCTTCATATCCGAGGACGATATCATCGGCATCATCGAAGGGATGATGGCCCATATATTCAATGCGTGCCTCGGCAGGAAGCTCCGGACCCCCTTCCCCCGCCTCACCTATCGGGAGGCGATCGATCGCTACGGGAGGGACAACCCCGACACGCGCTTCGGCCTCGAGATTGCGGACCTGACGGATATAGCCGGGAGATCGGAATTCCGCGTCTTCTCGGAGACCGCGCGGACCGGCGGCGCGATCAAGGCCCTGACCGTTCCGAAGGGGACGACCCTCTCGCGTAAAGAGCTCGACGCCCTCGGGGACGTCGTCGCCCCGTACGGCGCGAAGGGGGTCGCGTGGGTGCGCGTCGGGGATGACGGATGGACGGGCTCATTGGCCAAATTCTTCAACCAGGAGGCGATGGATCAGGTACATGAAAAAGCCGGCGCCCGGCCGGGCTCCCTGCTCCTCTTCGTCGCCGATACCGCCAATGTGGCCAATGCCTCCCTCGGCGCCCTGCGGGTATACCTCGGGGAGCGGCTGGGGCTCATCGATCCGGACGCCCTCGCCTTCACCTGGATCACCGAATTCCCGATGTTCGAATACAGCGAGACGGAAGGGCGCTATATGGCGACCCACCACCCCTTCACCTCCCCGGTGGCACAGGATATCCCCCTCCTCGAGACCGACCCCGGCGCGGTCAGGGCCCGGGCCTATGACCTCGTCCTGAACGGCTCCGAGATCGGTGGGGGGAGCATCCGTATCCACAAGTGGGATGTCCAGTCGATGGTCTTCAGGGCCCTCGGCCTGGGCGAAGATGAGGTCAGGGCGAAGTTCGGTTTCTTTCTGGACGCGCTGCAGTACGGCACACCACCACACGGCGGGATCGCCTTCGGCCTGGACCGCCTGATCATGATCATGGCGGGGGCCGACTCGATACGGGACGTCATCGCCTTTCCGAAGACGCTGAAGGCGACCTGCCTCCTGACCGACGCGCCCTCTGGGATCAGCGCCGAACAGCTCGCCGAGCTGTCGCTGAAGATCATATAGTCCGTCGCCCTTCCCGCCGCGGCAGGGGAGATTCCCCTGTGACAGAGGGGGTAGAGAGATGAAAAGAAAGTCACTGGCACTGCCCGTCCTTGTTTCGGTGGGTCTTATGCTCTCCATGTGGGGGTGTACGTGCACCCAGGGCGCCGTCCGGACAACCGCCGCGGAAGAACAGCCCGCCGCCGTGTCGGAGAAGAAATGCCCGGCCCCGGAAGAGAAAGCTCCCCCCGCCGAAGAACACGTCGTCAAGAGGGGCGAGTGTCTCTGGTGGATCGCGGAATACGAGGACATCTATAACGACCCCTTCCTGTGGCCGCTGATCTATACCGCCAACAGGGACAGGATCAGGAACCCCGATCGTATCTACCCCGATCAGGTGCTCCGTATTCCGAGGAGCGGGCATACCACCGACGAGATCAGGGAGGCCAGGCGGCGGGCCGGAGCGTCCCCTCCATACACACCCCCCGAGGGGGCCCTGCCGCCCCTCGATTAGGACATCACGGAACCCAGCGTTCAGATCAAGAGTTTTTCGCGCTCCGGCGAAGCACCGGAAAGGCTTGACACCGGCGCATGAACTGCGCTAGGGTTCCGGCCTGGCAGGCGGCCACCGCCGGTCATGAGAAAGGAAGACTGGCATGGGATTGTCAAGAGGAACGATGACTTTCACGCGGTACCGCGTCGCCGGGGAGATGCCGGATGGGCTCGCGGATTTCCTGGACCGGCAGATCAAGCTCTTCGCCTTCCGGGAACTCACGGCCGGGACGGACGAAAAGGCCCTGGGATGGACCAGCCTCGACAACGTTCTGGATACCGATTTCCCATACGCGAACTACTCGCTGGGGGACTATGTCGTCTTCTCACTCCGCATCGACCGCCGGGCGGTTCCCCCCGCCCTCCTGAAGCTGCTGGTCCTCAAGGCGGAAAGGGAATTCCTCGAGGAAAAGGGACTGAAGAGACTCTACAAGGGACAGCGCGACGATATCCGGGAGACCGTCAAGCTGGGACTCATGAGCAGGGCGCAGCCTGTCCCCTCGTTTCACGAGGTCTGCTGGTCGACTGCGGGGGGATGGCTTATCTTCGGCTCGCTCGCGGAGAAGGCGAACGACGATTTCAAGGACCTTTTCAAGCGATCGTTCAACCTCACCCTTTCCCCCTTTCTCCCCTGGGAACCGGAGACCCTCCCCGCGGGCCTTTCCCTCCCCGGGAGGGAATTTCTCACGTGGCTCTGGTTCAAGAGCGAGGAGCGCGGCGGCAGCGTCATGATCCCGGGGATGGGGGACGCGGAGGTGATCTTTCTCCGGAAGATCGTCCTCGAATCGGGTGAGGGAGAATACGCAGAGATGGTGGCCTGCAGGGGGCTTCACGCCGACCTCGAGGAGGGAAAATCGGCGCTCCTCAAGGGGAAGAAGGTAACGGAGGCGCGCATCCAGCTTGGAATGGGAAACGACCGCTTCGAATTCACCTTCAAGGGGGACACCTTTTCCTTCCAGTCCCTCCGGCTGCCGGTTCCGGCGGATCTGGATGAGGATGACCGGGAGGGGAGAATCCTCGAGAGGATCTCCCTCGCGGAGGTCGCGATGAAGACGATGGAACGGCTCTTCGTCCTCTTTTTGGAGAAGCGCCTCTCCCCCGAGTGGGAATCCGGTGAGCTGCCGCTTATGAAGAAGTGGCTGGCAAAGTAAAGACCCCATCGGCACATACGGCCACGAAAGATATCGTACCGCTTTTTTTCAATAAGAGATCGATTGTTATGAAAAGGAGAGACCTATGGCGGTAGCGGAGCAGCTGAGAAACACGGTCGTCAGCAGGGCCGTCCGGAACGTCAGGCGGGGCAACGCGGACGAGGAATCGAAGCGGGGGATGTACCGGCCCGAGATACGGCTCGACCTCCAGCGGTCCCGCTTTTTCACGGAATCCTTCAGGGAGACGGACGGGCAGCCCATGGTCCTGCGCCGCGCCAGGGCCCTGGCGAACCTCCTTGCCAAGATGGGGATCTTCATCAGGGACCACGAGCGGATCGTGGGGTACCAGACCTCGGATATCAACGGCATCTACCACCCCATCGACCAGAACTGGCGGTCCCCGAAGCGGCTGGTCAACAGTGAGGCGGGGAAGACCCTCCTGGACGAGGCGGGGAAGAAGGAACTGGACGAGCTGTGCGCGTACTGGGAGGGAAAGTCCATGAGTGACCGCCACCAGGCGGCCATTCCGGAGAGTCTTCGAAAATACTGGACGTACGAGGGGACCTTCCTCTGGAGCCAGCTCTCCGAGCTGGGGATCCCCGATTACGAGCGGCTCTTCCAGACCGGGCTGAAGGGACGAATCCGGGAGGCCAGGGACCGTCTGGCGAAACTGGACGAGACAATCCCCACCGACTATATGGAGCAGAAGGAATTCCTGGAGGCGGTGATCATCGCCCTGGAAGGGGTCATCCTCTTCGCCGGGCGCTACGCCGCGCTGGCCGAGGAGATGGCCCGGAAAGAAACGGACGCGGAACGGAAAGCCCACCTCGAGGAGATCAGCAGCGTCTGCGCACGGGTCCCCGAAAACCCGCCGCGCACCTTCCTGGAGGCCGTGCAGTTCTTCTTCTTCATCCACCTGGTCCGCTACCTGGAGTACTCCACGCTGGGGATCGGGATCCGGATCGACCAGCTCTTCGGCCCCTTCTATGAAAAGGATATGAAGGAAGGCAGGATAACAAAGGAAGAGGCTCTCGAGATCCTCCAGCTCCTCTGGATCAAGTTCAACGAGCTGGGACTGGTCTACTCCCCCCTGGTCAGCTCCGTCTACGGCGGGGTGGCCTCCCTCCAGGCCGTCACGATCGGTGGGACGGACGCGAACGGGAAGGACGTGACGAACGAACTCACCTACCTCGTGCTGGAGGCGGCGAAGAGCCTGCGGCTGATCGAGCCGAGCATCGTCCTCAGGATCCACGACGGGACCCCCGACGAACTCTACTCCAGGGCGGTGGACGTGATCAGGACGGGGATCGGGTACCCCTCCCTCTTCAACGACGAATCCCTGATCCCCCTCTTCGAGAAGTGGGGGGTCCCGCCGGAAGACGCGAAGAACTACGCGGTGACGGGGTGCGTCTACATCGAGATCCCCGGCAAGAACGTGATGCGCCGCTCCGTCGGCTACTTCGTCCTCCCGAAGTGTCTCTGGTGGGCACTGCACCGGGGGGTGAACCCCGAGACGGGGGAACAGCACGGGGCACGGACCGCCGACCCGGCCGCCTTTGCCTCCTGGGAGGACCTCCTGGAGGCGTACGCACAGCAGGTGGCGTTCTTTACCAACAAGATCGAACAGCTGGAGCGGATCAACCTGGAGCTTTGCGAGAAGTACTGCCCCCGGCCCTTCTATTCCGGCGTGGTCGAGGGGTGCATCGAGAGCGGGAAGGAGTCGCGGAAGTGGGTCTACCCCTCCATGATCCACCACTTCGCACAGGTGATCGGCGGGACCAACGTCGCCGATTCGATCACCGCCGTCAAGAAGGTCGTCTTCGAGGACAGGCTGGTGACCCTCCCCGAGCTGATCACAATCATGGACAACAACTGGGAGGGGCGGGAGGATATCCGGCAGGCCTGCCTCAACGCCCCCAAATACGGAAACGACGACGATTACGCGGATTCTATCGCCCGGATCGTCCAGCGCAGGGGGGAGGAGGCCATGGAGACGATCAAGGACCGGTACGGCCTGTCGCACAGGGGCGACGGCAGCGCCGTCTCCGCCACCTACGGCCTTGCCATCGACACCCCGGCGACACCTGACGGCAGGATGAACGGGGATTTCTTCTCCGATTCAACCCTCGCCCCCTCTCCGGGGAAGGACAGGAAAGGACCCACGGCGGTCCTGAACTCCTGCGCGAAGGTCAAGACCATCGAGACGTACAACCATCTGCTGAACCAGAAGTTCCTCCCGAAGTTCCTGGAAGACGAGATGAAGCCGGCCTTCATCGGCTACCTCAAGACCTGGAAGGAGCTTGGCATACCGCACATCCAGTTCAACGTCGTCGACAAGGAGACGCTGGCCGACGCCCAGGAGTATCCGGAGAAATACGCCGATCTGATCGTCCGGGTCGCCGGCTTCAGCGCCTATTTCGTCGATCTCTCCAAGGGGTTGCAGGACCACATCATCGCCCGGACCGAGCAGAACCTGGGATAGTGCACCGATGAAGGGACCGTACCGCCTATGGGACCAGCGCGAGACCACGATGACGCACGCGGCCTGGTGTTCAACATCCAGCGGTTCAGCGTCCACGACGGACCGGGGATACGAACGACGGTCTTCATGAAGGGCTGCCCCTTGAGCTGCGACTGGTGTTCCAACCCCGAATCCCAAGACTTCGCCCCCCAGTTGATGACGCGCGATATCATGTGCACCGGGTGCGGTGCCTGTGCCGCGGTCTGCCCGCAGGGCGCGATCAGCATCACCGCGGAGGGGGTCCGGGAAATCGACTGGGAGCGGTGCGATCAGTGCCTGGTCTGCGCCGAAGCCTGCATGTACAACGCCCTGCAGCAGTGCGGCGAGTATCGGGGGGTACGCGAGGTCCTGGACGAAGTGATCCGGGACAGGCCCTTCTACAACAACTCGGGGGGCGGCGTGACTTTATCGGGGGGAGAGCCCCTGTCGCAGAGTGAATTCGTTACCAGGCTCCTGAGGGATTGCAAGGAGGAGGGCCTCCATACCGCCGTCGACACGACCGGCTATGCCCCCTGGGGGAAGATCCGGGACGTGCTCTCGTGGACCGATCTGCTCCTCTGGGACATCAAGCACCTCGATCCCCGGGAGCACGAACGGACGACCGGCGTCGGGAACCGGCTCATCCTGGAAAACCTGGAGCGGGCGGCCGGGTTGGCCCGGATATGGCTGCGGGTTCCCCTCATCGCCGGGTTCAATGACAGCGTGGAACACATCGGTGGCGTCGTAACTCTGGCCCGGAAGATCGGTGCGGAAAAGGTGTCTCTCCTTCCCTATCACGAAGGCGGGCGGTCCAAGAGTCAACAAATTGGAGGAACCTATCATCCTTCCGACGCGCAGGCGCCGGCGGAAGGGCGGATCGATCTCCTCCGGGAAATGATTGAAAAAGAGGGCTTACTGGCCGGGATCGGCAATTGAGAGAACCAACAGCTATCATATACGGGGGAACAGGGGTGAAGGTCAGACAGTTTCGGTATGGGGCGGATAATCTCGGATACCTTTTGTACACGGAAAGCTCGGCGCTGGCCGTGGACGGCGGCGCCGTGGAGGAGATGTGTTCTTTTATTGACTCGGAGGGGCTCACCCTCACCTCCGTTACCAACACCCACCGCCACCCGGACCACACCTGCGGTAACCGTGATCTGATCGACCGGACCGGGGCGACCTTTATCGACAACCGAGCCTTGCGCCCCGGCCGGAGCATCGGACTGGACAATGAGACAATCGAAGTGTACCAGACCCCGGGACACACGGAGGACTCGATCTGCCTGAAAGCGGGCAACACGATCATCACCGGGGACACCCTCTTCAACGGGACCATCGGGAATTGCTTTTCCGGCGATCTGGAGGAGTTTTACCGTTCCATCAAGAAACTGATCGCCCTCCCCGATGACACCATCGTCTACGCCGGACACGATTACGTGCGCGATTCGCTGATCTTCGCGCGGCATCTCGAATCAGGAAACGAGGCGATCGATCGATTTCTGGAACGGTACAACCCGGCACACGTCTTCTCGACACTGGATGAAGAACGCGCGATCAATCCCTATCTTAGATTCAACGACCCCGCCATCATTGCCTTCCTGAAACAAAACGGCCTGCCGGTCGCGACCGAGCTCGAACGGTGGAACTCCCTGATGCGGATCGGGTAGCGCTTTTCCCCATCGCTCGACGGCCGACATCACGCATGTTTGAAGGTAAAAACTCGTTTGAGTCAACACTGACAGCGTCTATTTTTTGACGACAGCCGTTTCTTCACCTCACAAGAACCCCCTGACAAAAAGCAGGAAAAACAGGGCAGTCGACATGTATTATTTCTTTTGTTTTTCCTGTCACTATTTTCTGAAAAAGATTATTGATTTCGAAATACTAGGCTTGACATGAGACGCATCGAGAATGAACTACGACAATGTTTCGGATGTATCTCTCTAAAGCAGCCATGGATTTCATCCGATAATACCGATGAATATACGGGGAAACAGGAACAAGGTCAGCGGGGTTTGTTCGAAGATTCCGCAATAAAATCGGCATCGGGGTATCTGTTTCGCGGATTCTCGCCGCCGGCGGATCCGATCCCGATTCACGAAGGGAAAGAAACGTATTACAGCGAGTCGCACCTGGATCAGGCGGGGCGGGAATCCGCGTCCCGTCTTTGAGAAACGGGCAGGATGGAAATCCCCGGTCAGGAGGTTCATATGGACGTGAGAGTAGCGTTGGCGTGCCAGGAGGGAGAGGCACAGCAGGCGTACATCAACGCGATCCAATCACTCGGGGTTCACGTGGACTCCGCGCCTTCGTTCGGAGACCTGCACAGGCTGCTGTGCGAAAATGCCTACAACGGCGTTATGGTGGACTTGAAGACAAAGGTGAAGGCCTCCCAGAGCGAGAAGGACCTGGTGCAGAACCTGCTCGAACAGTTTCCCATGGCGCAGCTCAAATTCGAAGAAGAAACGGGCACCGTGCACTCGCTTAACTTCGGCCGGGCGCGGGACAGCGAAACGGTGGAGGCGTTCATCAATGAAGAATGCCGGCCATTCCCCGCACGGCCGATCCGGGCGAGTGTGAGGAAGGATATTCATCTCAACGCTCTCATAGCAAAGACCGGCGGGGATCTCTCCGAAGAAAGAGGCACGCGGACCGTCACCATGAACATCTCTCAGGGGGGATGTTTCCTCTATTCCACCGACCACTGGGAGATCGGCGCCAAGGTTTCGATCATATTGAAGGGACTGGAGGATCAACGGTCGATCACGGGCGAAGTGCGGTGGCAGATCCCCTGGGGACAGAACATGCAGGTCCCGGGAATCGGGGTCAAATTTGAGGGCATCACCCCCGGTCAACTCGCCGAGATCCGCGACATGTGCACCTCCTGAGCCTTTCACCCGCCATCATATCTGTCTCGCCCGAAGAATATTTCACCACACTATATGCCGGGAAAACCGTTCCGGGGGGCGCGCCGGCCTAACGGCCCACGATTTGATTTGACACCCGCTACAATCGTGGTATATTTTCAGCCATGGCAGCGAGGAAAAAAGAAACGGATTTCAATGAGTATTTCGACTTCCTGTGGGAGTACGCCCGGTCGAAGAAGATCAGCAAGGGCGCGTTCATGAGGGACTCCGGCCTCTCTCCCCAGCGCTTCAGCGAGTTCTCGCAGGGAAGCAGAAACATTACCGGCGAGTATTTTCTCAAGATGCTGGAGGGTGTCGGCCTGACCACCGAAGAGGTGGAACGTCTCAGCGGCACGCCCTTCTCCGACGATCAGCGGGGTCTCCTGCAGTTCGACACCTTCGTCAAGAGCCAGAGACCCTTTCTGGAAGAGCTGATGAAAGACCCTGCGAAGCTGCAGGCATGCAAGGCCGTCATCAAGTTCGACCGCGTCTGGAACGACCGACACGTACAGCGCCTGGTCGGAAAGCTGCCGGAGCTCAAAGAACGCACACGTTCCTTCTGGAACAACCTCTCCAAGCCGTAACCTCTGTTCCCCGCCCGTCCCTGATGGTATCAACCCCGGATATGGAATACGGATAAAAGAGAAACTCATGGCGAAAGAAAAGATTCCATCGACTCCGGCCATCCGCGCCCTCAGAGAACACGGCGTCACCTTTACCCTTCGCCCTTACAAATACGAAGAGCGGGGAGGAACGGAGGTTGCCGCCCGCGAGCTGGGGTGCGATGAACACCAGACCGTCAAGACCCTCGTCATGGAGGACGAACACAAAAAGCCCCTCATCATCCTGATGCACGGCGACCGGGAGGTGTCGACAAAGAACCTGGCCCGGACCATCGGGACGAAATCGGTTATCCCCTGCGATCCCGCCGTGGCGGAGAGACACACGGGATACAAGGTGGGTGGAACCTCCCCCTTCGGTATGCGCAAGGTTATTCCTATCTATGTGGAGGAGAGCATCCTGGACCTGCCCAAGATACTGATAAACGCCGGGAACCGCGGCCTCCTCGCCGAGATGGACCCGGCTGACATGGCGCGGATACTGAACCCGCAGCCGGTACAGGTGGGGATATGAGGGGCAGCTTCACGACCGTCTTTGACGACAACCGCCCGCCGGTCGATCCCGGGATCGGAGAGTTGAAGGACTGGTGTCGCGAGTTCCATGAGCGGGGGCTGACCCCTTCCTATGAGGGGAGCTCGCTGGGCAACCTGAGCTTCAGGCCCCGGCAGAGGGAAGGCTCTTTCATCATCACCGCCTCGCAGCTCGAACTGAAGGACAACCTCACCGCGGAGGCCTTCGTCCGCGTCCACACGTGCGATCTCGAAGGGAGGGTCGTCTGCGCGAGCGGAGCGCGGGAGCCTTCTTCCGAGAGCATGCTCCACTTCGAGATCTACCGGGCACGGGACGATATCAACGCCATCTTCCACGGCCACTGCGCCTTAATCTTGGAGCGGGCCGATGAGATAGGCCTCCCCGTCACCACACGGGAGGAGCCCTTCGGATCAACCGCCCTGGTGCGGCGCGTCCTGGAGATACTGGACGACCACGATTTCGTGGTGATGAAAAATCACGGATTTCTCTCCCTGGGGACGGACATGGAGTCCGCCGGGAGGCTCGCCCTGAGGATGCATGGCGAATGCCTCGGATAAAAGATAGTGTTGACAAAACCTCCCTGTTTCCCTACTATTGCTCCCATATATCGGAACCCATCGAAACGAGCGGAAAAACGCATGGAGCAGTTCTTCAACCTCTATAATCACGGCTTCATAAAGACCGCCGTCTGCATCCCGGAGGTCCGGGTGGCGGACCCCGATTTCAATGCTGCCCGCACCGTCGAGCTGGCCAAGAAGGCCTCAAAGGAGGGCGCTCTCTTCGCCCTCTTCCCGGAGCTCGGGATATCCGCTTACTCCAACGAGGACCTCTTCCACCAGGACGCCCTCCTGGAGGGGACCCTCGACGCCCTGGAGACCATCCTCGACAAGACCCGTGATCTCAACATGATCATCGCCGTCGGCGCGCCCCTGCGGGTCGACTCGCTTCTCTTCAACTGCGGGCTGGTCCTCTATCGGGGAAAGATCCTGGGAATCGCGGTCAAGTCGTACCTCCCCAACTACCGGGAGTTCTACGAGGGGCGCCAGTTCAGCCCCGCCGAGGAGATCATCTCGAAAGAGGTCGACATCTGCGGCCAGAGCGGCATCCCCTTCGGGGCCGATCTGATATTCGAGGCGAAGAATGTTAGAGACTTCAATCTCTTCATGGAGATATGCGAGGACGTGTGGGTCTCCATCCCGCCGTCGAGCTTTGCCGCCCTCGCGGGGGCCACGGTCATCGCTAACCTGTCTGCCTCCAACATCACCGTGGGGAAGGCCGAGTACCGGACCAGCCTCGTGATGAACCAGTCGGCGCGCCTGTTGGCTGCGTACCTGTACGCCGGCTCGGGTCCCGGCGAGTCGACCACCGATCTGGCGTGGGACGGTCACGCGATGATATGCGAGAACGGCAATCTCCTCGCCGAATCGAAGCGCTTCTCGCAGGAGGCGCAGATCATCTACGCCGATATCGACCTGGACCGCCTTGTCCAGGACCGGATGCGGATGACCGGGTTCGGGCAGAATGCGCGGACCCACCGGGACGCCGTTGCCCGGTTCCGGCGGATTCCCTTCTCCGTCGAGACTCCAAAAAAAAAACTGCTCCTGACTAGGGAGTACGCCCGCTACCCGTACATTCCGTCGGACCAAAACAAGAGAGATGAGCGGTGCTACGAGACCTATAATATACAGGTGGGCGGCCTTGCGCAGCGACTCAGGGCATCGGGGCTCGATAACCTCGTGATCGGCGTGTCGGGGGGACTCGATTCGACGCACGCCCTGATCGTGTCCGCGCGCACCATGGATCTCCTCGGTTTTCCCCGTACCAACATCAAGGCATACACGATGCCCGGCTTCGCGACGTCCGAGAAGACTTACACCAACGCCACGGCATTGATGAGATCGCTGGGGGTGGAGGCCAACGAAATCGACATCAGGGAGAGTTGCCGTCAGATGTTCCGGGACATCGGGCACCCCTTCGCACAGGACGATCCGGTTTACGATATCACCTTCGAGAACGTCCAGGCCGGGGAGCGCACGTCGCACCTCTTCCGGATCGCCAATCTGCGGGGGGGACTGGTCGTGGGGACGGGGGATCTGAGCGAACTGGCCCTGGGGTGGTGTACGTACGGTGTCGGGGATCACATGTCACACTACAACGTCAACGCGAGCGTCCCCAAGACCCTGATACAGTACCTGATCCGCTGGGTGGCGCAGTCCGAACCGTTCGGCAGAGAAACCTCAAAGATCCTGATGGACATCCTGGAGACGGAGATCAGCCCGGAGCTGGTGCCGGGAAAAAACGGAGACCAGCCCGCGCAGGCGACGGAGGTGGCGATCGGACCCTACGAACTGCAGGACTTCAACACCTTCTACACCACGCGGTTCGGATACCTCCCCTCGAAGATCGCCTTCATGGCCTACTGCGCGTGGCGGGACAAGAATACGGGTTCCTGGCCGGCCGTCCCGGAACACAAGAGGCGGGAGTATACGATCGGCGAGATCAAGCACTGGCTGCAGGTCTACCTGTACCGCTTCTTCAAGACAAGCCAGTTCAAGCGGTCCTGCGTCCCGAATGCCCCGAAGGTGGGGTCGGGGGGGTCGCTCTCGCCGCGGGGGGACTACCGCGCCCCCAGCGACAGCGAGGCAACGGTGTGGCTGAAAAACGCGGAAACGATACCGGAGAAGGACAGGTAAGATGAACGGAAGGACGTACAAAGATTTTGACGCAACCGAACTGTACTGCCCCCGGTGCAAACGGGCCGTGCCGGTGCGAAAGCGGCTGCTCCTGGTACTACCCAGCGGTGAGAAATACGATTACACCTGCGTCTACTGCGGGACCTCGGTGGGAGACAAGACCGAGTCGAATGTGGATACCTTCAATATAGTTCTGAAATAATCGCATCTCCGCCGCGGCACATATACCGTTCTCCCTGAAAAACAACCATGCATCTCCCCCGGAGTTCGGAGAGGGGAGCGCAGCGGGAGAATGAACCAGCAGCCTTCTTGCTCCCATATTCCGAGGGCTTTGCATAATGTCATTTCGAGGAGTGTGAACGACGAGCTATAGTCCCCGTCAGGGGGAAATCTTAAAAAATCAAGTCCGTTAAGATTTCTCCCTACGGCCGGAATGACAGGTCGCTGCATTTGTTCAAAGCTCTCGTTCCATGCATATGGAGAAAACATTCAACGTTCCGATAGAAAGCCGCATGAGAAAATCACAACGGGAGATCAAGGACAGGGCGGAGATCGATGCTATCATCCGTCGCAGTCAGGTGTGCCGTCTCGGCCTGACGGACGGGCATGAGCCGTATGTGGTCCCGCTCTGCTTCGGGTATGACGGGAAGGCGCTGTATTTCCACTGCGCCCAAGAGGGAAGAAAACTGGACATAATCCGTCGGAACAACCGGGTCTGTTTCGAGTTCGACATCGTTGAAGGGATCGTCAAGAACGCTCAGGCGTGCAAATGGGGAATGAGGTACCGGAGCGTGATCGGTGTCGGCACGGCCCGCCTGGTCGAGGCAGCCGAGGACAAACTCGGGGCGCTGGGCATCATCATGAGGCAGTACTCTGATGCGACGTTCACCTTCCCCAATGACGCCGTGTCCCGTACCGCCGTCATCAAGGTGGCCATTGAATCCATCTCGGGAAAACGGGGGGAACAGACCTGACAAATGGTTACTGATGACGGTATGAGACAGAAAACCGTTATGACAGGCAAAATAGAGGAGAGCACAATGCGTTATGGAAATGTGCCAAAGTTTGTAAAAGAACCAAAAGTGAATGAAGACTGAACCATTGACAGATATCCACCATAAACCGATCGGGGAACAGAGACATGGTTAATCAATCACTCAAGAAGATCCTCCAGGGGAACCCGCGTCTGTACCGAACCGTTAAGAAGGCTTACAGTCTGCTTGCTTTACGAACATGTATAGTGATGCTTTCCGGAAACAAATTGCCTGAAAGGCACCTTATAGAGCTTCGCGACAACCCCGATTATCACGGGATCATCGATGACCTGGTCGCATACACCGGCTTCTCGGCCGAAGAGCTGGCTCCCTATCTCCTGAGACACCCCCGAAAGCACTTTCAGAGCGAATTCGAATGGTTCAACCCTAAGAACGAGCGGGAACTCACGTGGTTTTACCGGGCCAATTCGGCATACCTCTTCGGCAACGCAGGTGAAGCATATGTTCGGACACTCGATATAATTACACAGGGAAAAACCCTGGATTTCGGGGCGGGGGCAGGTCGGAACACCATCGGCCTGGCCAAACGAGGTCTCAACGTCGATTTTCTGGAGGTAAACCCCCTGCAGGCGGACTTCATCAAATTTCGGGCTGAACGCCACCACCTGCAAAACGTGAGCGAGATTCCCCCTTATCATGATGGAAAATTCGATCCCATTTCGTGCATCACGGAGCATTACGATGCAATTATTGCAATGGACGTTCTCGAACATATCCCGGACTACCACCGGTTTGTCGCACACTTTATTGAAAGGCTCAATCCGGGCGGCCTGATCGTGGAGAACAGCCCCTTCGATCCGGACGCTGCGGCGATCGCCATCCACCTTCGCCCGCGCATCCCCCTGGAAGAGGCAATGGCCGGAATGGAGAGGGTAGACAGGGGGGTGTGGAGAAAGAAGTCATGAGCGGTCCATAACATGCAATCGCGCCAACCGTATGGAGGACCTTCTATGCAGGAGATATCCGAAAGACGCCGGAAGATCATACATGAGATGGTGGGCGGAAGGATGCCGCGCCTCTGGTGCCCGCCGCTGACGCACTACAGGCCGGACGGAGAGATGGACAGGGACCGCATAGCGGCCCACTGGAGGTGTATGGTCCCCTACGTCAACGCCTTCCTAGTGCCGGGATCGACGGGGGACGCCTGGGAGATGCAGGATTTCGAAGTGTTCGAGGTGGTCGATCTCGCCCTCGGGCTGGCCGCGAATCTCAATGCCAGGCTCCTGCTGGGGGTCCTGAAAGAGGACGCACCAGCCACCCGCCGGGGCATTAAAGACCTGCTCGCCACAGTGAAGATGAAAACAGGAGAGGATGACCCGATCAAGGCCATGAAGGCAAGCAACGTCTGCGCCTTTGTTGTCTGTCCTCCCCGGGGAAGCGCTCTGACTCAGGAAGAAATGGAGGCGGGCCTGGAGAGTGTGCTCGACCTCGGCCTTCCGACGGCCCTCTACCAGCTCCCGCAGATGACGGGCAACGAGATGTCCCCCGCGCTGATGGCGCGACTGGCGGACCGCTACGCGAACCTGATCCTTTTCAAGGACTCGAGCGGGGAGGATCGCGTTGCTCTCGGGGCGGACGGCCCCCGCGGACTCTTCCTGACACGGGGGGCTGAGGGACGGTATGCCCAGTGGCTGCACGAGACAGGAGGACCTTACGACGGCCTGCTGCTCAGCACCGCCAACTGCTTTCCGGGCGAGCTTCGGTCGATCATCGATCTGCTGGAAGGGGGGAAAGTCGAAGAAGCGGTCGCTCTCTCAGACCGCCTGACACAGGCCGTGGAAGAGGTTTTTGCGCTGGTCGCCAAGATCCCCGATGGCAATCCATTCGCGAATACAAACAAGGCGATGGATCACTACCGGGCCTTCGGCGCGGCCGCCCGAACCGCCCCGCCTCCCAGGCTGCACGCCGGGACCGTCATTCCCAAAGAGGTGATCCTGAAAACCGGAGAGGTTATGGAATCGCTGGATCTGATCTCGGAGAGGGGCTACCTACAGCGGTAAGCCCTCGGGAACGCATTATAATTCGTTGACATTTGTGAGAAAGAATGGCAGGAAGATGACCGGAGAGCACAAGTTTTCCCTTCGACTAACCAAGAATCAGAGAGACCGGAGACAGTGTGACGTCCGCCTAAGGAATCCGGATGAAGAAACTGGCAACGATAGAGCGATACCTGGATTATGACCCGGTCCGCGGGCGGTATCCGGATATGGCGGTCGATGCGATGGAGCGACCGACCACTATGGCGGGCATGATCTGGTTTGCGGTCAAGATAATCCTGCTTTCCGATTATGACGGTTTTTTTGCGGAAGGGACGCGGCAGATTTTCTTCATGGCGCTCTTCAAGCGGCTGTTTGCGAAGAAGATCGTCCTGGTATGCCGGCCGCGGTTGCAGGCCCCACCCACGGACCTCCTCCCGTACCTGAAGGAGTGGCTCAAGACACGGGTCTTCAAGATGGGGGTCGATCACTTCATCGTCATATCAAGGAGTGAGATAGAGGCATACCAAACGCACTGGGGGATCAGTAAGGAGAAGATAACGTATGTTCCTTTCAAGGTCAACAGTGCGGATCGCTTGGCAGAGATGGAAACCGGAGATGGGGATTTCATCTACTCCGGGGGAAACAGTCTCAGGGATTATGAGACCCTGTTCGAGGCCGTCGAGGGGTTGGATATCCCGGTCAGGATTGTGACAAACCTCGATTTCGACAAAGAGCTGATCCCCCGCAATGTCCATATAATCCACAATGCAGAGACATTCAGCGAATTCTACGCTCCCTGCGCGCAAGCACGGCTTGCCGTCTTCCCCATCGAATCCGGCCACATCAGGAGCGCCGGGCAGGGATCATACCTCGGAGCGATGTTCCTCGGGAAGGCCGTGATCGTATCGGATACCCCGGGGGTGAGAGACATCATCGACGACGGCGTCAACGGGCTCGTCGTCCCTCCCGATAATGCCCGGTTGCTCCGGGAAAAGATCCTCGCATTATGGGAAGACAGCGACCTCCGCCATCGCCTGGGGGATACCGCCAGGACACAGGTCCGGGAGTACTACACCCACGACAGATACATCGATAACATATACCAGGTGCTGCAAAAGACCCTCTCGGAATGAACGGCGCCGGCAGGATGAATCGCCCCGGGCGGCATCCCCGTCCCTCGCCGGCGGAGTGCCCGGAGGCGTTCTATTCACCGAGTTATTTATTGGTCGAACGACAGAAAGATGAAAAAAAGTGAGAAGGAAAAGGAGAGGATCGAGAATCTCCTGAGTCTGATTCCGGGCAAGGCACCGTCGGTTCTCGATATCGGAGCCCGGGAGGGGTATATTTCCACCAGATTGGCAGATTTCTTTGACTCGGTAACCGCCCTCGATCTGGAGAAACCCGATATAGCACACGACCATGTCACCTGTGTCCGAGGAGACGCCACCAGCCTGGATTTTCCCGACGGAAGTTTTCATACCGTTTTCTGTTCCGAGGTTCTCGAACACATCCCTCCGGATCTGCTGAGGAAGGCGTGCGACGAGATACGGCGCGTCGCCCGGGAATACATCATCATCGGCGTACCTTACAAGCAGGACCTCCGGGTCGGGAGGACGACCTGTTACACCTGTGGCAAAAAAAATCCCCCGTGGGGGCATGTCAACGTCTTTGATAAACCAAGAATTCTGTCGCTCTTTCCAGGAATATTCTGCGAGACAATACGGTTTCACGGTGAGAATACGGAATACACCAACTTTCTTTCCGCTCTCCTGATGGATCTGGCAGGCAACCCCTACGGAGATTATTCCCAACTGGAGCCCTGCATCCACTGCGGGAACAGGCTCAAACCGCCGCCGGAAAGGAATCTGCCGCAAAAAGTCTGTACCCGTCTGGCGGTTTCAATCACCAGAATGCAATCAGGCTTCATCCGCCGACATCCCATCTGGATGAATATCCTCTTCAGGAAAGGGGCATAAAGAAAAATCAGAGGCGCCTGCATGGCAAGATATGACTGCTATGTCCCTTTCTTTTTCAGCGCCTCCTGCAGCTTCGCCCCCAGTGAACCGAGCCCGCCGCCCGCTGTCTCCTCCTGATACACCGACGCGGCATTCTTGCCGCCGGAGGTCCCGTCAAAATATTCTCCGAGGATCTCCCGACTGTGCACGTCTTCGTGACAGTAGACGCACAGATTCTCCCAGTTGCTCCCGTCCGGAGGGTTGTGGTGGTGGTCGCCGTCTCTGTGGTGAACGGTCAGGAGGTGTCTGCTGGTATGATCGAATTCCCTTCCGCATCGGGCGCATACAAGCCCGTGGATCGCGAGCGATCGCTCACGGTAGTCCTCCCCCGCCGGCTTCTTTCCCCCTTCTTTTAATTCCCGGACCACATCGCTGACAGACTTCTGTGTCTTCGGTCTGTCTCTCCTGACTTTCGACCTGATATGCCCTCGTTTTCCATCGAAAGAAACCTTCGCCACCTTACACTCCACTTCTGAGTCTTCCTCACTTATATTCACGGAGAGTGAGAAATATTTATATCTCGATCTAGAGTATCTTCCAATAACTTAATATAGTTATTAAGATAACATTGTTCAGAAAGATATCTCTGAACATATAGAAACCCGTTTTCAGCTAATTTACTTGAAAATTTATCATCCGACAAAAGCAGCCTCATCTTATTCGCAAGTTCATCTACGTTTTCTTTCTCGAATAACATCCCGTTAAACCCATCTCTTATTATCGACGAAACACCTCCCACATTTGACGCTATTATCGGTTTCTTGCTTGCCATGGCTTCCAAGAGAACCCTACCCATAGCCTCGGTTCTAGATGCTAAGACATAAACTGAGCATCCTGTCATTAACTTAATCGCTTTATCGTAAAAAACAGGTCCACATAAATCAACCTTGGAATTATCTTTCGCCAAGTCTTCAAAATACTCTCTTCCTTCTGGGCACCATCCGACTATTCTTAATCGATATTCTGGGAATTCATCTGTTATTTTGTTAAATGCTTTTATCAGGACATCAACACCTTTAAGATACCACGGGTAACCCATCAACAGAACATACTTTTCGTCACTTTTATATGACTCAACAAAATATTTTATTGGCACAAAATTAGCGAAGGCCATAGTGTTGATAAATCCATGAATGTTTAGAGCATTTAGTTGCTCATGATAAAGCAGTTTAACCATATGAGCTCTTTTTAAAGAAACCTTAGCGAAATATTTAGAAAGACGATCTTTTATCAGTTCTATAAAATCAGGTTCGATTTGGCCCTTTCGACCAAATTGAAAAGCTGATTCAAAATTACCGTTAACTTCGATTAACACCTTGGCGTGTGTCAGCTTTCCTATTGCAATAGCTATTAAGCCAGTCATGAGGGGATTCTTACTAATAATTACGTCATATTTTCTCTTTTTTAAATAGAATATCTGCAACGCTTTAAAAATTATAATTATAGGGGATAAGAGATTGTTCAAAATGCTATTCGATATATATACATACGGATGAATATTGAAAGTTTCTATTTTTTTTAAATTATTGGCCTCTTGATAATGCCCCTTCACAATACTGCATATTATTTCACCTGAGAATACTTTACTTAACAATACAAATTTTTCCGTAAAGGCCTTCACCCCGTCAGACATGTTTGGGCTTTGAGAAATAAAAAGAAGATAAGGCTTATCTTCTGATCTTAAAGAATCATTCAAAGGTTTCATTTTTGCGTACGTTCCTTTCCCTCTTTAGTGCCTTTCAGATTATGTCGCTCAAAGATATAAAACGATAGATGGATAAACACACTATTTCTTTTTTTGAAGAATTAATATGTTCCCGAAAGCAAGGTTCGGAATCTTTACGTATTTGAACCACAGTCTGTTAAAACCATGAATAAACTTTCTAAGCAGTGGGGAGGAAAACCTGGTGTAAAGTTCCGTGAATTGGCCTGCCACATGTTTTATAATAATATATTCCTTACTCTTGAAACTTTCCTTTAACCATCTGACATTGGCCTGGCGCGTCAGTAACTTTCCGAAGGGCGTCAATTCCCAGTATTCTAAACCTGCCGCTGTTCTTATCACTGTATCTTTTTCTTGTCCTATAAATAGTTTCAAACTCCTTAGAAGCATTGACTGAACAGAGAACATATTTACTTCACTAATGATGAGGAACCCTCCCCTTTTTAAAACACGATCAAGTTCTGACATCGCTTTTTCGACGTCTGGTATGTGCAAAAGCACACCCCAGGATAGAATGTAGTCAAATGTTTCATCAGGAAAAGAAAGTGAAAGAATATTTTCACGTTGTAATGTAATACTGTCTGTCAGGCCGAGAGATTGAAGATTTAGTTCCGCCGTCTTCAATATACTCTCAGAAAAATCAATCGCTAATATAGGAAACCCTCGCTTTGCTAAGCGAACAGAATGGGCACCATTACCACATCCGGCATCTAAAAATATGGTTTTCTTTGGGGTGGTTAGAAAGCTCGTTATATAGTCAAAAGCTTCTTCATAAAATCTCTCATTTTCTGCGGTCCCATAATAAGAACTTATCCATTGCTGATGAATGTCCAGTACACGCAATGCCCTTTCTACATCATTAGATTCAGAGATGTCCATCCCTTTTCCTTTCTTTCTGAAAAATCCATTTTCTGAGGCAGTTCAGTATACCAATGCTTTTTGACGGAGAAGGAGTCACGAAGAAAATCGGCGCGAAAAGGCAGCAGCGAAGCACTGTAGTTTCAAGAAGTTCATGCCGGCAGCACTGAGGATCGCATTGATCCGGTCGCGGCAGGTCCCCTTCAGACGATTGCGATCCATGCGATGCTCACGCTTCAAATAACCAATATTCGGTTCAATAGCCGCTCAACGCTTCATCTAATGCCATAAGTTCCGTACCGTCTTACCTCGACGCATCTTATCCACATGGACCCGAACAGTTCTCTCGTATCCCATGACCCCGGAAGGCCCTATCAAGAAAGATATGTATCGGATTACCCCCAATATGCTCAACCTGCATGAGGGTATCCTTCAGTATATGTCCGTCGTACGGATTCCCTTGGAGCGCCATGGTACCCACAAACCAGTCGCCTCGACTGGTCGATACCACACTGACCTTGCCACCGAACTCGTAACGCTTGTGTGCCTTCCCCCTGCTGATGCATTCTACCGATGGCGTGGACACTGACCTCTTTTTTCGCCGGATTCATACAGAGTTCACCATCGTTAGATAGGATTGGCCTCAATAATAACCAGAGTGGCCGATTAGACGTCTCTCATCGTCTCTGCTCATCGTTTTGTCGGCTCCCATGTCACGATCCGTTTCCCCCTCAGATACCGCCACCAAGCCACCGCTATGGAGAGATTCACCCGGAC
>ENA-ORXD01000255-ORXD01000255.1-sediment-metagenome-genome-assembly--contig:-NODE-255-length-78969-cov-9.627846_pt1 | contig 78969 bp, 78 predicted proteins | sample MGYA00237862_ERZ511471 | MGnify/ENA metagenome assembly ERZ511471
TCATCGTGTCCATAGTATTTCGAGTAGTACTTGTGGTAGTACTTATAGTAGCCTTCCCTCTTCGTATCCACCGCGTTCAGGACAACACCGAGCAGGTTGGCCTGCGACAGGCGGATCTGCTCGACAGCCTTTCGCACCATCTCCCGGTTCATCATCCCCGACTTCACCACCAGGACGACGCCGTCCGTCTGAGGCCCCAGGAGGAGGGCGTCGCTCGCCGGGAGGATCGGGGGCGAATCGATAACCAGGGTATCGAACCGCTTCTTGAGGTTGGACAGCAGGAAAGACATGCGCTTCGAGCCCAGGAGCTCGGAGGGGTTCGGGGGGAGATTCCCCGCCGGGAGGAGGGAGAGGTTCTCCGTGCCTGTTCCCAGGATGGCCGCCTGTATCCTCTTCTGCAGATAGGGGAGCTGTTCTTCCCCGATCATCACCTGCCGGTAGATCTGATTGAAATCGACGGGGTCGAAGGAGGCGCGCTCGAAATCGGATTCGGGAAGATCTTTGAACGCGAACGTTCCTTTCTTCAACTGCAGGGCGATCCGGAGTCCCTCCATCATGTGGATGGCAAGGGGTCCCGCCAGGTCATCCCTGCTCAAGAGCCCCATGCTGACGAGAACGAACCCGAGCTTCTGACCGGTATCCTTCTGACGACTCACGGCCAGTTTCGCCTGGTCGCCGGTAATCATATTGGCCCTGGTCAGGGTATTGAGCAGTTTCTTCTGGTCCGGACGCGTCGGCCAGTTGAGATCCGCCATCTCTCCCTGCAGGAAGAACAGTTCTATCGTCTCCCCCTCGCCGGAAAGGGACAAAATCCCCGTTTTCTTCTTGAGAGACAGAAGCATGAAAAGATCGTGTATACCGTATTGATCGAGGGTCCCCTCGCGAATATCCGTCCCGAAGACATCGGAAAGCAGGCCGGTAAGACCCGCCGAGCCGTCCGACGAGAAGGCGCGGCTGAGGAACGGTTTCCGCAGGTCGGCGTCGATCAGAAGGACCGATTTCCCCGCCTGGGCCACGGCATAGGCGAGATTGGCGGCGGTGCTGCTCTTCCCCTCGCCGGCGCCGGCGCTGGTGATCAGGAGGCTCCGGAAGTCTTTTTCCATGAACGAAAAGTGGATATTGGTCCGCAGGGTGCGGAACGCCTCGGCATAGCGGGACTTTGCCGGATACCGGCCCAGGAAGAGCCTCAGCAGCTCGGCCGTCCCGGAGTTTGAGGTTTGCTTTGTTGATTTCATGTGTTTTATTGTCGGACTTTCAATGTTAATTTGAAGGATTCAAGGGGTCCAGGGTTCAAGGATTCGAGTGCTTTCTTTCCAGCGATTTAATAAGTGCCTTGAGCATTCTCTCAACCTCTTCTATTCCCTCCCGGAGTGTCTCTAATGTATCCGCCCCAATATAACCGAGATCCCCCGAGAGTAATATCTGGGTTTCCAGCTCGCAATTTGAGCCATACGCTATGTACAAAAATCGAATATAGTCTATAGTTGTTTTTCTTCCATATCCTTCGGCAATGTTGCTGGGAACAGAAACCGCCGCCCTCCTTATCTGCGAGGTAATGCCGTATCGTTCTTCCTGGGGGAATTCTTGTGTTACCCTGTAAATCTCCAAACAAAATTGATAGGCTTTCTGCCAGACGTTTAATTCTTTATAATTTCGGAGCATCCCCCTGGCCCCTCGAATCCCTGGCCCCTCGAACCCCTGGCCCCTAGAACCCTTGGTTCTACTTCTTATCTTCCTCCGCCACGGGGACCACGGAGAGCACCGGCAGGTCGAGGTACCGCCGCACATCCTCTTCCGTCCGCACCGACCGGTCCGCGTATTCCCACAGGAAGGCGATGCCGACACCGGCCATCAGGCCGAAGATGATGCTCAGGACAAAGTTCAGTTTTTTCTTGGGTTTGACAGGCGTCATCGGTGCTACCGCCGGTTCGGCCACCCTGATATTGGATACGCTGCCGCTCTCGACTATGTTCGATTCCTTTATCCTGGAAAGCAGGGTTTCGTAGAGCTTCCGGTTGGTCTCCACGTTCCGCTCGAGGATGGTGTACTTGAGCTCTTTCCGGTTTGTTTCGAGACCCTCACTTTCAAAGTCGGATATGGTCTTTGCCATGACCCGCTCCCGGGACACGAGGACGGTGCGCTCGGCGTTGAGGTTTTCTATCTCCTTCTCCAGTTCCTCGTTGAGTTTTTTCCTCGTCCTCTCTATCCTGGATTTGACCTCGATAATCTTGGGGTGTTTGGATCTGTAAACCTTGCTGCGTCCGGAGAGTTCTATCTCCGCCTCGAGAAGCTGGTTGTACAGATTGTCGATGAGGGCGTTGTCGATCAGGGAACGGATACGCATAGTATCCCCTCTCTCTTCGGAAAGCCTCTTCAGTTCCGCCAGCTTCGCGTCCAGCTCGAGGCGCTTGTTCCTCGCCTGGAGGTAGGCGTCGTTGAATTCCTGTATCTTCTGAGAGACGACCCTCTGTTTCCCCTCGACGGAGAACAGCTTCGCCTCCTGTTTGTAAGCCAGAAACTCCTCCTCGGCGTCTTCCAGCTTCTTTTTTACTTCGTACAACTGATCCGTCATCCAGCTCAGCGTGTTCCGCGAAGACTTGAGGCGGTTGTCGATATTGAAGGTGATGTACGCGTCGGCAAGGGTGTTCGCGATATCCCTGGCAAGCACGGGGTCGTGGTCTTCGACGTTCACCTTCAGGAGACGGGTGTCTCGCACCTGCTCGATCTCTATCTTGTCCCGCAGCATCCCCTGTATCCCCGCCAGCCGTTCCTGGGGGGTTGGGGGCGCTTTCTCCCTCCCCAGCAGGAGATCGATATTCTTTCTGAATTGCGCCAGGAGCTCCCGCCAGGGGCTGACCTCGATATCCTCCTCCCGATCCAGTTTGAGGGCTCCGATTACCTTCCGGAGGACGGGGTCTGAGGTGATCAGTTTGAAATGGGTATTGAAGGTCAGGGACTGGGAGACGTAACTCTCGTAATCCGTCCGCTCGCCCGTCAGGGGCGAGGCGCTCTGCTCCGGCTCGATCACCATCGTCGCCGTGGCCCGGTAGACCGGCTCCATCTGAAAGGAGAAGAGCATGGTAAGGGTCGCAATGAGGACAAGCGAGGCGATAATGATCAGCCTGTGCTTGACCAGTATGTGGTAATATTCGGCTAGATGAACGTCCTGTTCAGGTTCCCGGGTAAACATTATTGCTCCAAATTATATTTCTCTTGTCATTTCGAATCCCGATGCGTTCGTTTTCTTGTCACTTCGAATTCCGCTGCTCCCGCTCCCTCGTCATTTCAAACCCCGCTGCGTCCGCTCCCTTGTCATTTCGACCGAAGGGAGAAATCTTATGCTGCTTCAAAACAAGATTTCCCCCTGAAGGGGACTATAGCTCATCGCTGACGCTCCTTCGAAATGACAAGAAAGAACGCTCCTTCGAAATGACAAAAAACTCCCTCAAAATGACAGAATGATACTACAGCCAGCTTTCCGGTATGACGACGATATCACCCGGCTTCAGTTCGACATCGGGGATCTTCCCCTCTTTCACGTCGTTGAGGTTGATCCTGATGACCGTCTGCTCTCCGTCGTTCTCGCGTATGATCCTGGCGCGGTTCGGCGCGGCGAACTTGTCGAACCCGCCCGCCATCAGACAGGCGTTCAGGGCCGTCAATCCCCTCTGGTATTCGTACACCCCCGGTTTCGTTACCTTCCCCTCCACCGAGACGGAAAACTGGAGGCTCTTGTATCCCCCCTCCTTGATCTGTATGTGCACCTGGGGATCGACGAAATAATCCTCCTTGAGCGATCCGGTGATCAGCTTCTCCAGCTCGCTGATCGTGAGCCCTCCCGCCTTGATGGGGCCGATGAAGGGCGCGTTGATCATCTCCTCATTGGATACGGTCAGGTCCACCTTCTGCTGCTCTTCTCCCCCCGCATATATGCTCAGGGTGAGGACGTCCTGGGGACCGATGAGGTTGGCCTTTCCCTGTCCCCACGTCAGGCCGGGGAATATAAGAACCACCAACAGCCCCAGAAGGAGTGCGGCAGCCAGGTCGTTTCGTACTGTCTTTCGATAACTCATGCTTTCTCTTCCGCGATTGCTTCCGTCTCTATCGAAAAATATGGCGCAGAGTCTCCACAACAACCGCCCTGCGCCATACTTTCTTACTTACACGTTCGCTATCTGCCGCCCAGATCATGACTCAGTTCCAGCGTGGCCATAACGGACTTGTTGTCATAATCGTAGCCCTGCAGATTGGAATCCCTCTCCTCATACCCGGCGGAAACCGAGAAGGTAAGCCAGTCGGTAAAGATATACCCGATGTTCAGCGAGACGTAGTAGGTATCATCCTCACGCAGCTCGGTGGCCCCTCCCGGGGTCAGGCCGGTCTCCCGTTCGTAATCGGAAATCTGGTAGTATCCCCCGGCGCCGACCTTGATCTTCCCCAGGAAGACGTGCCCCATATCCAGAGAGACGCGGTGTGCCGTGTAATAGCTGTTCGAAACCCCCTGATCGTTGAAGTTCATCTCCGCGGAAAGGTCGAGCCAGCTTCTCGGCCGGGCATCCGGGGCGGGCGGGTTCTGGAACTTGAGGGCGACACGGTACGCGAAGGTATCGATCGTGTCCAGGCCGGGATCATCGAAGTCGCGCTCGTGGTATCCGCCCCCGATCTCTATCATGCTGTATTGAAACTGCTTCTTAAAGATCAGCACTACCTGGTTCGAGGTGTAATCGGAGGTGGTTTGATCGTATCCCCTATCCCAGTACTGGTACTCGAGATCGAGGGATGCCGTCGGCGTCAGGTTGTATATCAGGTCGAAGATCCCCCGGTGTTCGCTGGAATCCTCGTTGGTTCCCTCCGAGTAGTTGGTCTCGGTGTTCCGGTAGCGCAGTCCCGCCGTGAATTTATGGCCGAAATCATAAAAGAGCATCGGGCTCAGCCGGTTGATGCTGAATTTATCCCGGTCGACGCTGTTGCTCAAAGAGTCGGATTGCGCCGCATCGCGGGTCTTGAGGTAGGAATCGTCCAGCCCCACGAGCAGCCGGTCGAAGACGCGGTACCGGGACTTGAAGGCGGCGGTGTGCCCGATATAATCACCGTCTTCCGCCTTCTGCTGGCCCGCCGGGACGGTATCCTGATCGTCGTAATAATACGCGTTCAGGGTGTAACTCAGAGACACATTCGTCCTGGCCGTCTCGAAGCCAAGGTCGATCCCGGGCTGGAGGAGGTAGGTGTAAACCTCCCGCTCGACGTTCTGCGCCTTATAGAAATTGCTGTCCGTCTTCCAGCTGGATCTTATCATCGGCTTGATGGTAATCCGCGCGGCTTCCAAACTGCTCGCAAGGAAGAATAAAACAAGAGATATAGCCAGAATAATGACAACCGGTCTTTTTCCGAATGACATGTCCCTCCTCCTTTTGAAGTCCTTCTCGGAACACCTCCCTGTGTCCCTCCGCATGACCGGCCTGATCATGCCGCGGATCAACGTCGAGGTTCAGGATTATAACACTGCAACAATAATGTTCGACTCCCCGGAGATCAAAGCGCTTTATACCGGACTTGCCGTCGTCGTATCGTCGATGGGGGGGTCATCACCAACCGGGGCGTCAGGGGGAGGCGGTGGCGGCGGCGTATATCCTTCCGCCGGGGGAGTGGCGCCCGCGTTCATCGCCAGCTCCATGGTACCCTGGTTCTGGGTCTGAAGCTGCCCGGATGTCACCAGAATCTGATTGGCGGCATTCACGGCGGCGGGATCCGTTCCGGTCTGAACCAGGAATTGGGCCGCATCCGTGACCTGTCCGAGCGTCGTCGAGAGAGCGGCGGCCTGGTTCATGGCGGACTGCGCCAGCGCGGTGTTGCCGGTGTCGCCGGCATACACGGCCACCTCGTTCAGAAGATTCGAGGCCTCGGCGGCAAGCGCCATGGCTTCGTTCAGCAGCTCCACGTTACCGGTCTCTTTCGCGGTGGCGGCCAGCTGCGCGGCCTGGGCGGACAACGCGGCCGCCCTCTCGACCTTCTGCTCCGGCGTCAGGTCCTGGGCGATAACCGGGACGGTAAAAAGCAGCGTGGCCACAACACTTGCGAGCACTGCCATTACCGTCAACCCTGTACGGGGATTCTTCAGAAAAATTTTCATACCGGACACTCCTTGATGATACTGTGTTGAAATGCGTCCCTGCTCTGCACGGGCTGCCTTGACAGAACCCTCTTTTCTCTCAAAAGAAAGCGGTAGATTATAAAAGTTTCGAGTACATTGTCAAGGAAAATTAACGGATGGATAGATCGAACCCGGCACGACAGTGCGCGTGTTCAATCACGCTTGATCCATCCCGGCGATCCGTCTATACTTCCCGCATCAATCCGCCGAGGAGCCCCGATGTCGAGAAGATTTTTGCTGACCGCGATCGCCGTTCTTTATTTTCTCGCAGCGTTCCCGGTTCAGGCGCACCAGGCCGTCGAGGAGGTCACCAATGCCCCCACGATAACATACAGAAAGGCCTTTGCCGTCGATGCCGCGATCGAGTTATGGAACCAGGCGCTGGACAATCCCTGTCTCATGGGACAGATCTGGAAGGCATACGGATTCAGACCGCCGTACACTATCACCGGAACCGATACCGGCATCCGAGTCTCCGATTCCCTGGGGATTACCAGCGATATCCGCCAGATCAGCCGGTCCGACCGTGCCCGGATCTTTTACGCGGCGGGAAGATTCGATCACTGGGCGGTCCCCTCCTTTTTCACCGCCGGCGGCGTCATTGTCTTTGAATACATGCCGTACCGAGACGGATGCGCGGGGGAGATGACCGTCTTCCTTCGGGGAGACAACGGCATCTCGCGCTTCGTCATGGGGCTCTTCTCCGGCATCCTCACCCGCCGCATCGGCAACCGTACCGCCAGCATGCTGGAGAACATGGAAGTGATCATCCGGGATATCGCCCGCGAACCCCGGAAGGTCAGAGACGCCCTGGCCGGCGAGGCGCTCGGCGAATTCGACCGGGTGTTCCCGGAGGCGAAGTCCGAATCGGCGGGCGATGAAGAGGTGCGTTCCGATCTCCAGCGCCGGATGTCCCGGTAAGATACACGAGCGCAGTCCCGGCAGCTTCTCCCGTCCGGAGATTCGGCCTTTGTCATTTCGACCGTCCCTTCTGTCATTTCGACCGTCTCTTCTGTCATTTCGACCGTCCCTTCTGTCATTTCGACCGAAGGGAGAAATCTAAGATTTCCCCCCTAGCGGGGACTATAGTCAGTCGTAGAAACTCCTTCGAAATGACAAGGGGTAACCAGAGCGACGAATACAGATGTTTGTCCGGATCTCTCACGCCAAAGCGGTCCCGATGATTTTCCGCAAGGATTCGGGATGCCGTATCAACAGTTCCTTCCTCGCCTTTGAAAGTCTCTTGATCCCGCGCTCCAGCCTCAGGGCCGCCGCGCGGTCGCCGGCTTCGACGGAAAAAACGAGCCGGAGCGGTCCCCTCCCCTTCAGGTACCGCGCGGCCCGGGGACCCGACGACTGGTGCTCGGCGAAGCGGCGTTCCACGTCGGTGGTGATCCCCGTGTAGAGGGTCCCCTTCCCGCACCTGATCATGTAGACATGCCAGCGTGCCATATCATTCCGTCGGAAAATCCGACTCACGGGACCCGAGGGTCGTGATTCTAGCGCCGGGTTATCGGCGTCATTGCCAGGTGGGCACCGCCGTCGAGGATCAGGGTCTCACCGGTGACCAGGGGGGCGCCCGTAATAAAGTAAAGAATCGCCTCGGCCACCGTCTCCGGCGTCGCCATTATGCGAAGCGGCGCCGTCTTCTCCCAGTACCGCTTCGCCGCCTCGTAGCGCTCTTCGCCCATCCCCTCCCGGAGCCAGCTCCCCTGGATAAATCCGGGGCAGACGGCGTTCAGCCGGATCTCGGGGCCGAGGACGCGGGCCAGAGAGAGGGTCATCGTGATCAAGGCCCCCTTCGAAGCGGCATAGGCGACGGAGCTTCCGATCCCGGTTACGCCGGCGATGGAGGCCACGTTGACGACCGCGCCGCTCCCGGTCTTTTTCATGTGGGGAGCCGCGGCCCTGATCATCTGGTAAGGCCCCACCACGTTGATCCCGTATATATGGAGAAAGTCCTCCCTGCTGAGCCCTTCGAGGTCGTCGTGCGCGCAGAACTTGGTGGTGCCGGCGTTGTTGACCAGGGCGTCGATCCGTCCCCACTTCTCCATCGTCTCGGCCGCCATCCTGCGGCAGTCCTCATCGCCGGCGACGTCCGCCCTGCACAGGAGCGTCTCCACGCCGAAAGCCCGGCAGGCCTCCGCCACCTCCCGGGCCTGCCCCTCGCTCTTCGAATAGTTGATGACGACGTTGTACCCCTTTTCCGCGAGCATCCGGGCGGTCGCGGCGCCGACACCCCGCGACGAACCCGTTACAATGGCAACGCCCTTAGAATCATTCATTATCTCATCCCTTTCTCACGTCTGATTTTCTTTCGGAATTCCAGCCTCCATCGTCATACGGCACGGATGTGCGTGGAGGTCATTTCGGCGAGAAGGCGTCCTTCATCTCCGGTAATACGGGTCCGTATGACCATCACGTTCTGTCCCTTCCGCACGAATCGAGCCTCGGCACGGATGGTCCCCTTCTTCTGATTGCCGAGCAGCGTCGTATGGAGATCGACCGCCAGGGGGAATCCCTCTCCGCCGGGACCGATGTTCCCCTTGCCTATTGCGAGAATCGAGGCCGTCACGTCCGCCAGCCAGACCAGGGCGCCCGCCTGAACCGTCCCGAAGGGATTGCGGACCCCTTCCGTGACGGGCATGCTGCTGACGACACAGTCCTCGCTCCTCTCATCAACGGTAAAATCGATGGTGCCGTTCCGCTCTGAAGAATCGATGTGCTCCCGGATATCCATACGATAACCCCTCTTTGATTCTCGAGAAGTGCGAAGCAGTCTTTTGCCCCGACACGCCAAGGCCTGGGCACGGTACCGTCCAATAACCGGATGCTTCTCCGGGGTATCTCCTACCGGTAATCCGCTGGTACCAGCGCGAGGAGAGGCTTTCCCTCCCGGTCCTGGGCGCCCAGGATTTTCAGGAATCGATCGACAGTCTTTTTGGGGACCTGCGCACGCTCCTCCGGTTTCAGCCCTTTCAGGCTGATCTTTCCGCCGGCCGCCTTCTCATGTCCCCCGCCCGTGCCGATCCCCTTGACGAGCCGGATGGCTATCTTGCCGGCCATCATCCCCCGGCGGGAGGTCCGGACCGACAGGAGAAGAAAATCCTTGTATTCCCCCATGCAGAGGGTCCAGCGGATATTCTCCATCCTCAGGAGAAAATCGGCCATCTCGGCGGTCACATCAGGGTTGTTCAGGGTCCCCATGTAGGAGATCATTATGTCGCCGTACTGGACCGAACGGGCAATCGCATCGGCAAACTTCAGGTAATAGGATTTCGGCACGCTCGGATTCTCGATCCCCGCCAGGGTCCGCGGCGCGATCCTGGGGGAGAGATAGTTGAAGGCATCCAGATCGGCCTTCGTGAAGGAGCGGCTGAGACCGTTCGTGTCTGTCTTCAACCCGTAATAGAGCGCAGTGGCAAGTTTGCGGTCGATCGTCAGGTCGAGTTCGCGCAGGTATTCCGTCAGGATCGTCGAGGAGCTGCCGTAGTGGGGGCGGACGTCATAGAAGGAGCACCGTGCGGTGTCTCGCCTCAGGGGGTGGTGATCGATGACGATGTCCGGCAGGATCTTCCGGGGGATGGCGTTATTCCCGGTATGGGGCTGGCTGTCGACGAGCGCGATGACCGAGAAGTTGCTGAAGTTCAGTTTGTCCGTGCGGACCATATCGATCTTCAAACGCTTGACAAGCTGGCGGTTCTCGGCACGTCCGATGGTACCCTGGTACCCGATGACCGCCTTGCGCCGGAGCGTCTGGGCGAAGATAAACTTCAGCGCGGCGGCCGAAGCGATCGTATCGGGATCGGGATTGTTGTGGCACATGATCAGGATCGCCCTCTTCTGTCCTATCACAGAGAGCATCGTCTGTGCGGGGTCATCCGGCGTGTGCCCTTTGGAGTCCGTCATACTGTATCCGTCCTTCGACTGGGAATGCCCGGGGTCCCGAAACGGATGCCGGGCACACCGGTGCCGCAGCAGGCTGCGGATCGGGTATCCTTACTAACACGATACCGGTATCAAATTCAAGGTGCATGAAAGAAAGATATTGCCAAAGATTACCGTATTGTAGTACACTTGCGAAAAATAAGCACCTATCCGAAACATCGTGCCCTTCACCGGGCACATGGGGTAGGAATTCTCTTCCGCGTCAGGCTGTTACATACGGGGTGCCATGGGAAGCCACTTCTTCCAACTGATCGATACTGTAAGGATTTCGGATCTTCTCGATATCGCCATCATCGCCGTATTCGCATATATCGCCTTGATGTGGTTCAAGAAGACGGCATCGCGGTTCGTCCTGATCGGCATCTTCATCCTCGGGGCGATATATGCCGTCGCCCGGGTCTTTCACCTGTACCTCACCGAATCCGCCCTCCAGGGTTTCTTCGCCATCCTGGCCATCGCCCTGATCATCATATTTCAGGAAGATATCCGACGGTTCTTTGAACGTCTCGCCACCTGGAGGTTCATCAGAAAGGACACGTTCGAAACATCACCGCTTCAGAATGCCGAGATCATCAACCTCGCGGTCACCCGGCTCGTCCAGAACAGACGCGGTGCGCTCCTGGTTCTCAAACGAGACGATTTTCTGGATCGCCATCTCAAGGGGGGATTCGACCTCGAAGGAAGTCTCAGCGAGGCGATCCTTGAAAGTATCTTCGATCCCCATTCGATCGGACACGACGGTGCGGTCGTCATCGAGGACGGGCGCATCACCCGGTTCGGCTGTCACCTGCCTCTCTCGGTGAACCCCGGCAAGATCGGCAATCTGGGCCTGCGTCACACGGCGGCGCTGGGCCTGTCGGAACGGTGCGACGCCTTCTGCATCATCGTTTCGGAAGAGCGCGGGACTGTCTCCATTGCGCGGGAGGGGTCCCTCGTACGGCTCCACCATCCGGGAGACCTGCTCGCCATCCTCGAACAGTTTTACCGCGAGAGGGATCCCGAGAAAGGGGCCTGGATGGGGTGGATCACTGAAAACTGGGGGGAGAAGGTCGTTGCCATTCTCCTCGCCTGCGGCCTGTGGCTCGCCTTCGGATACCAGACCGAAAGCATCAGGCGCGATTTCGCCAAATCTATCGTGTATCGAAACCTGCCGCCGGACTGGATCATCGAGGAACAGGCACCGAAAAGCGCAACTATCACCTTAATGGGTTCGAAGCAGGCCTTCAGCCTCCTGAACGAAGAGTCACTGAATGTCACCCTGGACATGACTGGGATCAAGGAAGGGCGGCAGGAGATTCCGATAGAAAACAGTAATATCCAACACCCTTCCAACGTAACGGTGGTCGACATCACCCCGAACAAGATCAAATTTGTGGCGCACATGCTCGTCCAGTTTGAGGCCCCCATCGATGTGCGCCTCTCCGGGAAACTCCCCAAGGGGTTCACGCTCCGGAAGGTAACCGTCTCCCCCGCCTCGATCCAGCTCAAGGGGGCCAAGAAAGACATCAAACATATCAAGGTTTCGACGGAACCGATCGACCTCCGGGAGATCACCGCCACGACAACGGTTACGCCGCAGCTTGTCATCCCTCAGGAGGCCCGCTTTATCGACGGAAAGCGCCCCCCCGTAGAGGTGACCATAGAGGTGGAACCGCAGACTCCAAAGTAACAGGATCTCCGGCTCCCGGAGAGGCAATGGCGGCAGGCGAAGATGGCGATCCGGCAAGATGGCCGCCCGCATGAATCATTTCTTCTTCTTCCGGGTCTTCTCCTGATAGAAGGCACACTCGTGATTCGAGCTGATCCGCACGGTGACGGAAGGGGGCTGGGCCGATTTAAAGCCCAGGGCCCTGCACCCATGGGGAAAGTCCTTGTCCCACGTGATGTAGTAGTATTCGCATTGCGTACAGTTAATCATGTCCCCGGCCGCATATTCCCGGATAATGAGCGTCTCTATCTGTTGTCTGAAGCGTTCCATTTCTTATCGGTGCCTTTGATAAGAAATGAGTTGCTCAAATCAACAAACGAAGAGAGTCGATTCCTTTTTCCTTTTTTACTCTGCAAGTTTCTTTTGTCAAGGGCAAGCTGGAGAGGCGGAGAAGGGTCTACATGAGGCAACAGGGTGTCAGATTTATCAGATTTATTGTAAGGTATCCTCCAAGGCCTTCGGAATGTGACTGATGATATCGATAATCTGTGTCGCAGGCGTCGGTCTCGCGTAGGCCCCGGCAAGGCGGTTGGTCTTCATCGCAACGGTCGCCGCTTCTTTGGTATCCATCCCTGAACCGATAAGGGCGGAGAGAATGCCGGTCAGGGTATCGCCGGTCCCCCCGATCGCCTCCATGACCTCCTCGACGGGGCTGTCGACTTCGCAGAGTATCCCTCCCCGGTCGGCAAGGCAGTCTTTCTTTCCCTTGACCAGGAGGAGGCGCGCCGCATTGCCGTGTTCGTACGCGCGGGCGATCAGGTCCGGCACCCGATTTTCGTCATGAAGGATGAATCCCCGTGTGTAAAAGGGGTGGGGCGCCGTCTCGTCCGCCAGAAAGGCCAGCTCCCCGATATCCGGGGTGAACAGGTCATACATCGCGGCGTGCCCGCTCATCTTCGCCACGTACATGAATCCGGCGTCGGCTATCAGGACGGGCCTCGTTTCCATGTCATGGATGACCTGCTGCAGGCGGTTGTGCCAGTGAACGATCGGCTGCAGATAGTGGAACGTAACGGTATGAAACACCGATTCGCTGAAGGTATCGACCAGGTGTTTGTAAAGGTTTCTGCTCCCTATGCCCCGTCCGATATCGCCCACGACACACCCGAAGGGGGGCGGCGTGCCGAGCACCTCCGAGGTCTTGACGGCCGCGCCGATCAGGGCCGCCGTCCCCCGGTCAACCGGGATGCGTCTCCCGTCGATACGGATGTCGCCGTTCTCCATCGCCGCCCCGCCCGTAAGCAGGGGGATATCTTCGACCGGTATCGTTCCCGCTATTCCAAGCATCGGCGCCGTGCCTCCTCATAGGCCAGCTGCAAGGCGTATCCGCACAGGGTGTGGCCGATTGATCGGGGAGAAGGCGCGTCGTCGAGAGACTTCCCCACCATCTCACGGGCCAGGTAGGGGACATCGGGGCATCCTCCCCCGGAGACATTCACGATCATCCCCGTCTCCTTTTCAACGGTCAGTTTCATATTGGCCGCCCGGACCATGACATACCTGCCGAAATCTTTGACATGGAAGAGATCGACCGGCTGCAGGAGGGGACTCGTGACGGGGACCACCTGGAGGGGCACGACCCCCCTCTCCTCAAGGACCCTGAGGATATTCAGCTCTTCGATGAGGGGAAACTCGATGACCAGGTCGCAACCGCTCCGGACCTCGGGGGGAGGCCCCATGACGCGGATCTCCCACCCCTCTCCTTTCAGGATATCCTCCGCCTGGATCACCTCGCTGGTATGCTCTAAGACCATGATTCCGCGATCGGCATTCCCATCGCCCCCCGGCGAACTCCGTTCCTCTTTTTCTTTGAAGAAACCCAGGAAAGACATGTCCTATCCCTTTTTGATCGTGATCCGGAAGACACCGCCCTCTTCGGGGGCATTCGTCACGTCCCAGCCCTGATTTTCGGCGGCTCGGGAGACATTCTCCTTCGATGTCTCCGTATCCACCAATACCTCGATTTCGCCCCTTTTTTCAGCCTTGATCGCGTCGATGGTCATCAGGACCGGCTGGGGACAGGACAGACCCCGTGCGTCAACCTGTGTGCTCATATCTCGCTCCTTATGCAATTCGTTTGCTCATTGTAAACCCGATAAACAGACAGACAATCATACCGGTAATCACGGCCGCAATACCGTAAGGACCAACCCCCGCCGGGGAACTGGCCAGACCGAAATTATGGGAGATTCCCGCCCCGACGATCATCCCCAGCACAAAGACGGCGGCATCGCCGTCACCCTCTCCCGACAGGAAGAGCTGGCGCCCGGGGCACCCGCCGGCGAGGGCGAAGGCCAGGCCGGCCAGCATCATTCCCGCGAAGTTCCATACGTGCATGGTGTGGGCGACGGGTTGACCCTCGAATCCCGGGTGAAACTGCCCGACGATCAGGTTGGTGACAAAGGCCGCGGCGACAAGGGCGATAAACCCGGAAAGAAGGTGGGTCTGCCGAAAGAGGACGAAGTCGCGGATCGCTCCCATGGTGCAGAAACGGCTCCGCTGGGCAATAAAGCCGACGGCGAGACCGATCCCCAGGGAGATCAGGAGGGGCGCATGCATCGCGCCGGGACCCTTCAGGCTGTAAAAGAGGACGCCGCTCTTTGCCTCCCCCTTGATCTGGGGAAAGACCAGAAGGAGGGCCAGGAGGCCGAGCATGATGAGCGGCATCATCCACCCCGCCGCCGTATGGGTCGGCTGGGTACGCCCCAGGTTGTATCCCTTTTTGAGAAAGAGTGTTGCGATCCAGATACCGAATATCAGCCCCAGGAGACCGAGGATGGCGTTCCCGTCGCCTCCGGCAAGTCGCAGCACGGCGCGCCAGGGGCACCCCAGAAAGACGAGCGCACCGATCATCGCAAAGACACCGAGGACAAACCGGACGATGGGGGCTGAACCGACGCGGGGGCGAAACTCCTTGAAGAGATACGCCGCGACGAGCGACCCCAGGACGAAGCCGATGATCTCGGGACGGATGTACTGGACAACCGCCGCGCGGTGCAGTCCCAGGGCGCCCGCGATGTCCCGCTCGAAACAGGCCACGCAGATTCCCATGTTCCCCGGGTTCCCCAGTTTCTGCAGGAGCGGGGCCAGGATACCGATCACAATCCCTACACCGACAATTCCCCACCGAGTAGCAAAAACATTTTTCAATCTCATAAATTGGATGCTCCTTTCCGGTTATTGATCGCAGGATACCTAAATCAACTTATTCTATAATTCAAATTCATAATAGGAATATAGCATGGCAGGGAAATACCCTTTATCGATGACAGGTGATCATGTTTCATTGATGGCTGCTTCCAGATCGGAGAAAAATTTTTCGGGATCTAACCCATACTTCTTTGCAACATCCCCAAGGGATTCAAAAAGAGATTGGCAACAGATGCACTCACCCGCAATCTTATCGCACTCCCTGAAAACACTCTCCGTCCGCCGGTATCGCGATATAACATCCAGAACGGTTATCTCCGGACTAAGCGTTGGTTTATCAATAGACACGGCTTATCAGTCCGTCCTCTTGCATTATTTTTTGCCTATCATGTGGCTGTGCATGAGGTGTTTATATTAGGTTTATTTATAAGTCAAATTCGAATTATGAATAGAAACTGGATAATGGATAGGATTTATTGATAGGATATGTTGTTATGAATCGCGGGGACACCTGCCGCTTCATGCCGTAGATAGCCTGTCATTTCGAAGCAGTCTTTGCAGCGAGTCACGGTCTCTATCGGGTGAAAAGCCTGGATTGCTCCCCGCGGCCAAAGTGACAGCCCTCAGTTGATACGACAGCAGTCAAACTAGGAGAGGATTATCTTCCCCGCCGGTTTTTTCACGATCTCGCCGATAACGGCGGCCTCGGAAATCCCCTGATCGTGCATTGCGGCTACCAGTGTCTCCGCCTCACCGGCTGAGAGGGAGATAAGGAGCCCCCCCGATGTCTGGGGATCGAAGAAGACATCCACCAGCCACGGCGGGCACGTGGAGGCGACATCCACCATCGGCATCCGGAATTTCCTGTTCCGGTTCAGCCCTCCGGGAATGATCCCCATCTCGACAAATTCCCGAATTTCATGGAAGACAGGGACCGAAGAAGAGTGAATCACCATGCCGACGTCGCCCCCCTCGATCATCTCGGAGGCGTGGCCGAGGAGACCGAAACCGGTGACGTCTGTGCAGGCGTGCACCGTGGTGCACGCCGTCATCAGTTCGGCAGCCTCTTTGTTCAACCGGGACATGCAGCGGATGGACTTCTCCACGAGATCGTCGCCCGCCACATTCCCCTTGAGGGCCGTGTTGATGATCCCCGTGCCGAGCGGTTTTGTCAGGACGAGGGCGTCCCCCGCCCGTGCGCCCCTGTTGAGGAGGACCCTGTCGGGGTGGACCGTCCCCATGACGGAAAGGCCGTACTTCAGTTCATTATCCTCGACGCTGTGCCCCCCCACGAGGAGAACCCCCGCCTCGCGCATCTTGTCCAGACCGCCGAGGAGGATCTCACGGAGAATGTCGATCTCCATGGTATTGATGGGGAAGCAGATGATATTCATCGCCGTGACCGGGACGCCCCCCATGGCGTAGACATCGGAGAGAGAGTTCGCCACGGCCACCTGGCCGAAGGTGTACGGATCGTCGACGATGGGCGTGAAGAAATCGAGGGTCTGGATGACGGCCAGGTCGTCCCTCAATCGGTACACCCCGGCGTCATCCGAATGCTCGATCCCCGCGATCAGATTCGGATCGGACAGAAGCGGAAGCCCGCACAGCGCCTGATTCAGGTCACCCGGACCTATCTTGCAGGCTCACCCGGCACCATGGACCGTCTCCGTCAGGCGGATCTTCTTGTCATCCTTCATATCGATACCCTCGCCTTGCGCCCCCGGCCGTTCACGAACCCCGGAAACCCCGGACCTCCTCCCGTGGAAGGCCGCCGGAATGCGACACCGTCTCTCCCGTCTTCTATCCGAATTCATTGAATGTGTCAAATTCATTATGGTTATGAATCGTTATTGATTATAGCCACCCCTTATGATACGGTCCCCCCCATGGCCTGCGACAGATTCAAGAATATCACACTGCAACAGATGGAAGCACTGGTCAGACTGGTGGAGGAGCGGAGCTTCAGCCGGGCGGCCAAGAAGATGTATCTGACGCAACCCTCTCTGACAAAACACATAAAAAATCTGGAGGGGTCGATCGATGCGACGGTGGTCAACCGGGAGAACACGGGGATCTCCCTGACGCCGGAGGGAAAGATCCTCTACGAGTATGCCCGCCGCATGTTCAAGCTGATGGACGAGGCGAATGAGAAGATCGCCCGGGTCCGGGAAGATGATTCCGGCGGCATCTCCATCAGCGCCAGCACCATCCCGGCCACGTACATCCTCCCGCGTGTCCTGAGCTCCTTCAGCAAAACATATCCACGCATCTGCTGTTACGTTCAGACGAATGACAGCGACGCGACCCTGGATCTGATCCTGGATAACCGGGCGGAGATCGGCTTTATCGGCAGGCCCGTATCCCACCGAAAGCTGCATGCCGAAGCGGTCTGGAGGGACCGGCTGATCCTCGTCGCCCCCGAAGGGCATGCATGGACCGGAAAGAAATCGGTGACGGTGGACGAGCTTTCCCGCGAACCCTTCATCATCAGAGAGAGAGGCTCCGCCACCCGATCGATACTCGAGGAGTACCTGCAAGAGCATACGGACAGAAACCTGCCGCAGTTCAACGTCATCTGTGAGCTGGGGAGTTCCGAGGCGGTCAAGGAGGCCGTCGTGGCCGGTCTGGGTGTCGCGATCCTCTCCTCCCGCGCCGTGGGGCGGGAGCTGGCGGGAGGGGTTCTCATCGAAAGACCGGTTGAAAATTGTATTATTGAAAGGAATTTTTATTTGATCTATAAGAAACAGATGAGCCTGATGCGTCACCACACACTGTTCCTGGATTTCGTGAGGAAATCGGAGCGTGGCCACTCCCGTTGAGGCTGCAGGCATGTGACAGTATCAAGATAAGACTGATCTCCCGGCAATCATGAAACCGATACGTTATTACAGCACAAACAGAAACCTGAGCGGCGCGGAAGGGATCACCCCCTTCAAGGGACGCGTCTCCTTCAGGGACGCCCTCCTCCAGGGCCAGGCCCCCGATGAGGGGCTGTACATGCCCGATCGCACACCCCGCCTGTCACACGAGGAGATCCTCTCACTGAAGGGCAGACCGTATCCCGAGGCGGCGATGCTGATCGCACGGGCCTTCCTGGACGATGAGATCGATGCCGGCACCCTCCGAACGATCATAGAGGATTCGTACCCCTTTCCCGTTCCCCTGGAGAAGGTGACCGGGAGCGCCTACATCATGCGCCTCGATCAGGGCCCGACGGCGTCTTTCAAGGACTTCGCAGCGCGGATGATGGCGCGGCTGATGGGATACTTCCGCCCGAAAGACACGCGCCTGAATGTCCTGGTCGCGACCTCCGGGGATACGGGGAGCGCGGTGGGAGAGGCATTCAAGGGGGTCGAGGGGATCGACGTCCATATCCTCTACCCGCGGGACGAGGTGAGCGGCCGTCAGAAGAAACAGCTCGACACCATCGGCGGCAACGTAACGGCGATCTGCATCGACGGGAAGTTCGACGACTGTCAGAATCTGGTGAAACAGGCATTCGCCGACCGTTCGCTCGCCTACTTTTCCTTCACATCGGCGAATTCCATCAACTTCGGCAGGATCCTCCCCCAGATGGTCTATTACTTCTACGCCTACGCCCAGCTCTGCCGGGACCGGGAGCACATCGTCATCTCGGTCCCCTCGGGGAACTTCGGCAACGCCCTGGGGTGCGAGTACGCGCGGCGCATGGGCCTCCCGGTGGAGAAGCTGGTCATGCCGACGAATGAAAACGACGAGTTCCCCCGGTTTCTCGAAACGGGAACCTACGAGAAGCGGTCCCCGTCGCTGGCGTGCCTCTCGAACGCCATGAATGTCGGGCATCCCAGCAACCTGGCCCGGTTCTTCGACCTGTACGGAGGCACCGTGGACCGGACGGGACGGGTCCACCGGTATCCCGATATCGATACGATGCGGAGCAATATCTTTTCCGTGAGCATATCCGACAAAGAGACAAAGAGCTGTATCAGAGAGACGTACGAGAGATACGGTATCGTCCTGGAGCCCCACGGAGCCGTGGGGTGGCGGGGCCTTGAGACCTATCTTGCACATCGCGGCGACCGCCCCCTCTGCGTGTCGCTCGAAACGGCACACCCGGCAAAATTCCCGGACGAGATCGTGGAGCTTCTCGGCATCACGCCCGAGGTTCCCGACAGCATGCGCGGGCTCGACGAAAGAAGGGGAGAGGCGGTGCAACTGCCGGCTGATTATCCCACATTGAAAGAGTATCTCCGGGACAACCTGAGATCGGAGGCGTAGGAACGATTTCCCGCTCCCGAACCGCGACCCCGTGAGACGGCTCCGCACACACTGAAGAGAGAGGTACGGCACATTTGAAAGGAAACGCCCCGAAACAAGATGATATCTACCGAATGATAGCCGAGAGGGCAACGGACATGATCACCGTGTGGAACAAGGATCTGACGCTCGTCTATGCGAGTCCGTCCGTCGAGAACACCCTCGGCTATACCGGAGAAGAATTGCGGAAACTGCTGAGCGATCCGCAACAGTCCGGCCTCAAACGCATCGTGGCCCCCGGCTCCCTGGAGACCTTCCGCACCGAGGCGCGCGGCGGGAATGGAAAAATGCGGGCGTCCGGAAGCTCCCACCCCGTGGAACTGGAGCTGATCAGAAAGGACGGCTCCACCGTATGGACGGAAACCGAAACCAGCCCCCTGATGGACAACGGCGGAGGGTGCACCGGCCTGCTCTCCATCACCAGAGACATCAGCGAACGGAAGCATACACGGGAAATGCTGGTGAAGAGCGAGGAGCGGTATCGAAACATCCTGGAGAGCATCGAGGAGAGCTATTTCGAGCTCGACCTCGCCGGGAATTTCACCTTCTTCAATGACGCCCTGTGCCGGATGACGGGATACTCGCCGAGTGAATTGACGGGGATGAACAACCGGAAGTATACGAGCCCGGAGACGGCGCAGCGCCTCTACGAGACCTTTAACAAGATATACGAGACGGGGATCCCGGCGAAGGTCGAAAATTATGAGGTGATACAGAAGAACGGGGAGATCCGGATCAACGATCTGTCCGCCTCCCTCCTCATGGATGCGTCGGGAGAGGCCATCGGATTCCGGGGGGTCGCCCGTGACGTCACGGATCACCGGAGAAGAGAGCGGGAACTTACAAAAAGCTACGACAACCTGCAGCACATGCTGGAAGAAACCGTGCGGACCCTGGCATTCACCGTCGAGGTGCGGGACCCCTACACGGCCGGGCACCAGCGGCGGGTGGCGCAGCTTGCGGATGCAATTTCCCGTAAGATGGGCCTCACCGTGGAAGAGGCGACAGGGGTGAGGATGGCGGCGCTGATACACGACGTCGGCAAGGTACAGATCCCGGGAGAGATCCTGAGCAAGCCGGGTCCGCTCAGCGCGGACGAGATGGAACTGGTGAGGACCCACCCGGCGGTGGGGAGCAACATATTGAAGGAGATAGAATTCCCCTGGCCGATATCGGATATCGTCCTCCAGCACCACGGGCGGCTGGACGGTTCGGGGTATCCTCACGGTACCGGCGGGGACGAGATGCCCATCGAGGCGAAGATCATCGCCGTGGCGGATGTGGTGGAGGCGATGGTTTCCCACCGGCCCTACCGGTCGGCGCTGGGAATGGACAAGGCAATCGAGGAGATCTCGAACAACAAGGGGACCCTCTACGATCCGGGGGTGGTGGAGGCGTGCCTCTCCCTCCTCACCGAGGAAGAGTTCGGATTCGAGTAACAGGCCTTACCGCGTCATCACGTACCGCTGTTCGGCCTTCGGTACATACCACCTGACGAAATTATGGCCGATGCCGATGGGGGCGGGCTCCACGCCGCGGAAGCGGCTGCTGATGATGGGGAGCGCGTCCGGCACATAGAGGAAGGTGTACGGCTGTTCCTCCGCGAGGATCTCCTGGATCCGGTCGTAACAACGCTTGCGTTCCTCCCGATCGAAGGTCCCCCTCCCCTTCTCCAGCAGGTCGTCCACCTCTTCATTCCTGAAGGAGATGAAGTTCAGCTCACCGGGCCCGGTCTTGCTCGAATGCCACACATCGTACAGGTCGGGATCGAGGGTGATCGTCCACCCGAGGATCGTGGCATCGAACCGTTTCTTGTTGATAAACTCGTTGATGAAGGCGGCCCACTCGATGACCCTGATCTTGACCGTGATGCCGATATCGGCGAGTCTCCTCTGGATGATCTCGGCGCACTTCGCCCGGACCTCATTCCCCTGGTTCGTGATGATCTCGAAGGCAAAGGGGCTCCCGTCGCGATCCAAGAGGCCGTCTCCATCCGAATCCACCCATCCCGCCTCGGCCAGGAGTTTTGTGGCCTTCCCGGGGTCATACGGGTACCGTCTGACGTCCGGGTTATACGGCCACGTCTCCGGCTTGAAGGGCCCCGTGGCCTCCCGGCCCAGGCCGAGGAGGACCCCCTCGACGATCTCCTCCTTGTTGATCGCATAACTGATGGCCTGCCTGACCCGCCGGTCACGGAAGAGGGGGTGCTCGAGGTTGTAGCCGAGGTAGGTGTATGAAAACGACAGATACCGGTACTTATTATAATTCTTTCGGAAGAGGTTGTTTTCCGTCTGCCGGGTGTACTGGAGGGGCGTCAGTCCCATCCGGTCGATTCCCTTCGCGCGGAGTTCCAGGAACATGGTGGCCATGTCGGGGATGATCCGCATGACATACCCGTCGATGTAGGGTCGCCCCTCAAAATAGTCCGGATTGGCGGCAAGGACGATCTTCTGGCCGGTATTCCATTCCTTGAACCGGTACGGCCCCGTCCCGATCGGGTGGCGGGCGAAGGGCGTCCGGGTGATATCCGTTCCCTCCAGGAGATGCCGGGGGAGCACCGCGGCGCTCCAGCTCGTCAGGGCGGGGGCGAACGGCTCCGGGTAGGTGACACGGAAGGTACGGGGATCGATCACCTGCGCGTTCTTCACCCTGAGGAAGTCCCCCGCGTACGCGGTCGGGGTCCTGGGGTCGATGGTCAGCCGGTAGGTGAAGAGGACGTCTTCGGCGGTGAGGGGGCGCCCGTCGTGCCACCTGACCCCCTCTCGCAGGTGGAAGGTGATCTCCAGGCCGTCTTCGGAGACATCCCACGATTCCGCCAGATCCCCCACCACCTTCATATCCTTGTCATACTTGACGAGACCGTTGAAGACCAGGGAGGCGATCTCGTGAGAGGTGCTGTCCGAAGAGAGGATGGGGATCAGGTTGGAGGCATCCCCTATCGATCCCTCGACGATGATGTCTCCGTAAGCGGGGGCGCCAGCGGACGGTCTCCCGGCACCGGCGTCTCCTTCCGGTTCGTCGACGCCGCAGGCGCACAGGAACAGAAGGATAACAATCAGGGCCGGGACAAGGCGACGTATCGGTATGATGGCGGGATTGCGATTCATAGTCCTCGTGTCGGGCAAAAGATGAAGCGGCCGCCGTCCGGAACGGCGGGTCGCTCAGGAAATTCCCGTTTATTCTGCAACACAACGAAATCTCCTGTCAAGAAATGAGTGTCTCTCTTCCCGCGGAGCCGACCATCCTGAGGGATGCACGCCCTCAAAGTGACACAACCACCGCGGTTTTGGCACCGAGATCATTCTTGATAATTCGATACGGTATGGTATAGACAATAAGCGCCGATACGGCAGAGGGGTGGTTTCGCATGAAACAGCGGATCCTGGTCGCGGAGGACGAACGGCTCATCGCCACGGATATCCAGCGCAGGCTGCACGGCATGGGGTACGAGGTTGTCGCTTTTGCCTCTTCCGGCGAGGAAGCGGTCAGGAAAACGCTGGACCTGCGCCCCGACCTGGTGCTGATGGACATCGTGCTGGAACAGGAGATAGACGGCATAGAGGCCGCCCGGAGGATTCACGCCGACTATAACGTGCCGGTTGTGTACGTCTCAGCCAATATCACCGACGACAAGATGGAGAAGATCAAGGCGACCAACCCTTTCGGCTTTATCGTCAAGCCCTTTGAGGACAGGGAACTCCGCGTCACCGTAGAGATGGCCCTCTACCGGCACCAGATGGAGGAGGCGCTGCGCAGGAGCGAGGAACGGTATCGAACCCTCTTCGAGAACAACCCCATCGAAACGATCATCGTGGACAAGAAGGCCGTCATAACGGGGTACAACCACGAGATGGTGAAATCGAACGGGAGGCTTCCCGGCCCCGGGGATGTCATGTACCGGGATTACGCCGGAAGATACGAACACGATATGTACGCCGAGCTCATGGAATGCATCGAATCCGGCGTTTCGAAGGAGTTCCCTGACGCCCGCTACGGCAACCGGTTTCTCTACATCAAGATATCCCCCTTCCCCGAGGGAGCCATCATCACCTCGATAGATGTGACCGAGAGCAAGATGCTGGAAGAGAGGCTCTCGCACCTGGCCACCCACGATCCGCTGACCGGGCTTCCCAACCGGACCCTCTTCAACGACCGGCTTTCCCTTGAGATGATGCGCGCGCAGCGGAGCGGGAAGAAGCTGGCCGTCATGCTGCTCGATCTGGACAACTTCAAGGAGATCAACGATTCATGGGGACATACCGTAGGGGACGAGGTGCTGAAGATTATCGGCACGCGTCTCCCGGAGTCTCTGCGCAAGAGCGACTCCATCGCCCGGATGGGGGGAGACGAGTTCCTGATACTGTTGCCGGAGATAGAGAAGGCGGAGGACGCCCGCAGGATCGGTATGAAGATACTGGACACCTTCGCGAAGCCTTTCTCCGTGGATGCAAGAGAGCTCTCCACAACCGCCAGCATCGGTTTCGCCATCTATCCCGACGACGGCGGGGAAACCGATGTCCTGATGAAGAATGCCGATATCGCCATGTACAGCGTCAAGGAAGGGGGACGCAACGGGTGCAGGCGGTACGATGCGGGCATGCACGGCACCCCGCCGCCGACGGGAGAAGTTCGGGGGACGGCGCGGCACAATACCGGTCGCCTGAAACGAAAGACCCGTGTGTAGGGTGGGGCAGCCCCTGGTATCCCTGCACCCTCCCGCCACCTTTCCATAGGACGGGGCCTCCGATAGCATTCCGTGTGGCGTCCGCCGGAGGACAGGGGTTATTTCATTGACAACCCATTGATTTCATAATAAAATGCCACAAAGATATCAAAGTGTTGATCATTACAGGGCACCCATTGCGGTGCGCGGAGGTATGGTGACAGTGGAAAAAATACGGTTTCTAAGGGTGCTGATTTCCTTCGCTCTCTTCACCTGCGTCCTGCTGGGCGCGGGCTGTTCCCTGTTCGAAGGCGATGAGGAAAAGGCCGAACGATATTACCAGGCGGGGCTGAAGGCGATAGAAGAGGAAAAAATCGACGCCGCCGTCATCCACCTGAGAAACGCGGTGCAGAAAAACCCCTATCATGCGCAGGCCCATTACAGACTCGGCTCCCTCTATATTAAATCGAATCGTCCGCACCCGGCGGAAAACGAACTGAAGCTCGCCATCAAGTACAACCCCGGCCTGAACGAGGCGAAACGGGCACTGGCCCTGCTGTACTTCCAGAACCGTGCCTACTCCCTGGCGATTCCACTCTTCAATGAATTTATCGAGGGGGCCGGAGCGGACCTCGAAACCCTCCTCCTCCTGAGCACCGCCCTTCTCAACACGGGTGAGGCGGACGAGGCGCACAAGGTCTTATCGGAAGCGATACAAAGCTATCCCGACAATCCCGGCGCCAGGATCAACATGGCCCGCGCCCTCCTCATGAAACGGCAGCCGGAAGAGGCGCGAAAGATGATGGAGGCGGCGGCCGCCATCAATCCCGGAGACATCCAGCCCAGGCTGTCCCTCGCCCAGTTCTACGAGGGGACACGGCTGTACGATCTGGCAGAGGCCGCCTTTCTCGATATCAAGCGGGATTTTCCGGATAAGCCGGCTCCGTACCTGGCCCTCACACGCTTTTACCTGCGCAGAGATCGATTGGACGAATCAAAGGCGCTGCTGCGGGAGGCTACGGGGAGGGGGCTGAAAGATCCCGCCCTGTTTCACGCCCTCGCCATCACCCAGCACAGGCAGAACGACCGTGCGGGCGCACTCCAGAGCTTCAAGGATGCCGTGGCCGCCGCTCCCGAGGATCAGAGAAGCTCGATCCTCCTGGCGGATTACTACATCGTCCTGAAGCAGTATTCCCGGGCCATAGAGACGTATGAGAAGATCATCGAAACATGGCCTGAGCTCTTGCCGGTCAAGGCAAAGATCGCCGAACTCCTCCTGGCCGAGAGACACGACGACCAGGCCTTGAAACATATCGAGGGGATCCTGAAGGAGGAGCCGGAATACGCCAAGGGCCACATCCTCCGCGGAATGCTGCTGAGGAGGGAGGGGAAGGTCTCCGAGGCACGGGAGGAGTTCTCCATGGCCCGCGTCCTGGACCCCAAATCGGCGGAGGGACACTACTACTACGGTCTGACCTTCCTCGACGACCAGAAGTACGATATCTCTCTGTCCGAAATACTGCAGGCCCTTGAAAAGGACCCCACCTCCCTGAGGATGCGCCTCACCCTCTCGTATATCTACCTCAGGACGGGGAAGACGGCACTGGCACTGGAAGAGCTCGACAAGATACTGAAGAGACAGCCCGGCGATGAGCAGGCCATGACCCTCCGGGCGGCGGCGTATATCCAATCCAGACAGTATGAAAAGGCCATAGCCGATTACCGGGCCATTCTGAAGCAGAACCCCGATCTGCCCACCATCAGATTTCAGCTGGCAGGGGCATACCGTCTCCAGGGAAAACTGGACGAGGCCCTGAGCGGTTTCCGTGAAATCCTGGAGACGTATCCCGACCCGGTCAGGCCCCTCCAGGAAATGGCAAAGATACATGTCGAGAAAAAACAGTACCGGGAAGCCATCGGCCTATGCGACGAGTATCTCGCAAAACACCCGAAGGACCTGCAGGCATCCCTGGTCAAGGTTACCGTCTTCCTGAGCCGGAAGGACTATGGAGCGGCCAAGGGGCTTCTGTCCGGTCTGATCGCCGAGAATCCCGAGTCGGATCTTCCCCTGGCGATGATGGCGACGGTCTCCACGGCCGAGCGGGATTACGATGCCGCGCTGGAGATGTACCGGAGAATCATACAACTGAATCCGCAGAATTTCCCGGCCTATATGCGGATGGCGTATCTGTACCGGAACAGAGGTGACATCGACAAGGCAATCGACGTCTATGAAAACCTCCTCAACGTCAACGAATCGTACGGTCCGGCGGCAAATGACCTGGCCTACCTGTATGCCGACAGGGATGAGAATCTGGACCACGCCCTGACGCTGGCCCTGAAGGCCAAGAATCTCATGCCTCGGAACGCGGACGTCGCCGACACGCTGGGCTGGGTCTATCTCAAAAAGGGAGCACTCGTCCTGGCAAAGAACCAGTTCATCGAGGCCATCGGCCTGGCTCCCGGGCACCCCGTATTTCATTACCACCTCGGATTGACCTACTACCGGGAGCGGGATTTCTCAAAGGCCGAGGGGGCGTTCCGGGAAGCCATCAAGCTGGGCCTGGGGAAGGAGGAATCGGCCCGGGCGAAGAGGATAATCGAGGAGATGGAAACGAAGGGGTAGGAAGACACCCGCCGGGGAACGCAGGGGGAGACCGCTGCATCTCTCAGGTGACCGGGAGGGCACCTTTCGGAGCAGGACACATACACATGCACAGACTCTTTATCGCGGAAACAGAGGAGGCGTGGAGGCGGTTCTTTCTGGACGCCTTCGGCTCCTCTTACGAGATATACCTCTGGCCGGACGGCACAGATATCTTCAACGAGCTGAAATTACACCCCTCCGATGTCATCATCCTCGATCTGCAGATACAGCGGACCGATCCCTTCGATCTGCTCCGGTGGATCAAGGCGAATCGCTCCCACACCCCCGTGGTTGTCACAAGCCCGACGGAGAAGGCCTCGCTCGTGGTCCGGGCGATCAAGGACGGGGCCTTCGATTTTATCGCCAAACCCTTTTCGGCGGTCAAGATCGGGCACGTCGTGCAGCAGGCGCTCGAACAATCGGACCTCAGGAATGAGATCGACTACCTGCGGCACGAGCAGGATATTATTTATGATTTCGACAGGGTCATCGCCTTCAGCCCGATCATGAAAGAGGTCATCACCACCCTCAAGAAGTTCGCGCAGACGGATGCGACCATCCTGATGACGGGCGAGACGGGGACGGGGAAGAGCTTCCTGGCGGGGACGATCCACTTCAACAGCCACCGGCGGAGCAGGCCCTTCGTCACCATCAACTGCGCGAACATACCGGAGACCCTCCTCGAGAGCGAGCTGTTCGGTCACGAGAAGGGGGCATTCACCGGTGCGGACAAGCTCAGGATCGGGAGGTTCGAGCAGGCGCGTGGGGGGACCCTCTTCCTCGACGAGATCGGGGAGATCAGCCTGTCTCTCCAGGCCAAGCTGCTCCGGGTGCTGGACGACAGGGCATTCGAGAGAGTGGGGGGAAATCAGACGATCCGGTCCGACGTTCGGGTGATCGTCGCCACGAACAGGAACCTGGAAGAGCAGGTGGCCGAGGGGAGGTTCAGGGAAGACCTCTACTACCGGATCAATATCCTGTCGGTAAAGCTCCCTCCCCTTCGGGAACGAAAGGAGTGCATCGCCCCCCTGGCGTCGTTTCTCCTTGAAAAGACAACCGCCGCACTGAAGAAGAAGATTACCGCCTTTTCCCCGGGAAGTATCGAGTGGCTCAAGGCATACGACTGGCCGGGAAATATCCGGCAGCTTGCCAACACCATCGAACGGGCCGCGATCCTGGAAGAGGGTTCGGTCATCCGCAAAGAAAACGTCTTCATCCCGGAGCTGGGGAGGCCGTCACGGCTCTCGCGGGCCGGCGGCTCTCCGAAACCGCTGGAGACAGGTGAAACGAAACTCATACTGGATGCCCTGCAGAGGAGTCTGTGGATTCAGAAAGACGCGGCGCACCTTCTCGGGATCAGTCCCCGGGCCCTGAATTACAAAATAAAGAAATTGGGGATCACCCACCCCGGCTGGCTGAAAAACAGGTAGTCCTTCCCCGGCCACCCGGCAGGCACCGGGCCGTTCCCGATGGGCCTGTCCCTTCTACGACTGGATAGGGATCTGTTTTTGAGTGGGAGGTACTTACCTTCGCAGGCGTTTTCCGCCTATCCCCGCCAGGCCGATCAGGCCGAAACCCAGGAGGAGCATGGTGGAGGGCTCCGGTACGGGAGCACCCGAATGGGTATCGGGTACCAACGCCCATCCTCCGGCGTTGCCGTTACCGACCGAAGCGAAGGTATCGCTCCCGAACTGCGTGTTGTACGCGAAGACCGGCGTCTTGACGCCGCCTATCTTCTCGACCCCGTCCTTCGCATAGAAATCCCCCCACATGGGGGCCCTGTCCGTGACGATGGTGACGGATGCGGATGTGGTCTCCACGTCAAGTTCCCACTTCAGTCCGAAGATCGAGTCGGGAATACCGGGATTGCCGCGGCTGTCATAGGTGCCGAGCTCGTAGCCCCCGGTCGTCCCCTCGTAGATATTGCCCTCGCCGAAGGTGCTCGACACCTCGAAGATCAGATGGCTGATCCCCTTGTGCGGTACCGTAAAGGAGTAATCGTAGGTCCAGACGGCATTATCGACACTCACGCTCCAATCGAGGGCCGCACCGCTCCAGCTCCCCGTCCCGTAAAGGTCGGCGGGGCCTTCGAGGCTTCCCGTGTAGGTCGCCCAGCCGTTCGTGGCGACAAGCAGCGTTATGATGATTCCCAGAAATAGTTTTCTCATGTTCCTCTTCACCTGTGCGGGGACACGCCCCGCTTGACCCGCGATCCGGTCTCAGCCGTCTTGCCTTCCCTGCGATGAGTCCGGTCACTTGTATCCGCCCGAAGAAAGGGCAAGAAGCAGGCCACGGGGTATGAGGAGGCGACGCCCGCGGGAAACAGCAGGCTCGCGCACTGCGGGATTGTGAAAATATAAAGCAATATCGATTTGTTATAGTATGTCCGGACCATGGGACAGCCTTCCTGGAATCCCTGGAAAAGGGGGGAATGCACCGCAAGCGGAGGGTGAGATTACGCGGAATTATGTAATTTGGATTACAATTACGTAATCAGAGCGTGGCCATTTCGCCGGCAGGACGACCCGTGAGCCGATGATGAAAAAATGATAAATTGACGGGGCGCAGGTCCGTGTGATAGGCAACTCTGGAACGATGAGACGGTGAGGAGAAGGCATGATCGTAGGGATCGATGTTGGAGGAACACACACCGACGCGGTGCTGCTTGAGAACCTCCGCATCAAGAAAACGGCAAAGGTCGTCACGAATCAGGACAACCTGATCGAATCACTCGCAGCCGTCACCGAAGAGATACTCAACGGCGAGGACCCGGCCGCGGTGGAGAGGATCGTCCTCAGCACCACCATATCGACCAACGCCATCGTCCAGGGAAAGACCTCCCGGGTGGGGATGATCCTGGCCGGCGGCCCCGGCCTGTCCCCCGAGATGCTCAGGATCGGTGAAGACACCCGCTTCATATCCGGGTATGTCAATCACCGGGGGATCGAGATCGCCGGAACGGACCGGGGGGAGGTTGCCGGTATCGCCGACACATTTGAAAGGGAGAAGATCGGACACGTGGGGATCGTCGGAAAATTCTCCACGCGCAACCCCTCCCTGGAGACGGAGATAGGAGACATCCTGGGCACCAGGTTCAGACACCTCTCTTTCGGCCACCTCATGTCCGGAAACCTCAATTTCCCCAGGCGCATAGCAACGACCTATCTCAACGCCGCGATATGGGACACGTACGGGGCTTTCGTCGCCAGCGTGACGGATCTTGTGGACCGCATGCGGATAACCGCTCCCGTCTATATCCTGAAGGCGGATGGAGGAACCTCCAAGATCAGCCAATCCGTCGGATATCCCGTCGGGTCGATCCTCTCCGGTCCCGCCGCCAGCATCATGGGGATCCTGAGTCTGTCAAACGGCAGCGAGGATGCCATCGCACTCGATATCGGCGGGACGACCACGGACATAGCGATCTTCGCCGACGGCGTCCCCCTCCTCGAACCCCTGGGGGTGACCATCGGAGGACACAAGACGCTCATCAGGGGCCTCCTCACCCGGTCCATCGGGGTGGGGGGAGACAGCAGGGTCGGATACGGGGAGGGACGGATCACCATCGGTCCGGAGCGGGACGGCCCGGCGGCGGCCTTCGGGGGACCGTCTCCCACGCCGACGGATGCCATGATCGTTCTCGGCCTCACGGATATCGGTGACCGCGAAAAGGCAACGGAGGCCATGCAGGAGGTAGCCGATCGGGCGAACCGGCCGATCGAGGAGACGGCGCGGGATGTCTTCGAACTTGCCTGCCGGAAGGTACTCTCGGCGGCGGAAGAGATGGTCGGGGAGATCAACAAAAAGCCGGTCTACACCGTCCACGAGATCCTCGAAGGAAAGCAGATCGCCCCGAGGGTGATGTACGTCGTCGGCGGACCGGCCGGACCGATGGCGCCGTATCTGGAAAAAATGCGGGGAATCCCCGCCCGCGTCCCCGAATATGCCGAGGTGGCCAACGCAATCGGTGCCGCTCTGGCCCGGACGACGACCGAGGTGACTCTCCTGGCCGACACGGAGAGGGGAGAGGTAACCATCGCCGAAGAAGGCATACAGGCCCCGATCCCGCGCGGATTCACCCGCCAGGATGCGATCGGCCTGTGCAAGGAGACCCTGCGGGCGAGGGCACTCAGGATGGGGGCCAGGGAAGACGACATCGAGATGGAGATCATCGAGGACCAGAGCTTCAACATGGTCCGGGGGATGGGGTATGCGACGGGCAGAAACATCCGGATCAAGGCCCAGGTAAAGCCGGGACTGATCGTGGATCTCAGACAGGAGGCGCCCGATGCCGGTCGATAAGAAGAGAACCGCCCTGATATTCTTCCCCGCCTTCGACTGGGCCATATCGCCGACCCATCCGGAACGGGAGGAACGGCTCCTCTACACGCAGGACCAGGTCTTCGAGGAGGGGCTCCTCGACCTGGACAACATCATAGAATACAAGCCGGGACTTGCCGCCGTCGATGATATCAACCGCATCCACATCTGCGTCCCCGACGCCTCCAGCGTCATCACGCAGTCCCATCTGATCTCGGCGGGGGGGGCCATAACGGCAGCCGAGAAGGTGATGCGAAAAGAGGTCGACAACGCCTTCGCCCTCGTCCGTCCCCCCGGACACCACGCCATGCGGATCGTCCACGGCGCCAGGGGATTCTGCAACATAAACATCGAGGCGATCATGATCGAATATATCCGACACCGTTACGGTCACAGGAGGATCGCCATCGTCGACACCGACTGCCACCATGGCGACGGGTCCCAGGACATCTTCTGGCACGACCCCGACACCCTCTTCATATCGATCCACCAGGACGGGAGAACGCTTTATCCCGGCTCCGGCTTCTCCGATGAACTCGGAGGGCCGAACGCCCTCGGCACCACGATCAACGTGCCGCTGCCCCCCAACACCTCGGACGAGGGGTTTCTCTTCACCCTGGATAATCTGATCCTCCCCATACTGGACGAGTTCAAGCCGGACCTGGTCGTCAATTCGGCGGGGCAGGATAACCACTACAGCGATCCGATCACCAACATGTCCTTCTCCGCACAGGGGTACGCGATCCTGAACGACAGGCTCTCCCCCGACATCGCCGTCCTCGAAGGGGGATACTCCATAGAGAGCGCGCTTCCCTACGTCAACGTGGGGATCATCCTTGCCATGGCAGGGATCGACTACAGCCACGTCACCGAGCCGGACTACAACCCCGACGCCATCAGGCAGACCCCGCAGACCAGCCGCTACATTGAGCAGCAGGTCTGCGCCGTCTATGACCTGTGGAAGAATCGCGCCTCACAAAGGGCGGCCCTTGTAAAGAATAAAGAATACCTGCACCGCAGCCGGAACATATTCTACGACACCGACATGATCAGCGAGCACCAGGAGGAGACGGTCCGAATCTGCGACGAATGCGGCGGCCTCGTCACCATCGATTCCGAGGCGAGCACCGGCAACCGGATCTTCGCGGTTATCGTTCCGGGGCAGGGCTGCCCCGTATGCAGAAAGCGGGGGGAGGAGATCTTCGAGACAACCGGGAAAGGATCGTACCGGCACATCTACTTCCAGGACAGGGACCGGGACCTGTTCCTGACGAAATAGGGAAAGTCCATTGAAAGACCAGGAGAAGCACAGCGTCCGCCGGATCCGAGAGGTCATCGACAGGCTGCGGGGGCCGGACGGATGCGCATGGGACCGGAGACAGGAGCGGGGGGATGTCGGGAGATACCTCCTGGAGGAGACGTACGAGGTGGTCGACGCGATCGATCTGGGCTCCCCGGACGCCCTGAGGGAAGAACTCGGTGATGTCCTCTTCCAGATACTCTTCCTGACGAAGATGGCGGAAGAGAAAGGGGAATTCAGTCTCATGGATGTCGTGGACGGCGTATCGGAAAAGATGATCTTGCGCCACCCCCACGTCTTCCAGGATGCGAAGGCACTCGATCCTGAAGAGGTTCGGGTGAACTGGGAGCGCATCAAGAACCGCGAGCGCGGAAGGGCCGAGGGTGAGAGCGCCCCCATCGACGCCGTGCCGCGCTCCATGCCCCTCCTCATGGCGGCGCACAAGATCACCGGGCGGGCGGCGAGGCAAGGCTTCGACTGGGGGGAGACGGCCGGGGTCGTGGAAAAGATCGAAGAGGAGTTGGCGGAACTGCGAGAGGCCATCGCAGGGGGACGGACGGATCGCATCGAAGGGGAGATCGGTGACATGTTCCTATCGCTCGTCAACCTGTGCCGGTTCACCCGTGTGAACCCCGAAGACGCGCTCCGGTCCTCGCTTGAGCGGTTCGCAGCGAGATTCTCCTTTATCGAGGAGAGCCTGAAGAAGGAGGGCCGTTCTCCGCGGGAGGCCACCATGGAAGAGATGGACCAGCTCTGGAACAGGGCAAAAGAAACGGAAAGGGGCGGCGGACGATGAAGTTTTTCCTCTGTGTCATCGGAATGGTTCTGATCATAGAAGGGCTTCCCTATTTCGCCTTCCCCGAGAAGATCAAGTCCTACCTCCTGAAGGTGCACGACACCCCCGAGGGTACGCTCAGGCTCCTGGGGCTGGCGGCGGTCATAGCCGGTCTGGCCCTCGTCTATCTCGGCAGGAACTGAGATCAGCGATATGCATGCACGAGCCCGGCGCGATTCCCTATTGACTTTACGATCCCTTTCTGATTACTTCCCCCGAATTCGCCATGAAAACGGAAGATTTTCAGTATCATTTACCGGAGGAACTGATCGCGCAGCACCCCTGCGAGCGGAGGGATCATTCCCGGATGATGGTGGTCGACCGGGGCCGCGGGACCTTCGAATGCCGCCATTTCTATGAACTGCCAGAATTTCTGGACCCCGGCGATCTTCTGGTGATCAACAACTCCCGGGTCATCCCCGCGAAGCTCTCCGGGAAGAAGGACACCGGGGCCGTGATCGAACTGCTCCTCCTCGAAGAGAGGGAGTTCCCGGCGACCTGGGAGGTCCTGCTGAGACCCGCCAAGCGTGTCAGGGCAGGCACCAGGATCTCCTTCGACCAGCGATCCTGGGCGGAGGTACTCGAGAGGGTCTCCGACAAGAAGTGGGTCGTCCGCTTTCACACGGAGGACGGGTTCGACACATTTCTGGAGACATTCGGGGGCGCCCCCCTCCCCCCGTACATCAAGAGGGGAAAGGGGAAACAACCGGACCCCGTCGATCTGCAGCGGTATCAGACCATCTATGCGAAGACCCCCGGCTCGGTGGCCGCCCCCACCGCCGGCCTCCACTTCTCCCGGGAGATCCTGGAGAGATTGAGAGACCGTGAGGCGGGCATCGCCGAGGTGACGCTGCACGTGGGGTATGGCACATTCCTCCCTATCGAGACCGAACGGGTGGAGGACCACACAATGGAGAGTGAATCGTTCGAGATAGACGGGACGGCGGCCGGGAAGATCAACGGCGCCGGGAGGATCGTGGCCGTGGGGACAACGGCCGTCCGGACGCTGGAGGCCGCCTCGGACACGGACGGAACGGTGCGCGCGGGGTCCGGGAAGACCTCCCTTTTCATATACCCGGGGTACCGATTCAAGGTCGTGGACCGGCTCCTGACGAATTTTCACCTCCCCGCCTCATCCCTCTTCCTCCTCGTCTGCGCCTTTGCGGGAAGGGACCTCATGGGCAGGGTCTATCAAAAGGCTGTGGAGGAACGGTTCCGGTTTTACAGCTACGGGGACTGCATGCTGATACTGTAACGGCAGGGATCGAGGATGCAAGGGATCGAGGGAACGGTGTATCGGGCAATACTTAAAGAAGGCATGGCAGAAAGCGGTAGAATGGTAAAGACGCCGATAAAGTCTTTACAGAACAAACCCTGGAACCCTTGAACCCTTTACTCCAACTGAATTGGAGAAGAACCTTGATTCTTAATTAAAAATCGTGAAACAGCTCGAGGGCATGGACATAGAAGACAGGCTCCAAAAACAGGAATCCCGGGCTGACGGATTCGGCTTCACGCTGCTCCGCAGGGACAGCGGGTCGGGGGCGCGGCTGGGGAGGATCGCGACCCCTCACGGGGGGGTCGATACCCCCGTATTCATGCCGGTGGGGACCCAGGGGACGGTCAAATCGCTCACACCGGAGCAGGTCGCCGGACTGGCCGTGCAGATGGTCCTCGCGAACACCTACCATCTCTACCTGAGACCGGGGCACGAACTGATCAGGCAGATGGGGGGTCTGCACGCCTTCATGAACTGGGACCGTCCCGTCCTCACGGACAGCGGCGGGTTCCAGATATACAGCCTGGGGGCGCTCAGGAAGATAACGGAGGAAGGGGCGTCGTTTCAGTCCCACATAGACGGATCACGACACGTCATAACCCCCGAGTCGTGCATGGAGATCCAGGAGGCCCTGGGGTCCGATATCATGATGTGTCTCGACGAATGCATCCCCTACCCCGCCGACTTCGCCTACGCTGAGAAGTCTCTCGCCATGACGCTCCGGTGGGCGCGCAGGTGCAGGAACGCCCGGAAGGAGAACGGCCAGGCACTCTTCGGCATATCGCAGGGGGGAGCGCATGAAACCCTGCGCAGGCGTGGGATAGAGGAACTGGTGGACATCGGATTCGACGGATACGCCCTGGGAGGGGTGAGCGTCGGCGAACCCAAGGAGGTCATGCGCGAGATCACCGCCGCCTGCACCCCCCTCTTCCCCGCGGAAAGACCCCGATACCTGATGGGGGTCGGGATGCCCGAGGATATCGTCGAATCCGTTCACCACGGGATCGACATGTTCGACTGCGTGATACCGACGCGAAACGCCCGCAACGGAATGCTGTTTACAAGCACCGGAAAAGTTGTTATAAGGAACGCTCGTTATCGGGGGGATGGTGCGCCCATCGACAGTGCATGCGACTGCTACACCTGCAGGAACTATTCGCGGGCGTATCTCAGGCACCTGTTTATCGCCGGGGAAATCCTGGCGATTGTTTTGAATACCATCCACAACATCCGATATTTCATGAATCTGATGGAACGGATCAGAGGGGCGATCCGGAACGATACCTACACGGCCTTCAGGGAAGATTTCATGTCCGGCGTGCTGCCGGACGCGGAGGCCTGAGAAGAATCTAAAACCGCAAGGAGGAACGGACACAATGACCGGTATAGCACACGCGATGGGAGCGGGCGGCGGCGGAGCGGCCGCCGGGGGTGATATGAACTTCATCTTTGTCATGATCGCCATCTTCGCGATCTTTTACTTTCTTCTGATCAGGCCGCAGCAGAAGAAACAGAAGGAGACGAAGGCGATGCTGGCCAATCTGGCTCATGGTGACACGGTGATCACGGTGGGCGGGCTCCATGGAAAGATTACCGCCATTACCGATCAGATCGTAACCCTTGAAATAGCCGACAAGGTGAAGGTCAAGGTCTCACGGAGCCACATCTCGGGCGTCACCCAGAAGGCGACCGCGTAGGGCAGCGCGAAAGGAACGTATATGTCGGGAAAAAATATCAAGGCACGGGTCATCGTAACGCTCGTTATCGTTGCAACCGCTCTGTTCTTCCTTATGCCCTCCATCACGCAGAACCTGCCCTCCGCCTGGAAGGACAACACGGACAAGATCCACCTGGGTCTCGATCTCCAGGGAGGGATGCACCTTGTCCTGGAAGTAGAGACCGAAAAGGCGGTCGAGAGCGCCATGGAGCGGATCTCGAATGACCTGAAGGATGTCCTCATGGAGGAGCGGATCAGGTTCAGGCATCTGGGCCGGGAGGAAGGTATATTCACCACCCTCGAGCTGGCCGGCAGGGAAGAACGCACGGCATTCGAGAAGGTGCTCAAGGACACCTTCCCCAACCTTGCCGTCAAGACTTCGCAGATCATAGACGGAAGGGAAAAGATCTGGCTGGAGCTGAGGGACAAGCAGGTCGAGTCGATCAAGAAGTTCGCCGTGGAGCAGAGTCTGGAGACGATACGGAACAGGGTGGACGAGTTCGGCGTCTCCGAACCGGAGATCATCCCCCAGGGGGAGGATCGTATCCTGATCCAGCTTCCCGGGATCAAGGACCCGCAGCGGGCGATCAGCCTGATCGGGAAGACGGCCCTCTTGGAGTTCAAGTTGCTGGATGAGGAACACAGCCTGGAAGACGCCCTCGCAGGAAAGGTCCCCCCCGGTGACGTGATAGCGTACGGCTACAAGGTAGATCAGCAGACGGGTCGAAGGACGAAGATCCCCTACCTCCTCAAGGGAAAGACCCTCCTGACGGGAGAGTCCCTGGAGGATGCCAAGGTGACCATCAGCGACCGGTTCGGCGAGCCCTACGTCTCTCTGAAATTCGATTCCCAGGGGGCGAGGGACTTCGACCGGGTAACGGCCCAGAACGTCAAGAAACGCCTGGCAATCGTCCTGGACGGCGTGGTTCATTCCGCTCCCGTCATCCAGGAGCGGATCTCGGGGGGGGACGCACAGATCACCGGAAGCTTCACGATGGAAGAGGCGCGTGATCTGGCCATCGTTCTGCGGGCCGGCGCCCTTCCGGCCCCCGTGAGGATCCTGGAGCAGAGGACCGTGGGGCCCTCCCTCGGCCAGGATTCCATCGACAAGGGGTTCCTCTCCATCATCGTGGGGAGCATCCTGGTGATCATCTTCATGGTGATGTACTATAACCTCTCCGGGGCCGTCTCCGACATCGCCCTCTTTCTGAACATCATCCTGATCATGGGGACCCTTGCCGCGTTCAGGGCGACGCTTACCCTCCCCGGAATCGCCGGTATCGTTCTCACCATCGGTATGGCCGTGGACGCGAATGTCCTCATACTCGAGAGGATTCGCGAGGAGTTGCGGCTGGGCAAGTCTCCCCGGGCATCGATAGCGGGAGGATACGCGAAGGCCCTGAGCACCATCGTCGACGCGAACGTGACGACCCTGATCGCCGCCCTGGTCCTCTTCCAGTTCGGAACGGGGCCGGTAAAGGGATTCGCCGTCACACTCAGCATCGGCATCGTGTGCAGCATGTTCACCGCCATCTTTGTCACGCGAATCATCTACGACTATTTCGTGTGGGATAGAAACATCAAGAGAATAAGCATATAACCACAAGGGATCATCCTGACTGGAACGGAGATAGGAATGGAAATCATACGGCCCGGAATCAATATCGACATTGTCGGAAAGATGAAGATCGCCTTTGGGGCGTCGCTTCTCGCGATTATTATCAGCATACTGTCCCTGGTGCTCCACGGCGGACCCAATCTGGGCATCGATTTCGTCGGAGGGACACAGGTGCAGATCAAGTTCTCCCGGGAGGCGGGCACCGAGGGGATACGAGACGCCCTCACGGCCATCGGCCTCGGAAACAGCGTCATCCAGCGCTTCGGGTACCATGCCAACAACGAGTTCCTGATCAAGACAGAGCGGTCCAGCTCCGAGCTCGAGGGGCTGTCGGACAGGATAGCCGAGGCGCTGGCCGAGGCGTACGGCACGGAGAATGTCGAGATACGGCAGGTCGAGGTCGTCGGGCCGAAGATAGGGAAGGACCTGAGGCAGAAAGGGCTCCTGGCGATGCTGTACGCGATGGTCGGAATCCTGATCTACATTACCTGGAGATTCGAACTGCGCTACGCCGTCGGGGCGATCATGGCCCTCATGCATGACGTCGTCATCACCGTGGGGATCTTTTCCCTCCTGGGAAAGGAATTCACACTCCCCATCATCGCGGCCCTGCTGACGATCATCGGCTACTCCCTCAACGATACCATCGTCGTATATGACAGGATACGGGAAAACATCAAGGCGGCACGGAAACAGCCCTTGAAAGAGCTCGTCAATACGAGCATAAACCAGACCATGAGCAGGACAATCCTGACATCGGGGACGACCCTCCTGGTCGTGCTTGCCCTGTTCTTCCTGGGCGGAGCGGTGATCCATGACTTTGCCTTCGCCCTGCTGGTGGGAATCATCGTCGGGACGTACTCCTCCATATTCGTGGCCAGTCCGGCGGTCCTGGTCTGGGAAACCATCAGCCCTTCGAAGGAAAAGGGGAAACAGTAACTTGCCTCTCCTGGAAGCAGCCGGACTCACGATATTCGTTGTCATATTGCTGATCGGAGTCTTCTCCGTCATATTCGGATTTCCGGGAACATTCCTGATCGTGGGCGATGTCGTTGTCTATGCCCTCATCACCGGACTCGAGAAGATCGGCCTCAAGATCATCATCGGGCTCGTCCTGATCTCGCTCCTGGCGGAGGCTGCGGACTTCCTCCTGGGAGTCGCCGGCGCCAGGAGGTATGGTTCCTCAAAGAAGGGGGTGCTGCTGTCCCTCATCGGGGGGATCATCGGAGCCATCGCGCTGGTTCCGGTCATGCTGGGACTGGGTGCCGTCATCGGGGCCTTTCTCGGGGGCTTTGCCGGGGCCTTCCTGGGAGAATATCTGGAACGGAGGAAGCTCAAACCGGCCTTCAGGGCGGGATACGGCGCCCTGATAGGGAGGATTGCCGGGGTGCTGCTCAAGGGATCTCTGGCAATCGTGATGGTCGTGATAACAATGTCGGCGATCTACTCCTGAACGTACCGCGGGAATCGACCCTCTCAAAAACAGATTCGGAGTGCAGATTATTATGGGAAAGAACAGGAAGAACATCGTCAAGGAATACGCGGAAGCGATCATTATAGCGATACTCATAGCCCTCTTTATCAGGACCTTTCTCGTTCAGGCGTTTAAGATCCCCTCCGGCTCGATGAAACCAACCCTCCTGGTAGGGGACCACCTCCTCGTCAACAAATTTACCTACGGGGTAAAGATCCCCTTCATACGGAAGACCCTGATACCCATTGACGACCCCCGGCGGGGCGACATCGTCGTCTTCATATATCCCGTCGACCGGTCAAAGGATTTCATCAAGCGGGTAATCGGCGTGGCCGGGGATATCATCGAGGTGAGGAACAAAAAGATATACCTGAACGGTTCCGTGTGCGACGACGGTTACGGCATCCACACCGATACCCTGTCCTTCCCGGCCTCGATACAGCCCCGCGACAATTTCGGCCCCGTCACGGTCCCGGCTGGGCACATATTCGTAATGGGAGACAACCGGGATCAAAGCTACGACAGCAGGTTCTGGGGGTTCGTAAAGCTGGAGGACGTCCTGGGGAAGGCCTTCATCATATACTGGTCCTGGGACAAAAAGAATAAGGATATCAGGTGGAGCAGGATGGGGCACCTCCTCCGCTAAAACCCCCTTGACACAAAATGCGAATGCTGATAGATATAACAAAATTAACCGGGTATGTAACCGTCGTGAAAAGGGTTTTCCATGCGTGCGGATAATGTGATACAACGGGTTCCAAGAGGCCTTCTCATCAATATGGGAAGGCCTTTTTTTTGAGTAAACCGCCGGACACGCCATAAGGGATACGAGACATGGAGAAGAAAAAGGTTGTTATGGATGCGGAGGGGATTGAACGGTCCCTTACGAGGATGGCCCATGAGATCCTGGAGCGGAACAAGGGTACGGATAACCTTATTATTATCGGCATCCGCAAGGGGGGCGTATCCCTGGGCGAAAGGCTCTGCGAAAAGATATCAGCCATTGAGGGTACCGAGGTCATGTCGGGGTCGCTCGATATCACCCTCCACCGGGACGATGTGCTGACGACTGGAAAGCGGCCGCCGATCGGAAAGACCTACATCCCCTTCCCTCTCGATCACAAGAAGGTCGTCCTGGTGGACGACGTCCTCTTTACCGGCAGAACGATACGGGCCGCCATGGACGCGCTGATGGATTTCGGAAGACCGGAACGGATACAGCTCGCCGTTCTCATCGACAGGGGACACCGGGAGCTCCCGATCAGGGCTGATTTCATCGGCGGAACCCTCCCGTCATCACTGTGGGAAAACATCAGCGTCAACATGACGGACGACAGAAGCATGGATGAAGTGGTAATCGAAGAGGGTTGACACAGGGCCTTATTACCCGGGCACGGATATGCGCCGGGGGGCGGTCCACGCCCGCCCGGAGGGTCGAAGACACCATGAGTCTATCAAGGAAAGACATGCTGGGGATACGGGACCTCTCGCGGGAAGAGATCGTCCTGATACTCGATACCGCCGAATCCTTCAAGGAGATATCCGACAGGACCATCAAGAAGGTCCCCACCCTCAGGGGGAAGACGGTCATCACCCTCTTCTTCGAGGCGAGCACCAGGACGCGGACATCCTTTGAGATCGCGGCGAAGAGGCTGAGCGCGGACACGATCAACATCTCCGCATCCGCGAGCAGCGTGGTGAAGGGTGAGACACTGATCGACACCGCCCGCAACCTGGAATCGATGCATCCGGACATCATCGTCATCCGGCACAGCGCCGCCGGGGCGGCACACATCCTCGCCGGTCTTCTGGAACAATCGATCATAAACGCGGGGGACGGGGCGCACGAACACCCCACCCAGGCCCTCCTCGACATGCTTACCATCCGCGAGAAGAAGGGGAAGATCGAAGGACTCAGGGTCGCCATCGTCGGCGACATCGCCCACAGCCGGGTGGCCCGCTCCAACATATACGGCCTCACAAAGATGGGCGCCCAGGTGGTGGTATGCGGCCCGGCGATGATGATACCGAGGGATATCGAGCGGATGGGGGTTACCGTCCGCCGCACCATGAACGACGCCATCCGGGACGCTGACGTCGTCATGATGCTCCGTATGCAGCTCGAACGGCAGCAGGAGAACCTCTTTCCTTCCCTTCGCGAGTACGCCCAGCAGTTCTCCCTGAATCGGGACAACATCAAGCGGGCGAAGGACGACGTGATCGTCATGCACCCGGGACCAATAAACCGGGGGGTTGAAATCACCCCTGAGATAGCCGACGGGCCCCATTCCGTCATCCTCGAGCAGGTTACCAACGGCGTTGCCGTCAGGATGGCCCTTCTCTACCTCTTGTCAGGAGGATCCAAATGAAGCTGTTACTCAAGGGCGGCAGGGTGATAGACCCCTCGCAGGGTGTGGATGCGGTCGCGGACATCCTGATAGAAGACGGAAAGATATCCCGCATCGAGCAGGGAATCTCCCCCTCGAAACCACAATCGAAGGACGTCCCGCGGGTTATCGACCTGAAGGGAAAGATCGTGGCGCCCGGCCTGATCGATATGCATACCCACCTGCGCGAACCCGGCTTCGAGTACAAGGAAACGATCCTGACGGGGAGCGAGGCCGCGGTTGCCGGGGGCTTCACCACCATTGCCTGCATGGCGAACACCGATCCCGTCAATGACAACCGTTCGGTGACGGAGTTCATACTGAAGCAGGCCCGCCTCGCCTCGATGGCGCATGTGTACCCCATCGCGGCGATCAGCAAGGGCCAGAATGGAAAGGTGCTGACGGAATTCGGCGATCTCAAGAGCGCCGGCGCCGTGGCCTTTTCCGATGACGGAAACCCGGTCGTGGACAGCGGGCTGATGCGGCATGCCCTCGAGTACGCCTATTCCTTCGACATGCCCGTGATATCGCATTGCGAAGACCCGGGACTGTCGGCGGGCGGCCTGATGCACGAAGGATTCGTATCCACCCAGCTGGGTCTTCCGGGGATTCCGGCCATCGCGGAAGAGATCATGGTGGCGCGCGATATCGATCTTGCCCGCTTCACGGGGACCCGCGTTCACATCTCCCACGTGAGCACGGCCGGATCCGTCCGGGCCGTCAGAGAGGCCAAGTCAGGGGGGGTCGATGTGACGGCAGAAACGGCGCCCCACTACTTTACGCTGACCGATGAGGCGCTCAGGGGATTCTCCACAAACTGCAAGATGTACCCGCCCCTGAGGGGTGCGGATGACGTGCAGGCGATCAAGGAGGGCCTCAGCGACGGCACGATCGATGCGATAGCCAGCGACCATGCACCCCATTCATCCGTCGAGAAGGATGTCGAGTTCGCGTACGCCGCAAACGGGATCATCGGCATGGAGACGTCTCTCTCCCTCTCCCTGAAACTGGTGCACGACGGCATTCTCACCATGCCGCAGCTGATCGAAACAATGAGCACCAATCCCGCGCGTATCCTGAAGGTACCCAAGGGCTCGCTCAAGCCGGGCTCCGACGCCGATATCACCGTCATCGACCCGGACGCGAAATGGACGGTTGACACGGGGGTCTTCCGCTCAAAGAGCCGCAACTGCCCCTTTCACGGCTGGAATCTCGTGGGAAAGGCGGTCATGACCATCGTCGACGGAGAGATCAAGTACACGGTCCCCGGGGTCAAGGCCTAGAAACGGAACCCGCCGTCCCCGCCACTTCCACCGTGCCGGGCTGTCTTTCCGGTATCATGCGGAGGCTGGGGTGTCTTTTGTATTTCCTCCTTGCCCTGTCTCCTAAGACGTGATAATATAAGTTGTTTTTGTTTGCCAGCGGGGCTGCTATGGAGAGAAGGGAAGAAAAGATACCGCACCTCAGCCGACTCAAGAAGTGGATCCGCCTCAACAGAGAATTCGCAATCATCGATCTGTTCTCGGAGCTCCACCCGGCTGATATCGCCGATCTCATCGACAACCTCGCCGAGCAGGAGAAGATCCGCCTCTTTTCCCTCCTCGAGGTGGAGAAGGCCTCCGATGTTATCACCGAGTTGAGCGATGTCTCCCGCGAACAGATCCTCGAAGACATATCGGACAAGAAACTTGCCGAGATCATCGACGAGATGGATTCGGACGACGCGGCGGACGTCATCGCCGAGCTCCCCGAAGACCAGGCACGGGCCATCCTCGCGGAGATAGAACCCGATGAGTCGCAGGACCTCAAGAACCTCCTGAAATACGAGGAGGATACGGCCGGCGGCATCATGCAGTCGGAGCTGGTCTCGGTCCCCTCCGATTCCACGATCAACGATGCCCTGAAGGCCGTCATACAGGCATCGGAAGAGATCGAGAACGTGTACAATGTCTTTGTTGTCGACAAGGACAATACCCTCTTCGGCACCGTGCCCCTCCAGAAGCTGATCACGGCCAAACGAACCAGCCCCGTCACGGAGTCCGTCGATAAGGACATTCCTTCCGTTCAGACGGATATCGACCAGGAAGAGGTCGCCCGGATGTTCGAGAAGTACGACCTCGTCTCTCTCCCCGTCGTGGATACCGGCAACCACCTGCTCGGCCGTATCACGATCGACGATATCGTCGACGTCATGGAGGAGGAATCATCGGAGGACATCTACCGCATCGCCGGTCTGGACGAAGATGACACCGTCTTCAACGAACCGATGGAGTCCGTCAAGAGGAGACTCCCCTGGCTCTACCTGAATCTCATAACGGCCCTCGCATCGGCGCTGGTTATCGGCTTCTTCGAGGATACCATCCGGATGGTCATCGCCCTGGCCGTCTTCATGCCGGTGGTGGCGGCCATCGGCGGGAACGCCGGGAGCCAGACGCTCACTCTGATTGTCAGGGGGCTGGCCCTCGGCGAGGTCACCTTCGACAACGCGAAGAAGGCGCTCTACAAACAGATCGTCGTGGGGATCGTCAACGGCATGGCCGTGGGGATCGTCATCGGGATCATCGCCTTCCTCTGGAAGGGAATGCCCGTCCTGGGGGTGGTCCTCGGCCTCGCCATGATCATCAACGTATTCGTGGGGACCCTGATCGGGACCCTGATACCGCTGAGCCTGAAGTGGATGAAGGCCGATCCGGCACTGGGTTCTCACATCTTCGTCACCGCCTTCACCGATGCCTTCGGCTTCCTCTCCTTCCTGGGCCTCGCGACCATCTTCCTGAAACTGCTGGTATGAGAAGGCCCCCCCTCAAGACGCCGGCGTTTGTGGTCCACTTTCTCAACTACGGGGAATCCGACCGGATCGTCACCTTTTTCACCCGGGACTTCGGGAAGATCAAGGGGATCGCCAAGGGGGCGCGACGGAGCAGGAAACGCTTCTCCAACGCCATAGAACCCTTTTCCCACTCCCTCCTCCTCTTTTCACGGAGGGACGAGAACACCCTGGCCGTTATAGAGAACTGCGATGTCATCAACCACTACCCCGCCATCAGGTCTGACCTGGGGAGGACCATGACCGCGTCGTACCTGGTCGAACTCGTGGACCGGTTCACCGCGGAGGGCAAGAGGAGTCTCGGCACCTTTCAACTCCTGGAGGACTTCCTCGGGCTCCTGGAGGGGGGAAACGGCCCGGAGGAAACGGCCCGCTTTTTCGAACTGCGCCTCCTCAGACTCTCGGGGTACGAGCCGGTGCTGGAGCGATGCGTCGCCTGCGACAGGCCGCTCGATGAGAGCGGCGGCGTCCTCTTCGACGCGGCGCGGGGAGGCGTCCGGTGCCCCCGGTGCGACCGGAACGACCAGGGGGGTATCCCCGTCTCCACGGGGACGATTAAGACGCTCCTGATGGGGGGACAGATGGAGCCGGCCCTGATAGGACGGCTGGTGCTCTCGGAGAATGCCCTGAGGGAGAGCTCTCAGATCCTCAGGCACTTTATCCGGCACATCCTGGGGAGGGAACCCAGGTCCCTGCAGGTGCTCGACGAGATCAAAAAGATGACGTGACGGTGCGGGGCAGGGCCCGTGATTCCGCCTTGACAGTCATCCCCGGTAGTGGTAGCGTCCCTGCGATTTCATTCCGCCCGTAAGGAGGCAGTCGTGACCTTTCAGGAACTGATATTCGCCCTGGAGCAGTACTGGGCCGGTCAGGGATGCATCGCGCAGCAGCCCTACGATCTCGAGGTGGGGGCCGGCACCTTCAATCCGGCGACGTTTCTCAGGGCGCTCGGCCCGGAGCCGTGGAACGTCGCCTACGTGGAGCCTTCGCGCAGGCCGACCGACGGCCGGTACGGTGAAAACCCGAACCGCCTGCAGCACTACTACCAGTACCAGGTCATCATGAAGCCCTCCCCTCTCGAGATACAGGACCTCTACCTCGATTCCCTGAAGTCATTCGGCATCGACCCCCTGGATCACGACATCCGCTTCGTGGAAGACGACTGGGAATCCCCCACCCTGGGCGCCTGGGGTCTGGGGTGGGAGGTCTGGCTCGACGGGATGGAGATCACCCAGTTTACCTACTTCCAGCAGGTCGGGGGAATCGATCTCAATCCCGTCTGCGTCGAGATCACGTACGGGATCGAGCGGATCGCCATGTATCTCCAGGGGATCGACAACGTCTATGACCTCGAGTGGGGACACGGAATCACCTACGGGGACGTTCACCACCGTGGCGAGGTGGAGTTCTCCACCTACCAGTTCGAAGAGGCGGACACCGACATGCTGCGCAGGCTCTTCGACATGTACGAGGCGGAATCGATCAGGATCGCCGGAAGGGGACTGGTTCTCCCCACGTACGACTACTGCCTGAAGTGTTCGCACGTGTTCAACATCCTGGACGCGCGGGGGGCCATCAGCGTGAACGAGCGCACGAGCTACATCGGGAGGGTGCGGAATCTCGCCCGTCTCAGCGCCGAAGGCTATGCCCGCCAGAGAGAAGAGATGGGATACCCCCTCACGGGAAAGTTCACCACGAAATAACGCAGGAGCTGTTGTTCTCATGGCCAAAGAATTGCTGTTGGAGATAGGGACGGAAGAGATCCCGGCCGCCTTCCTGCCGAAGGCATTGAAGGACATGGAGCGGATCATCGCCGGCGAGTTTTCCGGGCTCCGCATCGGCCACGGCCGGGTGCGGACGATGGGCACACCGCGGAGGCTGGTCCTCGCGGTCGAGGACGTCAGTGAGATGCAGGACGACCAGGTCATCGAGAAGATGGGGCCCTCAACAGCGGTGGCCTTCGATGGAGAGGGGAAGCCCACCAAGGCGGCTCTCGGGTTCGCCCGGGGACAGGGGGTCGACGTCTCCGAGCTGGAGATCGTCGAAACGCCCAAGGGAAAACAGATCTGCTCGCGCAAGACGATCGTCGGTCAGGATACCCGGGCCATCCTGACCGAGCTCCTCCCGCGTTTCATCCTCTCGATCCCCTTCCAGAAGTCGATGCGCTGGATGGATCTGAACCTGCGCTTCGCCCGGCCGATCCACTGGATCGTCGCCCTCTTCGGCGGGGAGGTTATTCCCTTCTCGATAGAGAACATCACCAGCTCGGGCGCCAGCCGCGGCCACCGCTTCATGGCCCCGGAACCATTTACAGTCAGCGGGCTTGAGGACTACCTCACGAAGACGGAAGAGCGGTTCGTCATCGTCGACCCGGAGCGCAGGAAGACAACCATACGGGACGAGGCCAGGGCGGCCGCCGGGGCCGTCTCGGGAACCGTCCTCGAAAACGATGACCTCCTCGAAGAGGTGAGCTTCCTCGTCGAATACCCCTCGGTGGTTTGCGGGACCTTCGACCGGGAATATCTCGCCCTCCCCAAAGAGGTCCTGACCACCGCCATGATGAAGCACCAGAAGTACTTCCCCGTCGTCGACTCCCCGGGGAAGCTCCTCCCCCATTTCATCACCGTCAACAACACCCTGGCCCGTGACCCCTCGGTCGTGGCCCGGGGCAACGAGAAGGTGATCCGGGCCCGGCTCGCCGACGCCCGCTTCTTCTTCGAAGAGGACCGGAAGACACCCCTCGAAGACCACCTGGAGGCCCTGAAGGAGGTGGTATTCCACAGCCTCCTGGGCACCTCGTACGAGAAGGTGATGCGGTTCAGGGAGCTTGCGGCATACATCGCCGAGACGGTCCGCCCGGGGATCGACCGATCGGTCGACCGCGTCGCCCTGCTCTGCAAGGCCGACCTCGAGACCCAGATGGTATACGAATTCACGGAGCTCCAGGGTGTGATGGGCCGGGAGTACGCCCTGCTGCAGGGGGAGGATCCCGTCATCGCACAGGCGATCTACGAGCACTACATGCCCGTTGCCGCCGGGGGACAGCTCCCGGAGACGGATGAGGGGGCGATCGTCAGCATCGCCGACAAGATGGACTCGATCGCGGGGTGTTTCGGCGTAAATCTCATCCCCACGGGGACCGCCGATCCGTATGCCCTGAGGCGCCAGGCCCTCGGGATCATCAATATCATCATCGACAAGGACTACCCCCTCGACATCGAGGCGCTCGTGGACAGGGGCCTCGATATCCTCGAGGAGAAGCTGAAGCGCTCGAAGGAAGAGACCCGTTCGGACGTCATGAGCTTTCTCAGGGGGAGGTTCGAAAACCAGTTGATCTCGCAGGGACACCCATACGATGTCGTCGACGCGGTCCTCGCGCGGGGCGTATCGGACATCGTCCAGTCTCTGAAAAAGATAGAGGCGATGGAGGCCTTCAAGAGGCACCCCGACTTCGAACCGCTTGCGATCGCCTTCAAACGCGTCGTCAATATCCTGAAAGGTTTTGAAGGGGGAGCGGTCGATACGGCCGTCTTCGAGACACCCGCCGAAGGGGATCTCTACGGGGTATTCGGGGACATACGAGAAAAGGCGAATGCATTGATAGACAGCGGCGATTATGCCGAGGCCCTCTCCGAGATGGCCCGGCTCCGCAGTCCGGTGGATACCTTCTTCGACGAGGTGATGGTCATGGCGGAGGACGAGAAGGTACGCTACAACCGTCTGTCCCTCCTGGAGGAGATGTCGCGCCTCTTCTACCGGATCGCCGATTTCTCACGGATCGTGACCGAAGGATAATGAGGCAGGCACATCCTCCGTCCGGGCCGCCGGCGGCGGGACGGACGCGGCTGAAAAGAATTTTTCTTGACAACCCCCAGGATTTATGGTCATAAGACAGATCAATTTTTAAGAAGGTATATGCGTGATGGGCAGCAGAATGAATCTCACCTACTGGTTTAGCTACTATTATTTCGGCGGATCGGTGTGCCCATCGCTTATGAGTAGCTAACTTCAGAACATAGAGAATATAAGCCATGGGTAGACCGAAGGCGTCTACACCATGGCTTTTTTGTATAGAGGGCCATGGTGAGACCGGTTTCACCATGGCCCTCTTACTTTTTAAGGAGGATTTGAGTCGTGATCATCGTCATGAAAAAGAACGCGACAGATGAACAGATCAGGAACGTGATCGAATGGATCGAGTCGGTCGGGTACAAGACCCACCCCTCTTACGGGGTCGAGCGGACCATCATCGGCGCCGTCGGGGACAACCGCGGCAAGGAAAACCTCCGGTTCGTCGAGTCCCTCTCGGGGGTCGAAAAGACAATCCCCATCCTGAAACCGTACAAACTCGCAAGCCGCGAGGCGAAGGAGGGGAGGACCGTCATACGGGTCGGAACGGTGCAGATCGGCGGTCCGGCATTCATCGTCATGGCAGGCCCCTGTTCGATCGAGAGCCCGGAACAGATGATGGAAAGCGCATTCATCGCCAAGAAGGGCGGGGCCGATATCATCCGGGGCGGGGCATTCAAGCCGAGGACGTCACCGTACAGTTTCCAGGGGATGGAAGAGGAAGGGCTGAAACTCCTCAGAAAAGCGGGCGACACGGCGGGGATGCCCGTCGTCACCGAGGTGCTCAACACCACCGACGTCGATCTGGTCGAGGAATACGTCGACATCATCCAGATCGGGGCGCGTAACGTCCAGAACTTCGCCCTCCTGAAGAAGGTGGGAAAGGCGAAGAAGCCCGTGCTTCTCAAGCGGGGGATGATGACGACGATCGAAGAGTTCCTCATGTCGGCGGAATACATCCTCTCGTCGGGGAACGACGACGTCATCCTCTGCGAGCGGGGGATCCGCACCTTCGAGACGGCGACCCGGAACACCCTCGACATCAGCGCCGTACCCGTCCTGAAGGAGCTGTCACACCTCCCGGTGATCGTCGACCCCAGCCACGCGGCGGGGAACTGGAAGTATGTCCTTCCCCTCACGAGAGCTGCGCTCGCGGTGGGGGCGGACGGCGTGATGATCGAGGTCCATCCCGAGCCGGAGAAAGCCGTATCGGACGGGATCCAATCCCTCAAACCGGAAAAATTCTACATGCTCATGGAAGAGATACGGACAATCGAGGAGCTCATACGGAAAGGAACAACGGTGCCGGCATGAAAAGGATCAAGATCAATCTCGACAAGCAATCCCCCCTCTCCCACGAGATCTGCGTCGGTCATACCATCCTCGACCGTATGGGGCTCGTTATCGCGAAGAGCAATATCTCCCGGCATACGGTCATCACCGATTCCAACGTGTCCGCCCTGTACGGGGAAGAGGTCCTCGGCGTATTGAAAGCGGTGGGTGTGAAGGCCGATCTGATCGAGTTTCCGGCGGGAGAGGCGTCAAAAAACATGGACACCGTCCTTGCCGTCGTCAGGGAACTGCTGGCCCGCGGCGTCGACAGGAGCTGTGCCCTGATCGCCCTCGGCGGCGGGGTCACCGGGGACATGACCGGCTTTATCGCATCCATATACATGAGGGGCATCCCCTACATCCAGGTGCCGACGACCCTCATGGCCCAGGTGGACAGCAGCATCGGCGGCAAGACGGGGGTCGATCTCCCCGAGGGGAAGAACCTCCTGGGAACCTTTTTTCAGCCGCAGGCCGTATTCATCGACCTCAGATTCCTGGAGACCCTCCCGGAGGACGAATTCACCAACGGCCTGTCGGAGGTCGTCAAGTACGGGATCATCGATGACGTCGAGCTTTTCTCTCTCCTGGAGGGAAAATCCGACGCGATCCGGAACCGGGAGCCGGAAGTACTGCAGGCGATCGTTGAGCGGTCGTGCAAGATAAAGAAGGGAATCGTCGAGATCGACGAGAAGGATATGGGCGTGCGCCGCATCCTGAATTTCGGCCACACCGTCGGGCATGCCGTCGAAGCGGCCTCGGGATACACGATCCCCCACGGAAGCGCCGTCTCGACGGGGATGATCGCCGCGGCCCGCATATCGGAACGGATGAAGTACCTGTTATCCGAAGACCGGGGCAGGGTGCAGGAGATTGTACGATCCGTCGGCCTCGCTGATCACATCCCGGCCTCGCTCGACACGGACGGGATCCTCTCGAGGATCGGGATGGACAAGAAGAAAAAGGGGGGGGCCGTCCACTTCGTGCTGCTCAAGAAGATCGGAACGCCTTTCATCAACGGATCGGTGGATGAGGCGCTTATCCGCGAGACCATCGAGGAGCTGAAACAATGACATCCGAATCGCTTGACCGGCTGAGAAAACGCCTGAAGGAGAAGGATGAAAAGATCGTCAGGCTTTTGAACGAACGGGCCCGGATATCCCTGCAGATCGGAGAGATAAAGCAGAGGGAGGGACTGGAGGTCTACGACCCCTCGCAGGAGAGCAGGATCTACACCCGGCTGGATGAGATCAACGGAGGTCCCCTGAGCGGCAGGTCCCTCAAGGATATCTTCTCCGAGATCCTCTCCGCGTCACGGGTCCTCCAGGCGCCTCTCTCGGTGGCGTATCTGGGACCCGCGGGGTCCTTCACCCATGCGGCCGCCGCTTCCCACTTCGGGAAGGGTCCCCTCTTCGCACCCCGTCCGACCATATTCGATGTCTTCGACCAGGTGGAACGGAGAAAGGCAAGCTACGGGGTCGTCCCCGTGGAAAATTCCCTGGAGGGGGCCGTGAAACTGACGCTGGACAGACTGCTGGCGACCCCCCTCACCATCCTGGGGGAGATCTTTCTGAGGGTCAACCACTCCCTCTTGTCGAAGCGAAAGGATATGGACGGCCTCAAGCGGATCTACTCCCATCCCCAGGCTCTTGCCCAGTGCCAGGGGTGGATCAGGAAGAACCTGCCCCTCTGTTCCCTCCACGAGACCGACAGCACGGCAAAGGCCGCCCGGAAGGTCACGGAGGACAACGAGGCGGCCGCCATCGGGAGCGTCAGCGCGGCGGCCCTTTACGGACTCGCCGTCATCTCGGAAGGGATCGAAGACAACCCGTGGAACATCACCCGCTTCCTCGTGATCGGGAGGGGAAAAAGCGGACCCACGGGAAAGGACAAGACCTCGATCCTGATGGGGACCCGTCACATGCCGGGGGCCCTGTACCGATCCCTGCAACCCTTCGCCGAAAAAGGGATCAACCTGACGAAGATCGAGTCCTACCCCATCAAGGGGAGCATATGGGAGTACCTCTTTTTCATCGATCTCAACGGCCACGCGGAGGAAGACAACATACGGGGATGCTTGGAAGATCTGGAAGAGCAGGCAACCTTCATCAAGATACTGGGCTCGTACCCGATGGGAGACCCGCAGCCATGATCTGCATACCGCTCGCAGCGACAACGAATGAAGAGGCCCTGGAACGGATGGCCGCCGCCTCTCTGGCCGATCTCGTGGAGCTGCGGCTGGATCTCATCGGAGAGGTGGATCTCGAGAGGCTGCTCTCCGCAAAGAGGGGACCGGTCATCGTCACCGCACGCCGGAGAGAGGAAGGTGGCTCCTTTGCGGGAAGCGAGGCGGAGCGGATCGCCCTCCTGCGCGGGGCCGTCCGGCTGGGGGCCGACCTGGTCGACGTGGAGCTGAGTACGGACAAAATCCTCACGGCGTCGCTGGCGGAAGAGATACGCAGGGAGAACGGGCGGACGAAACTGATCGTCTCCCACCACGACTTCAACCGGACGCCTCCGTACCGGACGCTGCAGGGGATATGCGACCGGTGTATCGGCAGGGGGGCCGACATCGTCAAGATCGCCGTCTTCGCCGATTCGATGGAGGATAATCTGCAGATCCTGCGTCTGATAGTCCGGGAACGCGGGAAGGGACAGGAGATCATCGCCCACTGCATGGGCGAAAAAGGGCGGGTCAGCCGGGTGGCGGCTCCCCTCCTCGGTTCGTATCTGACCTACGCCTCCCTCGGTGAGGGCGAGGAGTCCGCCCCCGGACAGCTGACCGCTCCGGAGATGCGGGAGATATTCAGGATACTGAAATATGAAGCGTAGCACACTCAGATTCGCCCTCTTCGGCAACCCGGTGGCTCACAGCCTCTCCCCCCTGATGCACGGCGCCGCGTTCAGGGAGATGGGGATCGACGCCACTTACCGGGCGCTACGGGTTGAAGAGGCCCGGGAGATCCCCGTACGGATGGAATCGCTCGATATCAGAGGGGCGAGCATCACGATCCCCCACAAGACCGCAGTGATGCCGTACCTCGACACGGTCAGCGACAGCGCCGCGCGGATCGGCGCGGTCAACACCGTCACGCGGGAGAACGGCAGGCTCAGGGGGGACAATACCGACTGGACGGGCCTGATACATGCCCTGAAAGACGCCCTTGAGGTCGAGGGAAAGCGTTTCGCCATCCTGGGCGCCGGAGGTGCCGCGCGGGCCGCCGTGTACGGGATTCTGCATGAAGGAGGAATCCCCGTCGTCGTGAACCGGACGGCAGACAGGGGGAAAAAGCTCGCAGAGGAATTCGGATGCGATTTCCTCCCCCTTGCAGGGGCGGGAAGGATCGCGGCCGACTGCCTGATCAACACGACGCCGGTGGGGATGTTTCCCCAGACGGGAGTGTCCCCCGTGGGCAGAGAGGTCCTTCCCCATTTCGGATGGGTCATGGACGCCGTCTACAACCCCCTGGAAACCGCGCTCCTGAAGGATGCCAAGCGGGCCGGCTGCCGGATCATTCCGGGTACCGGGATGTTCGTCCACCAGGGGGCCGAGCAGATACGGATATGGACGGGGCTGGAGCCCCCCACGGACCTCATGAGAAAGGCCGTCCTGGAAAGACTGCGATGAAACGGATCAAGCCGCTGAAACAGATCGACGCAACCGTCGAGGTCCCCGGATCGAAGAGTTACACCCAGCGGGCCCTCGTCATCGCCTCGCTGGCCGGGGGGAGGTCCCTCCTGCGTCATGCCCTGATCTCCGAAGACACCGCCCTCCTGATGGATGCCCTCCGGTCCCTCGGCGCGGGGATTCTCGCCTGTGACACCGATATCAGGGTCATCGGCACGGACGGGACCGTGCAGAGTCCCGGCACGGCGCTGCACCTGGGGAACAACGGCACCGCCCTGCGGTTCCTGTCGACGCTGGCCGCCCTCGCCGAAGGCGAAGTGATTCTGGACGGCAGCGAGCGCCTCAGGGAGCGGCCGCTGCAGCCGCTCATCGACGCCCTCCGGGGACTGGGGGTCATCTGCCGCAGTATCGGCAACAACGGCCGTCCCCCCGTTGTCATCGAGGGGGGAGCGCTCCGGGGCGGCCGCGCCGTCTTTACCGACGCCCGGAGCAGCCAGTACATCTCCTCCCTCCTGATCGGCGCACCGTATGCGCAAGAAGACGTGACGGTGGAACTGCGGGGCAAGACCGCCTCCCTCCCCTACATTGATATGACCGTGGCGGCGATGCGCCAGTTCGGCGTGGAAGTAACGCGGGAGACGGAGGGCATGTATCTTATCCGGAGCGGTCAGCGATACGCGGCATGCGAGTACCTGATCGAAGGAGACGTGTCGAGCGCCTCCTCCTTCTTCCTGGCGGCGGCCCTCTGCGGGGGAAGGGTGCGGGTCCTGAACATCAACCCCGGCACCCTCCAGGGGGATATCGGCCTCCTGGATATCATGGAACGGCTGGGCTGCGGCGTCCTGAGGGGAACGGGCTGGGTGGAGGTCACGGGGAATGTCCTGCGAAGAGGCGACTTCCGCTTCGATATGGGGAGGATGCCCGACATGGTCCCGACGCTCGCCGTCCTGTCCGCCTTCAGACCCGGGCGGACCGTCATCGCGGGCGTTCCCCATCTCCGCATCAAGGAGAGCGACCGGATCGGGGCCCTCGTTACCGAGCTGAACCGGATCGGGATCGACGCCGTCGAAAGGGAAGACGGCCTGGTCATCACCGGGGGGACCCCCCACGGCGCCCGGATCGAGACGTACGACGACCACCGGATCGCCATGAGCTTCGCCGTGGCCGGGCTCGCGGCGGAGGGGATGGAGATCACGAACGAGGCGTGTGTCGGCAAATCCTTCCCGGGATTCTGGGAAGAGATGGAGCGGCTCTACCCATGAAGAATATCATCCTGATCGGATACCGCTGCACGGGGAAGACATCCGTCGGACAGGAACTGGCCCGCAGGCTCGATCTCCCCTTCATCGACACCGACGATCTGATCGTCAGAGAGGCCGGGATGCCGGTGGACGAGATCGTCCGGAGTGGAGGCTGGCCCTTCTTCCGGGAGAAGGAAAACGAGGTGATCAAGGGACTCTCGTCGGTCGAGGGGACCGTCATCGCCCCGGGAGGAGGTGCCCTCGAAGATCCGGAAAACAGGGGGATTCTGAAGCGAAACGGCCTCTTCGTCTGGCTCACCGCCGATCCGGAGACGATCGTGGAGCGGATGCGTTCCGATCGGAAGGGCCGAGGCCAGCGCCCTCCCCTCTCCGGCGGCGGCATCGAAGCGGAGGCGGCCGCGATGATACACAAGAGGGAACCTGTCTACCGCCGGCTGGCCGATCTGACGATCGACACCTCGCACAGGGGGATCGGCCCGGTGACGGATGCCATCTGCAACTTTCTGGACAAGGAGCGAATATGTCGGGAAACACCATCGGAACGCTGTTCAGGGTAACGACCTGGGGGGAATCTCACGGTCCGGCCATCGGCGCGGTCGTCGACGGCTGTCCGCCGCGCATCCGCCTCACCGAAGCGGACATACAGAAGGAACTGGACCGGAGGAAACCGGGAGACGGGGAGGGACGCTCGCCCCGCCGTGAAGAAGACCGGGTGGAGATCCTCTCCGGGACCTTCGAGGGTAAAACGACGGGAACGCCCATATCCCTGATCATACGCAACAGAGACGCTGCGAGCGGCGACTACGACGAGATCCGCGATCTCTTCAGGCCGGGACACGCCGACATCACCTACCAGAAGAAATACGGTATCCGGGACCACCGCGGGGGAGGACGCGCCTCGGGCAGGGAGACGGCGGCGCGCGTGGCCGCGGGGGCCGTCGCCCGGAAGGTGCTGGACCGGGAAGGAATCGAGATCGTCGCCTATACCAGGGAGCTGGGAGGCATCAGGGCACAGGGCACGGCACGGGACCGGATCGACCGCAATCCCCTCCTCTGCCCCGACGACGAGGCTGCGCGGAAGATGGAGGCCCGGATCGAAGAGGCGCGCGCGGCGGGTGATTCCCTCGGCGGGGTCGTAGAGATCCTGGTCAGAGGGTGCCCCGCGGGCCTGGGAGAGCCCGTGTTCGACAAGATCGACGCCGATCTGGCCAAGGCGCTGATGGGCATCGGGACGGTGAAGGGGGTGGAGATCGGCGCCGGCTTCGAGGCGGCGCGGATGACCGGCTCCGCGTGCAACGATCCCATAACGCCGGAGGGATGCGCGACGAACAACGCCGGGGGGATCCTGGGTGGGATCACCAGCGGCGACGAGATCCTCATCAGGGCGGCCTGTAAACCGATCTCCTCCATCGGGCGGGAGCAGCAGACCGTCGACATCCACGGAAAGCCGTCAATCCTGACGGTCGGGGGGAGGCACGACGTATGCGTCATCCCCCGCATCATCCCCGTCTGCGAGGCCATGGTCGCCGTCACACTGGCGGATCATCTCCTGAGACAGAAGGGGGCGTCCTGATCCTCCGGACAGCCGGGGGAAAAAGCGGTTGCCCTTTCAAAGGCTTCGTGGTACAAGCGGCCCGTGGAATGACTCCCTGTTCATGACCGGACGGAAACGATGGATAACCAACCCAGCTTCGATACGACTCTCCCGCACGACAGCATCAGGGAGATCATCTACCTGATCAGACGGCTGATGCAGGCGGGGTATCTCTACACCAAGGAGCTGAACAAGAAATACAACGTCAGCGCGCCGCAGCTGAACTGCCTGATCACCCTCTCGGAAAACGGCCCCCTCCCCTCTTCCCAGATAGCCAGGTACATCATGGTCAAATCCAGCACGGTGACTGGGGTCATCGACAGGCTGGAACAGAAGGGACTGGTGCGGAGGGTCCGCACTTCCCGCGACCGCCGGGTGATCACCATCGAACTGACCGAGGAGGGTGAAAAGCTCGCACAGAACGCCCCGCCCCCGATCCAGCAGAAGATCGTGGACGGCCTCAAGGGAATGTCGCCGGAACAGAAGGATATGATCCGCCGCAACCTCGATCTCCTCGTCCGGATGCTCGACGCCGAAGATCTGGAATTCGACTCCTCGAACGGGGATTCTCACCCGCCGCTCTGAGAATGCCGCACCCGTCTCTTCAATCAAACCATTGCAGTGAGTAACCGAGACCGGAAGCCGCTCCCGGTGCCGGCAATCCCCGCTTCCACTGCTGCAGGCACGGCTGACCGGCGTGGGAGTCTCCGCGACACCCGTAAATCAGCCAAGAGATGGAGTACTATAGACGGCGGGCGGCCTGTCCGCAGGGGTGCCGGTCGCCCGCTTTTTCGGAAGGAATCAGCCCTTCGCGTACCTACTTCTTTGCTTTCCTGACCTTTGCGATCATCTCCTCAACCTCCTCGTACCCCTCCTTATAGAACTTCTCTTCCTTGGGGTCCAGTTCCCGCAGCAGGCGGAGGAATTCCCCGGCGTGTTCCTTTTCCTCGTTGGCGATATCCATGAGGACTTCCTTTGCCAGTTTGTCATCCGTGCTCTCGGCGGTCTGCTGATAGAGCTGTATCGCTTCATATTCAGCCGCGATCATGAACCGGATCGCCCGGATCAACTCCTCACGGGTAAGCTTCCGATCACCCTTCATCACTGTAAATGGACTGCAGAACTCCGGCATCTTCTACCTCCTTTCATGGTCAAATATGTTTCCCGATCTGTCCAGTTCGTCGAACGGTGCCGTTCATACCACGGGTATGAGAGAAACGGCTACAGGATTCATATATAAACAAAGAACATGTATTGCAACGAATTCGCGAAAAGTAACTCTGCCTCCCTCGATCATCCCCGCTACGGCCAGATCAGCAGCTTGACGCCGACGAGGGCCAGGAAGATCCCCACAAAGGCGCGGAAGAATCTCTGGGGCAGCCTGTCCAGAAATCGTTTCGCGAGATAGGCGCCGAAGAAAGAGACCGGGATGCTGAGGATGAGAGCGAGCAGGAGGTCCTGCTGCAGCCGGGTGCCTCCCCACAGGTAGCGGGAGACCCGGGTGATGTCGATGAACAGGGCGATCAGACCGGAGGTGAACAGGTACACCTCTTTGGGCAGATCGAAGACCGTCAGGAAGGCGCTGCGGACCGCTCCCCCCACACCGAAGAATCCGGCAAACAGTCCGGACAGCACACCTCCGGAAACAGCCGTACCGGCCGTTTTCGGCAAGGCCCACTCGCGCTCCAGAAGCAGGTACCCGACATAGAGGACCAGGAACCCTCCCAGGATCGGTTTGAGCGGGAGTTCCTGCGCATGCACGGAAAGGGACGCCCCCAGGAAACTGGCCGCGATTCCCGGAAGACCGAAGCCGAGGATCAGCCTCCAGTCAAGCCCCCGTTTGAACAGGAGGACCTTCCAGACATCGCCGAAGAGGTGAATGACGCCGACGAAGAGGAGCGCTACGGGCAGGGGCACGAACAGGGCCATGACCGGCATCATCACCGTCGACGTCCCGAAACCCGTCGCCGTTCCGATCCCGGAAGCCGCGAGCGTCAACAGACAAATCAGCATCGCTTCTGCCATGCGGTCCTCTCCTTACGGCCAACGGTTGGGATACCCAGCCGGTGCGAGCAGCCGTGGCACACCCGGAGATCCGATGCGCCCGGGCCGCTGCCCGAAACACCGGTATCATATCCATGAATTTTTGTTGAATCAAGGGAATAGGATCGGTGACCCGGGAGTGTCCCTGCCGTCGCCGTCCACGGCATACCGAACGCGGCCTCTCCCGCAAAACGCCACCCCTCGCGGCCGGTTTTCCAGGGGTCGTTTTTCATTGACATACACACCTCAATTTCCTATGTAACTGTTATATTTTCCCCAATCACGGCAGGCATGCGCCCCCCCCGGAAGATGGAAGACCACGGTCGGGGCACCGCCGTTCAGACAGGAGAAGACGTATGAAGAGATACCGTTCAATCACCGGAGGAGCGCTGCTCCTGCTTCTCATGGTCCTTCTATCGGCAGGCGGGTGCAAGACGCTGGAAACGGCACGGCAGGCCGTGTCCGACGCGGCGGCCGGCCTTGTCCAGGAGAAACAGCCGGCCGAGGCGGCGATGACCGACGAGGAACGGGTTGCCCGCTACCGGGAGGGGGCGGAGAAGGGCGACGCCGACGCCCGGTACCGGCTGGGGGAACTGTACAAAGAAGGGAAGGCTGTCCCGCCGAATGACGCCGAGGCCCTGAAGTTGTTTCGCCTGGCCGCCGACCAGGGACATGCCGGGGCGCAGGTTGCCCTGGGGGAGATGTACGAGAGCGGCCGGGGCGTGACACAGGATTACGGCGAAGCGGTGAAGTGGTTCCGCCTGGCCGCCGACCAGGGCCATGCCGAAGGCCAGGCTCACATGGGCATGATGTATTTTTATGGCCGCGGCGTGAAACAGAATGACGCCGAGGCCCTGAAGTGGTTCCGCCGTGCCGCCGATCAGGGAAGCGCCAGGGGGCAGAACGGCATGGGGGTCCTGTACGAAGGCGGCAGGGGGGTAGCAAAAAATGAGGCCGAGGCGGTGAAGTGGTACCGCAAGGCCGCCGACCAGGCGTATGCCACCGGGCAGACCAATCTGGGTGTCATGTATCTCAACGGAACGGGTGTCCCCAGAAACGATGCGGAAGCGAGGAAATGGTTCGGCCGGGCCGCCGATCAGGGTTTCGCCCGGGGGCAGGGTCTGCTCGGTTTTATGTGGCTGAACGGCCGGGGAGGTGGAAAAGATGAAACCCAGGCCGTCAAATGGTTCCGCCGGGCCGCCAGGGGGGGAGACACCTGGTCCCGGGAGCAGGTGGAAAAGATCGGGAACTACGACGTCCTCGACGACGACTGGACAATCGTCACCTACGAGGAGCACCTCAAGGCCCACTCCCTGGAGCTTTACAAGAAAAACTGGACTGCCGCTGTGAGCGGCAACGGGGAGTGCATGGTTGTGCCCTTTGCGAAGAAGGGCGAGCCGGAACATTTCGTGGGCATGAGCGTCTGGAAATACGATCCCCAGAGGGGAACCTTCGTCAAACATCCCTTCCGTTTCTGGCGCAGGATGGAGGATCCCCTCGAGGTCACTTTGTCTCACGACGGGACGCTCATGGCATTCAAAGGTGAAGGAGGCATCACCGTCGTTGATCTGGAAAGAAACCGCACCATCCGGAAGATCAGCCAGGCAGGGTCTCTCGAGCGGTTCGCTATCAGCCGTGACAACGAACTCCTCGCGGCGGGTTATTTTACCATCGCCACCTACTCGCTCCGCACCGGGGCCAAGCTCGATTCGCTTGATCTTGCCGACGCGCTTACCAGTTCGAGCGTCGACAGGCTGGCTTACCTGAACCAGAGGAACCTGGTCGTGCAATCCCACACCTTCAAGGGTGACCGCGTCAAAACCTTCGAAGTGCTGAATGAAAAACTGCGCAGGATCAGATTAATCGAACAGTTCAAAGGCGGGGGTATATTTGAGATCCTTGACATATCTCCCGACGGTTCCAGACTGGCGATTCAACACTATCCCTTTGAAGAGAAGGAAAACCAGAACATCAAAATCTTCAACGTGGAGTCCGGAACATGGGAAAAGGCGAGCGTGGGATATTCCGGATGGTTCTCCTTCGGCCCGCCGGAAAGGTTTGCAACACGATCCCGAGACGCCCTCACCGAATACCTGTTGCACGGCGATACTCCCGTGCCGCTGCGGAAGATGGCCCCCTTCCGGAAGGGTATTGTCTTCTATATCCCCTCCGCCGGCTCCTGGTGTGCCTTACAGGAAGACAGGCTCCAACTGGTGCGTCCAGCCCCGGATGCGCTGGTACGGGCCATGGTGACGCTTGAGGAAGGCCGCAAGATGCTGACGCTCGGCTTCCTCGAACCGGGCGCCGCCAAGGTGAAAGAGGCCATGGCCGCCTTCCCCGCCGCCGATCGGCTGAACGATACGGCTTTCTATGTCGATCTGGCGAAAGCAAAGGTCCCCCTGCGCCACATAGGAGGGCTGCTGCTCGCCCAGTACGGTGAGTTGTTGAAGGAACAGACCGGCGCGCCGGAACAGGCGCTGACCAATGTCGTGGAGCGGCTCCGGGACTACGGCATGTTCGCCTCCGCCGCCGGCCATCCGGACCTGGCGCTGCAGGCGGCCCAGCGGATCCGCTTTCTGCAGAGCCGCTTTCCCGGCGCGGCCCCCTGGGACCGGCTCCTGAAAAACGCCGTGGCCCTGGAGGCGCTGTACATCGCGGCGTCGCAGTCTCCCGGCAAGGCCTACGATCATATTCTCAGTCAGGGAGGGCTGACCCACGACGACTACACAGCCGCGGCGGATTCGATCACTCACCCCGATACCCGGTCTTACTGGTTCCTGCTGTACACCGACCGGGACAAACTCGCCTACCTGTTGAAGCGTGACGCCTCCGGGCTTCCCACGACCGGGGCGGCCACCCATCACCGCCAGCCTTACCCGGACCTGACGGGCAGGCTCACAGAGCCGCGGGCCTGACGGACGAAAAAGGAGAACGTGCCATGAAGCGTACCACCGTTGCCTTGTTCTGCATGTCCGCGCTTTTCCTGTCCGGTCTTCCCGCGCGGGCCGACGTGGCGCCCGACCCGCTCTACAAGGGCATGACCCCCGCCCGCAAGGACAGCCGGGTACAGATGGTTTCACAGAGCGTGGCAATCGACCTCGGGTCCGACTGGTGCCGCGTCGAAGCGGATTTTATCCTTCACAACCGGTCCCGGTCGCCCGCCTCCATGGAGGCGGGATTCCCCACGGGATACACAGATGAGGTGAAGGACCTCCGGGTCTTCAGGAACGGGAAAACAGTCGAAATCAGGAACGACGTGGAACACGAAACGTGGGGGGAAGATCAAAAGGACACGGTGTATCACTGGGCCCTCTGGGATATGCGCTTCGCCCCCGATGAACGGGTTTCTCTCAGGGTCGCCTATTCCGTGAAACCGCGGAAGAATCACGATTACCTCATTTCGCGCTACCGCCAGCACCTGCCGCGGATCGAGGAAGATTTCGAAGGAAAGGGCTCCATGCCCGCCGAGGTGAAACGGGTCATGGCCGGGATGACCAGCTATTCCACGGGATACATCATGGTCACCGGCGCGGGGTGGCACAACGCAATCGATGACGCCGCCGTTGTCATCCGTCACCCGAAGGGTTCCGCCGCCCTTCGCTGGATCGATCCGCCGGATCATTTCACCGTCACGCCGGAAGGGATCGCCTGGCACTTCACCTTCATCGACCCCGACTTCGACGTGGAGGTGGAATTCAGCGATGCCGCGACGGTGGACGAGGAAATCGCCCTGGTGCGCAAGGCCCTTGCCGTGCCAGAGGCGGGCAGGAAAGAGGGCCTCTCCCGCCACCTGAACTATCTGGAGGGCCTGAAACGGTGCCTTGCCGGAGGAGACTGCGGGGGCCTTCAGTAAAGGGGATCGATTGATATGAGAAATGCGCCATCGAAACGAACCTCGCTTGTTGCCGTTTTCACACTTCCGGCCCTGCTGTTTCTCGTCGCCGCGGTCCTTCCCGCCGGCGCCGTCATGCCGCCCGATCACTACCGGCGGATGGCGGAGGAATCCAAGATCAAGGCCATCGCCGTGGTGAAATCGGTGGAAGTGATCGAACGGACAAAACGCAGTACCCTCAAGCGCGTCGTCTTCGAGATGAAACACCCCTTCAGCCCCGATGCGCCCCGGTCGTTCACCGGCACCTGCTATTCCGTGGACCACGCATGGCAGGACCCGGGGGTGGGCGGCACGATCTATTATTACCCGGCAGAGGGAACCACGGTCTTCGTCACCGTCGCCGCCGACGGCGGGTCCATCACGGGCCTGGTGACCCTCAATGAAGAGACCGAGAAGCGGTTCATGGCCCACCCCGAACGGATCCGTTACGGCATCGGTGGGGCCTACCTGGAGGACAATGATAAAAATACCGACGGTTAAGGAGGAATCATGAGAAGGACTCTGGCAATTTCCGTGGCGCTGCTGTTTGCGGCTGTTCTGTGTATTGCGGCAGGCGATGCCGCTGCCCAGGGGAGAGTCTACAAGGTCGGCGATCGCGGCCCGGCCGGCGGCTGGATCTTTAACGACAAGGGATATTATTCCGACGGCTGGCGGTATTTTGAGGCCGCCCCGGCGGATGTACTGAGCAGAAAGGTCACCTGGCACGAGGCTGTGAGGTTGTGCAGTGAATACCGGGGGGGCGGATACAGCGGCTGGGGCCTTCCGGGGAAACAGACGCTTAATCTGCTTATCAATAATCTCCGCGGGTTGGGCGCCGGTTTCTCTATTGCCGAATACTGGAGCCAGACGCAGAACGAGTACGGTTCCGTATGGTCGACCGGTTTCACCGGCAGTTCGGGCTTCAGGGACAAAAATCGTACCAATTGCGCCCGGTGCGTGCGCCAGTTCTGAAATGCACGAGCCACACATATACAGATGACTGCGGTATGCACAATCATGATGGGGCAATCACGGGAAGCAGACAGTCCATACACAGGCGCCTGCATCGACAGGTGCACGGAGTCACTTCTGCCCCGGCCGACGATCAGGCCAATCGTATTCCAGCCCTTTCCCGGCCCGGCGGGCGGCTGATCGAACCGGCTTCGCGCCAGGGAAGGAAATGATTGCTGTCCGGACGAAAGACGAAATTTTTGAACAAGTGCGCTTGAAGAGTGCAATACGGAACGTTACACGGGCAGTCCTGGTTTCCGTGCTGACCCTCCCCTTGACCCTTCTTTCCGGCTGTCCCGCCGCATCCAGTCCGGAGCGCACCGATGCAGAGCGCGAGGCGATCCGGATTGTCCGGGCGTTGCGATTCGCCCTGGTGGAAGTGGAGCTGTTCGTTGACGGGACTGATGTCACGGTGACAACCCCCGAGGAGTTGTGCCGGTGGTTGAGCACCATGCGTGATGATGCAGGCATTCAGTCTGCGGCAGATCTTGCGGCGGAACTTCCCGAGGCATGGTTCGACGAGACAGGTTCCGGGTCGGGCCTGTATGGCGGTTACCGTTTCATCCTGATCAGGGGTGAGGAGCGTGGTGTGTATGCCGTTCCGGAACATCGAGGATCGACGGCGCGGACGGTATTCTACGCGGGATTGCCTCCGGGATTTTTTGAGCGTTCAGCCGAGGGCTTTCAGACAGTCGTACCGATAGAGCCGCCCGACGTGGAGGATGATCCCGCATGGCGGCCGGTGCGGATCATCAGGTGAAGGTAACGGAAACTGCGGTCCCATGGGAGACTCCTCCCGGGGGACGGTATCGGGACGGGGAATGGTGCGGATTTTGAGAAGGCTGCTGTGCTTCACAGGCCTCCTGGTCATTGTATGCACGGGGAACGCCCTCTGTGCCGGAGAGTTGCCTATCCAGGCTGATCCCTTCGAGATCAGGGACCGTATCGCCGCCGACCCCGGGTTCGACGTGGCGGCCTTATGGCGGGATCTGGGCATCTCGCCGGAGCTCCACACCGTCTACGGGCGGGTCGGGATTCAACCGGTCTCCCCTGCCCTCTTTGATACCTGTGAAGACTGCGCCGCCGAGGTTCACGAGGAAGCATTCGGGCCCCTGGGCACGGGGATCATTCTCAAGGTGTACCGGCCATGGGGATACTGCCGGTTTCTTGTCTTTCTCCCCCTTCGGGACGCGCCGGCCGACCGTTCCCGGTGGCGATTCATCGGTCACGCCGACCACGATTTCGCCCGGCACTTCATGCCGGGGTACCGGATCGAGACGACAGGGGAAGCAACATATCTTGTCATGATCGCGCAGGGTCTCACGGGAACGGGCGTTTCTCTGGACTACGAGCGGTGGTACGAGGTGTCCGCCGCGGGAATGAACGAAGTCCTCAGCCTCCCCGTGCGGGGGCACGAATGCCCCGACGATGTCTCTCTGTGCCGGTCCTTTGAGGCAACGGTCCTTCCGGGCCGTTCAACGGTTCGTCGCCTGGAGGTTGCCTTTACGGTTACATACCACGGAAACCGGTTTCTCCTTGAGGGTTCTTCCCGCGAGGAGGTGCGGCTCTTTTCCAGGCGGCAACAGGCGATATTTGTCAGGGAAGGCCCGCTGCGGGACTTCACACTTTCCCCCCGGGATCCGGAGTCGGCGATCACCATGGATGAGATTCGCTCCGTCTTCAGCGTGGGAACCATGACATGCAATGATTTCATACGGTTCAATACCGAAGAGCTGGCGCGCCTGGCGTCAGGCCCGGATTCCGAATCCCGGGACTGGCTGAGGGCCTACCTTCTCTCCTGCGAGCCGACGCCGGAGCGGGACCGGGCGCTCGGGTTTTTCACTCGATAACGGTGAGACTTCAAGGGGTTACTTATGAAAAAATACATCCTGCCGGTCATCCTGATCTTTCTGCTGGCGGCCGCCTGCCGGCCTCTCGCGGACCAGGATCAGCGCCTGATCGCGGCGGCGAAGGCGGGGGACTCGGCGCGGGTTGAAAGCCTGCTGAAGAAGGGCGCCGACGTGAACGCCCGCGAGCAGAACGGACAGTTGACCCGCATGGCTTTCACCTCTCTCATGTGGGCCGCCGAAAAGGGCCACGCCGGCGTGGTGGACGTGCTGCTGGCCGCCGGGGCCGATGTGCGTGCCGAAGACAGCGGGGAGCGCACCGCCCTGATGATGGCCGCCTCGGGCGGCCACGGGGAGATCGTGCGGCGTCTGGTCGCGGCCGGGTCTGATATTCACGCGACGGCTTACGGGGATGACACGGTTCTCCTGGCGGCGGCCCGGGGCGGCCACGCCCCGGTGGTGCGGTGGCTTCTGGAGCAGGGGACCGGGGTCAACAGGGCCAACGACCTGGGTGAAACCGCCCTCATGGCTGCGGCCATACGGGGCCATTTAGAAACAGCGAAACTGCTGCTCGCCGCCGGCGCGGCAGTCGAGGCCCGGGACGACATGGGAAACACGCCCCTCATCCTGGCGGCGGCAGGGACCCTCCATGAAGCGGGAGGGCACCCGGCGATGGTCCGGCTCCTTCTCGACAACGGTTCGGATATTGACGCCTCAAACGACGACGGTGTCACCGCCCTGATCATTGCGGCAACACGGGGCAGTCTGGAGACGGTCCGCCTCCTGCTCGCCGCCGGGGCCGACCGCGACGCGGAGATCCTCTTCGGAGGCGATAAGGGAGAGACCGCCCTCTCGCTGGCCCTCCGCAATAATCACGAGGACGTGGCGCGGCTGCTGCGGGATCGGGAACATACCGGGGGCGCGTCTGAACATTTGACAAATTGAATCGATTACCATATGCATTATCGAGGTATTCATAACGGCAACAGCTACCGGGAGGCTCCATGAAAAAAACAATAATCACAAGAATGCTCCTGTCCGTGTTCATCCTCGCGTCCGCGCCGATTTTCCTGTCCTGCGCCTCGGCGCCCGAGACGCCCCGGGAATCTCAACCGCTGTTTATCAAGAGCGAGGGCCCTTATTATGTCGGCGACAGGGGACCCGCCGGCGGATGGATAATCTACGACAAGGGAAATAATTCCGAAGGATGGCGATACATGGAAGCCGCGCCCCAGGACCAGACGCCCGACAGCTGGCGTCACAAGGGCCTGGCAGAATGGGGCTGTCACGGGAAGGCAATCCCGGGCGCCCGGAACACCGCCATCGGGAAGGGAATGGTCAATACAAAAGCCATTCTGGAAGGATGCGATGAACCGGATACGGCGGCGCGGATGTGCGCCGACTATCGAGGCGGCGGGAAGGACGACTGGTTTCTGCCGACAAAAGATGAACTGGAACTGATATTTACCCATCTGTTCAAACAGCGAATCGGCGGCCTTCGCCTCGGCGAGTACTGGAGCTCGACGGAAACCACCAACGGCCGGCATGCCTGGAATCATAATTTCACCAACGAAAAGCAGCTCTACTGCAATAAATATCCCAATTATCGCGTCCGTTGCGTCCGTGTTTTCAAGGGTAAAGGGGAAGAAGAGGGAGTGAAATCGGATGCCCGCGCCGCGGGAGAGGCGGTTGTCGCACGGACGGAAGAACCGGCCGTCGCCAGCGCCGACTCAGGAATGACCAAGGCAGATGAGTGCAACAACTACCAGCGCATAAGCCGCCTGGCGGCGGAAGTCCGGCAGGAAAAGATCCGGGAAATTCTCGATTACATGGATCGCAACGGGATCAAGTACTACAACTATTTAGATTTCAACCAGAACTACATTCATATTAATCTGAACGGCATGCTTGTCAGCAGTGACCGTGTCATCGGCACCGGCACATCACACAGTTTGACCGTTCCCGTCCGGTTTTCCTCGTCCCTGCCGTCTCACGAGTTGGGCGCATACATTTTCGGCACGACTCAGGGAAAAGCCTTCCTGGATAACTGTATATTCGACATCACGGGGCACGTTTTTTCGGGACTCATGACACGGGGAGACCAGCAGGAAGGCGTCGCCACCCAATACCATATTCACACGTCGCTGTCGACAATGGGGCATCCATTTACCCAGTTGCGCCCGTACCAGGACAGCCGTGTGGCTACGCAGAAAACCTGGGTGGTGCCTCTCCGTGATTCACTTGGCCAGGTATCGCAGGAAAAGAGGGACCACGTAATCAGACTTATCGAACAGCTCCAAATGAGGTGACAGTCACGGGCGGTTTCTCATCGCGCTATTTGTTCTTGGCGACCACCCATACGGCATGAACGATACCGGGAATATACCCGAGGAGAGTCAACAGAATGTTGATCCAGAAATGTTTCCCGATACCAACCTGAAGGAACACCCCCAGGGGCGGCAGCAGAACGGCGCATATAATCTTGATAAACTCCATGGAATTCCCCTCCCTTACGCAGTTTTGGCGTACATGACAACCGCATATGCCGATCCGGGCTTCCGCACCTGTTATCCCGGAACTACGCTATGATAGCTCGCTTTTCCGCTTTGCGCAACGTTTCTCACAACTCCACCGTGCCCCCCCAAGAATTCCGCACGATACCCCGCAATCAGTTTCTTTAAAACGTTTTTACAGACGTCTGCATGGATCTCCGTCCGCTGCAGCGGCGATACCGTGCCGGGTTTTTTGATCCGGGAGGGTTCTTTTTTTACTTGACATTATGTAAAGTACACTCTATATAGTGCACTATATAATATACATTATGACAGACACCAACACGTGGGAGCACAACCCATGGCAACGTACAGGAAGCTCTTCAAGGTATGGGAGGTCATGAAATATGGGGGAATCTCACGGCAGACCGTTCACAACTACACGCAGATGCGCCTGATCCGGGAGACCGAGCGGACCGATTCGGGCCATCGGCTGTACGACGAGGATGTGTTCGAACGGCTGGAAAAGATAAAAAGATTGCAGGAGAAAGGACATTCGCTGCTCCAGATCAAGGACATTCTCGATAGCAACAGGACTCTTAATTGAAAGGTGTGACAAACGATGCCCTTCCCCGAACTGTCATTTCACGAACTGTACGACCTGAGAAAAAGCTGCACCTGTCTGTTTCCCGAGAAGCGATTCTCCGAGATCGATACCGATTTCCTGAAAAATCTGAATACCGAACTCCTGCGGCGCACCTACAAGAAACGAATCTTCGAGTGCCACCCCGACCGGCTCGGCGGGGCCTCCGAGTCCATGATCCGATTCAGAACGAGGGAATCCCAGCAGGTCAACGAGGCATACGAGAAGCTGAAGCGATTCGTACACGGAAGGAATGAATGGATATACACCGTCCTCACCTCAGGCACCTGCCCGGCAAACCGCTGCACCGATGGAACAGGCAAGGAGCAGTGCCGTCACGATCGCGCGGATATACTCGAACGGTTGAGACGACATATCCATCCGGTTGCGACCTCTTTCAGGGGCTTTTTCAAAGACATGCCGGGCGAATCGGCGAGGTCTGTGAGGGGGGTATAACAGGGAAGATTTCACGGCGAGACTCTTTTCAGCACTACCAGCCGTTCCAGGGGGCAAAGAATGGCTCGGATTAGGTATTGCCTGCACTGCGGCCACGAGCTCACACCGCAAGAAATCAACGGCAAAGAGTACCTCGCCTGCCCGGCGAAAAACTGTGAGTATGTCTTCTGGGACAATCCTCTGCCCGTCGTCGCCGCAATCGTCGAACACGAGGGGAATGTCCTCCTGGCTCGCAACAAGGCCTGGCCGCCGAAGATGTTCGGATTGATCACGGGGTTCCTGGAAAAGGGTGAATCCCCGGAGAATGCCGTCCTCCGGGAAGTCAGGGAGGAGCTTGGTATCGATGCCGGCCTGGAAAGCATGATCGGTATCTATTCCTTTCCGGAGCAGAATCAGATCATTATCGCCTACCACGTATCGGCACAAGGCGAGATAACCATGGGAGACGAGCTTGTCGAAGTGATATCCGTGCCCCCCCACAAGGTACGCCCCTGGGCATTCGGAGCCGGGCCTGCTCTCAAAGACTGGCTGGAGAAACGCCGCATCAAAGGATCATGACAATCGGCATCACACATGGGGCACACCTCGTGCCGGAAATCCGGAAATCATGACACAGCCGGCCGCAATGAACGCGGGTCCGGCTTTTACCCCTGGCATTCCATATCGCAGAATAAAATATTTTCTATTGCATTTTGGGATATAATGTAGTGAATAATCCCCGGAAAGCATGTCTCCGGGAGCGCACACGTCAGAGACATGCCCTGTACGATACTGTAATGCAATCCATGATGGGGGGATCGAAATGAAACATACCAGGAGAGTTGCCGGTCCGAAGAAGACACTTGGAACCGTCTCGAGCCGGATCAAAAACCCCGAACTGGTCAGGGAAAAACACCTGCATATCGCCAAAAAGGCATCGGAGCTATTTATCAAGAAAGGATTCGACCGGACGACTATGCGCGACATATCCAAGGCAACCGGCATGGCCTTGGGAAACCTGTACGATTATATTACGAAAAAAGAAGATCTGCTCGGCCTGGCGTTTGATGTCTACCAGGAATATGTCCAGACAGGTCTCGATTACAGACAGGTCACAAAGATCGATGATCCAGAGAAGATGTTAAGACTGCTTGTTCGCGAGTCCTTGCAGAATGTGCAAGTCTTCAAAGAAGAGATCATCGTAATGTACAGGGAATCCAAGATCCTGCCCAGGAAGGACTTGAAAAGAACCATGAAACTGGATATGAAGCGTATCAAGGCCATCGAGCACGTCATACGCCAGGGGGTTGAGCAAGGAGTATTTCATGTCCGGGATCCTTTCTTCGCGGCCAGCATGATCTTCTACCAGCTTGTATTCCTCGCATTCCGGGGCTGGACGCTCCAGGGAAGATATTCGGACAAAGAAACGAACGATCTCCTCGAAGACTATATCGTGAGCCACCTTATCGCCTGAATCTCAGTCCGGCGGACATATCATCCCCTCGTTATTAAAGACATTTTGCAGTCAGTCCCTGCGGCCGGTCCTTCGAGGAGGAAGCGCCAGCGGCGGGCGCTTCGATCGCCTCCGCATCCAGTTGACGGCCTTTAATATCCTGGACTGCCTGATGACCCGGAGTTCGAGCGACCGCTTGCCTGGGAAATTCATCAGGGTGACGCCGATCAGGATGGTCAGGATTCCCTGCCCGGGGATGAACAGCATGGCGATCCCCGCTATGATAAAAAGAGCCCCCGCAAGGTTTTTGACTGTAAGATACAGGATGTGCGCCGGAAGACTTGAGTAATACCGTCGGGATCGCGTCCCTGAACGAAGGAAGTAGTCTTCGGGAATGCGGGCGACGAAAAAAGGGAGCGCCGCCAGCGTTCCGATAAAGACAAGGAGAGAGACAGCGGATACGACCCCGAGCAGCATGGCATGGGATCGCCCCCATTCGAATAATGCCGTCACAATATCCATGGTATCGACCGATCCTCTCCCATAGTCACCTCCGTGTATTCAGGCTGCCCCTGATTGAGAAGCTCTCAAACGAGCGGCGCGGACCCGCATGGGCAGGGCCGAACCGTTCGAAGAGAGCCGCAACGGGACACCCCTTCGCCCGCCGAGCCGGCGAGCCTGAACCGGCCTCCGTCATGCCGGTTCACTCCCCCTGCAGACGATCCACGATCGACTGCGCCTGTCTCTTCAGCGATGGGAAAAACCGCTGGTTCTGCGCCTCTCTGCCATAGCAGCGGCGATAGGCCTCGAACCCCTCCTCTCCGTATCGGAGGGAGTCTTCGAATGCCTTCCTGTCTTCGAGCTGAGAGGATCGATAGATATGGAGCGCCTCGTCCCTCTTTTTCGCAAACCGGTCCCATTCGCTCCTGCACTGCGGAATCTCGGTGATTGCAGCCGCCGCGGGGGAAGAGACCAGAAGAACGCGGTCCCCTCTCGTAACAAAGACAAAGATCTCGTCCGGTATAAAGGGGCCGGTATCCTGGGCGCCCACGCCCAGGAACGCGTGCGCGAACGAGATGTCCTCACCGCCCCTGACCGGCACTTCCGCGTAGCAAACGACCCCGGCGTCCGCATGGAAGACGCGGCGGTAGAAGTCTCCTGTCTCCGACAATTCGCGCACGTTCTTCGGGAGCTCCGGGTATTGGGCCAGGTAGGGCCCAAGGAGCCCCTGCGTCGTGACAACGAGGGACTCCCTGCCGGCGTCGAACCTGAGCCCGTCGACCTGGGCGAAGCCGGGTTCCGGCCGGAGCGTCAGGAGATTTATCCTCCCCTGTCCCGCGAAGCCTTCGACCGCGACCGGTCCCACGATCGCCCGGATCTGTTTCTCCAGTTCCGCGAGTGCCTGCCCGTCATCAACCGGACCTGTTACCTGCGCGAACCGCCGGATAAAACCGTCACGATCTGCAATATACCGTTCTTCGAGGGACCCGGTTTCTAATTCCGCTGCCGTGGAGATGTTCCCGGCGGGTTCCGCGGCGGAGAGGGGCAGAAGACAGACAAGTGAAAGGAAGAACATCAATACGGACTGTATTTTCATCCGGCGCTTTCTCTCAGAGGAATACTCCCGGCAGATCGGGATTCGAAATGACAAATCAGCAGGTGCATCCTTACCTTATTTCAAACTGCCCGCGATCAGGTCCGCCAGCCCTTCGGGATTGTTTTCCTCGACCAGGGCCTTGATACGTGCGAGGCTCCGTTCATATATCGCGATGACATTGGAGATATCGGGGTTGCCGGCGATGATATCCGCGTAGAGCCGGGGATTGTTGGCGCACACCTTTTCGATGATGGCGAGCTTCGTGTCGAAGACGGGGGTGGAAAACTTTTTGAGCTCGGCACGGTCGACGCCGCTCTCTTTGAGGGCCAGAGCCATGACGACGGTGTCCAGGTGGTTCAGCCCCTGGATAATGGACATCATCGCGTCGTGTCTCTCCGGTGTCGTCTCGAAGACATGTGCGCCCCTCGTGCGGAAGAGTTCCCCCGGCCAGCCCGCCCACCGGTCGACCCTGGCGGGGCACAGGGCAATGTTCAGCCCCTCGATGGACGGGACATCCGGGCCGAAGAGGGGGTGGCACCCCAGCACCTCCGAGCGGGCATACCTGAGCATGTCCCTCACCGGCTCCGCCTTCAGGGAGGTAAAATCCATCAGCAAAGACTTCTCCGGCATCCGCGGGCCGATCTCCTCGATGACCGCGGCGGTGGCATTGATCGGGACGCTGACGATCACAACACCGCAGGTCCGGGCCATCTCGTCCGGGCCCATCCCGCTCGTCCGTCCCGACACGTGGACGGTGTACCCCTCCCCTCTGAAGAAGTCGGCGAACCACCTTCCAATCCCGCCGGTGCCGCCGATGATCCCGATCTCGAATCCTTCCATCAGTCCCCGTTTCGTATCTGTTTTATTTAATGCGATCGTAAAAGCTTGTCATTTCGAATCCCGATGTATCGGGATGAGAAGTCTTAACAGTGCAACATTTCAAAAACACAAGATTTCTCGTCGCTGACGCTCCTCGAAATGACAGACTTAAAGCTCTCCGTGTTTGTTTTGACGTGGCCTTACCGTGCGCCTTCAATGGCCTGCTTGATCCTTCTAGCATACCCGGCGACGATATTCACCCTGTTATTTGCGCCGCCACCCTCCTCGATCAGGCGGACGAAGGCGCTCCCGATGACGATCCCGTCGGCATGGGGCGCGATCTCGCGGGCCTGCTCGGGGGTGGATATCCCGAAGCCCACGGCCACCGGCAGACCGGTGATCGCTCGTATTCTCTCCATGTCCTTTTTGATATCGGCGACCTGCGGCCTTGTTGTCCCGGTGACGCCGGTGATGGAGATGTAGTAGAGAAAACCCCCGGCATTTTGCGCTATCGTCCGGATCCTCTCGTCGGTGCTCGTCGGCGCGATGAGGGAGATGAAGTCGATCCCAGCCCGGTCCGTGTGGGTCCTCAACTCGGCGGATTCTTCCGGAGGGAGGTCGACAACCAGCACCCCGTCGACGCCGGCCGCCCGCGCCCGCTTCGCGAACCGTTCATTTCCGTAATTGAGGATCGGGTTATAGTACCCAAAGAGGACGATCGGAATCTCGCTTGCCTCCCTCACCTCCCCGATCATCTCCAGGATACCGGAGAGGGTCGCTCCGGCCTTGAGGGCGCGGTGGGAGGCTTTCTGAATGATGGGGCCGTCGGCCGTCGGGTCGGAGAAGGGAACCCCGATCTCGAGGATATCGACCCCCGCGCCGTCCAGCCCCAGTATGATCTCCTTCGTCGTCCCAAGGTCCGGGTCCCCCGCCGTGAGGTAGACAATCAGCGCCTTCGAACCCGCTTCTTTCAGTCTTCTGAATCTCCCTTCGATCCTGCTCACGGCAGCACCCCCTCCCCTCTCTCTTCGATGATGCCGAGATCCTTGTCTCCCCTTCCCGACAGGTTGACGATGATGATCTTTTCCCGACTCAGGGTGGGGGCAAGTTTCATCGTGTAGGCGACGGCGTGCGCACTCTCCATGGCGGGGATGATCCCCTCGCACCGCGACAGGAATAAAAAGGCGTTGACCGCCTCGTCGTCGTCTACCGTCACGTAGCGCGCCCTCCCCGTCTCGTGGAAGTAGCTGTGTTCCGGGCCGACGCCGGGATAATCGAGTCCGGCCGCGACGGAAGAGGCATCGTACACCTGGCCGTTATCGTCTTGGAGGAGGTATGTCTTGTTCCCGTGGAGGACGCCGAGCCTCCCCGCCGATATGCTCGCCGCGTGTTTTCCCGTTTCGATACCGAATCCGGCGGCTTCCACACCGACAAGCTCGACACCCGGGTCATTTCTGAAGGGCCAGAAGAGGCCCATGGCGTTGCTCCCCCCGCCCACGCAGGCGATCAGGATATCGGGGAGTTTCCCTTCCGCCTTCAGGATCTGTCGCCGTGTTTCCCTGCCGATGACGGTCTGGAAATCCCGCACCATCATCGGATAGGGATGGGGCCCCGCCGTGCTGCCGATGACATAGAAGGTGTCCTTCACCCGGGCGACCCACTGGCGCATCGCCTCGTTCATGGCGTCCTTGAGCGTCCCGGTCCCCGAGGAGACGGGCACGACCTCGGCCCCCAGGATCTTCATCCGCAGGACGTTCGGCGCCTGTCTCCGGATATCCTCCTCCCCCATGAAGACCCGGCACTCCATCCCGAAGAGGGCCGCCGCGGTGGCGGTCGCCACTCCGTGCTGGCCGGCCCCCGTCTCCGCCATGATCCTTCTCTTCCCCATCCTTTTGGCGAGAAGGGCCTGTCCCAGGGTGTTGTTGATCTTGTGCGCCCCCGTGTGGTTGAGATCCTCCCGTTTCAGGTAAATCTTTGCGCCCCCCATCTTTTCCGTCAATCCCTTCGCAAGATAGAGGGGCGTCTCCCGCCCCGAGTATTCACGGAGATAGGAGGCAAGCTCCTTTCTGAAAGCCGGGTCCTTCTTCGCATCGCGATAGGCGGCCTCCAATTCTATCAAGGCGGGCATCAGCGTCTCGGCCGCGTAGCGCCCCCCGAAGAGACCGAAGTGCCCCTTTCTGTCAGGTAGTGTTCTCATCGTACCGTCCTGTCCTGTTTTAATTTTGATACACTCGCAGCAAGTTTCATCGGCTTGTCATTTCGAGGAGCGTTAGCGACGAGCTATAGTCCTCGTCAGGGGAAAATCTTAGATTTCTCCCTGCGGTCGAAATGACATATGAGTTAATCATGAAAGATGCTGTCCTCTTTTTTGCCCGCGCTGTGGCGGATCATCCCGATAATTTCTCTGACCCTGTCGTGATCCTTCCTCCCCGGCGAAGATTCGACGCCGCTGTTGATATCCACGGCCTGCGGCCTGACCGATTCAATCGCATCTCGTATGTTCCCGCTGTTCAGACCGCCGGAGAGGATCAGGGGACAGCGTTCTCCGATCTCCCGGGCAAGCTCCCAGTTCGATGTCTTCCCCGTCCCGCCGTAAAGGCCGGGGGCGAAGGCGTCCACGAGGATCGCCCGCACCGGGTAGTCGGCTATCCCCTCAAGATCGTCCGCGGTGCGGGGAGAGAAGGCTTTGATGACCCTCGGCGCGGGGAACCGGCGACAATAGTCGGGCGTCTCCCCGCCGTGGAGCTGAATGAGATCGAGGCCGCAGATCCCGGCGATCTCCTCGATCCGCTCGGGATCGTCGTTGACGAAGACCCCGACCTTCGCGACCGTGCCGGGAAGCTCCCTGATGATCCCCCGCGCATGCCGGGGCGACACGGAGCGCGGGCTTCTGGGGTAAAAAATGAAGCCCACCGCGTCGGCACCTGCTTCACAGACAGCCAGGGCGTCATCAAGATCGGTGATCCCGCAGATCTTTATCTCCGTCATCTCCGTTCCCTCACACTCCCAGAAGTTCCCTGAGCTTTGCGCCCACATCAGGGGCCCGCATCAGCGTCTCACCCACAAGGAAGACATGGATACCGTTTGACATCAGCCGCTCGACATCTCCCCGTCCTTCGATACCGCTCTCGCTGATCACGATTCTCCCCTCGGGGACGAGGGGCGCCAGTTCCAGCGTGGTATGCAGATCGGTGGCAAAGGTCTTGAGATTCCGGTTGTTGATCCCGATGATCCCCGCCCCGGCGGCCACCGCCCGCTCCAGCTCCTCTGTGCAGTGCACCTCGACCAGGGAGGCGATCCCCAGCGATTCGGCCATTTCTATCAGAAGGGCGAGTCTCGTTCCCTCCAGGATGGCGGCAATGAGGAGGACGGCATCGGCCCCGATGATCCGCGTCTCGCATACCTGATACGGATCGATGATGAAGTCCTTCCTGAGGAGGGGGAGCGAAACCCGCTCTCTGATCCCCGAAAGGTACTCCTTCTTCCCCTCGAAGAACTGTTCGTCCGTCAGGACGGAGATCGCCGCCGCCCCACTTTCTTCGTAGAGGGAAGCAATGGCGAGGGGGTCGAAATCCTCCCTGATCCTCCCCTTCGACGGGGAGCTTCTCTTCACCTCGGCGATGACGGCGCACTGAGAATCCTCGATCGCCGCCCTGAAGTCGCGCGGCAGGGGCGTATCCAGCGCGGCCTTTCGCATCGCGTCAAGGGAACCCGATTCCCTCAGACGCGCGACCTCTCTTCTCTTTGCCTGTACGATCCTGTCCAAGATCATCGTCTCTCACCGGTTGCTCAGCTCTATCAGGGCCTGCAGCTTCTTGATCGCCCCCCCGCCGTCGATGCACTCCCCGGCCAGGACGATTCCCTCCTCAAGGGTCTTCGCCTTCTCCCCCGCCATGATGGCCAGGGCGGCGTTGAGAATGACGATCTTCCGGCAAGCCCCGTCTTTCCCTGACAGTACATCCTTCGTGATCTGCGCGTTCACCGAGGCGTCGCCCCCGCGAAGATCCCCGACGGGGTACACCTCGTCGAAGAGGTCGACCGGGTTGATGTTATAAGTGATGACCAGGCCGTCCTTCAGTTCGGAGACGCGCGTCTCCCCCGTCACCGTGGCCTCGTCGAGGCCGTCGGAGCCGTGGACCACGAAGGCCCTCTTCGTCCCCAGGTTTTTCAGGACACCGGCGAACATCTCCGTCAGCGCCGGGTCGTAGACCCCGATGAGCTGGGCGGTCGCCCCGGCGGGGTTGGTCAGAGGGCCCAGCATGTTGAAGATCGTCCTGATCCCGATCTCCCGTCGCGGGCCGATGGCGTACTTCATGGCGCCGTGGAGCCGGGGGGCGAAGAGGAAGCCGATACCGATTTCCTGGATACACTCCTCCACGACCTCCGGTCCGGCACCGATATTCACGCCGAGGGCCTCGAGGACGTCCGCGCTCCCGCAGCCGCTGGAGACGGCCCGGTTTCCGTGTTTCGCCACGGTGATCCCCGCCGCCGCCACGGCGAAGGCCGCCGTCGTGGAGATGTTGAAGGTGTTCATCCCGTCCCCGCCGGTCCCGCACGTATCGACGATGACCGACGAGCGGGCATCGATCCGCGTCGCCTTCTGCCGCATGACCCGGGCCGCCCCGGTGACCTCCTGGACCGTCTCCCCCTTGAGCCTCAGGGCCGTGATGAAGGAGGCGATCTGCGCGTCCGTCGCCCCGCCCTCCATCACCTCGTCCATCACCTCCATCATCTCGCGCTCCGTGAGGTCCTCCTGCGCAACCACCGTTGAGATCGCCTCTCTGATCATGATGCGTACTCCTTCCTCATTTCGATAAAGTTCTTGATGATCCGCTTCCCGTTCGGCGTGAGAATCGATTCGGGGTGAAACTGTATCCCCTCCACCGGATAGTCGTGGTGCCGGACACCCATGACCTCCCCCTCCGCGGTCTCGGCGCTGACCTCGAGACAGGGGGGAAGGGTCTCCCGCCGCAGGATCAGGGAGTGATACCGTCCCGCCTCAAAGGGGCTGGGGAGCCCCCTGAAGATCGTCCTCCCGTCGTTGATGATCCCGGAGGTCTTGCCGTGCATCAGCCTGTCCGCCCTGACGACATCGGCGCCGAAGGCGTAGCCGATGGCCTGGTGGCCCAGACAGATCCCCATGATGGGGATCGTTGTATGGAACCGTTTGATTATATCCACGGTCAGCCCCGCATTTTCCGGCGAACCGGGGCCGGGAGACAGAAAGATCGCGTCGGGGCGCATCTCCTCGATCCGGTCGAGGGTGACCGCGTCATTGCGGTGGACCGCGACCTCCTCGCCGAGCTGTCCGAGGTACTGGACGAGGTTGTAGGTAAACGAATCATAGTTGTCGATCATCAGGATCATTGTTTCTCTCCATTATTGCGGGTTATTTCAAAGTCCGAGGCGGCGAGGCTGATGGCCTGCATCATCCCCTCGCCCTTGTTGACGGTCTCCCGATACTCGGCATCCGGGTCGGAGTCCGCGACGATCCCCGCGCCGACCTGGATGAAGATCCGGTTATCCTTGACGGTCATGGTCCTGATGGTGATGCACAGGTCCATGTTCCCCGTATAGCTGAAGTAGCCGACGGCCCCGCCGTACGGGCCCCGCCGAGTCGGCTCCAGCTCGTCGATAATCTCCATGGCCCTGATCTTGGGCGCCCCCGAGAGGGTCCCCGCGGGGAAGGTGGCCGCCAGGACATCGAAGCAGTCCTTCCCCCGGGCCAGGTGGGCCTGGATGTTTGAGACGAGGTGCATGACGTGGGAATACCGCTCCACCGTCATCAGTTGATTGACCTGGACGCTCCCCGTCTGCGCGATCCTCCCCAGGTCGTTCCTCCCCAGATCGACGAGCATGACGTGCTCCGCCCGCTCCTTCGGGTCCTGGAGGAGTTCGTCGGCGAGAGCCCGGTCCTCCTGTTCGGTCTTTCCCCTCTTCCTCGTCCCGGCAATGGGCCTGAGTTCCACCATCCCCTCTTCGAGACGGACCATCACCTCCGGCGAGGAGCCGATGAGGGTCAGATCGTCGGCCTTCAGGTAGAAGAGGTAGGGGGAGGGATTGATATACCGGAGCGCCCGGTAGAGATCCACGGGGTCCCGGTCGCTCTTCATCTCGAACCGCTGGGAGAGGACGGCCTGGATAATATCCCCCGCGACAATATGCTCCTTGGCCCTTTCCACGATGGCCTTGTACTCCTCCGGCGTCATATTGGACTGGAGTGAGACAGATCCGGCCGTCTTCGGGGGGCGGCCCTTCTCCAGAAGGGGCGCCTGGACCATCCCGACCATCTCTTCGATCTTCTGTGTGGTCTCTTCGTACAGGGTACGGAGGTCTTCCCTCCCCTCGGTGAAGGCGCAGGCCACGATCTTGATCGTGTGCCGGACATTGTCGAAGATGATCAGTGTGTCCGTGATCAGAAAGACGGCATCATCGGTGTACAGATCATCCACGGCCCCGGCGGGGAGCCTCTCAAAATACCGGACCATGTCGTAGCCGAGGAACCCCACTGCGCCGCCGTAGAATCGCGGGAGGCCCTCCACGGGGACGGGGCGGTAGCGCGCCATCAGGTCTCTCAGAAACCGCATGGGGTCTCCGCCATGCTCATGGCGCTCTGTTGTACCGTTCTCCCGGATCAGGACCTCTTTCCCCCTCACCCGGAAGATCGTCCGGGGGTCGGAACCGAGAAAGGTGTAGCGGCCCCACTTCTCGCCCCCCTCCACGCTCTCCAGGAGAAAGGCGTGCGTCCGGGAGCGCAGTTTCATGAGGACCGA
>ENA-ORXD01000256-ORXD01000256.1-sediment-metagenome-genome-assembly--contig:-NODE-256-length-78186-cov-8.086776_pt1 | contig 78186 bp, 81 predicted proteins | sample MGYA00237862_ERZ511471 | MGnify/ENA metagenome assembly ERZ511471
AAGGGGGGGAAGATCCTGAGAAGGGTAAGGTAACGGAGCAATCAGGTAGAGTTTCAGGAATGGTGGAGCCTGGATCTATTTTTGAAATCAGAGGGGTTAATCGAAGTCCTCAGAGAACTACTGGACCCTTAAGGACACATCCATTACGGCATACGGAAAGAGGGAGGGTTGCGGTTGTTCTCACAGGAATGGGTTCCTGGAATGATGGCAGAGTCGTCGTTCTGGCAGGAAAAAGCGAGAAGACCGCGAAGGATAAGGTTTATACCGGGCAAACCGTTTGTTCATGCCTATACGGTACATGTACCTGATACGTCGACTTAATTTGCAGACAGATGTATCGTTTGCATCGAAAAAATCTAAAGAGAAATTTTCTTTAGATCTTCTCCAGACTCGATATATGGGAGAGTGTGGCATATGAGTTGCTTATTGAGCAGGTCCGTGTTTTTATATCAGTTACACTCTCTCACATGGGATTCTGCATCCGGACAGTAACGTGCGCTCGTATCATCATCAATCCTACTGTGATGCTGGCTGTAGAGGAAATATATTGCAAGTCCGATAATGAGCCAGATCGCAAAACGCAGGTAGGTTCCAAACGGGAGTGCTAGGAACAGGTACCCACAGGAGAGGATAGCAAGAATTGGGATGAGTGGGAAAAGCGGGCACCGGAATGGTCGCGGAAGCGAGGGTTGTGTATAGCGGAGCACGATCACACCAACTGAAACAATGACAAATGCAGCAAGTGTCCCGATATTGACAAGTTCTGTGATGATTGCAAGTGGAAAAAAACCTGCAAGGAGGGCTACTGCGATTCCGACGAGGATGGTAACCTTGACCGGTGTCCGAAAAATGGGATGGATGTGTTCAAAGAGGCCGGGTAGAAGACCATCGCGCGACATCGCAAAGAGGATCCGGGTCTGTGCGTACAGCATGATGAGGATGACTGAAGTAAGCCCGCAGATTGCGCCGACAGATACCAGCGCCGAGCCCCACGTGATCCCAATTTGATTGAGCGCGAAAGCGACTGGGGCACTAATCCCGGCAAAGAGTTGATAGGGCACAATTCCTGTCAGAAATGCGGAGACCGCAATATAAAGAACGGTTGAAATCGCAAGAGGGGCAAGGATGCCTATAGGAAGGTCCCTCTGGGGGTTTTTAACTTCGCCTGCTGCTGTCGAGACCGCGTCAAATCCGAGGTAAGCAAAAATAACGATTGCGGCCCCCGTGATAACTCCACTCCAGCCAAACGGCATGAATGGTGTCCAGTTGACCGGCTGGATCTGTCCGAATCCCAAGATCAAGAAGAGAAGAATAACCGCAAGCTTGATAAAGACAATAATATTGTTGATCCGTACACTATCTTTAACGCCGATGATGAGTAAGATGGTGATGAGCAGGATTATACCGGCCGCCGGGAGATTGAAAAGGCCCCCGTCAATTCCGGGAGGGTTTGAAAATGACATGGGTACGATAATCCCGGCTCCTGCCGCAAGGCTTGTAATATATCCCGACCAGCCGATTGCGACTACGGCTACCGTACCCGCGTATTCAAGTATCAGGTCCCACCCGATAATCCATGCCCAGATCTCTCCGAGTGCGGCATAACTGTACGTATAAGCGCTTCCGGAGACCGGTATCAGCGCGGCAAATTCTGCATAAGAGAGTGCGGCAAGGGCACAGACAAACCCGGCAATAATAAACGAGACAATGAGGGCTGGTCCGGAATAGTTGGCCGCAACGAGTCCCGTGATGACAAAGATGCCGGCGCCAATGATCGCCCCAATGCCCATGAGCACGAGGTCGAGCCGGGAGAGCACTTTTTTCATCGCATGTTCACCGTCATTGCATTCCATGAGCTCGTCAACGGTTTTGGTTCTAAACGCCCGGGCGTTTTTCGGGAAAAGTGCTTTGATATTCATGAGTTCTTGAAATTTTAATGTTATAGTATATATTCATTTCTACTAAGAAAATATTCTTAATAAAATACTTTTTGGTTTTGTTGCTGCATTGAATGGGTCTGGCCACTCGACCACATAAGTGGGGACGATGGGTGCTCCTGTCGATCTTCCCTGCTCAGGAAAGAATGTCGGGGACACCCCTGCCCGATACTCGCGATTGGAGTATGTATTATGGATGCTAGGTTGGGCGCGGCGAATTCTATCGCTCCTTTGAGTTCATCGACCAGTGGGGGATCTCCTCTCCTGGATGAACGCTGGCAAGCGGGGCCGCCCCTTTCAGTAACCGGGGCCCCCCATCGCGTGGATGGCCTGCATTCATATATTCCTCTGGGTGCCTTGCCGTCAGGTGGGGGGATTCGTTCGGAAACTTGTGATATTCATCTCCGGTCTCACGGCGGCAGGCTGTGCTGTCCTCTTCTGCCGGATCAAACTCTTGGATCTCCGGGAAGGTGATGCCTGGGCTCCTCGCCGAGGACGTGATCATCGCCGTTGACAGCACCCGGATCAGGGTTGCCAACCAGGGCGAATGGATGCGGGAGAAGTGGAAGGTTCGCCGGGGGTGGCTGAATGTCCCTGCCATGATCGGTGTCGGAACCAACTGGATTCTCGGCCTGAAGATCACTGGGGAATCCGTACGGGGCGACCGGATGTTCGTTCCGCTCCTCGATCTGGTTCGGCAGCACTGCGGCGAGGGTTGCCCGGTGCATCGGGTAATCGCTGATGGCGCCTATGACCGCAGTGAATACTTCAACGCCTTTGAGAAGTGGAATATCTCCTCTGGGTCAAGGCTCGGGCCGACGCTGCGACCTGCTCTACTGGGGCATCGTATCGGGCTGAATGCGTCAGAGAACGAATTAACTGCGGGGGGTATCGGATGTGGTCGCTGGTAACCGCCTATGGTATGCGGTGGAAGATCGAAGAGCTCTTCTCAAGTATCAAACGGATCTTCGGGGGAGGTGTGGGCAACGTCACGGGAGGGGACGCTCCGCGAGGTCGGGATGAAAGTGGGCTGCTACAACATGCTGATGACTATGGTGGCCTGACTGGGGGCGCAACCGGAATGTCGGGGGGCAACCGCTATGGGAGTTATGCAACACAGCGCGCTATGGGTTATTAGCCCATAGATGAGCATGAAAACCGTGATGACCGATCCGCTAGTTCTAGCGGATGGTCTGCATACTTGGGGGGCGGTTTTCATGCCTGCACTGCGATACGCCCGGAACTCCAACGGTATGCTGGTGCCTGCCCGATGGTTCATAATGCATATATATTATAACTTATTTATTTTTGGTATATTTATATGTGGCAATCTCCCCGGGCCTGGTGGGGCAACAGTTGGGGAAACTATTAATAGTATTGATTTCTCATATGCGGTAGTATTAAGTTGTTCTGGTACTTGTTCCTCAGCTTCTTCTACGGCTTCGGCCTGCCTGCCCGGCAGTCGCCACTCGCACCTCCGGTGCTCAAACTCGGTAGCGTAACGAAACTTCTGTAAAAGTAAAATGGCTGAATCCAATCTCAATCCGGACAGAGAAAACAGTGCCGGGGTTGAGGAGAAGGTATCGAAGATCATCTCCCCGAAATGGCGTTTCGGGGAATGCAACTCAATGAAGAGCAGGTCACCGGCGGAAAATATTTGGCGATGAAGAAAGACCGATCAGGCAAGAGGGCTGCGCTCAACCGGATTACCGAAATGTGAGGCGTTACCGTGAAAATGGGGGCCATATGACGAAAGATAAATGAATCGAATTTATTTTTAGGGCTTCACTCCAAATATAAGCCGAATGTGTAATGTTGCAGATTGAGGCCATCCACAAAACCTGTTTCGTCTGCAATAAATCATCGAAACAGAATAAAATTATATCCCCGATGCATCCCGGTACAGCCGGACCATCGGGAATAGTGGAACTTGACGGTCGTCCAAAAGAACTGACAGAGTTCCTTCTTAGCAACCACCTTGAAGTCTGTCCGCACTGCGGGTACGTTGCTGAAGACATCGGGGAGAAAACATCGATCACCAGAGACGACCTGCAGTCTCTGGACTGTAGCAGTCTCCAGAATTCGAAGATCCCCCTTGCTCCTTCCCTCTACCTGCGTGCCGCGCTCATCCGGATGATGGAAAACAACCCGGAAAAAGCCATAGACAGTTATATCTCCGCCGCATGGTGCGCTGACGACCTGGTCAACCGTGAGTTAGCCGTCTCCTGCCGGAGGAAAGCCCTGTCCCTGATATTTGCAGACAACAAAACATTTGCCGACATCTCCTCAAAGAAATGGATTCCGGTCCTTGATCTCATGCGGCGGTGTGGAGATTTCGAGAGCGTAATCGCTCACGGAACCAGTCTTCTGGCTATTGCGGCCCCTATACTGCGACAGGGACTTGATTACGAACTCTTATGTGCAAAACGGCGTGACAGCAAACAGCATACCAATCTTGACGCCACAAACAGCAATCAATACGGGTCAGGACCCCAAACAGCCGATGAGGAGTTCATCATCGACGGCAAATCCTACTCCGTCGAAGAGGACTGTTATGGCAAGGGGTGGAACTGGGTTGCAGAAACACGCACCCTTGTCCTCGCCAACTATCACGGCTCGGCAATTCATGCAACCGGAGACATCACCATCCGGCTCGAACAGATCGACAACCAGATAGACAGTGCTCACGGGCCGGGGATTCACATTCACCAGGGAAACCTTAAACTCTCAGGTGTTATGTTATTGTCCATTCGGGGAGATGAAGGGGGAATCTTCGTTGAGTCTGGCACACTGGAAATAACAGGTGTATACCTCAAAATCCGGACAAAAGGGTACGGGATCTGTGCCTCGGGAACTATCACCTTCATAGACTATTGTGTCATTGACATCCGTTCAAACACGACGGCAATCAAATCGATATCGGGTGGATTGAACGCATCCATCAAGCCCGTCCTGAAAATCTTTGGAATTGATGCAGGAATCGACCTTGCGGGAGATTTGAACCAGAACGATGGCATTCAGCAGATCGAGAGTCCCAACGGCTGCGGAGTTCTGATTCATCACGGTTCTCTTTCACTCACCATCTGTGATGTTGACTTCATCTGCGGGGATACCTGTATCCGTCTCGAACATGGCAGCCTCTCCGCCAGAATGATGCACGGCACCCTGAATGGAAACTCCTGTGTGCAGGTACACGGTTCGTGCAGTATTGTCGGAAGTGGCATAACGTTCTCCGGGGAGGACTGCGGACTGTTCGTGTCCGGGGAGATGGAAGTATCCGGCTCTAGATGCGAATCTTCCGGAAAAACTGCCATCGCTGTTGAAGGAAACCTGCACATTCAAAATGCGAACATCTCTGCATCAGGAGGGACGGGGATATCCGTTGGTGGCGATATTAACTGTGCCGGGGGGATCCTGATGCTTCAGGGAGATACGGCAATGCAGATCTCGGGAAACGCGAAAATCTCCCGTGGCTTGATTACGGGAGTCGGCAAAATCAGTGGCATTGTGGTGAATGGTTCCTATTCCCAGTCCGGAGGGGATATATCTTTCTCCGGGGGGGCAGAAGACGGCATGCGGATCTCCGGAAAAGAGCTGAAAATAACCGACGGAGGATCCCTCACAGCATCAGGCCGAAAATGCGGACTGGATGTGGCAGGGGATGTAGTATTAGATCATGTTGGTCTCCTTTCGGCTTCCGGCACTATAGGATTTTCGTGTAGGTCATTGAAGATTGAAAACGCGAATATGAAGGTTGCAGGTGAGGAGATTGGTCTGAATATACAAGGCGGCGCTCTGATCCTCGTTGATACGGTAACGGTGGACGCAACCGGCAATGCGGGGATTTATACAACCGGCGATATCAGTTTTCAGGGAGGTGCTCTCCGGGTTACCGGGCAGTTCGGTGGAGTTGTTCTGGAGAGCGGCAGTCTGGTGATTACCGGTGGTGCAATAGAGATTTTCGGGGATGAATTCGGGATACTGCTCCAGTCAGGGTCGATGGAGGTTTTTGGCGGGATGATCGGCATTACCAATGCAAGGATGACGGATTCGGGAGGCTGTGGTATTGCTGTTGAGAAAGGAAATCTGGCTGTAGGGACTCTGGCTGAAGGAAGTATAATGACGATTAACGGTGAGAGTTACGCGATATCGGTGCCCCGCGGAGAGATTTTCATGAGACACGGGGTGTTCGAGGCGTACGGGTTCCGGGCGGGTATTAAGGGGAAATCCCTGACACTGAAGGATGCAGCACTTACTGCCTACGGAAAGATCGAGAGAGCGGTTGTTCTCACCGGGCATGAGCCCTGGAATGATGAAGGGATCGTTGTCCTGGCAGGAAAATCCGCAGAGACAGCGACTGAGGCAGTTTATTCCGGCCAGATATTCGTCCATGCCTACACGGTGCATGTCCCCGACGAACCGTGAGGCGGTATGGGGGTGGTGAGAAATCCGCTCAATAGTTGTTTGTGGAGATCTCCCATCGAAGAGCCCGGGCACCGTATGGTTGCTCATCCGCAGGGTAGTTCACGAGCATTGTGCACAGCAGGTCTGCGGTGATCCCATGGGTAGGGGTTCCCAAACCGCATGTCAAACGACGTCGGGATACCCGGGCTGTAGACGACGCCGAAGTGAGACTGGTGCCGGGCTTCGACGATCGTCCGGGGATCTTTTTCCCGTACCTTCTCAAACAGTTCAGGTTTCAGTTCAGTAGTGAATTTTGAGGGGTAGCCTCCGACATATCCCGGAACAAGACCGTCGGCGTTCCAGCGCTCCTGCCGGTTGTATTCCGTCCGAACGGATACCCCCGGAGGTACCTGCTTCCGTGCCTGTGTTGAGTGCGTTGAGCGCATAGGCTTCTTTGATGTTGTGGAAGGGGCGATCCGCTTTCGTCGGCGCTGATGGTGTCACGCAAAAGGCGGTTCGCGGCGTTATGGAACTAGGATATGCCCTGTCGGGCATTCGACCAAAATAAGAAACGCCCCGGCCGGGATTTGAACCCGGGTCAAAAGCTCCGCAGGCTTCTAGGATGTCCACTACCCTACCGGGACACAATGGTTGTGCCTAAAAAAATAGGTGTTCATCCCATATAATCGTTCCTCTGCTCCAATGCCGCGGGCGTCAGAGGGACACCACGTTTTCACCGTCGATCTTACCAATTTTTATGGATATGTCGGCGGTAACGGCATTGCCGCTCAGGTCTATCTGGTAGGTTCCGCTGCTCAGCACGAGCAGCTGTTTTGATGTTCCCGTGGTGTACTTGCCGTTGAAGCCGTCCTGTGCGACAATATTCCCGTCCGCATCCCGTACCGTCACTTCCATTGATGCGCTCTCTTTGATGCGCGTCACCGTCACCGTCTTATCGTCCCTGTCGCCGTAACTGCTCTGGTAGGCGAGCGTCCTCGCCTCAGTTTCCGGTGTCACAACGACGTCCACGACAAGGGGGGGGTACGTGGCGTTGATCGTCCATGCATGGGCTTCGCCGTTCAGGTCGAACGATTCATAGAGCACTTCGGGATACACAGGTTTTGTCGGTGTATCATCAGGCAGCTGACGGACGGTCGGGAGGGCGGTCGGCGTTGTTGTCGCAGGATATGGTGTTGCCTGGCTCACATATTCACTGTTCATGGTCGTCGTTGGGGTCGGCGTGCCGGTAGGGGCCGTTGTCTCCTTGACCCAGAAGGGTGAATCTGAGGAGCCATCACCGGGTGTCGCCTCGATGCACCCTGCCGCCAGCAGAGCGGTGCCAACGAGTATCACGAGGCCTACCTGCAGAAACTTCATGGAATACCAATATATCGTCCCGATATTTATGGCTTTATGGGGTGCATAAAACGGATGTGATATATATCAGATTAAACTTCCCGAGATTTCAAATATATAGATTTCTTTTACTGTAATCTCTCCGGACTAGCAATAGGAGAGGATTACATCCTGATAAATCTCTTCGGCACGATGCAGGGAGCGGATCGAGACACGTTCGTCGATGCCGTGGATCGTCGTCACCTCTCCGGGCCCGTACTCAACCGCCGGAAAACCGGCTTTCCTGAGGTGGCGGGCATCGCTCGCCGCCCACTGAAAGATCGGCACCGGGTCGCTCCCGTACGCCTTCCTGATCGCACCGCAGAGCCGCTGTACGATCGCCGACGCCGGCGAGGTGCAGGAGGGGTCGGATACCGCCGTCACCTTCATCGCGGCCGCCGGCACTCTCGACGCAATCTCAGAAACGATCTCCCCCGCGCTGCACCCCCACGGGATCCTGAGGTCGAGGTCGAGTTCACAGTGTTCGGCGACAATATTCGCCTTTTCGCCGCCCCGGATCACGCCGGGGTTGAACATCACTCTCCTGAGGATGTGGTTGAGCCCCTGTATGCCGAAGAGATCCTCAAGCACCAGAGAAGACCTCCCTATGATCCCTTCCATATCGAGGCCGACCTGATACTCCCGTTCGTGGATCTCCTGCAGAAAAGAGATGAGATTGTGCGCCTCCATGATCGCACTCCTCCCGACTGCAGGGTACAGCGAACTGTGGCCCGGTTCGCCGCGAAATGTCAGGGATATCCGGGCAAGTCCTTTCTGGCCGATGCAGGGGGAGAGTGGCGGCGTCGGTTCGGCGATGAGGGTGTCGCAGGGGCGAAGTACATTTTTCGCCAGCAGATACTCGATCCCGTGCCCGGTGCCGGTCTCCTCGTCACAGACGAATACGATCTCTGCCGGGGGTTCGGCCCCACACTCGACGACTTTCCCAAGAGCGGCAAGAATGGCGGCGCACCCCCCCTTCATGTCGCTGCTCCCCCGCCCCCAGATGTACCCGCCCTCCTCGACCCCTTCGAAGGGCGGATGGCTCCAGCCTTCGGGGATGGCCGGGACAACATCGATATGGCCGCAGAGGAGGAGGGACGGGTTCCTGTGCCGGGTGATCAGGTTGCACCGGTGCCCGTCCCTGGAGGCGACGACGCTTCCGATCCCCATCCCTGCAAGGACGGCCCCGATATACTCGGCGGCATCCCTCGTGTCGCCGGGGGGGTTCTCGCTCCTGATCTGCACCAGGTCCCTGCAGAGGGTGGCAACATCCATGGCAGACACCGTCAGGCGCTGGTGCTCTTCCTGTAGTCCTCAAACAGGGAGGCCAGAGAAGCGCCGTTGTAGATGCTCTTGAAGAACGCCGGCGTGAAGAAGTCCTCAAGGGCGTCCTGGAAGAAGGCGGCCGGGATCGGACGGAGACTGGCCGGCTCAAGTGAGATCCTGAAACTCCGGTAACTGGCCGGGTTTTCTTCGTCATAGATAATCTGCCAGAGCATCGGCAGGCTTTTGAACTTTTCAGGGTTCTCTTTCTTGAGCCAGTTGATGAATCCCGGAAAGAGCGGTCGATCTTCCTTTTTCTCCTCATCGATCCGCCACCGCATGTACTGCCGGTTCATGATGTTCTTCGGCGACTGGTAATTAAAGGAGAAGGAGTTGAGGGTGTACTCGATATGCGCAAGGGCGTCAAGGTAATAGAAGTAGAGGACGGGCTGAAAGTCGCTGGGGTCTTCGAGGATAAGTGACTTTACGTAGAACCGCTTCAGCACTCTGAAATACTCGTCTTCATCGAGAGCGTTCATACCATCCTGTTCACCTGTCCCCCTGATATAGCATTGTATTCTGGCAGGTGGCGGCCGCAACGGTGAGATGGCCGGCTCGGGCGGCCTTCTGAAGGGAAGCAATTAAAATGCTGTATTGGGGGTTATTTGAAGAAGGGTTCTCTGGCCTTGACTGCCTTTTCGAAGAGTGCTTCCAGTTCGGCACCTTTCTTGCCGCGAATATCGACATGATTGTCGGTGCGGAGGAGGCAGGGCTTCAGTTTCCCGTCAGACGTCACCCTGAGACGATTACAATAGGAACAAAACTCGGTGTTGTGAAGGGGGCGCACGACCTCGACCTCGGCGCCGTCAAGACAATACTTCTTCCGGTGGTGCATCCGCCGGGTCAGGATCTCCTGTGAATGATCTGCGATCTCTTTCTCAAGCCTGTCGACATCGCCGTGCATATAACACTCGTTGAACTCCATGAGTTCGATGACCTGAAGGATCAGGTTCTTGTTCTCACGGACAAGGGCAAGAAAATCGTCGATCTCGTCCTCGTTCATGCCCTTAAGGAGCACCATGTTTATTTTTACCGGTGTCAGTCCGGCGTCGACGGCGGCGCGGATCCCGTCGAGGACCTTCGGAAGGAGATCCTTTCCGGCGATCTCCCTGTAGCGCTCGGGCCTGAGGGTGTCGAGACTGATATTTACCCGGGAAAGCCCCGCTTCCTTGAGGCCCTGCGCGAGGCCGCCGAGAAGGGTGCCGTTGGTGGTAAGGGAAGACTCGATCCCGGGCGGGACGGCCCTGATAATGTCCAGGATGTCCCGGCGCATCAGGGGCTCGCCGCCGGTGAACTTCACGCTTTTAATCCCGATTTTTTGGGCGACCCTTAAAATTTCTCTGATCTCATCGAGGCTCATCTCCCCTTCGGGGGCCACCTCGCCCTCGGCATGGCAGTAGATGCACTTGAGGTTGCAGCGCGGCGTGAGGCTGATCCGCAGGTTTGTCACCGGACGCCCGTAGTCGTCATGGAGCACCATCTTTCTCCCTCCTGAAGTTTTTCGCGATAATATAGGTTTCCCTGCTTCCCCGGCGGGAGGAGACGGGCCTGAACGTCTTGACCGAGAGAAAATGTTTTTTCACGTCGGCAAAAAATTCCGGAAAGTCCTCACCCTGGAACGTCTTGCAGATGAAGTTCCCTCCGTCTTTAAGGACGGAAACCGCGAAATTGAGGGCTTCCTCGCCGAGGCCGATCGCCCGCGCCTGATCGTAACTGGTCGCGCCCGAGAGTTTGGGAGAGGCATCGCAGGTAACGATCGATATCGGCCCTCCGGCGAGTTCTTTCACTCTTTCCTGTACTTCGGGGGTTGTAAAATCTCCGACGACTGTGGTTACCCCGTCCAGCGATGCGATCGGGTTGAGGTCGACGCCGATGATCGTGCCCCTTGTCAGCCTCCTCAGCACCTGCAGCCAGCTGCCGGGTGCCGCACCCAGGTCGACGACGGTGTCGTCCTCCCTGATCACCGGGTGCCGCATCTGGATCTCCTGCAGTTTGTAGGCGGCCCGGGCTCTGAAGCCCTCCTTTCTCGCCTTATCGGAGTATTTGTCCCGTGTCCACTGTGATGTCATGTTCTTTTCCTTTATGTTTGACAGGGCTCAGTTGCGATACCAGATAGAATAAAAAATATCATGATATAATGTATAATAGAGTCTTATAAGGGGTTTGTAATGTTAAAAGCAACGATTGATACAGAAGCGTTCAGGGAGTCTATCGACGCTTTGGCGGCGCTGGTGACCGAATGCAGGCTCCACATCGACGGAAATGGTGTTCGGGCCCGGGCTGTGGACACCGCGAATGTGGCCATGGTGTCCCTCGAACTGGACAGGGATGCGTTTGCGACGTATGAGGCAACCCCTGAGGATCTCGGGCTTGATATCGCAAAAATGAAGAATATTATCGGCATGATGGGGAAAGAAGATCTGCTCTCCCTCAGCCTCCCGGAAGGCAGTCACAAGTTGGAGCTCGCCTTCGGGAGTTACCAGTACTCGGTAACCCTTCTTGATGTCAACACGATCCGCAAGGATCCGAACCCGCCCAACATTGAACTCCCCGGCAAGGTGGAGCTTGCGGGCAGCGCCCTCTCCTCCGCCATCAAGGCTGCCGACGTGATCTCGGACAAGATCGCCCTCGGCATCGACCCGAAGGCCGACCTCTTCTTTATGGCAGCCGAAGGGGACACCGACCACATCAAACTGGAGCTCAACCGCAGCCAGCTCATCTCCCTTGATGCCGCCGAGGCGCGTTCGCTCTTTTCGCTGGACTATCTCAAGGATATGGGGAAGGTGATGGGCCGCGCCGAGAAGATCACCATCGCCCTCGGCGTCGACCACCCGGTGAAATTTATCTTCGACCTCGCCGACGGCAAGGGCCACGTCGAGTACCTGCTAGCCCCGCGCATTGAAGCGGATTGAGCATGGTCGATGTCCAGGACCTTGCCAAATATCCTTTTCTGGAAGAGGCCCAGGACTATGTGAGACGTGAGTCCGGAACTCTCGACGCCCTTCTGAAATCTGAGAAGGGCCGCTCCCTCTGTGAACATGCCGTTAAAAGGGTCGTAGATGCCCTCTCCCGAAAAAACCCTCTGGAATGCAGGGTCTACGGCCGCGACGCTCAGGAAGATCTCTTTTCGTACGTCATCTCCCGGATGCTGGTGTCCTGCCTCAATGACCGGTTGTTGATAGAGCGCCTTTCTCAGTTTGAAGCACATAAGGCCTATCTGTCGTTCACTGAAGAGGAAAAAGCGGACAAAGAGGAGATTGGGCGAGCGATAGGTCTCGAAATCGGGCAGAACTCCATGCCGGTCCTGACCTATGTGCCTCTGGTCAGCGGGCTGCATGAGGAGCGGTGGAAACTTGTGAACCGGAGCGTGAAAGACGGCCGCGTTCTTCTGCTCAGGATCGAGGCGGAAGAACTGGTGAGAGAACGAATGCGGGAGATCATCAGGGAGCGCCTCCCCCTCTCCGTCCCTGAAGATGTCTGCAGGCAGTTTTCGCCCTACACCGCGGCGATCGCTGCCGCCGTCCAGGAGCAGGCTCTTGAAGAGTTCGGCGATGTGGACGAGCCCTCGTTCCCGCCCTGCATCTCCGCCCTGATCACGGCGGTTACCGCCGGGACCAACCTCCCTCATGTCGGGCGCTTTGCGCTCACCGCATTCCTGCACAACATCGGGCTGTCAACCCCCCAGATCGTGGAGGTGTTCCAGCGGGCCCCTGACTTCGATCTCTCGATGACGATGTACCAGGTCGAGCATATCTCAGGACGATCGGGCACCGAGTACACCGCCCCGGCCTGCGCCACGATGCGGACGCACGGGCTGTGTGTCCGCCGGGACGCCATCTGCGAGAAGGTGAACCATCCTCTCTCCTATTACAAACGAAAAAAGAAGATGCGCGAGTAGAGCAGTGCTTACGCTATTTTTTTATTGATGACGTGGCCGGCGCCGCTCATCGTGATCAGGAAAAGCACGAAGGCGATAATATAGGCAATACCGGTGTTGTCCTTCATGAGTCCGGGAAGGACGACCAGCAGCACGATAAAGACGAGCAGGCTCGCAAGCCCGGTCAGCACGTCAAGTACGCGTGAATCCATGTAGTATTTTCTTTCGCCCTCCCCCTATATCTCTTCTCCTTCCCGCCACGTATTTCCGGCATGGGGTCCATCATCCCCTATGGATCGGGAGGGCGCACTTGAGTTTCTCGGACGATATGTCGGATCCGACTCCCTGAGAAAACACTGCATCGCAACGGCGGCGATCATGCGGGGTCTTGCCGTGCATTTCGGAGAGGACGCCGATCTCTGGGAAATGATCGGGATCCTCCATGACATCGACTACGAAACGGTGGGCGGGGACATGACCCGGCACGGTGTCGAGGGGGCGGCGCTCCTCAGGCGGGAGGGTTTCCCTGAGGAGGTGTGCGGCGCGGTGGAGCGGCACAACCATACGCTCTTCGGGCCGTACACTCGGACGGTCGATCGCTCTCTCCAGTCGGCCGACAGCATCAGCGGTTTTCTGATCGCGTGCGCCCTTGTCAAGGGTGGGGCGATCACCTACGTCACGCCCGGAACCGTGAAGAAAAAACTGAAAGACCGCACCTTTGCCGGCGGTTGCGAGCGGGATCGGATTGCATCGGTGAACGGTCTTATCGATCCGACGGTGTTCTATGAGATTGCGATTACGTCGCTCGCAGACAGGAGGGATGAACTTGGACTGCGTTAGGATTATGCCTCTCCCGGGAGAGTGGATCTGCAATGAGTGATGATGAGCGGGAACAGGTGCTAAAGGGTCTTCAGGCGGCCGTCGATCTCCTCACCCGGGAGATGGATCCCTCCCTAATTCCTGAAGTCGGCACGAACATCGCCTACGCCATAGAAAAGGCGAAAGAGCCCTCGGACGTTGCGGCCGTCGAAGGGCGGATCGTTCGTGTGGGCGGAAAAGCGCACCCGGTCGGCAGGGTGGGGTTCGGGGCGAGCGACCATGTGGCCCGGATCGTGCTGACGGCGATGCGCTTTGACCGGAGGGTCAGGTCGGCCGCGAACATCAGGTTTGCCGCTCCGATCCTCGAGGCGTTGGAGGAGATGATGCTCGACATCAGGTACTTCGATCGGGCGCAGGAACCGCCCGGCATCAGGACGATGGACTGGGGAGTAGCGTCCTGCTGCAAGACCGGCGTACCCGACGTGATCTACGACCGGGGCGACGTCGGCAAGGAGCCGATGATCCGGATCCTCGGTGAAAATCCCGATGAAGTCGCACAAAATATTCTTAAACTGTCACGGCGCATTAAAAATACAAATTCGTGGGATAGGTGCACATGGGAATAAAACCGACATATATTAAGAGTCTTGGTCAGGAACTGATGGCGAAAAACCCCCGTCATTTCACCGGGGATTTTGACGAGAACAAGCAGGTCGTCTCCGAAGTTGCTGTCATCGAGTCGAAGCGCGTACGGAACAGAGTGGCCGGCTACATAACAAGAAAGCAAAATACTAAAAAGCCGATGGTGTAATCCCTTACACATGTTTGAGGGTGTTTACCCAGCGATAATAACTCCTTTTACGCGGGGTCCGGACTGCGGTCTTGACCTCATCGGTCTCCGCTCCAACATTGAGTACCTCATCTCTCATGGAGTTGATGGAATTGTTCCCTGCGGTTCTACCGGGGAATCTGCGACCCTGACCTTTGAGGAGCATGAGCAGGTGATCGGCACGGCGGTCGACGCGGCCCGCAACCGGGTGCCGGTGCTTGCCGGAACCGGTTCGAACAACACCGCAGAGGCGGTCAGGTTCACCCGCGCCGCCCGCGATATCGGTGCCGACGGTGCGCTCGTGATCAGTCCGTATTACAACAAGCCGAACCGTTCGGGGCTTGTGAAACATTTCACCAGGCTTGCCGACCTCGACCTGCCGATCGTACTCTACAATGTGCCGGGAAGGACCGGGCAGAATCTTCAGCCCGATCTTGTCATCGAACTCGCCGATCACCCGAATATCGTCGGGATCAAGGAGGCGAGCGGGAACCTCGAGCAGGTCTCGCGGATCATCGAAGGCACGCGCGACAGGGACTTTGTGGTGCTCTCGGGCGACGATGCCCTCACCCTGCCGATGCTTGCTCTCGGTGCGGCAGGGGTGATCTCGGTCGCCGCCAATGTCGAGCCTGCCCGGATGGCGTCGCTGTACGGGGCGTTTACGAAGGGCGATCTTGCCGGGGCGCAGAGGCTCCACTACGAACTCGCTCCCCTCTTCCGTGCGCTGTTCATCGATACGAACCCCATCCCGGTAAAAATGGCGGCAGAACTGCGCGGCATGGCCGCGGGGCCGGTTCGCCTCCCCCTCGACGATCTGGATGCTGTAAAGACGGCGACGCTTGCGGAGGTGCTCAGGGCCTATGATTAAGGTTGTGGTCTGCGGAGCGCTGGGCCGGATGGGCACGGTGATCGGCCGTCTTGTCTCGGAATCTCCGGATATGGATCTGGTCGGTGGCGTCGACGTCAAGGCCGGCAGTTTCTATGGCGCCCCTGTCGTCGAGGCGGCGCGGATCGGCGCCTTCCTCGAAGAGATGAAGCCCGACGTACTGATCGATTTCACCATCGCAAGCGCTTCGGTCGAGAACATCAGGGCCGCGGCCGCGCATGGGGTGGCGCTCATCGTCGGGACGACCGGATTTTCTCCCGAGCAGCGGGAGGAGATCAGGTTGGCCGTGGAGGGGCACGTCCCCGCGGTCATATCGAGCAACTACAGTGTGGGCGTGAACATCTTCTGGACCCTGATCAGGGAGGCCGCCAGGCGCCTTCCCGAGGGCTACGATATCGAGGTGATCGAGGCCCACCACCGCTACAAGAAGGACGCCCCGAGCGGGACGGCAAAGACCATCCTTGAGGTCCTTGACGAGGAGGTCGGCCCACGCACCCATCTCCACGGCCGTGAAGGAATGATGGAACGTGGGGACGAGATCGGTGTTCATGTGATCCGCGGCGGCGACATCGTCGGCGATCACACCGTGCTTTTTGCCGGGAACTACGAGGTGCTCGAGCTTTCGCACCGTGCCTATGACCGCGCAGTCTTTGCGAGCGGGGCTGTACGGGCGGCGGCATGGGTGATCGGTCGGAAACCCGGGATCTACGGCATGGCCGACGTCCTCGGGCTCTCCTGAGATCGCCTGTATCGAAACCTATTTCTCTCTTTTTTAGAAATACATGGAAGGAGAACTACTATGGTAGCAGTTGTTGACCCTGATCTCTGTGTCGGTTGTGAAACCTGTGTTGATGAGTGCCCGTCTGAGGCGATCACCATGGAGGACGGCATCGCCGTCATTGATAAGGATAATTGCGTTGACTGTGGGGCCTGCGTCGATGTCTGTCCCTCAGCCGCCATCCATCTGGAGTGAAGCTGACCGAAAGGGCGTAGGGCCATCCTGCCCTGATTTCTTCTTTCTTTCACGCGGGGCTATTGCCGCAGGTATTACGCGCTTGTATGCTTGCCGCACCCCTGATCGTCCGGTCCGGACTCCTCTTCCCGGTTTCAAGATTCGTTTTTATAATCGCTCAAACTGTATTGTGATATGCTCCCTCTAATTCGTAAAAGAAACTGACATTTTTGGAAAAGTAACCTTTTAATAAATCTTTGGATATAGGTAATGCTACCCATGATTAATGTTGGTATTCTTGGTGCTACCGGAGCCGTAGGGCAGAGATTTGTCCAACTTCTGGCAGATCACCCCTGGTTCTCCCTTCATACCCTGACGGCTTCAGAACGCAGCGCCGGCAAACGCTATGCCGATGTAGTGAACTGGCGGCTTGATGTTCCGTTTCCCGAATCGGTCGCTGATCTGACGGTGAGTCCCACCACGGCCGACGCGGTGAAGGAGTGCGATATCGTCTTTTCCGCTCTCCCGGCCGATGTGGCGCATAGGATCGAGGAGGATGTGGCTGCAAAGGGTGTCGGCGTCTGTTCGAACGCAAGTTCGCACCGTATGGACCCCGATGTGCCGCTCGTCATCGCCGAGGTGAACCCCGATCATCTCGGCCTCATCGACGTGCAGCACGACCGCGGGCGGGACGGTTTCATTGTAACCAACCCGAACTGCTCGACGATCATGCTCACGCTCGCCCTCGAACCCCTGCGGAGGTTCGGCTTCTCGTCGGTCCAGGTGGCGACGATGCAGGCGATCTCGGGTGCCGGTTTCAATGGCGTCGCCGGGATGGAGATCTATGACAATGTCATACCCTTCATCGGAAGCGAGGAAGAGAAGATGGCGACGGAGCCGCGAAAGATCATGGGCTCTTTCGACGGCTCCGCTGTGGAGATGGCCCCATTCTCGGTGAGCGCATGCTGCAACCGGGTGGCGGTGATTGACGGCCATACCCTCTCCGTATGGGTGGACATCGACCGTCCTCTTGACGAGATCAGAGCGGCGTTCCGTGAGTATGCGGCGCCGTTTTCAGGCCTGCCCACCCAGCCTGCAAAGTCCGTCGAGTACCTCGACCGGCCCGACCGCCCCCAGCCCCGGCTCGATCGCAACCGGGGCAGGGGGATGACGGTTTCTATCGGAAGGTTGCGTGAGGGGCTTCGTTTTACGGCACTCGGTCACAACACCATCCGCGGCGCAGCTGGGGCCTCGGTCCTGAACGCTGAATTAATCTATATGAAGAAGTATCTCTGATAGACCATCGGCAGAGAGAGGTGGACAATGTTGAAGGACAACACAGTATTCGTTGGAAACAAACCGGTCATGAACTATGTGCTTGCAGTCGTCACCCAGTTTAACAACGGCGCAGATGAAGTGGCCATAAAAGCGAGGGGCAAGGCAATCTCCAGGGCTGTCGACACGGCCGAGATCTCAATCAACCGTTTCCTTGAGGGCGTCTCGAAAAAAGAGATCCTCACCTCAACCGAGATGATTGACACGGACACAGGAAAGACCAATGTGTCCAGCATTGAGATCGTGCTCTCCCAGATCCGTTGAAGGGAGAAACCCTACTCTATTTTTTCCTGACCAGAAAGGATATAAGATCTCTTTCAGAGAAGATCGTATATGCAACATCTGACGCGCTGCCTTGTGATCCTGCTCTTTATCTCGGCATTTGCCGTCCCTGCCGCTGCTGCGGACAACAGGTACGGTTATATCACGGTCCAGGGCGTCAATATCACACTTGTCGACCAGGATGCCATGGTGACGCTTAATTATACCATTGACGAGGGCATCCAGCTTCTTGTGCACCTCCTGGGCATGAGCGACCTCCGCACCAAGGTGCTCGATATCGTAAATTTCGAGAACGCTGAGATCAGGGAGATCGACATGGAGCATGCCGTCATCAGCGTTCCCGGGGCGGGCCTTGACTATGGCGACGGGGCGTACTGGTTCCCGAAGCATGAGTTCGGCGCGGTGATCCCGCTTCTGATCGTGAGTTCGCCCCAGGACTCGCGGACTTTTGTCAACATGAGCGAGTTCCCGCGGGGCATGGGATATTTCAGGGTGTAATCGCGTTTTTCTTCGGGTTTTCCTCTTTTTCTTTCTCTTCGATCCAGCGGTTGACGGCCGACTGGATGTAGACGCCGACGAAGGCGAGGACGAGTCCGCCGATCATCGCAAAGACGGCATACTGGATCCCGACCACGTTCTTGAACGGGAAGTTCTCGATATTTGAGAGGGAGAGCATGTAAGTGCTGATCCCGTAGATGATGATCCCGATCGCGCCGACAAAGAAGGGGAGAACGATCACCCGCCCAAGGTCGTGCGTCTCGTTGAGGTAGACGTCGATGATACGCCCGATCGAGCTGATGAGTCCTGCCGCCGTGAACCACCCGATCGCGCCGTAGGCGAAGGTGAGGGCGTAAAACAGGAGCCCTTCGTCCGAATAGTATACGAGGAGGCTGTAGAGTCCTATGATGATGCCGACGATCACAAAGAGGATTGCCGTGATGTAAGAGACGAATGTGACCCTCCCCCGGCGCAGCGCGACCTGGAGAGAGGTGATGCTGTAGCTGAAGAATTCGTCGAAACCAAGGCCTTTGAAGAGGAGGTAGAGTCCTATCGCCCCGACGACGACGATCGTCGCCCCTTCGGGGTAGCCTATGAGGTAGGCGATGGCGTAGATCAGCATGCCGAGGCCGATCGGGATCAGGACGGTCCGTGAGATCTTCGGGTCGTCGAGGAGTTTTTTGATGATATAGTAGGTGCCTTCGAGGTTCGGCATCTGTGCGACGATCACGCGCTGGATCCCGCTTACCGGGAGGCGTGACTGAATGATCGGCAGGACGTACTCGTCTTCCACCCCGTCCGATATGAGTATGCAGGAGGAAACGTGGGTCTTTCCCACAACCAGATCGAGATCGGTGCCGATTTTGCGGTCGCCCTCAAGCATATGCATGTGGTTGCCGGTCAGGATGGCGACCTCTACCTCTTCTTCCCGTCCTGCGAGTTCGTCGTGGGTTTTTACAGCCTGAAAGATCGCGTTGACGTCGGAGTCCTCCGGGTCGGCCAGGGCGAGTGCGCTTGCTGCATCGAGACATGCCTGTCGCCCGATTATCGGGCTCATGACGCCTGCCTTGTAGCCGAGGTCGTCATCACGGTCGATACAGAGGACAAGTGTCCTGTAGGTCACCATCTGATTAGAAATTATCTTCAAACTAATAAATAATTGCTAGCAGGTCAAAAAAAAGAGTATTAAAGGAATTTGGAACGCTGTAAGAGAAGAATGTCGTCGGTGGTGAGTTTCTCGCCGCCCTTGAAGAGCTGGAAGATCCGCTCGGCTTCCTGGCGAACTTCCCGCTGTTCCTTGGTGACCTTCGTCTTCTTCTTCTTGTTGCGCAGTCCGGAGATGACCTTGTCGTAGTCCCTCAACTCTTTCTGGCAGGAGATGAAGGCCTGGTGCTCTTCGTCGGCCGCTTCCTGTGCCTCGACGAAGCTCTTGTGTTCGGCGTCGGCTGCCTCGCGCGACTGGTCCGCCTTCCGGTAGAACTCCACCATCATGTCGTGGTGCTGCTGTGCGAGTTCGGCGATCTTGGTGACGGTGTCGTGGATGTCGGACGCTTCTTTTCTGAGGTCGCGGGCGGTCTGGAGTTTGGTCTTGAGATCTTTGTTCTGCTCAAGTTCGTCCTCCTGCTCCTTGATGGAGGCCTTGAGGTGCTTGATCTTGTCGATCAGCTCCCGCTCTTTGTCGGTGGAGAAGACTTCGGTCTGCTGCCGAAACTCCATCGACTCGATCTGCCGCTGGAGTTCCTTGATGCTCGAGTTCTTCTGGAATGCTGCGTGGTCCTTTTTGAACGACTCAATCTCTTCAAAATATTCGTTGGCTTTCGCGTTGAGATCGTTCCTCTTCTCCTTGAGCGACTGAACCTCGTTGTTGTATTTGTCGCGGAGCTCCTTGTTTTTCTGAGCTTCCTCAACGAACTCCCTGGTCTGACCATTGAGTTTATTTCGCTCTCTTGCGTGGGCGCTGGCCGCTGCGTTAAGATCATTGCGCCTGTTTTTGTGTTGCTCGGACTCAGAAAGTGCTTTTTTTCTCTTTTCGATCAGTTCGTCCAACATGCTCTACCAATCCTCAAATTTCGATACCAGTGTATATACGCCGCCGGGCTCTGATGCACGGGGACACCCTCAGGAACATGAGGCAATACAGAGGAAAATGATACAACAAAAGAGGCCTTCAGGACCAGAGACGCGTATCCTCTGATTCGTGTGGTCACAACGCTGTTCATGGTGTTCAACTCCGATACCCTCTGGAAGCGACCGGCAAAGCCGGTGTGTCCAATTGCACCGTGGCGATCCGCGATGGGTTATACCAGGATTTCTAACAAATTGGGATTTTCATCTTATTAATGGTTTCGTAGGATCGCCGGGCAACCTGGGTGTTTCGACAGGATTTCGCAGGCTCCGCCTCCCGTTCTCTGCCGTACCCGGGGGGAAAAGTAAAAATTTTCAAAAAAAGATCAGAGGAAATCGATAAGGTGCCCGCTTGTGCGGTCGCCTGCCATCCCTCGCTGCGGGGCGGCACCGCGCCCTGTTGCCATTGGCTGCGCCACGGGCTGATAGTTGCCGCGGTGACCGCCGAGGATCTGGGCGCTCTTGACCCCGGTCATGATGGCCATCACTCTGACTTTGCCTTCATAGTCGTTGTTTACGCGGGCTCCCCAGATCACGTCGGCATGTGGATCGAGTTCGTAGGTGAGCGAACTTGCGATCTCCTCCGCGTCCTGGAGCGTGAGGTCGCTGCCGCCGGTGATATGGATCAGGCTGCCGGTCGCCCCGCGGTAGTCGATGTCTAAGAGCGGGTGGGAAAGGCACTCGTGGACTACACTCTCGGCCTTGTTCTGCTGTTTGCTCTCGCCGACGAGCATGCAGGCGACGCCGCCCTTGCTCATGATCGCCCTGACGTCAGCGTAGTCGATGTTGATCAGGGAGGGCTGGGTGATCGTCTCTGAAATGCCCTTGACTGTCTCGGCGATGAGCTGGTCCATCACCGAGAACGCCTGCCCGAGCGGGAGGTTGGGGACATAGTTGATGAGCCTGTTGTTGTCGAGGACGATGACCGAGTCGGCGTTGTTCGAGAGCTGCTGGAGGCCCTCCTCAGCACGAAGCAGTCTGGCCTTCTCGACCTGGAAGGGGTAACTGACCATGCCGACGACAATGGCGCCCTGTTCTTTGGCAATCTGGGCTACAACGGGCGCCACACCGGTGCCTGTGCCGCCGCCCATGCCTGCCGTGATGAAACAGAGGTCTGCCGTTTCGAGGAGTTTTTCAAGGGTCGGCCGGGCCATCTCCGCCGCTCTCTTGCCGACATCGGGGAAGCCGCCGGCACCGAGGCCCTTGGTGAGGGACTTGCCGATGAGGACGCGCTTGTCGGCCTGGATCATGTCCAGGTGCTGTTTGTCGGTGTTGACCGCGATGGTCTCCGCTCCCGACACCTGCATGTGGTAGAGCCTGTTGATGGTATTGTTGCCCGCGCCGCCGCAGCCGACAATGACAATACGTGGCTGACCAAGGAAAGTGTCCTCATCGCCTATGATACCATCCCTGTTCTTTCCTTTCTCGATCTCTGCATTTCTCATAGCTTCGTTTATGATGGTCTGCATTCATTGCCTCCTAAACCTTGAATGACACCTGGTCACTTTCCCTAATTGCCCGGTCTCCACGCCTCTCGACCAACTCACGTACCGCGTGCCGTACCGCCTCTGACACGGTGGGGAATTCGCCGCTATCGACAAGTCGTTGGAGCATTTCGACCTGCTGCCGGGGAAGTCTGATCGTGATCCTTTCCATCTCCTGCCTCGGGGGAAATCTGACAAACAGCAGACAATTGTCTGTCTATTGTCGGACATGGGGATGCTCTCTGTCTGATCTGTGCACCAGATTAATCAACTAACACCGGTAAGCCATATAAACGTTCCGATTTGACTTTCCAGAAAAGAGTATTCTTATATGTCATGGAATCGCAAATTTGCGATATACTTGGTTCTATGTCTAAGAAAACCCCCGGGAAAGTGATCCATGGCGGTGCATTGCGCTGGCATCAGAGGCACTCCAACGAAAAGATCCTTGATTTCAGTGCAAGCCTCAATCCGTTTCCCCCGAATATCCCTCTGGAATGTGATGCAGGCGCAATCGGCGCATACCCCGATGACAGGTATGATGCGCTCAAAGAGGCGATATCGAGCGTGTTTCGGCGCGATCCCGAAGAGATCACCGTCGGCAACGGATCGGTGGAGGTTATCCGTACCTATTGCACCTCAACCCTTGGCGCCGGTGATCGGGCCGCCATTTTTGAACCGACGTTTGGCGAGTACGGGATGGCGGTCCGCCTCTGCGGTGGCGAGGTCACATCAGATCCTGCTGGTGCGGCAGTCAGGTTCCTCTGCAATCCCAACAATCCGGACGGCGGGCTCACGCCGCGAGAGAGCGTGCTGAGAATTCTCGACGAACTCGAACCTGGCCAGAGGCTTTTTGTGGACGAGGCCTTCATCGAGCTCTCCGATCCCTCGGCGAGCGTGTCTGTTATCGGGCACCCGGCCCTTTTTGTTTCACGCTCCATTACAAAGTCTTTTTCGGTTCCCGGCCTTCGGTTCGGTTTCGGCTTCGGCGACCCAGACCTTGTTGCCGAGATGGAGACGCGGCGTCTCCCCTGGACGGTGAATGCATGCGCGGAGAACTTTGCGATCGCCGCCCTCGCGCACTACGACGCCCTCGAAGAGTCGAGGCGCCTGATCCGTGCCGAGCGTGCATGGCTTGAGGGGGCACTCCGCAGTATCGGCCTCTCTCCCTGCCCGTCCTCGGTGAACTATATTCTCGTCCCTCTGCCATGTGGGGCGGCGGCAGTATGTGCGTCCCTGTATGACCGCAGGATCCTTGTCCGGGACTGCACGTCGTTCGGCCTCCCGATGGCAATTAGAGTGGCGGTGCGGACGCGGGAGGAGAACATGGCCCTTATGGAGGCACTCTCCGCATGCTTGTCCTGATCCTTGCCGGCGGGATCGGATCACGCCTGAATATGGGGGAAAAGCCGCTCGTGCAGGTCTGCGACAAGCCGATGATCGAATACGTGATCGAAGCCTTCCCGGCATGGGAACACAGGATCGTTGTCGTCGGTTCGCCAAAGACGCCGTTCACCCGGAACTGGTGCCGGGCACACGGCATCGACGTCTATCCTGCTGCGGGCCTGGGGTATGTGGAGGACATTGTGGAGGCCGTCACCGGGATGGGTGAGGACGGGCCGGTCATTACCTCGGTGTCGGATATCCCCTGCATCACCGCCGATATTGTGGGGCGTGTAACGGACGCCTATATTGAGTCCGGCACGCCGGCGCTTTCGACCTGGGTGCCGGCATCCCTCTGCCGCGGCTCTGCTCTCAGGTGTTCGTACCGGGAACTCATCGGGGGTGTTTCCGCATGTCCTGCAGGATTGAACATTCTGCAGGGCGATCTGATCGAGGAAGAGCAGGAGGAGCGTCGCCTCCTTCTGGAAGAACCGGCCCTTGCCCTCAACGTGAACACGAGGGACGATCTCGCCCTTGCCGCGCGCACTCTCTGTCCGGATGCGCAGGGGCCGGCGGGCGGTCAGGCCTCCTGATACGGATTTTTATCCTGACAAAAGCATATTAACATCTCAAACAGACATTTCTCTATGCAAACGTCCCGCGAGATCGAACTTGAAGGGCATATCATTGATTCCGGCATCATGACACTCGTCTTTGACCGGATCATGGATATGGGCGGGAATTTCGAAATCCTTGTCTTTGACGTGGGGAAGAAGAAAACCGACCCGAGTTATGCCAGTCTCCGCGTGAGCGCACCCGGGGAGGCCCAGATCGAGGCGATCATCAGCGAACTTTTCAGGCTCGGTGCCCATTACCCCGTCGTCGCCGATGCCAGCCTTGTTCCTGCCGAAGGCGACAGGATCGTTCCCAAGGGCTTTTATTCGACGACCAATCACCAGACCCAGGTCAAGTTCAGGGGCGAATGGATACCGGTCGAGGAGATCGAAATGGACTGTCTTCTCGTCATCGATCCTGATACGAACCGGGCGTGCTGCACGCCGCTCTCCAAGCTGAAGAAGGGGAGTCTTGTGGTTGTCGGCGAGGACGGCGTGAAGGTCGATTATCCCGAGCGCCCGCGCGAAGGAGGGCGGTTCGAGTTCATGCACGGTACGGTATCCCCGGAACGGCCGTCCGAAACCCTGATCGAGAAGATCGCAAAGGAGATCATCGACGTAAAGCGTTCGGGCGGGCGCATCGTGCTCGTCGGCGGTCCGGCGATCATTCACACGGGCGGCGGCCCCGCACTCGCCAGGATCATCAGGGAAGGGTATATCGACGCCCTCTTTGCAGGCAATGCCCTTGCCACCCATGACATCGAGTCGAATCTCTTCGGGACGTCCCTGGGGATGGACATAAAGACGGCCAAAAACGTCACCGGCGGACACAAACACCACATCTACGCGATATCCGAGGTCATGAGGGCGGGTTCGATACAAAATGCCGTTGAACAGGGCATCGTTACCGGCGGCGTGATGTACGAGTGCGTCAAACACGGCGTGCCCTTTGTGCTCGCGGGCTCGATCCGCGACGATGGCCCTCTCCCTGACGTGATCACCGATGTGATGGAGGCGCAGGACGCCATGAGAAAACACCTGCACGGTGCACGGATGGTCCTGATGGTGGCCACCCTCCTCCACTCGGTGGCGGTCGGCAACTGCCTGCCCTCCTCGGTGAAGACGATCTGCGTGGACATCAACCCCTCGTCGGTGACGAAGTTGATGGACCGCGGCACCACGCAGGCGATGGGCGTTGTCTCGGATGCAGGCACCTTCTTCCCGATGCTCGCCAAAAAACTGGATGTTCTCTCGAAAAACGTCAGCGAGTGAGGGGCATGCACCAGGGCCGCTCGTGCCTGAGGACATACTCCCACTCTTTTTTACAGGCGCACTCGATCTCGGCGAGGGCGCGGATCAGTTCCACGTCTCCGGTGAGGGCGTATTCGTTGATGCCTGCGATGATCTCGCGGTCGCAGGTGCCGCAGTTGTGCGGCCCCCTGATGTAGCCGCCGCCGACCGGATCGCAGAAGACCGGGACGCCGGGGTCCACGCTGCCGAGCACCTCAAGAATGCTCCAGAGGTAGGGGGGGCGGTATGCCTGATCCCGCCAGAAGCGTTCGAGTTCGGTCTTTTTCTGGACGGTGCAGGCGTTCATGGAGATCATCCCGCAGTAGGGCCCCACCGCACCGATGGACTGTTTCATGTCGTCGATCGCCTCCTGTTCGGTCAGGAACAGGGGCTTTAAGAGGAGGTATGCCTTGACGCCGGCGCCCGCGGCAGAGGCGCGCTGCGATGCGGCGACGAAGTCAGCGAAGGTGAAGCCCTTTCTGATCGACTTCTCCCTGATGCCGTCGTCTGTGGTCTCAAGCCCCATAGCAACGTGGAAGGGGACATCAGTCTCTCCGGTGTCGAGTGCGGCGACCATCGCCTCCACCGCCTCCCGGTCGACATATTCGGGGCGTGTCTCGACGATGACGACCTTCCCGGCAAACGCCCTGGCGATGTCTTCTCTGAACGCCGGCGGCACTTCGACGGGGTCGAGGAAGCTCCCGGAGGTGAAGATCTTCACCATACCGATCTGGGTGAGATCGAAGGTGTCGAGCACCCACCTGAGCTGGCCGCGGAGACTGGCGAGCAGTTCGTCCGGTGATGCTCCGAACGAGCCCTCGAAACGGTAGCCGCACATCAGGCACCGGCGGTACGAGCACCCGCCGCTTTTGAAGATGATGGTGAGGGAACCGAGGACTTCCTCCTCGTACCGGTCCTTTCCGGTCCATGAAGCCAGTGGTTTGATCGACTCAACAGATATCATTAACACCTCATTCGTTGATCTCCTCAGTATGAAAAGGATTGGATTCCCCCTGCTCTGCCTCCTTTGCCTGCTCCTTGCAGGGCAGGCTTCGGCGGCACAGGTGTATCTGACTGTTCCGGCCTCGGTCAACGTCGGCCAGACTCTTGACGTGACCGGGACCACTACCGGGGCTAATCCGGGGTATGCCTTTGACGTCGTCCTCTACGACGCCAGCTATACGAAAACCGAAATTGCACGGCAACAGGTGGTTTTGCAGACAGACGGAACCTTTCTGGTTTCGTTTTCTACCGACGGCCTGAAGGCGGGCCAGTACTCGATCGAGATCCAGGAACAGGGCGACGGCATCTTCGGCAGCACGAAAAAGCCGGTGCTTCTTAAGATCGTGAACAGAACCGCCGACCTGACCGTTTCCTCATCGCTGACCCAGTCGTACGACGGTACGCTGCTCGTCGCAGGATCGATCAAAAATTACGGCAATAGCGGTGTGCAACTGACGGTGAAGACCGCAGGTGGGAACACCGTCTTTTCTCCGCAGTATATCGCCACATCAAGCGGGGCATTCTCGCAGAAGGTTGCGATCAGTTCGGGTGGTCTGTATGTCGCCGAGATCATGGACAACACCAGTTATGTCTGGACCATCGAGTATACGGTGACAGGCGGGACGGTGACGACGGCCGAGACCACGACCCCCTCGTCAGAAGGTCCAACCTATTCCGCGTCGGCGGTTGCGTCCAGGGCGGCGCCTGCCTATTTTATGGTGGACACCCTCGGCGGGCCGGTGACGATCACCACCTCCTCCGGGATCGACTGGGTGCTTGATTATATCGACGAGAATGGTCTGCGGACGACGGTAAACAACCAGGGGACGTCGGCGCCCGAACGCGTCACCTTCCAGGCACGCGGTGGTACGGTCTATGTGAAGGTGGCCCCGCAGCTTTATACCGATTCCGGGCGTGTGGTCCTCACGGCCAGCAATGTGGCGTCGGTGGCTGCCGATGCCTCCGTGGCTGCGAAGTTCGGGGATCCGGTGCCGACGACGACACAACAGAGTCCCCTTCCCCTCTGGACCCTGCCTGTGGCGTTCGGGGCCCTCGTCCTGTTTCGGCGGCGCTGAACGATAGACCCCACATCTTTTTTAAGCGACAGAACAACTACTTATGGCGTGCCGAGATAGTCTAGTCCGGGAAGGCGGCGGCCTTGAAAGCCGCTGGTGCTCGCACCTCGGGAGTTCAAATCTCCCTCTCGGCGTTAGGAATTCAAGTTCAATTGTTCAACCGAATCTTTTAATGCCCCCTTTCTGACCACTCTTCATGGGCTCGACGACCGCGCGAGCCCGGGAAGACCGTGGTTTCCATCTGGTCGAATCGGTCTAATGCGTATCGCCCTCTCGCCTCGGCGTGAGGCCATGCGGGCGGCATCTCCCATCCTCCGGTCGGCAGCCTGGAATAATCGCCGAAGAGAGCGGATCTCTAACCCACGGCCGATGGGTCCGCCTGAAGAAGAGGGCAGGAAGATGCCGGTCAGAATCAGTCCCGGGCCTACTTGACGATCATCACCGGACACGCCGCAAGCTGAGCCGTCTTCTGGCTGACGCTCCCGAGGACGACTCCTTTCAGGACGCCAAGCCCGCGGCTCCCGATCACGATCAGGTCGGCCCCGATATCCTCCGCGGTCGAAAGGATTTCTGATGCCGGATCGCCCATCCCGATCTTCAGGGTATAGGGGACACCCGCATCCTCGATGAGGTCGAGGATCGGCCCTGCGACCTCATGTGCGTCCTCCTCGAGGAGGGCGTGGACATCGAAGTTCGCCTTCACGATCCTGGACTGGGCCGGCGGGACGGCCGCAACGTACACGATCACGAGCGACGACCCGGCCAGGGCCGGTACAAGGCTGGCGGCGGTCTCAGCCGCACGTCTGGCATTCTCTGAGCCATCCACTGCAAGAAGAATCGTATGAAACATGACAACCTCCGAAAGAACGGTATCGCCCGGCGTCGGGACGCATCGAGAGGGTGCGGCACGACATATCTGTTCCATAAAGAGCAACCCCCGGCCTTAAAACCATGCCGGACCCCAGCCCTGCCGTGCGGCCGGGATACCTTAAAATCAGCGAATGCCCACATATAACGCCATCTGCGGCATGGCCGCACACCTCCCGAACGCATCCGGCCCTATACCATACATCCAGAGGATCTACCGTGAATGTGAACATAGCCCCAAATTTTACCGCGCTGAAAAAAACATGGCTCTCCAATATCCGCGGGGACACCCTCGCCGGGATGACCGTGGCCCTCGCCCTCATCCCGGAGGCGATCGCATTCTCCATCATCGCCGGCGTCGACCCGATGGTCGGGCTCTATGCCTCCTTCTGCATTGCCGTCGTCACCGCCTTCGCCGGCGGCCGCCCCGGGATGATCTCCGCGGCCACAGGCTCGATGGCGCTCGTCATGGTCATTCTGGTCCGCGACTACGGGCTCGAATATCTCCTTGCGGCGACCGTCCTGACCGGCATCATCCAGCTCGCCCTCGGCCTCCTGAACGTCGGGCGGTTCATCAGGTTCATCCCGTACTCGGTCGTGCTCGGCTTCGTCAACTCCCTGGCCATCCTCATCTTCATGGCCCAGCTTCCCTTCCTCATCGGGGCCTCTCCTGCTGTCTATCTCCTCGTGGCGGCGTCGCTCGCCATCATTGTCTTCCTCCCCCGCCTGACAACAGCCGTCCCGCCGGCGCTCTTTGCCATCGTGGCGACGACGGCCGCCGCCATCGCACTGAACCTCGACGTCCTCACCGTCGGTGGGATGGGCGAGATCACGCGGGCGCTCCCGGCCTTCCACCTGCCCGCCGTCCCGCTGACCCTCGACACTCTCTGGATCATCCTCCCCTACTCGGCGACTCTGGTCATCGTCGGGATCATCGAGTCCCTCCTGACCGCCTCCATCATCGACGAGATGACCGAGACGCAGAGTGACAAGGACCGGGAGGTGAAGGGGCAGGGGATCGCAAACTGCGTTGCCGGGGTCTTCGGCGGGATGGCCGGGTGCGCGATGATCGGCCAGTCGGTCATCAACATCAGGTCGGGCGGTTCAGGAAGGCTCTCCACCCTCGTCGCCGGCCTCTTCCTGATCTTTCTCATCATCGTCCTCGGCGATGTCGTCGCCAGGATCCCGATGGCCGCACTGGTCGGCGTCATGATCATGGTTGCTGTCGGCACCTTCGAATGGCAGTCGATCCGGGACCTGCCGAAGATCCCGAAAGGCGACGCGGCGGTGATGCTCCTCACGGTCGCCATCGTGGTTTCCACGCACGACCTAGCAAAAGGTGTCATCGCCGGTGTCGTCCTCGCCACCCTCATCTTCGGGTGGAAGATCTCGGTCATCTCGGCGACGACCGCCCTGCGGGAAGACGGCGTCAAGGTCTATACCATGAAGGGGCAGCTCTTCTTCGGCACGATGTCTGCCTTTATGGACCTCTTCGACTACGCCGGCGACCCGGAGAAGGTGCGGATCGACTTCTCGCACTCGCATATCTGGGACCAGTCCGGGGTTGAGGCGGTGACCCGTGTGATCCGCCGCTACCAGCAGCACGGAAAATCGGTGTACGTCATCGGGCTGAACGAAGAGAGCCAGGCGACGCTGGACCGGGGCTTTTCCTGAAACGGTTCCCCGGCGTTTCAGGAGGGGAAAGGCCGTGCCTTTCATGGGACAAGTCGGGGGATAGGATTCTGCCCTCCCGGATGCGGGATACAGTCATATGGTGCGGGTGCACCCCTTGCGTGTCCCGCCTGTTCTTCCGGATACCGGATCGGCACGCCTATAACGCCCTCAGCGAATACTTCTTGCGAGCGTGAACCAGCGTGCCCTATAAGTCTGTGAACGATGTGACTGACGAGGCGCCATCCACGGAAGTGATGGAGCGGTGCATGGAGACGGATCTGGACAGCCTCGTCGACCTCCTCTTCAACGGAGGTTCCCGAAACGTGCGGGAAGACGCCGCCCTCGGCATCGGTATGCTGATGGGAAGCGATGCTGTTGAACCGTTCATCGGCCTGTTTACCCATGAGGATCCTGAGATCAGAATGACGGCGTCCTGGGGCCTCACCGCCATCGGCGGGCCTGCCGTCGACGGACTTGTCGCCGCCCTTTCGGAAGAAGATGCCGGCATCAGGAAATGGGCTGTCTATACGCTCGGGTTCATCGGGAGTTGCAGGGCCGAAACGGCGCTCGCGCAGATGGTGGATGACGAAGACCCGGATGTCAGATGGTGGGCGGCATGGGCCCTCGACCGGATCCTGCAGATGCACGGCACCTGCTGCTCCGGGTGCTGATATCCTGACTCCGGGATAATAATCACCGTTTTTTCTCCTCCTGATGCCGATGGTCTCGATACCGGATCAGGAAATACCCTGTGCTGCAAGTCTGCTGATCCCCGTCCGGGTGTGTCCCGGGATAGGCGGGTGCCCTGCGATGAACCGGGCCAGGTCGTTGGAACATGTGTCGTGATTGATTGGCTGGTTCCGCGATCGCTCTCCAGATGATGTCCTGCTCATGTCAAACCAAAATATCTGCATTTTTTCTCAGGCACCTCTATCCTCGGGATTAAAAAAGAAAGGTATTAATTATCGAAACAAGGTTATATTTTACTGGAGCAGATGAGCACGATGGACGATGGCGCCTCCCTTGAGGTACTGGAAGAGCGATCCGGAGAAGACCTCTGGCAGCGAGTCTTCGACGCTATCGAGGATCCCCTCTTTATCCAGAACGCCAGGGGAGTTATTCTCCGGGCCAACAGGGCCGCCGGCGCCCTGCTGGGACTGTCCCCCGAAGCCCTTGTCGGCAGGCCCTGCTATGAGGTCGTCCACGGTACGGCCGACTTCATCGAAGGATGTCCTTTTGTCAGGTCATGGACGTCGCGCCACAGGGAAATTTATACGCTCTTTATGTTTGGCCGGTGGTATCGCGTCGCCATCGACCCCCTCCTCGACGCCGACAGGAATGTCATCGGGGCGATTCACATCATCACCGATGTGAGCGACATCAAGCGGATCGATGAGATCAGGTCGCATCTTACTGCGATCTTTGAGACCAGCGAAGACGCCATCATCGGCACCACTCTGGATGGGCGGATCGTCTCCATGAATGCGTCGGCAGAGCGCCTCTTCGACCTCGACATTGCCGGGGCAAAGGGACAGCCGGTTACCGATACCCTCCCCGACGCAAAAAAAGAGGAGTGGAAGGAGGCGATCTCGCGGGTGATCGGCGGCGGCGCCGGCGGACGTTTCGAGTCCGAGATCGTGGTCGGCGCCGGCGGCGATATCCGGGAAGTCTCGGTCGGCATATCTCATGTTCTCGATGAAAGAGGGGTTATTGGTGGTCTTTCTTTCATTATTCACGATCTCTCGGCGCAACGGCGGGCCGAACGCGCCCTTATAGCGTACGTGACCGAGGCGGCGTTGCGGATGAAAATTCCGATCGGTGCCGTCTCACAGGAACTCGATCGGATGATGACCCTCATTACCGAAGGAGCGATCACGCCCCTCGAGGCAGTCTCCATCCTGAGAGTCCAGAAAACCCATCTCGATCAGGTCGCCAGAAATCTGGCCGATCTCGATCGGGCGGTCGCCAATTCCGACGGGGAGATTCCTGAGGCCTATCGGCGGTTTCTTGCCGGATAATAGTGGTATCGACCCATTTAACTCCTTTTATTCTGTATATGTAACTTCGGAAGGTGTTTTTACTTTCAGCGTACAAACTCCATACCCGAGGGAATGCTGAATGTGTGTTGCAGTTCCGGCCGAAGTAATAGAGATCAAGGACGGCAATATCGGCGTCGTTGATTATGGCGATCTCAGACAGGAGGTACGGCTTGATCTCGTCGATGTCGAGATCGGCGAATTCGTCCTTGTTCATGTCGGCTTCGCTATCCAGAAGCTGAGCCGTGAGGAAGGTCTTTCCACCAGAGAACTCTTCAAAGAAGTCTATGCGGCGATGGAAGAATAATGCACGAGTACAGCATCGCATACGACATCTTCGCCACGACAAGGCGTGCCGCTCTTGAAAACCACGCCTCGCAGGTGAAGATGGTCAGGGTCGATATCGGCGAGATCGCCATGGTCAACCCCGATCAGGTGAAATTTCTTTTTGATGCCATTGTCGAGGACGATCCCCTCTTCAAAGGTGTTCAGATGGTGTGCCGGGAGATAAAGGTGAAGAGCCGGTGCACCTGCGGTTACGAAGGCGACGAGCGGTTCGTCTGCCCGCAGTGCGGCGGCCTCCCCGAGATCGTCGGAGGAAAAGAGATCGTTGTTTCCAACATTGAAATAGAAGTGAACGAATCATGAAAGTCAACCTGATGCACGGTGCGGGCGGCGAGGTGATGGGCGAACTCCTGCGTGTTCTTACGAAGTTCACCCACAACAACGCCGGCGGGATCGGTCTTGAATCTCTGGACGACGGTGCTGTCATCCCCATTGGCGACCTGAAGATCGTGTTTACGACAGACAGCCATGTCGTCCACCCGATATTTTTTCCCGGGGGAGACATCGGCAGGATCGCCGTTTCAGGCACCATCAACGATCTGGCAATGATGGGCGGCAGGCCCCTTGCCCTCTCCTGCGGCATGGTCATTGAAGAGGGTTTCGACGTCGCCGACCTGGAGAGGATCGTCGCTTCGATGGACGGCGCCCTCGGCGAGGTCGGCGCCTCGGTCGTCACCGGCGACACCAAGGTGCTTGAAAAAGGCTCTCTCGATGGGATCGTAATCAACACCGCCGGCATCGGCGTCGCGGATAAGGTCGTGCGGGACAACGGTCTCCGGCCCGGCGACGTCATCATCGCCAGCGGCACCATCGGGGATCACGGTCTTGCCATCATGGCCCATCGTGAGGGTTTCGATCTCGGCGAGCAGATCAGATCCGATGTCGCACCTATCTGGGGGATGGTGGAGCTGGCGCTCGCTGCAGGGGATATCCATGCAATGAAGGATCCGACGCGCGGCGGATTTGCAAACGCCATAAACGAGATGGCGCGCAAAAGCGGGGTGCATGTCGAGATCGAGGAGGAAGCCCTCCCGATCAGGACGAACGTTCGGAGCGCCGCCGCAATGCTCGGCATCGACCCGCTCGAGGTCGCCAACGAGGGCAAGGCGATCATGGGCGTCCCTGCAGGGGATGCCGAGGCGGTCCTCGCCGCTCTGCGATCCCACAAATACGGGAAGGACGCCGCCGTCATCGGAAAGGTCGGTGAAGGGCGTGACGTCGTGATGAAGACGAAGATCGGCGGCGAGCGATATATCGAACCGCCGGTGGGCGACCCGGTCCCCCGGGTCTGCTGAACCTTTTTTACCCTGTCTATCCTATCTGGCGTTGGACCTATGGGCGATCATGTTTCGTGTGTAATAAGAAATGTCACCCTTCCGGGCGGCAGGGTGGCCGACCTCACCCTCGGCGGCGGAAGGGTGCTCCATGCCGGTGCATCGGGCCGGGCCGACGAGGTGATCGACGCTGCGGGACTGGTCTGCATTCCTGCCGCCGTGGACATGCACACTCACCTCAGGGGCGGTTCCCAGCGCCACAAAGAGGATTGGAGAAGCGGGACGACAAGCGCCCTTTTCGGTGGGGTGACGGTCGTCGTCGACCAGCCGAACACCGTCCCCCCGCTGACGACGCCCGGGGTCTTTGCGGCCCGGGTGAGAGAGGCTGAAGAAGAGGCCATCTGCGCCTTCGGCATCAATGGGGGGGTCGTTCCCGGTGCGGATCTTGCCGGCCTATGGCGTGCCGGGGCCCTTGCCTTCGGCGAGATCTTTGCCGGCCCCTCCAGTTACGGTGCCGCCGTGCCGCCCGATACCCTTCGCGATGCGTTTATGGTCCTGCAGCACTTCGGCGCCCTCGCTACCGTCCATGCGGAAGACCCCCTCCCCGGGGCGCCCGTCGACCTCCACGACCACGACCGCCTCAGGCCGGCCCTGACCGAGGCTCAGGCCGTCGGGGCGGTCTGCGATCTCCTCCCCCGGGGGGGCAGGGTCCACTTCTGCCATATGAGCACCGCCGCCGCCGTGGACGCCGCCTGCGGCACCGTCGAGGTGACGCCGCACCATCTCTTTCTCTCATGGGAGCGTTTCGATCGGGGCGACACCACGGCACGGGTCAATCCTCCTATCCGCACAGAGCGGGAGCGAAAAGAACTCTGGAGCCGCTGGGGCCGGATCGATGTCGTCGCCTCTGACCATGCCCCCCATACCTCTGAGGAAAAAGGCGTCCCCTTCTCCGACGCCCCGTCCGGCATTCCCGGGGTCGAAACGATGCTGCCCCTTCTCATGGCGGAGGTGTTTTCCGGGAGGATCACCCTCAGATCGGTAATCGAGAAGACTTCCTACAATCCTGCCCGGATCCTCCGCATACCGAAGGCCGGGTTTGAGCCCGGCGATCGGGCGGACTTCGCCCTCTATCCTGAAGAGACGGTGGCGATCGATCCCGATGCGCTCCACACAAAATCCCGGTGGACGCCGTTCGAGGGTATGGCGGCGGCTTTCCCCGAGATCGTGGTCATGGGAGGGCGTTGTGCCGCGGAGGGCGGTGAAATTTTATCCTGTCGTGGGCGGTGGATCCCGGGGAAGGGCTATATCCCCTGAGCACCTATAGATCTGTGCCGATACATGCACACCCATAGGTCCCCGGGCGATCGACTGGCAGAGCCTGGATATGAGCTTCGGGACAACCCGGGTGTGCGACAGGCGCGCCCGGCGCATGGGTTATACCGGCGAGGTACGGCACAATGCCACCGATGAACAACGGTTGTTAGCGCCGGGCGACACGGAGATGACTGTGGCTCCTCTGGAAGATGCCGTTTCCGGTTCGGACGACCATGCCGTGATCACGCTTGACGTTTCTGCCGGTTCGAAAAAAGACTCTTTTCCGTCAGGCTATAATCCCTGGCGCAGTGCCGTCCAGTGCCACGTTTCGGCGCCGGCTGTGGGGGGAAAGGCGAATAAGGCGATTGTCGGTCTTGTCGCAGAGGCTCTGGGCGTAGAGAAATCGGCGGTACGTATTCTATCCGGCACCACCTCGACGGTCAAAAAACTGGAGATCTCGGGTCTGTCCAGAGTACAGGCGATCAAGGTGCTAAAAGGCTATATTTCTGTTTAATACTTGAATTGTCCCCGATATTCTGCATATTTCACTCCGGGGTGCATATATAAGTACTTGGCGAATATATCTACTATTGTTATCTATGGGCTGTCATAGTATTACTGATATGACATATCCTGGAGGCTTATCATGTATTCATCAGATACGACCAAGTATCTCATTCACATCAATCTCCATGCAGAGGGGGTGGTCGAGAAACCTGATGTAGTCGGCGCTATATTCGGCCAGACTGAAGGGTTGCTCGGCGAAGACCTCGACCTGCGCGATCTCCAGCGGACCGGGCGGGTCGGGCGGATAGATGTCCACATAACGAGCAAAAAAGGAGAGACACGCGGCGAGATATTGATATCCTCGTCTCTTGACAGAGCGGAGACCGCAATCCTTGCGGCGTCCCTGGAGACGATCGACCGGGTCGGTCCGTGCATCGCATATGCATCGGTCGAACGGATCGAGGACATCAGGGTCACCAAGCGAAAGAAGATCGTGGATCGAGCGAAGGAGCTCCTGCTCAACCATTTCGACGAGGCTTCCATCGACTCCACCGAACTCCTTGAAGACGTCAGGGAGTCGATGCGGATCGAGAAAATCGGTGTTCTCGGTGACGAGCGGGTGCCGGCCGGTCCGAACGTCCTTGACTCGGACGCGATCATCGTCGTCGAAGGACGGGCCGACGTGATCAACCTCCTCCGCTACGGGATAAAAAATGCCGTCGCTGTCGAAGGCACGAAGGTTCCTGCAGTGATCACCAAACTCTGCGAGAGCAAGACGGCGACCGCATTTCTTGACGGTGACCGGGGCGGCGACCTGATCCTCAGGGAGCTTCTGCAGGTCGCCGACATCGACTATGTCGCCTTCTGCCCCCGTGGCAAGAGTGTCGAAGAGATCACGCGGAAAGAGATCATCAAGTCCCTGCGGAACAAGGTGCCGGTGGAGTATCTCAAGGAGCAGATCGCCGACGAGAAAGACATCCCTGCTCCTGAACCTGAGATTCCGGTTCAGGAGGGGCAGGTAATCGTCAGTGAACCGGGCGGTGCGGTTGAAGAGAGCGTGCCGGAAACGCCTGCGCCTGCGGGCTCGATGACCCTTGAGCAGCATATCCGGGGCGTTGAGGGGCAGAGTACGGCGCGGTTTCTCACCTCCGATTATGCCCTTGTAGGTGAGATCCGTGCCGGGGAAGTCGAGCAGGCCCTTGAAAAGATCGACGCCGAAGCTTCGGGGGTCATACTCGACCGTCCGGTGGATCAGAAGTTGATCGATGCTTTTCTGGCGAGGGGGCTCGAATTTGTTGCTGCACCGGAGTTTCACAACATCGTCAAGCGGCCGTTGTCCCTGAGGCTCATGAAAATACGAAAATCTGATCGCTGAGGAAATATATATATAATAAAATTTCCTATTTATCTTTCCGGGTCTGGACATGCATAAGGAAGAATTGATTACGTTGCATCAGATCCTTGTTGAAATCAAGGATTATTTTGAGATGATGAATCCGGATCTAAAGTTCCCGCAGTATTACGCGCTCAAAATCAACCCTTCACAGATTCACAAGAGCAAACTCGAGCATAAACACGCCATTTTTGTGCTGGGGCAGGAGCTTGCCAACGCCATGAAGGATATTGAATTTACGGGATCGGCCCGGATATCGGCCCGCATGAAGGAACTTGCAGAAAGAACCGTAAAAGAACTCGAACGCAATATGGAGTGAGAGGGGCAGACCCTTGCTCTTTACCGCTCGAAAAAATTAACCTCTGAATTCTCGCTCCTTTTCGATGAGATAGCGCGCCATCAGACGGGGAATCGGCGCAGCCATACAGTGCCAGTTCGGCGTGCCGTTCACTTCGAGGACGGTATACCCTCCATCAAGCGGGAGGAGATCGACGCCGCAGTAGTCGGCGCCCACCGCCCCGGCAGCGCCGGCGGCAATCTCCTGCATGGTGCTGTCGATCTCCACCGGCGTTCCGATCCCGCCCTGATGGATGTTGTGGGTGAGGTGCGGCGACCGCCTGCAGATCGCCCCGACAGCCCGGCCCTCGATGACAAAGACACGGTAGTCCCGGTCGTTCTCCACATATTCCTGAAGATAATAGGGCGCATCGCCGAGATCCTCCGGGGTGGAGACCATCCTGACATCAATCCCGTCATAGCCGTACACCGGTTTCGAAACCACGCTTCCGTGGCGGGCAAGAAAGTCCCCGGCAAGAGAGCGTGAAGCCGTGAAAAGGGTCTCTGGCGAGGGTATCCCTGATCTGAGGAGCAGGGCGGTCGTCTTCACCTTGCTTGCGCAGGTGGCGATGGCGTCGGGGGAGTTGACGACGTTGTTCTCCATGGAGAGGACGTCCAGGCACTCGAACTGGTGGATGTCCTGTTTCATGCCGCAGACCCATATGGTATCACCGGTGATCGGCGAGGCCAGGGGATCGATGGTGTCAAGGTCGAGGAGGCTGAAGGCTGCGCCTTCTCGCCTTAGTTCTGCGATCACGGCACCGGTGGAATTGTCGTCCTGTGTGTCGGTCGGTTTGGGTACGATCCGTATCATGCTCTCATCCCTGTGATCTCTGGTGGCCCGTATAACACCAGAGATCGGGAGGGAACAGGCATGAATCTATCGATTGAAGCCTCATTCCCCGATCTCGTCGAGACCCGCCTCGGCCTTCTCGACCATTACCTGCATGGCCCTGGCCTTTGCCCTTGCGATCTGGGTATGCTTTTTGTTCAGTGCAAAAATCGCCTCTTCATAGAGTTGGTGCGCCCTTTTCGCCCGCCGCTCGGTTCTGGCGACATCCCTGTCCTGTTCTCTGAGGTGTTCGATCTCCTCACGCACCGTCAGGAGTTCCTGGTGCATCTCCTCAAGGCTATGTCTGATCCGGTATTCGTCGTCCGAACCGCCCGCTTCTGTGGGGGTAAGCATCTCCCCCTGCTCCTCCAGAAGCGCTTTCATCTCCTCGTCGATGTCGGTCACTCGTTCTTTGATGAGCAGGTACAGGGGGCTCTTTTCCGCAGGCGTGCTCCGGCCTTCGGGTGTATAGGTGACTTCGATGTCCGCACCCGATCGCATGACTCTCAGGGTGCCATATTCCCCGTTGCGGCTGATCTGCAACGAGCCTCTCTCTGGCTGTCCGTCCTGTACGAAAGTGGCTCCGGTTCCGGCAAGGTCTTGCATCAGGTGGGTGAGAAATGCAGGATACGCACCGGCAAGACTCCGTGCATAGTAGGTGTATGGCACTATACGTCCCCCGTTTACTCTAGAAGGTCTCACTCCAGATAAGCATTCCGCATATCCTGTTTCCACCCCCCAAATCCTCTTGCAGAAAGATTGGATTGGTGATTGGAGACGGTCATAATGGTTTTATTCTCGTGGGTATATTATTCGCATATGCACTATTATCCCGGAAGAACAGGTCTCCCTTCGCCCCATGAGGTCAACCGTGCGGTCGAAGAGGCGTTCAGGGAGTACGGGGAAGGTCGGGCCCAGATGCCTCCGAAGGTGTATGTGACATTTCCGAAGGGTGACTTTCGGACCATGCCGGCGTATCTCCCGTCGACGGGAATCGCCGGCGTGAAGATCGTGAATGTCCACCCTGAGAACCCGAAGGCCGGGCTGCCGACGGTGATGGCCCTCACCGTGATCCTCGACGTCGAGACCGGGATGCCGCGGGCCGTCCTGAACGCAACGGCTCTCACCGATCTGCGGACCGGTGCCGCTGGCGCCGTCGCCGCGAAGTATCTCTCACGAAAAAAACGTATCGTTCTCGGTGTCGTCGGCAGCGGCCGGCAGGCGACTGCCCAGGTGAACGCCATCTCCGATGTGCTGGAGATCGACGAGATTCGGGTCTGGAGCCGCACGGCAGAGAACGCCGCGGAGTTCTGCAGGCAGTTCGATGAGATCGGGTGTGTAACGGGATCGGTCGAGGACGCCTGCAGCGCCGACGTGATTGTGACGACGACCCCTTCCCGGACACCGCTGATCAGGTCGGCGTGGGTGCAGGAGGGAACGCATATCAACGCCATCGGAGCCGATGCCCCGGGAAAAGAGGAACTTGAACCGGCCCTGCTCTTGCGGGGCCGCGTTTTTGTCGACGATCCGAGGCAGGCGCTCCACTCGGGTGAGATCAATGTGCCGTTATCGCAGGGGCTTTTCCGGGAGGATCAGATCGCAGGCACTATCGGGGACCTTGTATGCGGAAGGAAAAAAAGGGAGAGCCAGGATGAGATTACAATATTTGACTCCACCGGTCTTGCAATCCAGGACCTCGCAATCGCCTCCCTCATCATGGGGCGGGGGGATCGTATTGAACTCCCCTTTCCCTGAATCACTCTTTCTTTACCGGATCCTGTGCGAACTTCTTCCAGATCTCTTCGCGGTAGACGGGGCCGGAATTATAGGTGCAGAAGGGGATCAACCTCCCGTCGGGGGTGGCATAGTGAATGCAGCAGCGCTGCACGCGGGCAAGGTCGTAGTTGTGGTTGTCCATGAAGTGCATCGTGCCGATGAACAGGGCATTCCAGTGGAAATCTCTCAAAGCGTCGAAATTCTGCGATATAAGCGTCTTTCCGAGAAGTTTGTAGAACTGGCTCCCGGTCGCATGCTCTCCTTTCGCCGCGGAAAGTCCCATATTTTTCACCCCTTCGAGCAGGGCCCGGTACTTGTTGATGGTGCCGCCGTTTTTCATCGTCTCGGTCATTTTCTCGATGGCTTCGAAGAACCCCTCGACATCGACCATCTCATTGATAGGCACCAGTCCGTCTTCGGTGACAAAGACGTAGGTGGCCGCGCCGCAGTGCTGGTGGGTGGTGAACCTGACGACCGGTTTGCCGGTATAGGCCTCTACGAGGTCTGAAATGGGCATGACACAGGGGACCGGGTAGAAATAATCTTTCTTGATGATGCCGTCCGTCTGCTTTTCTATCCGCTCAGCAAGATCCGGGATGGTCACCCGCTCCTGTTTGATGTTCTCCTCCGAAGCGGCGCCGGTAAACGCGACAGGCTGGAAATTGACGCCCCTCACGACATTGATATGGTCTGCCGCATATTTCAGGATGGCGCCGACCTCATGGTCGTTCTGGCCGTTGATGATTGTCGGGACGAGCACCACGCCCATACCGGCCTTTTCACAGCACTCCACTGCTTTCATGCTTGTCCGGAGGATAGGATTTGTCTCTTTTGTCACTCCGTCGAAGTGGAGATAAATGGTGCTCAGGCCGGCTTCCTTCAATTTCTGGACGTATTGTGGATTTTTTGCGATTTTTATCCCGTTTGACGCGATCTGAACCTGGAAAAATCCCATCTCTTTTGCTTTTTTGATGATCTCGCAGAGGTCGTCGCGCATCGTGGGTTCGCCGCCTGAAAACTGGACGGCCGGCGGCGGGACTGGTTTTTCATTCCTGAGCATCGCCATCATGCCGACGATCTGATCGAACGACGGTTCATATACAAAACCGCAGGCCCGTGCATTGGCAAAGCAGAAGGAGCAGTTAAGATTGCAGCGGTTCGTCAGGTCGATATTCGCGAGAAGCGTTCCTGAGCGATGGTTTGAACAGATCCCGCATGCAGTCGGGCAGGTTTCGGGGGACGCATGCTGTTGCGGGTTTGTAATGCCGTTACCGATCCTCTCGAAGGCGTCAAACCGCCTGTACATCCCCACATCTGACCAGTACAGATTTTTCGCCTCTCCATGGTCCGGACAGGTACGTCTGATCCATACTTTCCCATCCTCATCGAATATCTCAGCATCGAGAACTTTTCTGCAGATAGGGCAAAGGCTCTGGGTTTTTTTCAGAAGCATATCTCATCCACCGGCATATCTATACAATAGCGTTTCATATATTGGTACCTGAATCTTTGCAGATTATCACAGTGTTTACCTGTCTAAAATTTAAACTTAAGTAGGAATTGAGGGGATTAGTATTATTAGTATCGTCTCGGTGATATCTGCCCTTATTGCGGCGATCTGGATCATGATGCCGGCTTATGTGCCCAATCCGGTAGCCGCAGCATTTGGTGGCGGTGCTCCGGTTGATTTCGGGAGGCAATGGAGTGACGGGCGGAGGGTCCTGGGTGACGGAAAGACGTTCCGGGGCTTTTTTGTCGGCGTTGCCGCCGGATTCGTCGTCGGCCTTCTCCAGATCTGGGCACAGGGCGCCTTGGGTTTTACGTTCCTTCCCGAACATACCGTTGTTTCGGTTGTTCTCTTCTCGGCAGGAGCGCTTCTCGGCGACATGGCGAAGAGCTTTTTCAAGCGGAGGCTCGGGATGGACCGCGGCGAAGAATGGCTTATTTTTGACCAGTATGATCTTGTTATCGGAGCGTTTGCGTTGACGGCAGTGTTCCAGTTCGGATGGCTTGTCGAGAACCTCAACCTCATGATCGTTCTCTGGATCATCATACTCACCCCTCTTCTCCACCGTGCCGCAAACATCATCGGATATTTTGCAGGAGTGAAAGACGTACCATGGTAGGATCAATTGCAGAACTGCTCAAGGACCACGGCGCAATCGAATTCGGGGACTTTGTTCTTGCCTCGGGGGCAAGGAGCAGTTATTATCTGGATATCAAGACGGCGATCACGGATCCGGCCCTTCTTGGCAGGATCGGCAGGGAGTTTGCAGATCGGTTTACCTTTGACGTGGTGGCTGGCGTCGCCGTCGGGGCGGTGCCGCTGGCGGTTGCAACTTCTCTTGCATCAGGAAAACCCTATGCGATCATCAGAAAGGAGGAGAAGGCCCACGGAAAAAGCGGCGTCATTATCGGCGACGTGAAGGGGAAAGCGGTTCTCCTCGTCGAAGACGTCACAACCTCGGGCGGGTCGGCCCTCTACGGTGCCCGTGTCCTCAGAGATGCAGGGGCCGAGGTCGTCGCCGTCGGTGTGGTTGTGGACCGTGAAAGCGGCGCGACCGAGGTATTCGCACGCGAACGACTCTCTCTTCTCCCTCTGGCGACGGTATCGGAGATAATGCACCTGTAATCAATTTATTTAGGAGAGGCATATAATTATGGACATGAAGATTCTTGTTGTGGGCGGAGGAGGCCGGGAACACGCCATAGCCCGCGCTCTCTCCTGCAACAGCGAAGTAACGATTTTTTCTGTGATGGCCAGAAAAAACCCGGGCATCGCCGCTCTTTCAAAGCGGTACCTTATTGAAAAAGAGACCAATGTCGGGAAAGTCGCTGATTTTGCTAGTGAATGTGGCGTGGACTGCGCGATCATCGGCCCGGAGGCGCCTCTTGAGGCAGGTATTGCCGATACCCTCCAGAAGCAGGGTATCCCCTGTGTCGGCCCCAACCGTCTGGCCGCCCGCCTCGAAACCGACAAGGCGTTCTGCAGAGACCTGATGGAAAAGCATAGGATTCCAGGTTGCCCTCATTATCGGGTCTTCCATGACGCCGCTGCCGCCTGCGAATATATCGACGCCTATGAGGGCGACCTTGCAGTAAAGCCGATCGGCCTCACCGGCGGCAAGGGCGTCAGGATCATGGGCGAACAGGTCGACCGGGAAGGGGCCAAAGAATATGCCCGGACCCTTGACGGTGGCGTCGTTCTGGAGGAGCGGCTCATCGGCGAGGAGTTCACCCTCCAGGCCTTCGTCGACGGCAACCATCTGGTGCCGATGCCTCTCGTCCAGGACCACAAACGCGCCTACGAGGGCGACACCGGCCCGAATACCGGTGGCATGGGCACATACTCCCTTGAAAATCATCTGCTCCCCTTTGTCACCCATGCAGACCACGAGGCCGCCCTTGAGATCATGCGGTGTACGGTGGCGGCGATGGCCGTGGAGGGGCAGCCGTACCGGGGCATCCTGTACGGTCAGTTCATGAACACCCGGGACGGCCCCAAGGTGGTGGAGTTCAACTCCCGGTTCGGCGATCCCGAGGCGATGAACGTGCTCTCCCTTCTGGAAAGCGACTTCGCCGCAATTCTCTGCAGGATCATCGAGGGCACCCTATCCCAGGCCCACGTGCGTTTTGCGCCGAAAGCGACGGTCTGCAAATATCTCGTTCCCGAAGGCTACCCGGATGCCCCGGTATCCGGGGCGCCGATCACGGTCGGGAATTATGGCGATGCCATCCTCTACTACGCCAATGTCGGGGAGAAGGACGGCCGGATGGTGACCCTCCAGTCGCGGACGATGGCGTTTGTCGGGCTCGGCGACAGTCTGACCGAGGCCGAGGAGATCGCCGAGCGGGCCGCATCTTCGGTGACCGGAGGCGTATGGTACCGGCACGACATCGGCAAACCCGCCCTCCTGGATAAAAGGATCAAACATATGAAGGAGATACGATGAAGAAGGATTTTCTTACACTTCTGGACGTGGATGCAGGCGAAATCGAAGCGCTTCTTGCCGAAGCCGAACGGCTCAAGGCCCTGCGCCGGGAGGGACGCCCTCACACCCTCCTGCCGGGCAGCAGCCTCGGCATGATCTTTGAGAAGGCCTCCACCCGGACCAGGGTCTCCTTTGAAGCGGGGATGCACGACCTCGGTGGCCACGCCCTCTTTCTCAATCCGACCGATCTGCAACTCGGCCGCGGCGAGCTTGTCAGGGACACGGCGCGGGTGCTCTCCAGGTACGTCTCTGCCGTGATGATCCGGGCGTACAAACACAGCACGATCGAGGAGTTCGCAAAATATGCGTCCATACCGGTCATCAACGGGCTTTCCGATATCGCTCACCCCTGTCAGGTGCTCGCCGACCTCCTGACCATGAAGGAACATTTTTCCTCCCTGAAAGGGTTGCGGCTCGCCTGGATAGGGGATGGAAACAACGTCTGCAACTCCCTCCTCCTGGCGTCGGCCCACACCGGTCTTGAACTGCGTGTCGCCTGTCCGCCTGACTATCAGCCCCCGCAGTGGATCGTCGACGAAGCCCGGTCCCTCGGGGCGGCTCTGACGTTCTGCAGGACCCCTGAAGAGGCCGCCGAAGGGGCCCATGCCCTGTATACGGACGTCTGGGTCTCGATGGGCAACGAAGCCGAGCGCGAGGCGCGGCTGCGTGCTTTCCAGGGCTACACCATCACCGCCGACCTTGTGAAGATGGCCGACCCCGACGCCATTGTGATGCACTGCCTTCCGGCCCATCGCGGCGAGGAGATCACCGACGAGGTGATCGAAGGACCGCAGAGTGTCGTCTGGGAACAGGCTGAAAATCGGCTCCACGCCCAGAAAGCCCTTCTTGTACACCTGCTCCGCTAATATCTTTTTAATTTTTCACGAAAAGAAAAAAAAAAGGTCAGTCCTCAGCGATAAACTCGAGGAGGAGGGCACGCATCTCTTTTTCAGCCTCCTGGACCACCTCTTTTTTGCCCCTGAAGGCGAGGAGATCCCTGATGTCGCCGCTCATATTCGCATAATAGAGCGGCTGGCTCCGCTCCACCAGTTCTACGTCGTATTTTTGAAGGATCGTCCTGATCACGCTTCTCGGGACGCCCGGTGGGATCACCAGATCAAATAATTCCTCTTCTGCCATGTGACTTCCTCATTTACCTATCTTGATCCGTCTGGCCATGATGCATGGACCCCCGCGTACCCCTCCGAGCGGGTTTTTCGGTTTTCCAAGGGAATTCATGCACCTGCCCATCAGGGCGGCCCCCCTTGCAAGTCCGTCATCCACGAAGACCACATGGTTCTGCGGATCTTTGTAATATCCCCGTTCTGCAATGCCGTTGAGGATATACTGGGGCTTGCGGCCGGAAATTGCCGCTCTTCCGGTGAAACCGATGGAAGAATTTTCAGGGACCATGCCGAGGTCAGACGTTACATCGACGAGACGGAGGGCCATCTGTGCGCAGACATGATCGATCACATCTACCAGCACGCCCCTGCCGTACTTCTCATAGATTTCGGCACCGATGGTATTGAGTTCTCCGGTCTCGCTCCCGTTCACGCCCACGTCGCAGCCTATCAGGGCGACGCCGGAATCGTGGGCCACCCTTGCGCTGACCGGCACACGGCCGAACCGCTCCCGTTCGGGGGGGACGATGCCGATATCGATGTGGCTGTGGACACGCCTGACATAATCCTGAACAATAGATGCCGACCTGCCCATCCGCGAAAGCCCCTCGACGACGCTCTGGTCGCCGAACATGTCCAGCGCCGTCCCGGTCCGCCCCTCTACCTGTCCGGTTCCCCTGACGATGGCGTCGGGTATTGCGCCGGCAAGGCCGCAGAAGTTTCCGATCGTCTTGGCGAAGGGGTTGAGATCGTCGGCCGGGACGTCGGAGGTGATCCTGCCGTCAAGGGTGGTGCCGAAGTCGATGGAGATGCAGGGGTTGCGAAAATCTACCGGGGTGCCCTTTGCGCCTTCCTTGATCCCGGCCATCGCAAGTTCGCCCTCCATCTCGTTTGCGACCATCTCCACGCCCGAACTTCCCAGCGGCGGGATAACGCCAGCCACGGCCCCGACAAAGACCACCTTGTCGGCAAAACTGTAGGACTGGAGTTTTTTCGGCAGGTTTTCCTTGGACATGGGCGGCGTCATCTTCTTCGGCGGCACACCGGCGGCAAGACAGCCGTTTGCGAGGGCGATGACGAAGTCTCCGACCTGATCGGGGGAATCCATGGCAGCGACGACACCGGTGCTCCTGACCACAAAGTCGAGATCGGTCTCGATCGAGAGGCCCACATCCCGGTGGCACTGGATCAGCGTATCCCTGACGAGGTCGGTGACCGACTCCTTGGTGAGTTCCGTGCCGTCAAGAGTCGCACCGAAGACCTCTTCGCCGGGTTTTGGCGGTCTGACGTCCCGGCTCATCTTCACGGTCTTGTTGATGATATAGGTGTGGCCTGTTTCGAGGTTTGTACCGGTGAGGATACATTTCGTCGTGGTGTTTCCCATCTCGACCGATGCGACGATGAAGTACGGCTTCACCTTGTATTCGGGGATGACCATCCCTGCGCCGTGGCTGATTGAGGGCGGGGGCACACTTTCCACGATATATGGCTTCGGTTTGAAAAAGCGGTCCATAAAACTGGCGCACATATACCAATCTCACCTCCTGAATACTTTATACCTTTCTATATCCCGCTTCAGTCATCTCTGAGGGCGTGGGGACGTCGGTGCAGAACGATCCTCCTTGAGAGGGCCCGCAATTTCTCCATGATCTCCTCCAGGCATCTGCCGGTCTCCTCTCCGGTGCATGATCCGGCATCTGCCGGGTATTTTTTACACATTTATAACGCTCAAGTATATATTTGCCGAATGCAACAGGGTATCTGATCACCATGATCAAACTTACAGAAGAGATGAAGGCCGCTTTTTCGTCGGTCAGGGTATTTCCCGTAGCTACCGCTTCGAAAGAGGGCATCCCGAATGTCGTGCCGATCGGGTTCTGCATGCTTATGGGCGACGATACGATCTGGATCGCCGACAATTTTATGAAGAAGACTCTCGCCAACCTCAGGGAAAACCCGAAGGCTGCGATCTATGTCTGGGGGCCGGAGACGAAGGGGTGTTTCCAGATCAAAGGCGACGTTTCGATCGTGACCGAGGGTGAGGACTTCCAGAAGATGCGGGAGATCGTCCTTGCCAAGATGTCGCAGGCTCCGGCAAAGAGTCTGATCGTGGTTACGATCACGGAAGTGTTCTCCTGCACGCCAGGGCCCGGTGCGGGCGACCGCATTCATCTGATCGGGCAGTGACCCGGCGTGTCAGGACGGCCGGAAATGTCCGGTGCGAAAAACATCTCCCGTCTATTTTTTTTGGTGCCCGGATCCCGGTTTTTTGCGGTCTTCGGCAGGTAAGGGCCCTCTGAAGTCCGGCAGTATTTATATCAGGGTGAACCAACTTCTGATGATCACCATGGTAGAACTGACACCCGAGATGAAAGAGATGTTTGCAAAAGCACCGGTCTATCCTCTTGCGACCGCTTCGAAGGACGGTGTTCCGAATGTGGCCCCGATGAAGTCGGTATGGCTCATCGACGACCGGACGATCTGGGTTGCGGACAACTACATGAACAAGAGCCTTGCGAACATGCGGGAGAACCCGAAGGCGGCGATCTATATCTGGGGGCCGGAAACGAAAGGGTGCGTCCAGATCAAGGGCGACGTCGAGATTCTCACCGCCGGGCCCGAGTACGAGAAGATGCGTGCCGACGTGAAGGCGAAGTCCGATAAGTACCCGGCGAAATCGCTGATCAGGATCACGATCACCGATGTGTATTCGTGTGCGCCCGGGGATGGGGCCGGGAATAAACTGCTGTAAAGGGGAAAACGCCCTGAAGCACAAAGGGCCCTGGAAAACTGAAAAAAGACAGATGATTTTTCTGTCCCTTTTTCTCTGAAAAAAATTATTCTTTCCTGATCTGCCGCAGCAGGCGGGCCTGCATGCCGAAGTACTTCGAGACCCCCACGGCGTCGCACTGGTCGATAGTGTGGGAGTCGAAGGAGACGAGGTCGCTCGAATAGAGGGCCATCGGCGAACTCCGCCCGGCGACATGGACGCTCCCCTTGAAGAGGACGCAGTCCACCGAGCCTGTGACCCGCTCCTGCGTGGTGTCGATGAAGGCGTTGAGGGCGGCATAGAGGGGCTCGTGGATCAGGCCCATGTAGGCGAGTTCTGACCACTTCTCGTCGACGATATGCTTGAAAGAGAGTTCTCCCCTGGTCAGCACCAGCCGTTCGAGGTCGTGGTGGGCCGTGAGGAGGACGGTTGCGGCCGGGTGCTCGTAGTTCTCGCGGGCCTTGAGGCCGAGGATGCGGTCCTCCATCATGTCGTTCCTGCCGATACCGTGGCGGCCGGCGACGGCGTTGAGTTCGCGGATCAGGTCGCCGCCCTCCATCCTCTTTCCGTTGAGGGAGACCGGGACACCCTGCTCAAAGCCGATCGTGACGGTCTCCGGCTCTGCAGGCGCGTCCTGCGGGGAGACGGTCCAGGCAAAGATCTCCTCGGGCGGGTGGTAGGCCGGATCCTCCAGCCTGCCCCCTTCGATGCTCCGGGACCAGAAGTTCTCGTCGATGGACCAGGGCTTCTCTTTTTTCACCGGCACCGGGACGCCGTGCTTCTCGGCGTACTCGATCTCCCACTCGCGGGCGAGGTTCATCTCCCGGATCGGAGCGACGACCTCGAAACCGTTCGCACGGAAGATGAAATCGAAGCGGAGCTGGTCGTTGCCCTTGCCGGTACAGCCGTGGGCGATCGCCGTTGCGCCTTCCTTCTTCGCGACGGCGACGATCTCCTCGGCGATCAGGGGGCGGGCGAGGGCGGTGCCCATCGGGTAGCCTTCGTAACTCCCGTTCGCCTTGATCGCACGGAAGATGTGCTCTTTGACGAAGGCGTCTTTTGCGTCCACCGTGTAGTGGCGGTCGGCAAGCCGTTCGCCCTTTTTCGACCCTTCTTCGATCTCGTGCGCGGGCTGACCGACGTCGACGACGACGGTGACCACTTCGTCGTAATCATAGTGCTCCTTGAGGAGCGGGATGCAGATCGAGGTGTCAAGGCCGCCCGAGTAGGCGAGTACAATTTTTCCTTTTCCCATGGGTGATGCTCCCTCTGTTATTGAGAGGATCCGGCGGGCGTTGCGCCGCCTGCCCTCCTGTATGACGGTACAGATATTGCATTCATCCCATAAAAGGTGGTGCAGGGGGAAGGGCCGGTTTCATTGCCCCGCCGGTGCCGCCGGGATTTCGGCACTGCATCGGAAAAAAACGAAGATTTGCCGGGTCAGACCCCGGCGTGGTAGTGGCTCAGCGGCTCGATAGTGATCTCCTCGTGTTTCATCACCTCGATCGCCCCGGCCGCCGCCTCGGCAGCGGAGAGGGTGGTGATGTAGGGCACCGAGTAGTCCACGGCGACCCGCATGATCTGGTAATGGTCCTGCCGCGACTGCTTGTCGGAGGGCGTGTTGATGATCAGACTGATCTCCCCTTTTCGCATCATGTCGATGACGTTAGGGGATCCCTCCTGCACCTTCCGCACCATATTCATGTCGATGCCGGCCTGAAGGAGACAGTCTGCGGTTCCGCCGGTGCCGTAGAGGACCAGCCCGAGTTCGCTGAGCTTCCGTGCGATCGGGACGATCGCTTCTTTCTGCTCGTCCGGGACCGAGATGAAGACGTTGCCTTCGAGCGGGAGGTCGTTGTCGGCCGCAAGACATGCCTTGTAGTAGGCCCGACCGAAGTCGTAGTCGATGCCCATCACCTCGCCTGTGCTCTTCATCTCAGGGCCGAGGACCGTATCGACGCCCGGAAGCTTGTTGAAGGGGAGGAGCACCTCTTTGACGGCCACGTGTTTTAACGTCTTCTCCTGGTAGCCGAGTTCTGCGAGTTTCCTCCCCATCATCACCCTGGCGGCGATCTTTGCCAGCGGGAGGCCGGTCGCCTTTGAGACGAAGGGAACGGTGCGGCTTGCCCGCGGGTTCGCTTCGAGCACATAGACGACGTCGTCTTTCACCGCGAGCTGAATGTTGATCAGCCCGACCACACCCATATCAAGGGCGATCCGTCGGGTGTAGTCTTTCACCCGGTCGATCACCGATGCCGAGAGGGACTGCGTGGGGATGACGCAGGCGGAATCGCCCGAGTGGACGCCAGCCTCCTCGATGTGCTCCATGATCCCGCCGATGAGCACCTCTTCGCCGTCGCAGACCGCGTCGACGTCGAGTTCGTAGGCGTCCTGGAGGAACCGGTCGATGAGCACCGGGTGCTGCCGCGAGACCCTGACCGCCTCCTTCATGTAACTCTCCAGCTCCACCTGGTCGTGGACGATCTCCATCGCCCTGCCGCCGAGAACGTAACTCGGCCTGACCAGGACGGGGTAGCCGATCTCCTCGGCGATGGCGTGCGCCTGGTCCTCGGAGTACGCCGAACTGTTCGGCGCCGAGGGTATGTCCAGCCTGTCCAGAAGGACGCTGAACCGGTCACGATCCTCTGCGACGTCCATGGCATCCGGCGACGTCCCCAGGATCTTTGTCGGAAGCCCGAGCCCCTGGAGCTCCTTCTCAATGGGTATGGCGAGGTTTACCGAGTTCTGCCCGCCGAACTGAACCATCACGCCATAATACTCGTCGTTTTTCAGGATGTTCATGACATCCTCGAGCTGCATCGGCTCGAAGAAGAGCAGGTCCGAGGTGTCGAAATCAGTGGAGACGGTTTCAGGGTTGTTGTTGACGATGTGGACGAGCACGCCCTCTTCCCGCGCCGCTTTCACGGCGTGGACGGTGCAGTAGTCGAACTCGATGCCCTGCCCGATCCTGATCGGGCCTGAACCGAGAATGAGCACCTTCCGGCGGCCGTCACGAACATCTTCGTTCTCGTCTTCCCAGGTGGAGTAGAGGTACGGGGTATTTGCCGGGAACTCGGCGGCGCAGGTGTCGACCATCTTATAGGTCGCCTTCCCTGCCTGCCGCTCGACCTCTTCGGCAGGGAGACCGGTGAGTTCGGCGATCTCGGTATTGGAGAAGCCGAAGCGCTTGGCCGTCCTGACGTCGCCCTCCTGGTAATTCTCCCTGAGTTTTTTCTCGATCTCGATGATGTGCCGCATCTTCTCCAGGAAGAAGGGGGTGATCTTCGTCATCCCGGCGATCTCTTCGACGGTCATCCCCTGCCTGAAGGCGTCGAAGAGGCAGCCGAACCGCTCGTCGGTCGGGCTCGTCAGGATCATCCTGATCTCGTTGGGGTTGGTGTGCTCCCGCTGGTCGTTGTCCAGGGAGCGGAGCGCCTTCTTGAAGGCCTCTTCGAGGGTTCGGCCGATGGCCATGACCTCGCCGGTGGACTTCATGGCGGTCGTCAGGGTCCGGTCGGCGGTCTTGAACTTGTCGAAGGGCCAGCGCGGCACCTTGACGACGACGTAATCGATCGCCGGCTCGAAGGAGGCCGGGGTCTTGCCGGTGACGGTGTTCATGATCTCGTCAAGGCGGAGACCGATCGCGATCTTCGCGGCGACCCGCGCGATCGGGTAGCCGGTCGCCTTTGAGGCGAGGGCCGAGGAGCGCGAGACGCGGGGGTTCACCTCGATGACGCGGTAGTCGCCGTCCCTGAAGGCGAACTGGATGTTGCAGCCGCCCTGCACGTTGAGAGCCCTGATGATCTTGATCGCCGCCGAGCGCATCATCTGGAACTCGTCGTCCCGCAGGGTCAGGATCGGAGCGACGACGACGCTTTCGCCGGTGTGGACGCCCATCGGGTCGACGTTCTCCATGCCGCAGACGATGATGCAGGTGTCGGCGGCGTCGCGCATCACCTCGAACTCGATCTCCTTCCAGCCCATGACGCTCTCTTCGATGAGCACCTGGTGGATGCGCGAGCGGTTGAGACCCACCTCGACGATGCGCTTCAACTCTTCAGGGGTGTGAGCGATCCCGCCGCCGGCCCCGCCCAGGGTGTATGCCGGGCGGATGATCGCAGGCAGCCCGACCTGTTCGAGGGCCCGGTCCAGATCCTCGATATGCTGGAGGATCATGCTCTTGGGGACGGGTTCGCCGATCGCGGTCATCAGGTCCTTGAACTTTTCCCGGTCTTCGCCCTGGTAGATCGCTTCGAGGGGTGTGCCCAGGATCTCGACGTCCTTGAGCGCCCCCATCTCGGCGAGTTCTGCCGTCATGTTCAGGCCGGTCTGGCCGCCCATGCCCGAAAGGATCCCGTCAGGTCGTTCTTTCTCGATGATCTTCGCGATGATCCCGGCGTTGATCGGCTCGATATAGATCCGGTCGGCCATCTCGGGATCGGTCTGGATCGTGGCCGGGTTGGAGTTGACCAGCACCACTTCGACCCCCTCCTCGCGCAGGGCGCGGCAGGCCTGGGAGCCCGAGAAGTCGAACTCGGCGGCCTGTCCGATCTGGATCGGGCCTGATCCGATGATCAGCACCTTTTTGATACGCGCATTTTTCGGCATCAGGCAATCCTCCCGTACATCAGGTCAAAGATTGGACGTTCGGTGTCGTGCGGGCCGCCGTGCGCCTCCGGATGAAACTGGACGCAGAGGACGTTGAGGTCGTCGTTGCAGAACCCTTCGACGCTGCCGTCGTTCACGTTGGTGTAGGCGATTTTGCAGCCCTCCGGGAGGGTGTCGCCGTTCACGGCGAAGCCGTGGTTCTGGGTGGTGATGTAGATCTGCCCGTCCATGTGGCGCACCGGCTGGTTGGAGCCGCGGTGGCCGAACTTCATTTTATAGGTCTCCCCGCCGAGGGCGAGGGCGCAGATCTGGTTGCCCATGCAGATCCCGAAGACCGGGAGTTCGCCGATGAAGTGCTTCGCCGCGGCGATGGCGTCCGTGGCGCGTACCGGGTCTCCGGGACCGTTGGTGATAAAGATGGCCTCGGGCTCGTAGGATTCGATCTCAGAAGGCTTTGCATTGTACGGGAAGATGTGCAGGTCGGCTCCCCGCCTGCGCAGGCTGATCGCGATGTTCTTCTTGATGCCGAGGTCGATCACGGCGATCCTCTTGCCTGGGCCGGGGATGCGGTAGGGCTGTTTGCACGAGACCTGCGCGAGCAGATCCTGCTCGCTGATGTCGGGAACGGCGCGGGCCATCCGCACGGCCTCCTCACCGTCGTCGCTGCCGACGATGAGCGCTGCGCGCATCGTGCCGTGCTCCCTCGTTTTGATGGTGAGCTTCCGGGTGTCGACGCCTGATATCCCTAAAAGGCCGTTGTTTTCAAAAAAGTCGATGATGGATGGATTTGCTGATGGTTTGGTGCATACTTCCCGGGCAACGCAGCCAAGGGAATGCACCACCGGACTCTGAAAATTATGTCCGTCTACGCCATAATTGCCTATAAGCGGGAAGGTGAACATGAGGATCTGACCCGCATAACTGGGGTCGGTGAGCGCCTCCATGTATCCGGTCATCTGGGTGGAAAAGACCAGTTCGCCGGAACTGGACCCTTCAGCACCGAATCCTTCTCCCACAATAAATTCGCCGTCTTCAAGACCCAGAACCGCCTTCATGAATTACCATAGTTATTGCGCAACGAACCTTTTTAACGGTAGTGACCATGCCGATCCCACGGTTTCAAAAAATCTTATATCTCAGGCCAGCCTTCAATCGGCTGGAGAAAGATAATGCATGGCGCCTGGACCGTACGCTCGGCCGAGATCGCGGTAGATGGGCAGCCCGGCGAGCTGGTGCTGCTCTATGAGGACCTCGGTGATGCCTGCCCCGGGATGGCACGATATACCATCGAGTTTCGGAGAGCGGGGGAGGTGCTGTACGCCTATCACACGAACACCCACGAATATCCGCCCGGAAGCCCGCAGAGCGCAGAGGGTGTGGCCCTGACGACGTTTTCCCTGCTCGTGAACGCGCTGCCGGAGCGGCCCGACGCTTTTCTTCTCCACCCCCCTGAACCCCGTGCGCGGCCTTACGCCCCGGGAACGGGGAAGGGTGCCCTCATCATCCAGGGGAGCCCGCGCCGTCACGGCAACACCGCCGTCCTTGCCGGGTGGGCTGCGGACGCCTGTGTCGCCGCAGGCCTCGGCACCACCCTTGTCTATCCGGCCGATCTTGCAATCAGTCCCTGTACCGCCTGTTACCGCTGCTTCAATACCGGCCGGTGCGTGATCGAAGACGATATGGACGGGGTGATCCGGGGAATGGAGGCGGCGCGCCTGATTGTGGTCTGCACCCCGGTCTCTGCGGGAACCGTTCCTGCAGCCCTGAAAGCACTCATCGATCGTTCGCTCTCCCTTGCTGCCGCCCGGGCGCTTTCGGGTCTGGAAACCCAGCAGTGGGGTCTCCTCTGTTCGGCCGGGGTCGATGACTTCACCTGCGTCCACCGCGTGGCCCACGCCTTTTTCGGTCGTCTCGGCATACGCCCCCTCGGCAATGTGCTCGTGGCGGGTGTGGATGAACTGGCCGATCTCCGCGCCGATGCCGACCGGGAGCATGAGGTGCGGGATCGGATCCGGGAACTGCTCCCGGGCATGGGCGTGCCCGATAACAAACGCTGATATTTTCCCGGCTCCAATATTCATGGCATGGCAGAATATGCTGAGATCGAGGTTATCGGGTTTTCCTATGGGTCGTGCAGCCCTTTCCCCTGCAACGAAGACCGCTCCTGCGGGCTTGTTGCGTGCTGCCCCACGGAAAAACTGGTCGAAGCGGTAAAAGCCCTTGAAGAAGCGGTTTCCCGGGAGTATGGCGATAAGGTCGGCATCAAATTCACGCTGCTCGACGATGGCGTCCCCGATTATGTCAGGGCGATCATCAAGGAGCACCAGCCGCCCCTTCCGATCGTACTCGTCAACGGGAAAGTCACGCCGATCGGGCGGATCTCCCTCCCCCAGATAAAAAAAGAGATCGAGGCAGTCCTCGATTAAGCAATTTTTTCGAGTTTGCCTGTTTCAAGGTCGAAATAAAGTCCGTGCGCTGAAATATTCCCGTTCTTTTCCGCTTCGCGGACGATCGGGTAGGTCCTGAGGTTTTTCAGCTGGAGTTTCACGTTCTCTTCCTCGAGTTTGCGCCGCCACTCTTTCTGGGCCGCGGGATCGGCGGGCTTCGGCGTCTCCCGCTCAAGCTCCTCGCGGGCCTGGCTGGCGTTGTAGAGCCAGAGGGGGATGTAGGCCTCGTCCGATTCCTTATCAGATGCAAGAGCCTTAATTGCGCCGCAGTCCGAGTGGCCGCAGATCACAATGTCCGATACCTTCAGGTGTTTGATGGCGTATTCGAGGATCGTGGCGAAATTCCAGTCGCCGACCCGTACAATGTTCCCGATGTTGCGGTGGACGAAGATCTCGCCTGACTTTGCGCCGGTTATCCGCTCGGGGGCGACCCTGGAATCTGAGCATCCGATCCAGAGCACCGTGGGGCTCTGGCCCGACGCGAGTTCGCGATAATAGTCACGGTCTTCGGTGAATTCACCCTGAATAAACTCTTTATTCCCTTCAAGAATATGGTCAATCATATCAGATCCTCTATGATCGGCTATTTGCTGGCCGACCACAGGGAAGAGATATACTGCAGAGGATTTCAATCCTCCGAAATCTGACAGGCTCAACGCTGGACTGCACCGATATCGGCGCCGCCGACCGTTGCCGCATAGCGTTTGAGTATTCCGGTATTCTCACGCTCTTTTGGTTTCCACGCCGCCCTTCGGCCGGCCATTACCTCCGCATCCACCAGCAGGTCGATCCGCTTCTCGAAGAGGTCGACGGCGATCTGGTCCCCGTCCTCGACAAGGCCGATCGGGCCGCCGGCCGCCGCTTCAGGCGCCACATGCCCGATGCACGGCCCCCGCGTCCCGCCGGAGAACCGTCCGTCGGTGACGAGCACCACGCGGTGGTAGCCGAGGCCGACGAGGGCCGATGTCGGCGAGAGCATCTCCGGCATGCCGGGCCCGCCCTTCGGTCCCTCGTATCTGATCACGACGACGTCGCCCTCTCTGATCTCCCGGCCGAGGATCGCCTTCATGGCGTCGTCCTCTCCGTCATAAACCCGGGCAGGGCCGGTGTGCCGCCAGATCGCTTCGTCGACGGCCGAGCACTTGACCACCGAGCCGCGGGGCGCAAGGCTGCCGGTGAGGATCTTCAGCCCTCCGGCGGCATGGACCGGGTCGGAGGTCGGCCGTATGACGGCGTGGTCCAGCACCTTTGCTGCGGCTGCAATCTCCCTGATGCTTCTGCCCGAGACGGTGGGAGTGTCTTCAAGATGGTCGATGAGTTCGTGGAGCACGGCAGGTATCCCGCCGGCCCGGTGGAGGGCGACCATGGAGTGCGGCCCGCCGGGCTGCATGTGGCTGATGTGCGGGACGACCGCGCCGATGGCGTTGAAGTCTTCCAGCACAAGGGGCACGCCGGCCTCGGTGGCGATCGCCATCAGGTGGAGGACGGTGTTGGTCGAACCGCCGAGCGCCATATCCATCCTGACCGCGTTTTTCAGGGCGGCGTGGGTGATGATCTCCCGCACGTTCAGGCCCTCTCTGACGAGCCTGAGCACCGCCTCGCCGCTTTCGTAGGCGATCCTGAGTTTGCCGGCGTCGACCGCAGGCATGGCGGCGCAGCCCGGCAGGGACATGCCCATCGCTTCGGTCATGCAGGCCATGGTGTTCGCCGTGTACAGCCCCTGGCAGCTCCCGCAGCCCGGCATGGCGGCGCATTCGAGGTCGTGGAGTTCTTCCTCGCTCATCTTCCCGGCCGCCACCTTCCCGACGCCCTCGAAAACGTCGGTCAGGGAGAGATCTTTTCCGCCGAGGCTGCCCGGGAGCATCGGTCCGCCGGTGACGACGATCGCGGGGATGTTGCAGCGGGCGGCCGCCATCAGCATGCCGGGCACGATCTTGTCGCAGGTGCCGACGCAGACGAGCCCGTCGAAGCGGTGGGCCTGGACCATGAGCTCGATGGCGTCGGCGATGTTCTCCCGCGACGGCAGGGAGTAGCGCATGCCGGTGTGGCCCATGGCAATCCCGTCGCAGATCCCGATGACGCCGAACTCGAAGGGAACGCCTCCAGCCGCCGCCACACCTTCCTTTACCTTTTCGGTGAGGGAGCGGAGGTGGATGTGGCCGGGGACGATGGTGTTGTAGGCGTTTGCGATGCCGATAAAAGGCCGGTCCATTTCGCCGTCGGTGACGCCGAGAGAACGCAGGAGCGACCGGTTCGGTGCCCTGGTATATCCTTTCTTGACGAGATCGCTTCTCATACTCTTCAGAAAGTGGGGAACAGGAGAGTATAAGAAACCTCGCTATCCGTGGCGCAAACCGGGCTTGAGCAGCCAGTCGTACGGAATCTCCGGGGTGTCGGGCGGGAGGCGGTACTCGTCGGGCCGCTCGTAGTTGTAGGCCTCGGTCGGGACGGAGACCACGATCGACTCTTTTTCCGAGATGCATTTCCAGCCGTGGTAGACCCCCGGCGGAATGGTGACGAGCATGGGGTTGTGCTCCCCGATGAAAAATTCGTTCACCTCGCCGCGGGTGGCCGAGTGTTTCCGAGCGTCGTACAGGGCGACCTTGATCATGCCCGAGAGGCAGCAGACGTTGTCGGTCTGGATCTTGTGATAGTGCCATGCCTTCACGACGCCGGGATGGTTGGTGGTCATGTAGACCTGTCCGAACTTCTGGAATATCTGATCGTCGCAGCGGAGGATCTCCATCAATCTCCCCCGCTCGTCAGGGATCACCCGCAACGTTTTTGTATGAACTCCGTCTATCATGTTCCTTCTCCGGACAGGCCGCCCTGCCCATGCGTCAGGAATACGGGACAGGTTATAATAGTATCCGTTTCGAGAATCCGATCCGGCCTGTTCAGGGTTTTCGGCGCTGCCTGGATTCTCTCTGCCCTGCAGGCGACGGCGCCGTTGCTTTTGCATATTGAAAAACTTTATATATTATTGTCCTGAGAAAGCCCCCTCGATGTACTGGGGGGGACAGGATAGCGACAGCGTCCGGGTCGGCATCGTCGGGACCGGATTTATTGCACGCGGACTGATGATGGCACTGGAGGGGCAGAAGGATCTCGCACCCGGGCCGGTGCTGACGCGTCGCCCCGGGCTCGGCAACTCAGTGCTGCCGGCCGGGGCGAAGGCGGTGAACGACATCACCGATCTGATCGAGGGTTCGGATATCGTCGTCGAGTGCTCGGGCGACGTGATCCATGCGACCGCCGTGATCGAGGAGGTGATGGCGGCCTCCCTGCCGGTCGTCACGATGGATGCCGAGGTGCAGGTGACCACCGGCTCTTATTTTGCCGGAAAGGGCCTCTTTACCGAGGCCGAGGGCGACCAGCCCGGGTGCCTTGCGGCGTTGCGGGACGAGGCCGTTCAGATGGGTTTTCGCCCCCTTGTCTACGGCAACATCAAGGGATTTCTCAACCATACCCCCGACCCGGAGGAGATGGCCTTCTGGGCGAAGAAGCAGGGGATCAGCCTGGACAAAGTGACGGCGTTCACCGACGGCACCAAGGTGCAGATCGAGCAGGCGCTGGTGGCAAACGGACTCGGCGCCGCGATCCTCAGGCCCGGGCTCCTCGGCCCGGCGACGCCAGACCTGACGGCCGGGGCCGAGATCCTTGCCGCCGGGGCGGTCAGTCTCGGCCGTCCGGTGAGCGACTACGTCCTCTCGCCGGGCTCCCCGGCAGGCGTCTTCATCGCCGCCCGCCATGACGAGCGGTTCAGGGAGTACCTCAGGTACTACAAGATGGGGGACGGCCCGGTCTATACGCTGGTGCGGAACTTCCACCTCTGCAACCTGGAGATCGCAAAGACCGTCAGGCGCGTGGCCGCCGGCGGTGGTGTCCTGCTCAACAACGGCGAGCGCCCGACCGTCTCGGTGGCGGCGATCGCGAAGACCGACCTCGAACCGGGGCAGCGGATCGAGCGGGGCATCGGGAGTTTCGTGGTGCGGGGGAGCTGTGTTTCGATCGCCGAAAGCCCGGACCACGTCCCGATCGGGTTGATGTACGACGCTGCGGTCAAAAGAAGGGTGGCGGCCGGGGCGGTCCTGACCTGGGACGACCTCGACCTGCCCGAGAGCCTGGCGCTCGATATCTGGATGGATATTCAGGGACGGAAAAGCGCCGTTCCGTCGTAAAGGCTGACGACGTCGCCGATGACGATGACGGCCGGCGGTCTGACGCCCTGCTCACGGGCGATCCCGGCGATGTCGCCGAGCGTGCCGACGGTCACGCGCTGGTCGGGACGCATCCCGCGCTCGATGATGGCGACCGGCGTTTTCGGGCTGCGGCCGTTTTCCACGAGGGCGGCGGCGATCTTCGGGAGGTTCTTCACCCCCATCAAAACGACGATCGTGCCGCGGCTCCGTCCCAGCAGTTCCCAGTCAAGGGCCGACTCTCCTTTCGTTGGGTCTTCGTGGCCGGTGAGTATGGTCACCTGCGATGCGAAACGCCGGTGGGTCACCGGGATACCGACCGCTTCGGGGACGGCGATCGCCGAGGTGATCCCCGGAACCACGGCGACCTCGATCCCGGCGGCTCGCAGACTCTCCATCTCCTCGCCGCCGCGCCCGAAGAGGAAGGGGTCGCCGCCTTTCAGCCTGACCACGTTCTTTCCTTCCTTCGCGCGCGCGATCATCAGCGCCTCGATCTCGTCCTGTTCGAGGGTGTGGTCGCCGCCGTACTTTCCGCAGTCGATCAGTTCGGCCGTTGCCGGGAGGGCGGCGATGATCTCGTCGCCCGGCAACTGGTCATAGAGCACGACGTCGGCCGCCTCGATCGCCTCCAGGCCTCTGGGCGCAAGAAGGCCGATCGATCCCGGGCCCGATCCGACCAGGGTGACCCTGCCGCTCATGGCGCGATCCCCAGCTGGCGGTAAGCGTCTTTTATCAGGTCGATCGCATCGTTGCGGAGTCTCTGCCCGCAGGCGCGCGCCTCTTCGGGCGTGGTGATGTCGTCCTCGATCCGCACGTCCTCGGTGCCGTCGAGGGCCAGGATCTCGGCGGTGACGTGGCCGTCCCTGCAATAGATCCCCTGCGGGGTGAAACAGCCGCCTCCCACTTCCTCCATGATGATCCGCTCGATGCCGACGTCCATCCTGGTCTGCGGATCGTCGAGTTTCCTGATGATGTCGACGATCTCGGGCGTGTTCCTGCAGACCACGGCGATCGCTCCCTGGTTCGGTGAAGGTACGAACATCGATAAGGGGAGGCGCTGGCCCCTGAGGCGGTAGCCGAGGCGGTCGAGCCCGGCCTCGGCGAGGACGATGGCGTCGTACTCTTCTTCCCTCATCTTCCTGATCCGTGTATCTATGTTGCCGCGGAGCTGTTTCACCGTGATATCAGGGTCGTGCCTGAGGATCTGGGCCTTTCGCCGCGTCGAAGCGGTGCCAACGGTGACGACGTCGCCGATCTCTCCCTCATAGGCGAGGAAGTCTGCGGGCGAGTCGCGGGTGAGGACGGCGCCGGTGGCGACGCCCCGCGGGCGTTTGGCCGGGATGTCCTTCATGCTGTGGACGGCGGCGTCGATCGTGCCCTCGATGATCGCCTCGTCGAGGGCCCGCACGAATACGCCCTGCCCGCCGATCTCGTGGAGGGGAACCCCTGTCGCCGTGTCCCCCTTCGTCCTGATGACGGCGGTTTCAACCTCGATGCCCATTTTCGTCAGCGCCTTGCAGACCCGTTCGGTCTGGACGAGGGCGAGCTGACTTCCCCGTGTTCCTATTCTGAGAGACATGTGCTGTATGCGTCTGCGATGTGTTCGATGATCTCATCTGTGTGAGCGGCCGAGAGGAAGTTCGTCTCGAACTGCGAGGGCGGGACGAAGATGCCTTTTTCGAGCATCTTCTCCCAGAACGTCCTGAACGCCGCGGTATCGCTCTCTTTTGCTTCGGCGTAGTTCTTCGGGGCCGCCGGCCTGAAGAAGTACTTGAACATGGAGCCGAGGCGGACGAAGGAGCCGCCGGCCCCGGTGCAGGCCTCCTCGATCACCCGCGTCCCCTCGTCGAGTCTGGCATAGATCTCCCGGTTGTCGTGGAGCCAGCCGAGGGCGGCGCTGCCTGCCGCCATCGTGAGGGGGTTGCCGCTGAAGGTGCCGGCCTGGTAGACCGGGCCCTGGGGGGCGACCATCTCCATCAGGTCGCGCCGTCCGCCGAACGCCCCGATCGGCAGGCCGCCGCCGATGATCTTGCCGAGCGTGGTCAGGTCGGGAGTGACGCCGTAGCGCGCCTGCGCCCCGCCGATGCCGAGGCGGTAGCCGGTGATCACCTCGTCGAAGATGAGCAGGACGTCGTAGTCGCGGGTGATGGCCCGCACCTCTTCGAGGTATCCGGGATTCGGGAGGATCGGGCCGATGTTCCCCATCACCGGTTCGATGATCAGGGCGGCGATATCTTCCGAGGAGGAGAGCACGGCCTCGAGGGCTTCGGGGTCGTTGTACGCCACCTGGCGCGTGTGCGCCACCAGGTCGGCGACGACGCCGGCCGAGTCGGGGACGCCCATCGTGGTGGCGCCGGACCCGGCCTTCACGAGCACGGCGTCGTGGGCGCCGTGGAAGCCGCCCTCGATCTTGACGATGTCCTGCCGCCCGGTGGCGGCGCGGGCGAGCCTGATCGCCGCCATCGTCGCTTCGGATCCGCTCGATACGAACCTGACCATCTCGATCGAGGGGTGGTCCCCGATGATCCTCTCTGCAAGGGCGACCTCGCCCGGGCAGGGGGTGCCGTAGAGCCAACCGTCTGCCAGCTGCGCCTCGATCGCAAGCCTGACCGTTTCCGGCGCATGGCCCAGGATCAGGGGGCCGTAGCCCAGGCAGCAGTCGATGAGGTTCTCCCCGTCCGTCGTCCTGAGGTACGCCCCGCCGGCGCCGGCGACGTAGAAGGGATAGGGGCGGATCGCCCTGACCGGGCTGGATACCCCGCCCGGCATCAGGCATTTCGCCCGTTCAAACAATTCACTGCTCTTCATGCAGCCACCCCGCGGCGTCTTCGGCATAGTAGGTGATGATCAGGTCTGCCCCGGCCCGTTTGATGCAGGTGAGGGCTTCGAGAGCGCACTTTTTCTCGTCGAGCCATCCGAGGGCCGAGGCGGCCTTCAACTGAGAGTATTCGCCCGAGACCTGGTAGGCGGCGACCGGGAGGCCGATGCCCCGTATCGCCGCCAGGACGTCGAGGTACAGCCCTGCGGGTTTCACCATCAGGATGTCCGCACCCTCGGCGGCGTCCTCCTGCGACTCCAGCAGCGCCTCCCTCGCGTTGGCCGGGTCCATCTGGTAGGTGGTCCGGTCGCCGAACGAGAAGCCCGAGTCGGCCGCCTCCCTGAAGGGCCCGTAGTAGGCGCTGGCGAACTTCGTGGAGTAGGACATGATCGGGATCTCTTCGAAGCCCGATCCGTCGAGGGCGGTCCTGATCGCCCCCACCATGCCGTCGAGCATGCAGGAGGGGGCGACGATGTCGGCCCCGGCCCTGGCGTGCGAAACGGCGATCTTCTGCATCAGGGCGAGCGAGGGGTCGTTGAGCAGGTCGGGGACGCCGCCGCAGGTCTCCCCGACGATCCCGCAGTGGCCGTGGTCGGTGTACTCGCAGGCGCAGACGTCGGTGATCACGACCATGCCGGGGCAGGCCTGTTTGATCCCGGCGACGGCCTTCTGGACCACGCCGTCCTCGTCGTAGGCCGAGGTGGCCGCGGCGTCTTTCTCCCGCGGGATGCCGAAGACCAGCACCGCCGAAAGTCCGGCCCGTTCGAGTCGTTCCGCGACGGCGCCCGCCTCCCCGAGGGGGTAGCGGTACTGCCCTGGCATCGAGCCGATGGGCACGGCCTTTTCGATCGTCTCGTCAAAAAAGAGCGGCATCACAAGGTCGCTCACCGCCAGTCTCGTCTCTCTGAAGAGGGGCTGGAGGGTTCGTTTTCTCAGTCGTCTCAGTCTTCTTTCCGGAAACATGATCGGTCACCCCGTGTGATCGCGTTCACCAGGCGTTCGGCCTCTTCGACCCGGCCGTGTTCGGCACAGGTCCTGATCGAGTAGGTCGCATCGATGAGGAGTTTTTTCGTGAGCACCCTTGTCAGGTCGTCGATGACGGCGGCGGTCTCCTGTCCGCTCCCCTGCAGCCGGGCACAGGCGCGGTCGCGCTCCCTGATCCTGATCGCTTCGGCCCAGGTGAAGAGGCCGCCGAGGACGTCGTTGGCCGCCGCACCGTTGAGCATGGTGATGAACTGGGCGATCTCGGCCTCTATGTACGCCTCTGCCCTGGCCGCTTCTTCCCGCCGGGCGTCCATATTGTGCTCGTTGACGTCCCTGAGGTTGTCGATGGTGAAGAGGTTCACCCCGTCGACCTCGCCCGCACCCTCCTCGACGTCGCGCGGCTGGGCGATGTCGATGAGGACCAGGGGGCGCGGGTGGCCGTCGAGGGGCCAGCACCGCCCTTTCATTACGTCGACGAGGATCTCCTTCGTGATCACGGCGTGCGGGGCCGAGGTGCAGGTGATCACGACGTCTGAAAGGGTGAAGTACCGTCTGAGCTCGTTGAAGTGGACCGCTTTCCCGCCGATCTTTCCGGCGAGCACGACGGCCCGTTCATAGGTGCGGTTTGCGACGTAGATGGCGGTCAGGTTCTTTGCGGCGAGCGCCTGCGCCACGAGCATCCCCATCTCGCCGCTGCCGATGACCAGGATGTGCCTCCCTTTGAGGGTGGTGAGGAGGTTTTCGGCGAGGGTCACGGCGGCCGACCCGATGGAAACGGCACCGCGGTTTATTTTCGTCTGTTTTCTCACCTCGATCCCGACGTGCACCGTCTTTTTCATGCAGAGGTCGATGACCTGGCTGCAGGCGCCGGCTTCCTGCGAGGCGGTCCATGCCCGCTTCAACTGGCCGAGGATCTGGTCTTCACCGATGATCATGGAGTCGATGCCCGAGGCGACCTGCAGGAGGTGGCGGAGGACGTCGACACCCTCCCTGATATCGAAGCGCTCCCGTCCCTGTTCGTGGAGAAAATCGGTGAGCGAGGCGGCGCTCCCCTGGACGAGCACCTCGATCCTGTTGCAGGTCTGGAGGAGGAGCACCCCTCTGAAGCGTTCCCGCGCCGCCAGCAGAAACGCCTGTTCGTCGGGAAATCTGAACGCTTCCAGATCTGAAAGCCCTGCAGTATGATGACTGAGGCCGGCCATGGCCAGGTCAGCATGGAGTATTTTTTCCACTGATATATCGCTCCCGTATTCTCTTGTATGCCCCTTCTTCGCCCGCGGAGAGCCATGTCCATGCCTCGGGGTCGCGGAGGACCGCCCTTAAGATCCTCTGCCGCTCTTCCTGCGATCCGACGCACTCCTTCAGGTCTTCCCTGAGCCGCGCCTCGACGCCGATCATCGCATCGAGGTGGGGGAAGGTTTCCTGCAGGTGCTCGCGCAGGAAGCGGGGGACCGCAGGGCTCGCCCCGCCGGTGCTGAGGGCGATGAGGTGCCGATCCCCCCGGATCACCGAGGGGACGAAGACGTCGCCGGCCTCCCCGTCGGCGTTGTTGAAGAGAACGCCTGCGGTTCTGGCCGCCCGTCCGATGCGGTCGTTCAGCCGGCTGTCCGAGGTGGCGGCGACGACGAGGAAAGCGTCCCCGAAGAGATCCTTGAGCCCGGCCTCGTCCATGCCCGCGCACTCCACTTCGATGCGTTCGATGCCGGGGCCGGAGAGCGCCGGCAGAAAAGACCTGCTGATGACGGTGACCCGCGCCTCTCCGGAAAAGAATGCCGCTTTCCGGGCGCCGACGGCACCGCCCCCGAATATGACGACGTGCCGGTCCGAGAGGTCGATCATCAGCGGGATCATCACTGATCTGTGGGCGGCGGGCGTACATTAAGATTCTGTATCACTTTGGGGGAGTGTTTGTAACACCGGTCCGCCCCCCCTCTATATATCTCCCTCCCTCCCATGCATGGGCATGAGCTCTGCGATTCATGCCTTCACCGCCATCGACGGTGCGGTATCTCATACAAAATCACTCCTCTGGCCGTTCAGGCTCGGTGTGTGGCTGAGGCTTGCGGTGATCTCGCTCTTCGTCGGCGGGTTCGGGGGAGGGTTCAACTTCTTCTCGTTCCCTGACGGCGGGACGAAGACCGGTTTTCCCGCGGGCACGGGGATGCCGATGGACGCCTTCACGCCGGGGGTCGGCCTGATCCTCCTGATCATCGGGATCGTCCTGATCCTCGCCCTGGTTATCGGCGTCATCGGGTCGATCTTCCAGTTCGTCTTCGTCGACTGCCTGACCTCGGGCGAGGTCTCTCTCTCGCGCACCTTCGGGATGCGGGGCGGCAAGGGGCTGAGGCTCTTTCTCTTCCAGTTCATCTTCGCCCTTCTGATGGTGGCGGCGATGATCGTCGCGCTGCTGGCAGTGTTCCTGCCGATGCAGGGCGTCGGCGCACCGAACCTGCTCGCCCTCATCGCCCTGATCCCGGCGGCGGTGCTGGTGCTGGTGATCGTCGGCATCGTGCTGATGCTCACCATCGACTTCGTGGTCCCGGTGATGATCCGATCCGACTGCGGCGTCATCGATGGATGGCGGCACGCCTGCGCCTTCCTCCGGCCCGACCTGATGAACGCCGCCGTGTACGTCGTGTTCAGGTTCGTGCTCGGGATCGTCCTGGGGCTGATCGCCCTGGTCCTCGCCCTCATCGCCGCGGCCGTGATCGCCGTGCCGCTCGTCGCCGTGGCGGTGGTCGCCGGGCTTGTCCTGAATGCGGCGGCGACACCGGTATACGTCCTGCTCCTCCTCGTCGGGATCATCGTGGCCGTGCCGGTGCTCCTGCTGGTGCAGGTGCCGTTCACGACCTTCCTGCGCTACTACAGCCTGGGCGTTCTCTGCCGTTTTTCGCCTGAATACGACCTTTTAGAAGGCCCGGAGCCTTCCGGCGAGGGTGACGCCTGATCACCGCGGGCGCCTGCGCGGCCATGCGCTCCCGCCCCCTCTCCGGGCGGGCCTGCCGCGCCGGTCGGCGTGCGGTGAAGTGCGCCGCCGCGGACGGGTGAATTCCCGATCATTTTTCTTTTTTTGTAGAATTGCCGGGTTAAATCTGGTTTTTTCTTTGCCGGGATCGGTCCATGATCGGCCCGATCCCCCAGGCCGGTGTGGTGCCGGCGCACCGGTCGAGGCCGTCAGGGGGCAGGTGCGGGGTATCGCCGACCGTCCTGACCCCCCTGCGTCTGGAAAATGCTTATATGTGAGAAGTGCGAATATTGTAGAGCGCTGCGGTAAAATGCAGAGCGCCGATAGTGTAGTGGTTATCACTAGGCGTTGCCAACGCCTAAACCCGGGTTCGAGTCCCGGTCGGCGCACTTCTTCTTTGAGATCTTTGCCTGAGATGTTTCGTTTTTCATGATGTTTCCGGGGGACGGTGAGTGCCGTTCGGGCTGTGTTTTTTCTTGGTGAAGTCAGGTCTATATTCTTTTGTGGCGTGGGGTTCTGGACAGTGGGATTGCGCGTGGGAGGGGATGTTGTTTATTGTGGGACGAAAGACAGGATCTTGTTCATGGTCTCCCGAGCGATCTTTGGAGTTCCTTACGTTGTAACTCCGCTCGTACCTTACTCCTTAGAGTTCTCACTCTTTCTGGCCTATGAAAACTATCAAAGAGAATAGTCCTTCCTCATTTAAGGGCTAAAAAAGATCATGTGATTTTTTTTACCTCAAATAAAACGCAATATTATTATATTGACAAAATTACTTTTGTCTTATCTAATTCTATTGTGGTGGCAATTTATGGCAAAACATTGTGAAAGGTGTGGGTCAAAACTATCACTCTTTGAGGGGCTATCCAGAAAAGCGCTATGCAGTTCATGTATCACAAAAGAAGAGGCCGAAAATGCCCAAAAAATGGCAGAGAAAAATAAAAAAATTATCGAAATATCAAATCAGATTGCTGTCTCTAAGGATATTACACCGGATCAAATAATATTTTTAAAAAAATGTGAAAAAAAGGAACAAATAAACCTATACGATGCCCTTTGGATAAAATTTGAAAGAGATAAAGAGTTGGACAAGTCGGAACTTGAAACACTGATAAATCTCCAAAATGACTTGGAACTGTCAAATAGTGATGTACACTATGAAGAAAGGGTAATGCCTTATCAATATGTATACCTTATAAAAAACGAGAAAATGTTACCAAAAGTATCTGTTCGATTTGAAGATGGAGGTTCAATTATACTAAAAAAAGGAGAAATCGTTCACTTTGCTACGTCAGCAATTCTCAAAGAGATCAAATCAGTCAACCTTGGATATCAAGGAGGATCTCAGGGGGTTAGCATTCGGGTGATGAAAGGAGTTTCATATCGTGTTGGTAGCCACAGGGGTCATGTTGTTAAGGAAGAACGACTTGTAGCATCATCACGGGGAGATCTAATTTTAACAAATAAACGAATCATCTTGAACCCTGCACCAGGAAATAAGGCGGTGAATATCCAATTATCAAAAATAGTCTTATATAAGTGCTATGAGAATGGGGTTGAAATACACAAAGAAGGAAGAGAAAAGGCATTTTTCTTCCAAACAGATAATAGCGGTACGTCTGAAATATTAGGACTGTGCTTGGGATTCTTGTTCCAGGAGCAAGAATAAGAGAAAATGGTTTAAACAAACTATCTATTATTTTTAGGCAATTTGGCCCATTCAAACCTTACTCTATGATCACTGTAATCGTTCCATATCATATTCGGTAATCCGATCAAACTACTCATTATATTTTCTATTCTTTGTCTGCTATCGAAAATAACGATGATCACATGATGATATTTTGTACATTCTCCCTCACCCCGCCTGCCACCCCCTCCCGTACTTATACACCTCGAACCACAGCACGCTCAGCACCCCGGCCCCGGCGCCGACCAGGATCTCGAACGGCGACAGCGGCCCGAACCTGAAGAGATCCTGGAGCCAGGGCACGCAGAGCACCAGGGAGAGGCAGAGGAGCGTCCCGGCGAAGACCAGCAGGAGCGCCGGGTTCGGGGAGCGGACCACCGAGACGGCGATCGCCGACCACGAGCGGTTGGTCAGGATCAGGGAGAGGTTTGCGATCACGATCGTCGTGAACGTCATCGCCCGCACCGCCGGCTCGTCACACCCGGTCGAGACCGCGTAGGTGTAGACGGCGAGGACGAAGGCCAGCACCACGAAGCCCTGCAGCAGGGAGAGGGCGAGCGAGCGCCTGGTGAAGAGGCCCTCGTCGGCTCTCCTCGGCGGCCGGTTCATCACGTCCGGCTCCTCCTGCTCCGACTCGAAGACGATCGAGCACGATGGGTCGATGATCAGTTCGAGAAAGACGATGTGCGCCGGCAGGAGGAGGAGCGGCATGTTGAAGAGCACCGGTATCAGCGACATCCCGGCGATGGGGACGTGGACCGAGATGATGTAGGTCATCGCCTTCTTCAGGTTGTCGAAGATCCGCCGCCCCAGCCGCACCGCCGAGACGATCGAGGTGAAGTTGTCGTCGAGAAGGACGAGCGACGAGGCCTCCCGTGCGACGTCGGTCCCCCTCCCTCCCATCGCGATCCCGATGTCGGCCGACTTCAGCGCCGGCGCATCGTTCACGCCATCGCCGGTCATCGCCACCACCTCGCCGTTCGCCTTCAGGGCGTTCACGATCCTGAGCTTCTGCTCGGGAACGACGCGGGCGAAGACCGTCACCGAATCGATCCGCCCCCGCAGCTCCTCGTCGTCCATCGCATCCAGCTCAGGGCCGGTGATGTGCCGTTCGTCATCCGCAAGCCCGATCTGCCGGGCGATATTCTGTGCGGTCAGGGGATAGTCCCCGGTGATCATGATCACCCTGATGCCCGCTGCATAACATTCCCTGACGGCCCCGGCGACCTGCGGGCGGAGCGGGTCGGCGAACCCCACGAGGCCCAGGAACTCGAACGTGAAGTCGTGCTGCTCCTCGGGAAGGCCGGCGATCGAGAAGGACGCCTTTGCAAACCCGAGGACGCGGAGCCCCTCCGAGGCCATCAGGTCCACCGGGCCGGAGAGTTCCCGCAGCGTTGCGGCATCGAAATGACAGAGATCGGCGATCGCCTCGGGCGCCCCCTTTGCGGCGATCACGTACCGGTCTCCTTCGGGCGATCGCCAGACATTGGACATCGCGAGAAGCTCGGGGCAGAGGGGGTATTCCTGCACCAGGCTCCAGTTCGCATGGACATGCTCGGTCTTTCCGAACTCCCCCTCCTTGAGCCTGAGGAGCGCTTTCTCCATCGGGTCGAAGGGGTCGGTCTTGCAGGCGAGAATGGCGTACTCGGCGATCTCGTGGCAGGTCTCGGTGACCGCCCCGCTGCCTGACGAGCCGTAGTCGCAGATCTCGCCCCGTGCATAGAATTTTGCGACGGACATCCGGTTCTGGGTGAGCGTGCCGGTCTTGTCCACGCAGAGCACGGTGGCTGAGCCCAGCGTTTCTATGGCAGGTATCTGGCGGGTGAGCACATTTTTCCGGGAGATCCGCCATGCCCCGAGCGCGAGAAAGACCGTGAGCACCACCGGGAACTCCTCGGGCAGGATCGCCATGGCGAGGGTGATGCCGGCCAGCAGCCCCTCGATCCAGTCGGACCTGGTGAGACCGTACACGACCACGATGATCCCGCACAGCGAGATCCCGGCGAGTGCGATCGTCCTGACGATCCGTTCTATCTCCAGCCGCAGCCGCGTCTCGCCCCGTTCGACCGTCTGAAGGACGGCACCGATCTTTCCCATCTCGGTGCGGACGCCGGTCGCCGTGACCCGTGCAAGCCCCTGGCCCTGCACGACGAGCGTCCCGGAATACATAAAGGGCAGGTCGTCGCCGCCTGGCCGCTCTGTTACGATCCCATCTTTCCACGCGATCTTTCTGACCGGCACCGACTCCCCGGTCAGCAGGGACTCGTCCACCGAGACGTTGTTCGCCATCAGCAGGACACAGTCCGCCGGCACGCGATCGCCCTCCGCAAGGATCACCATGTCGTCGGGGACCACTTCCCGGCCGGGAATGCGCCGCTGCACCCCGCCGCGGATCACCAGGGCTCTCGGGCTGGAAAGGTTCCTGAGCGCTTCGAGCGCCCGCTCGGTCTTGCGCTCCTGATAGACGGTGATCCCGATGACCACGAGGACGAAGGTCATCAGCATCAGGCCTTCGGTGACATCGCCGAGAATGAAATACAGGAGCCCGCTGGCGACCAGGAGGAGAAATATCGGCTCGTGGACTACCTCGACGACGATCCGCATCGCTCCCCGTCTGGACGCCGTGGGGAGTTCGTTATATCCTTCGCTCCGGAGCTTCTCTTCTGCTTCGCGATCGGCAAGGCCGTCGACCTGGCCGATATCGAGGGCGGGCATTACTCCGTTCCCGGACGAGCCTGTATGTTCATCGTTCTTTACCGCGTGCAGGTTCTTCTCTTCCGTCGCTCACAGGATGCCTGATGAGATACAGACATTTTTTCGAGTAAAATAGTTTCTGCAGTGTCCTGCCCTGCAAAATCACTCTTGAAACAGCAGATCGGGCGATTCTCTGCAAAATGCCGCCGGCGTTTCATCCCTGAGCCAGGGCGGGCGGCACTGCGGCGGCCGGTACGGATCCGGCCCCTCATCCAGCCTGCGGCGTATGCCGTTCTCAATAAGAGCGGTTATTATATTTCGGGGTGCAGACTATTCTATGGAAGTCACCCTCCCCCAGCTCAGAAATCTTCTCTACCCCATGGAGTGGTTCTTTCGGTTTTCCATCCTCAGTTTTGTGGTCTGGCTCGCCCAGCCGCTCTACCCCGGCAACTACATCGCCTACTCCGTCGCCCTCTACGTCCTCTGGTTTTTGATCCTGATGATGTTCGTCTGGCAGATCGTGATCACCGCCCGTTTCCTGCGCGGCTACGGGGAAGGGGAAGAACAGGAAACGGTGGACTGACCACATATCGCCTTCTTCGCCGTTCCCTGCCGGAAGCAGGGCTGCCGGGTGTGCCCCCCACCCTCCCGTGGTCAGGCCTTCCTGTAACCTGCCAGCGTCATCCCGCTGTACTGGACCGCATGCTCCTTCAACGCCTCTTTCAGTTCCGCCCCCCCGGCGCCGCCCGGGAGATCGAGCGGCGCATCGGTGCCGTAGATATTGAAGTAATACTCATGGGACGAGCCCTTCGGCAGGCAGGGTCCGTTATATCCGATCTTCCCGAAGTCGTTTCTCCCCTGACGGGCTGAAATGGGAGAATGCACTTCGGCTGTTTTTGGAATCCCTGCGGGTACGACGTCCGTCGCTTTGATGTTCCATATCAGCCAGTGATCGACCTTTGCACCCGGATCGGTCAGAATGATAGCAAAATAGGGTGTCTTCAATCCAGAAATTCGGATCTCGGGTGAACTGTCCTCGCCGTCGCAGGTGTGCTGCTCCGGAAATGTGGTGAATCCAATCTCTACAACCGGGTTGTCCATGGTGTTTTCCCCCGGGTCAATATCCGGATATTCTATCATATAAGCATATTGTGCGGGATACGTTCTCTCTGAAATTACATTCTCTATGAATGATTGCTCTCATTAATGTGGATTTTCGGTGTCGCCGATCCCGTACGGATCGTGTGGAGTTCGATCCCGGATGCCGGGGTATTCTCCCGTGCAGGGAAATTTCTTTTCATGATCGATTCCGTCTGATCCATTTTCTCGGGTCAACCCCTTTCATGCCTATTTATCGATCGCCCCGGTACACCTGTCCGATCATGCGATGGCGCGATAGAGGTGGAGTCGTTGCACTGCTTTTAAGATGGCAATTTCTCTGTCCGCTCACGCGAAGAAACGAAGCCCTGATCCACTCCTCTCATCTTCGCGTGAGATTCGCCTGGCCAGCGTTAGAAGAAGAGTGGAGAGCCCCTTATCTCCTCTTCAGGTTCTCCACAAATTTCCGCACTGCCGTCACCCCGGCCACCATGTCGGGCGCCGTTTCGTTCACGAACGCCACCTCGTCAAGACTCGTCTCCGGCCGGTCCTGCCGGTACTGATCGAGCGCCGCCGCCCCATCATAGTCCACGCAGGCGATCCGGGCGGCGAAATTGTCCTGAGGAAGCATGACGGCGTCGCCGCTCACGGTGGCGACGTGGTAGGGGTGGGCGAGCATGGCGGCCGAAAGGTCGTTTGCCTGCGTGACGCCCGCCCGGTGGAGGCGATCGGCAAGAGCGTTGAAGTCCGCCAGGAAATAAAAGCCGCCCTCGGGCTTTGTCGCCGCCACCCCCTCGATCATGGCGAACGCCCTGCTCATGTACCGGCACATGATCCCGTGGATCGCCCTGATGGTCTTGATATACTCCTCTATCTCAAGGTTCGGCGAGTATGCGGTCACCGCCGCCATCTGCACCGGCGTCGCCACCGAGGTGTACATCGTCGCAGCAATCGCGGTCATGTCGGCGATAAGACTCTCGGGACCGCCCTCCGGCAGGATGCAGACGCCGAGGCGGTAGCCCGCGGCCGACCGGTCTTTCGAGAGCCCGCCGGTCACGAAGGTCCCTTCCGGGTACACCGCCGCCATGGAGGTGAAGTGCTCGAAGGTGTAGGTGGTGAGGGCGTAGATCTCGTCCGCGAGGACGAGACAGCCGTACTCCCGGCAGACGGCGGCGATCTCCTCGAGTTCGCGCCGTGAGTACAGGGCGCCTGTCGGGTTGTTCGGGTTGTTGAGGACGAGGATGTGGCGTCGGTCGGGATCCGATGCCAGCACCGCCCTGAGCGCCTCCGGATCGATCCGAAAACCCTTCTCCCGCTCGGGCGGGAGGGTGAGGTACGGCCTGCCGATCAGGCCGAGCATGGGTGCATAGCCCACCCACGAGGGGGATGGGATGACTGCGACCGCATCGAGCGATGAAAAGACGATGTAGATCAGCTCCTTCGTCCCGTTCCCGACGAAGACCCGGTCGGGGCCGACGGCCAGCCCGAAATGCCTCTGGTAAAAGGCGGCGACGGCCGCACGCAGGAGATCGATGCCTTCTGCGGCGGTGTACTCGCCGTGATCTGCCCCGCTCGCGAGCGCCTTCACCAGCGCCGGCGGCACCGGAAAGGGCGACTGCCCGAGAGCGAAGTTGAAATACCGTTCGTTGCAGCCCACAAGTCTGCAGGCATTCCTCTGCCTGGCGATCATCATCCCGATCCTCAAATTTTCTGGCATGGTGAGCGCATCGATATGCGGCTCCGTCCGTATGGCATAGATCTGTTCCATCGCTGCCGTTCCCCCCACTGGCAGTCACCCCTGTGGGGTTTCGATATTAAAGGCTTTTGGGTCGCCCGGCCCGGCCGTACTTCCTCAGAACCGCTTTGGATCCGTCTCCACATCGACGATCGCCGGGCGTCCGCTCTCCAGGGCATTTAATATTGCAGGAGCCAGTTCGGCGGGCGTCCCGACCCTGAACCCATCGCCGCCGCATGCCCGTGCGTACGCCGCGAAGTCCGGGTTGTGCAGATCGGTCCCGAAGTTCGGGTAGTTTTCCACCCGCTGCTCAACCCGGATCATCCCGAGCTCGTGGTTGTTGAGCACCACGACCGTCATCGGCAGGTCGTACTTCACCGCCGTCAGGAACTCTGCCATCGCCATCGAAAACCCGCCGTCGCCGGTGATGCAGACCGTCGGCCGATCCGGATAGGCGATCTTCGCTGCGATCGCCGCCGGCAGGGCGAAGCCCATCGTCGCAAGGTATCCCGACATCACGAATTTCTGGCCCGGCCGCATCCTGAAGTTTCGCCCGAACCACCACCCGTTCTCTCCGACATCGACCGTGATGACGGCGTCGTCTGGCAGGGTCTCGGAGAGCACCTGCATGATGAACGGGGGCCTGAGGGGCACCGCACCGGGATCGGCCTCGCGATCGATCTGCGCCCTCCATGCCGCTTTATCCCGGGCAACCGCCTCCTTCCTCACCGCATCATCCCGCCGGTCCAGCCGCCTGAGGAGACGGGGCAGCACAAGGCCGCAGTCGCCCCAGAGCGAGACGGTCTCAGGGTGCCTCCCGAGTTTTATCGGGTCGAGGTCCACCTGGACGAGCGGTTTTCCTCCAGGGATGTTCGTCTGCTTCGAGAACCCCACCCCGAAGGCGAGGAGGAGATCGGCCTCTTCAGCCTGTCTCCGCGTATGCACCGATCCCACGGAGCCCAGGATGCCGAGGTGCCAGGGGTCGCCTTCGGGGACCATCCCCTTCGCCCTGAAGGTGGTGAGGACCGGGGCGCCGATCCGTTCTGCTATCTCCCGGACCGCCGGCACGGCATCGCGTGCGCCCCAGCCCGCGATGATCACGGGCTTTTTTGACCTGTTCACCACCCCGGCCGCCCGATCGATCTCGGCGTCCGACGGTGCGATCTCGTGGGACGGCGGCATCCCTTCGGCCGGGCAGCAGACCGGATCGAGGCGCTCCTTCTGGATGTCGTTGGGAATGGAGAGCTGGGCGACACCGCGGTGGACGATCGCATGGCGCATGGCGGCGTCGACGAGACGGACCGCCATCGTCTTCTCATGCACCGTATTGTTATAGACCGTCACCGGTCGGAAAAAGGCGTCCTGATCGATCTCCTGAAACCCCCCCGGCCCTGCGTACTGGGCCTCCACCTGCCCGTTGAGCGATATCACCGATGCCCGATCCTCTTTTGCGTCGTACAGCCCGGTGGCGAGATTCGTCGCTCCCGGCCCGGCGATCGTGACGCATGCGGCGACCCTGTCGGTGAGTTTGTGGTATGCGGACGCCGCCAGCGCCGCGTTCTCCTCGTGGCGGACCTGAAAAAAACGTATCTTCGGATTTTTTCTGACGGCGTCGATGACGCCCAGCGACGAGGTGCCGGGAATACCGAAAACGACACCGACGCCCCATCGAGCGAGTTCTTCGATGATCGCTTCAGCGACCGTCTGCTCGCTCCGGATGTTTTCATCCCCTGATGAATGAGTATTTTCAGACATGATCCCCCCTGCCGGCCAGCGCCGGGCCGCGGGAGAGGGATCATTCCGGATGATATATCTCTATTGCCCGGCCCCGGCATCGGTGTACCGATAGCCCCCGGAAGGGACGACGATCTCGAACCTGGCACCCTTTCCGGCCTCGCCCGTCTCCCTGATGGCGATGCCGGTGATCGCAAGGATCTCGCGTGTGAGAAACAGCCCGAGACCGGTGTTCTTCCCGATATTCCTGGTGAAGATTTTCCCTTTCAGGTCCGGGTCCACACCCTTTCCGTTGTCCTCTATCCAGAGGATGCCGGTGTTGCCGGCACTGGAAAATCCGATCCGAATGGACGTCACGCCGCCGCCGTGTCTGACTGCATTCTCGAAGAGGGTATAGAAGACCTTTCCGAAGAGGGGGTCTGCGTAGACCTCCAGACTGCCGACATCGATCGAGAGATCGATGTTGTTGAAGCGGACGATCCGGGCCGACTGCCGCGCCACCGTTTCGACTCCCTGCCAGACCGGAGCCTTCACCCCGAGGTTCTGGTAATCCCTGGCAATGGTGATCTGCTCCTCGATCATCTCCGAGGCGCTGATGATTCGCTCGGTATATTTTCGTTCGTCTGAGCCCTCGGGTGTGATGTCCACGAGTATGCCGGCGTACCCCCTGATCACGCCGAGATGGTTTTTGATGTCGTGCTGGGTGATCTCAGAGAGGATGGAGAGCTTCGTGTGCGCTGAGACAAGTGCGTCCTCGGTCTGTTTCATCCGTGAAATATCACGGACGACCAGAGTGTGGCCGATGATTCTGGACCGGCGGTCGGTGACCGGGGAGATCCGCAGCTCGTAGTACTGCAACGCCTCTCCGCTCTGTTTTACGCTTCTTACGTAGGTCTTCTCCTGGTACCCGTCGTATCCGGCAATGAGTTCGGGAAAACGGTTTATCACCTCTGCCACGTGTTTATTCTGTATCGATGGCAAGGTTTTCCCGATAATCTCCTCCCCTCTGCGGTTGACCTCGACGATCCGGTAGGCGGGATCGAGGAGGAAGATGCCGTCGGTGAGTCCGCTCAGCAACCGCTCCTTCAGCACCGGCGTCTCTCCGAAGAGGTGAAATCTGAACGCCCCGGCAAAGATGCCGAGGACCGCGAGCATGATGATGAAAGGAAGGCCGCTGTCGGTCGCCGCCGGGAAAAGGATGGCGATCCAGGGGATGAGTGCGCCCATGAGCACGAAGCCGATCTGCTGCCGGTAGACTGCCGGTGCGTCAAAGAGCATGGAGACAAGGAGGAGCATGCTCGCCATGATGGTGAGGTAGACGTACCCCAGAAAGACCAGGTACACCTGCCCGGATGCGAGTTCTCCGGGTGGAACAGCACCGGTGAGAATCAGGGCAACAAAGGCGGCGGGGACCGCGGCGATCAGCACCATCGCTTTTGGCGTCACAAACTGTTCTTTTCCCGAATACTGGAGTGCGAAGACCAGCCATGCCGGTGGGATGATCGCGGTGCCGAGGAAGGTCACGAAGGTCCAGAAGGTATCCCAGTCCTGGTCCAGCGGGAGAAATTCCATGCCGAGTCCGAACGACCAGATCAGAATCCCGCAGATAAAGGCGAACAGCGCTACCGCTCCCGGACTGCTCCTCCGTTTCCAGCATTCAATGCCGATGAACGATGAGATGGCGAGTGAAGCCGCCATGAAAAGGATGCCCTGAATATATGGATTCATCTTATGCCTGTTTAGAGAATTTTTGATGGAAACACGATTTCAACCGGTACTTGACGCCTTTCTGCTGCCCGCAGGACAGCGTGTAATATTCAGTGCAGGAGAGGAAAAAGATTCTCAAATCGCTGAAAAGATCACGAAAAAAAAAGAAAAATTGATGGATATTGAATTACTCCTGCTGAGGTTCCTTCGGCTGCTTCTTGCTTCCCTTCTTTGCCATGGAACTCACCTCCCATCGAGTGAGTTATATCAATGTTCATGTGAGAGGGTGTTTAAAGATTGCGCTCGATACGTCTATAAATTCGCGATTTGGCTGTAAAATGGTTATTTTCCTCGATGGTATGCAGGTTTTTTCACCCCCTCGCACCGGCCGGGGAAAAAAGCCCGTAATGCTTCTGGATTCCGGTCTTATGCGGGTTTTATCCGGTTCGTGCGGCACCCATGGCTATATCCCCCGCGGCACCAGACCTTCTCCCATGCACCTGCTCTTCGGGATCGGAAACCCCCTCCTTGGCGACGACGGCGCAGGCAACCACGTCGCCCGCCGCCTCGCCGCGGACGGCTGGCTGGCCTTCGACTGCGGCACCGCCCCGGAAAATTTCACGTCGGTCGTGCGGCGGGAGCGTCCCGACCTGCTCGTCATCGTCGATGCGGTGGACATGGCCCTCCCGGCCGGCGCCGTCCGCATCGTTCCGCCGGAACGGATCGAGGACTGCGGCATCGGCACCCATACCCTCCCGCTCACCGCCCTCATCGCCTTCATCGGCGACGCCGCCGGGGAGGTGATCGTCGTCGGCATCCAGCCTTCCATCCTGGACCTGGGGGAAGGGCTCTCTCCCGCCGTCAGAGAGGGGGCGAACGATCTTGCCGCCATGATCGCGGCCTGGCGGATCGGAGAGATCCCCCTGCTGGAGGAAGGCGCCCGCTCGCCGGAAAAATAAGAGTGGAAAAAAGAGTTTTTCTCACTCCACGATCATGTTCTCCGAGTACCGGTCCTCGTCTGCGAGGAGGAACTCCGGGCTCATGTGGAGGGCGTCTTTGGGGCAGGCGTCGTTGCACTGGGAGCAGAAACAGCACTGCGTCACATATATCCTGACTTTTTTCGTCCCTGGCAGGAACTCGATCGCGTGCGCCGGGCAGACGTTGATGCAGATCTTGCAGCCGATGCACGCCTCCCGGTCGTAGACGATCTTCCCGCGGAACGCCGGCGGGACGGCGACCGGCGGATGGATCTCAGCCTTTCCTTCGGCCACCTTCGCGAGAAACGCCGTCACCGAACGCGGGAGGTACTTCGCCGGGAAGGCGTTTGTCGCCGGCTTTTTGAACATCTGCCTGAGAACCTCGGGGACCATCGGAAGTCCGGCCATTTAGATCACCCCGAAGACGAGGCCGTCGATCACGATCAACACCAGCCCGGCAATGCTCGCCGCCCCGAGCCAGAACCAGTACAGGCTGACGATCTGGTTGATCCTGAAGCGGGCCACCGAGGTGCGCAGGAGCGTAACCGCAAAGACGATCACCAGCAGCACCTTCGCCAGGAAAAAGACGAAATCAGCCAGTGGAATGTATGCCGCCTGCACTGCGACGAGCGTCGAGAGGTTCCACGGCAGGAAGATCCCGACGGCGAGCGCCGCCATCACGACGGTCTTCACCCCCTGCGCCAGGTAGAACATCGCAAGGTTCCGGCCCGAGTACTCCACGAGCAGCCCCCCTGCAAGTTCGGTCTCGGCCTCGCA